>Ga0164243_10000035_pt1 | contig 364928 bp, 331 predicted proteins | sample OricompcompostOP_FD_108781 | JGI IMG/M metagenome (GOLD analysis project Ga0164243, IMG submission 108781) | Organic Plus compost microbial communities from Emeryville, California, USA - Original compost - Organic plus compost (OP) | ecosystem: Engineered > Solid waste > Mixed feedstock >... | reverse complement strand
TTTCGGATCCCATTTACGGGTAAGGTGACCAAAGTGTACACCTGCATCCAGTAATTCCTGATATGTTGTTCTTGCCATTGTTTGATCCTCCTTAAATTAACGTTTACTAAATTGAAATCTTCTGCGTGCTTTGCGGCGTCCTGGTTTTTTACGTTCAACCATGCGATCGTCGCGGGTCATTAAACCTTTAGCGCGCAGTGCAGGTTTCACTTCCGGGTTTAGTTCTACCAAAGCTTTGGCGATGGCTAAACGAACAGCTTCTGCCTGACCTTTTACACCTCCACCAGCTACGTTAACTTTTACATCATAATTGCCGGCTGCGCCAGCTACTTCTGTACTTTGGGTAATGATATATTGCAATGGCAATGTGGGGAAATACTCTTTGTAATCTTTACCGTTTACGGTAATATTACCGCTTCCTGCTGATAAATAAATACGAGCAACAGCGGTCTTTCTTCTTCCTGAAGTGTTGGTTGTTGACATTTCTTTTTTCCTTAGAATTTAACAGTTTTTGGATTTTGTGCCGCGTGTGGGTGTTCAGGACCGGCATACACAAATAAATTTTTGAATAAAGCACGACCTAAACGATTTTTAGGCAACATACCGCGTATTGCTTTTTCCACTACACGTGTTGGGTGCTTCGCCAATAACTCTTTAGGAGAGATGAAACGCTGACCTCCAGGATAACCTGTGTAGGAAACATATTGCTTTTCTTTCAACTTGTTTCCTGTCAATTTAACCTTGTCTGCATTGATAACAATCACATTATCGCCGCAGTCTACGTGTGGGGTGAATGTAGGCTTGTGTTTCCCCCGAATTACTTTTGCAATTTGAGATGACAAGCGCCCCAAGATCTCACCTTCAGCGTCAACAACGATCCACTCTTTGTTAACGGTGCTTTTGTTGGCTGAGACAGTTTTGTAACTTAACGTATTCACTTGCTTGATTTTGAATTAATTAAACTATTTGTTTTTGTCCTTTGTTAAAGGAATGCAAAAGTAGAGAGAATATTTGGTATTTCGAAACAAATTTCGAAAAAATGTTTGATAATGAGTAGGTTCAAAAAGAAAACAAGGGGAAGCCTGATTCAAGCCTCCCCTGTCTCTAAACAAAACAAAAGGGTATAAAAAAGATTAGTTATCGGTCATGAGGTTGTTTAAAGAAAGCTCATTGGCTGAAATTGGCCAGATATAACCGTTCTGATCAGCACTTTTTGCAGGAACGGTCCCCTTAGCAGGAATTGTTTCAAGCAAACGAACCAAATCGTTGTTTCTTAATCCCTCACCTAAGAATTCGATGTTTCTTTCGAGCATGATGGCATCAATTAACTGAGATGCGCTTGCAAAGTTTGCCGTGGTGTAAGTAGTGGATTTATCCGATCGGTTATGAACGGCATTGAGCAAGGCGACGGCCTGAGGATCTACCTGATTCGTGGAACGTACTTTGGCTTCTGCCAGGTTCAACAACACTTCAGCATAACGGATTACCGGAACATAGTCGGTATAAGGGCTTGGGGCTTTAAACTTCATCAACCAATTCGATCCATTCGCATTCGTCATGACGAAAGCACGACGCGCATCACTAGATTTCCAATTGCTGTTTGCAATGATGCCGTTCGGATTCAATGCATATTCCCCATTTCCTACACCACCACTCGAAGAACCGGGCGTCCAATAGTAGGCTAAACCATTTTGCGTGCCGGGATAGTCGCCCGAAGTACTGGTCATTGGCATCGAAAAAATGGATTCGGTAGTCGTATAGTTGGTAAAAACAGTGGCGATATCAGGTTGTAGGGCATGAGTTACTCCAGTAGGAGCGGTAAACGGTGCATCGGAACTGACAATTTTATTGGCTTCCGTAATCACGTTGGGATAGTCTTGCATCGTTAAGTAAACGCGGGTTTTTAAGGCGATTGCCGTATTGCGATGTGCACGGGTTGTATTGTTGTACTCCGAACCATTAGTGAGTGCTAGTCCATTTTCCGCATCGTTAAGATCAGTCAATATTTGCGCATAGACCTCCGCTACTGAACTTCTGGCCATGTCGGATTCTCCAGGGCCTGTTATCGGTGTAAGCCGTAACGGAAGTCCCGGATTATTGCCATTGCCGTCAGCATATGGGCGGGCATAATATTGCAATAAACTAAAGTAAGATAGGGCCCTAATAAGTTTGGCTTCTGCAATATATCCGTTTCCAACTTCCGGTCCGACTACATTGTTCCCGATTTCTTGCATGCCGGCAATAAAAATATTGGCCCGGTTGATGGTTTCATAGGCATATTGCCATAGGCCCACCACAGCTGTTGCACTGTTCGTCGGGTTTAAGGCCCATACATCGGAGCCGGTAACCAAGTTGGATGTTTGGTTCAGGAAGTTTTCGCCCCGGATATCACCGTATACCACAAAACGGCCACCATAAAAGTTACCCGCTTTTAATCCCTGGTACACGGATAAGAGTTGTGAGGAAATTCGGCTCTCGGTGTCAAATGCGCCGACATCCGGAACGGAAGTTTGTGGTTGGGGATCGAGTAAGTCCCGATTGCACGATATGCTGCTTAAGCTTATGATGCTGTATATAAGGGTGTATTTTAATATTTTTTTCATGATCGCTTCTCTTTACAAAGGTTATAAACCGATATTGACTCCAAAGGTGAAAGTCCGTCCGTTAACTACAGTGTTTCTATCGACACCTTGTCCCGTGTTGTTCCCGCCATTCGACGAAACTTCAGGGTCTGGTCCCGGATATCCGGTTAAAATGGCTAAATTTTGTCCGCTTACGTACAACCTAAGATTGGACAGGTCCATTTTCTGTAATAATTTCGGCGGAAAGCTGTAACCAAGGGTCAGGTTTTTAAGCTTTAAAAAGTCGCCCTTGAAAACGTTGATATCAAGCGGCATTGCCGAACCATTGGAAACATTGTCGCTATATACCGGCTTTGCATATATTTTATTTTGATCACCCGGATTAAACCAACCATCAGTTAGTACATCTACACTGGTGTTCCACCAGCGTTGATCATGCAAACCTGCGTTGGTACCATAGTAAACAGAGTAGCCTAATTGATAAGTCAACAGGATGTTCATGTCGAAATTTCCAAAACGGAAACTGTTGCTCCAGCCACCATAATATTTAGGTATGGAGTTGGCGTACATGACCGCATCAGAAGAGGCAGAGATGGCACTTCCACCGGTAACCGGGTTAATGTATTGCGTAGTGCCGTCAGGAGTTGTAGAATAGTTGTATTGTCCATCAGCTGCATAGTATTGATAGTATACTTTAGTGCCCTGCGAATCGAGGAATATGCGTTTCCCAGTTTCAGGATCTACGCCAGCGGTAGGGATTACCCAGAGATAGCCTAAGGAGTAGCCGGGCATCGTTTGGTTTACTGTTTCTAAACTTGTTTCCGTTTGGATGGCGTCCAAGCCAGGAGCCAAAGAAGTGACTTCATTTTTATTATAGGTAAAGTTGATGCTGGATGTCCATTGAAATTTTTCGGTATTAACGGCCTGAAAATTAAAAGCGGCTTCCAATCCACGGTTATACATGGTACCTACGTTTTGTTGTGGATTGGAAGGCAAGCCGGTAGAGGGGGCCTGTGGAACGCGGAGAATCAGGTTGTTGATGTCATTATTATAATAAGCTAATTGTGCTGTTATCCTATCATTAAAAAGTCCGAAGTTAATGCCGACGTCCGTTTTGCTACTGGTTTCCCATCGTAGGGCGGTATTTCCTACTTCATCGTAATACAAGGTTGCACTGCCTCCATATAACCCTGAGTTATAGGTGGAATAGGCAGTGTAATCACTTACTCCTCCCACATTACCCACTTTGCCATAACTTCCTCTTAAACGTAGGCTGCTTACGACATCGCCGATGCTGGATTCTGCCCAAAAGTCTTCTTCTGCAATTTCCCAACCAAGGGACGCTCCCCAGAATGTTCCTTTTTTTTCACCTAAACCGGAGTATTCATCCCTTCGAATATTGGCGGTGGCAAAATATTTTTCGGCATAGTTGTAATTTACATTACCGAAATAGGATAATAGGTAGTTCTCTCCAATATTCATGTTCGAGGCATTGTTCGTTACCCAACCCGCCTGTAATTGGTCGAACGCGTCATCGGAAAGGGTTTGGCGGGTGATGCCAAAACTTTTCCTGGTTGTTCTTTGTTGTTCCTGACCAATAAGGGCACTTACGTTATGCTTGCCAAAGGTTTTACGGAATTGAGCCGTATTGGTGAATACCCATACTTTGCGTTTGTCGTAACTACCAGTAGCCGACCCACCGGAACTATACCCCCCTCCGGTTACCGGACTGGAAAAGCTATCGTTTTCGAGGAAGAGGTAGTCAATGCCATAAGTACTTTTTAGGCTTAACCATTCCCAAGGGTCAATTTGGATGAATGCATTTCCTTGCACATGGTTGTTTTCTGTGTTGGACCGATTTAAATCTAACATGGCTTGAGGATTATAATAGCTCAAATTCCCAATACCAATAATGTTGTCTGCTGATCCTATGGCTGATCCGTTAATATTGTAGCTGCCATCATTATTATAGGGCGAGATAATAGGTGGTAAAATAACAGCTAAACGACCTAATCCAGCGGTAGCAAAGGCCTCTCCTTCCAACGAACCAGATGACCCGGCGGCAAGATTCTTTTCATTTGAATAAGCCAATTTTCCGCCAACCGTTAGGTAATCTTTGATTTTGCTGTTTACATTGAACAATCCGTTCAGTCGTTTAAAGTCATTTTTCTTAATGATCCCTTCTTGGTCAGTATAGCCGGTAGAGAAATAGTACTTTGTTTTTTCATTACCTCCCGATACATTGATGTTATGATTGTGCGAAAGTCCGGTACGGTAGACCACATCCGACCATTTGGTATCAATCGGGTTGCCATTAGCATCATTTGTCTGTATATATTGAATGTCTGCGTTTGGATTGTTTTGTACACCTAGGGTTTTGAAGTCGATATATTGCTGTGCATTGAGCATTTCTGGTATGCCATAGGCACTGGTGATGCCTACCCATCCATCGTAATTGATTTTAGTAGCGCCTGCTGCCCCCTTTTTTGTCGTCACAAAGACAACACCGTTGGCCGCTCGACTTCCATAAATCGCAGTGGCTGCGGCATCTTTGGCTACGTCAATGCTTTCAATATCGCTAGGATTGATACTAGCCAATGGATTGGTTGGTGCACTCCCGCTGCCTACCCTATCGGTGAAAGTAGGCACACCATCAACTACAACCAGTGGATAGGAACTGAGGGAAATGGAGTTTGTACCGCGGATGCGAAAGACAGGCGGAGCATTTAGTACGCCGTTGGGAACGGTGATTTGTACTCCCGACATCCGGCCGCCCAACGTGGATTCGAAACTTTGAACAGGGAGCTTGGAAATGGCTTCTCCGTTGACGGAAGCAATAGATCCTGTTACTTCTTCCCTTCTTTGTGTACCATAACCGGTAACTACCACTTCCGATAATTGAGAAGCATCAGCAGCCAGGGCAACATTGAATATATTTCCAGAACTAATGTTGATGGTCTGGCTGATATACCCAATAAAACGGAGGGTTATTGCATTGGCGTTTGCGGGTACTTGGAGCGTATAATTACCTTCGGCATCGGTTTGTGTTCCAATGCTTGTGTTAGGCACTAAGATGGATACGCCGGCTATTGCGCTGCCATCGGATTGATCCGTTACTTTTCCACGGATGGTCTTTTCTTGGCCATAGGCTGTCCCTAGGAGAGCGGAAAGCAAGAAAAAACAGAGGAGTAATTTTTGTTTCATACGTATTGATTTAAATTAAGTTGATTACCGGATTTGTTTTGACAATGGGCAAAACACACCCATCCACTTTTTTTAGAGTGTTAATTTGATTAAATGATATGCCGACCGGTTTTTAGGTTGAGAATGAAATGTTAAAATAGCTCATTGGTTGTTTTTGTTAGGGTTTGATAATTTTTTTACTTCTACTGTTTATAATTTCTTCTTTTTTACGATTTCGATTGTTTTATTACGGATAAAATGACAGAAATATTTAAATTTTTCTAAAAAAATGCCACTTTTCTATTTAGGTGTTTAACAAAAATAGTTTTTATGTATGTAAAATGCAAGTTTTTTCCATTTGTGCTTTGGTAAAAAATGTAACAATTGTGTTTTTAAACGGAAAAAAAGAAAATATAATGATATGTAAATGGTGTTTACGTGTTTTTTATCATTTTTTTTGACGATTTATGTGTTTTGTGGAAGTGTTTTTTTGTTTATTTGATATTAAAGAAAATATAGGCAGGAGTTTTTGTTTTTTACGGAAAAGGTGAACTTATAAATGAACCAATTTATCAAAACGGGAGTTTTTTTGTCGGTAAAATTGAGGGTTTACTAATTTGAGATGTGTTTTTTGAGTTTCAAAAAGCGAATGGTTAAAAAGAGGGAAACCAAACTTAATCCAATGATAAAGCCGCTCCATATGCCATGTGCACGCATATTCAGCTGAAAGGCTAGTAGGTAGCCAATGGGTAATCCTACAACCCAATACGCTAATCCAACAACGAGGGTAGGGACTTTGACATCTTTCGCGCCGCGGAGCAGGCCCACAGCGACAGCTTGGGTGGCGTCTGATATCTGGAAAATTGCCGCGAAGATCAATAAGGATGAGGCGAGTTGCAGAACGAATTCGTTCTCGTTAAAAAGTTTTGGTAGAAAACGATTAAAGCAGATGAATGCCAAGAAGCAGAGTAAGCCGTATATAATAGCTGTACATAAAGTGCTTTTTCCAATCAGGAGAATATGCGGCCAATCTCTCCGGCCATAGGCGTTACTTACCCGTATTGACCCGCCTTGTGCCAGGCCGATCGATACCATGAAGGTAAAAGCTGCGCAGTTCATGGCTATCTGGTGTGCGGCTTGTTCAATGGCTCCGATCGTGCCTACCAAGATTGCTGATACTGCAAAAACGCCAACTTCCATTCCTGCCTGTAAACTACTGGGAATTCCTATTCGAAGCAATTCTTTTATCGTTTGCCATTGAAATGTCCAGCTTTCTTGCCTAAGCGCAATGTATTGCTTAAACATTTTATGCCGGAAGATAATAAACGTTAATGCCAAAAAGGTCAACGATCGGGTAATGAGTGTCCCATATGCTGCGCCGGTAAGTTCCAATCGTGGGAAACCCCAGTTTCCGAAAATCAGCAACCAATTGAGGAACGCGTTTAAGGGTAGGGCAATGAGTGATAACAGCATGGCGGTTCGTGTATATTCCAATCCGTCTGTGAATTGTTTAAGGGTCATGAACAACATCATCGGAATAATGGATATACCCATAATCCTTAAAAAAGGAAAAGCCAAACTAACGACTTCTGGATCTTGCTTTAAGTGGGGGAGGATAGCCCTGCTGCATTCCAATCCGACCGAAATAATCAATGCGGTGAACGCGCATAAAAGGAATCCGTTGTATAAATAGTGGGATACCTTTTTTGGATTGCCCTGTCCATGCGCCATAGCTACCAGTTGAGACACCGACATGGTCATGCCAATGCCGATTACAAAAGGAATGTTGACCACGCTCATTACCAAAGCTACTGCCGCTAATTGTTTGTAACTAACTGATCCTACCATAGCGGTATCAATAAGCGCCAAAGCCATTTGCGCTAATTCGCCAAAAATAATGGGACCTGCGAGCTTTAATGTTTTGCCCGCTTCGTTACGTAGCAAGGCCAGTTCACTCATAAAAATGGTTGCTGATCAAAAAAGAAGCCCGGGACTTTCGCCATCGCCGGGATCTTTTATTTTGTTTAATATATCGTGTTATAATAAAGGTTATCACTCCGGATAATGAACATTCCCAAGGAGTGATAGGAGAAAAAAAATCTCCAACCGTTGAAGCTGGAGATCCTTGTAAAATGGCGGTCCGGACGGGACTCGAACCCGCGACCCCATGCGTGACAGGCATGTATTCTAACCAGCTGAACTACCGGACCATTGTTGTATTCATTTAATATAAAAAGAACGAGCAAATATTGATTTGCTTTTCAGCGGTCCGGACGGGACTCGAACCCGCGACCCCATGCGTGACAGGCATGTATTCTAACCAGCTGAACTACCGGACCAAATTTCAATATTTCAAAGTTCCTCTTTTTGAGGACTGCAAATATAGCGCGATTTTTTAAAATTAAAATCTTTTTGTCAAAAAAATTATACCACTCCGCCTTCCTTCATCTTTTCGGCATTCTCTGCAAATTGCAGGGCATCGATAATCTCCTGTATTTCTCCATCCATAATGGCAGGAAGGTTGTACATGGTTAAACCGATGCGGTGTTCGGTAACCCTTCCTTGTGGATAATTGTAGGTACGGATCTTCGCCGAGCGATCGCCTGTAGATACCATGGTTTTTCGTTTAGCCGCAATATCGCCATGCTTTTTCTGTACTTCCAGCTCATATAGCTTGGTGCGAAGCATTTCCATCGCCAATTCGCGGTTGGCTAACTGCGAGCGCTCTACCTGACATACAACAACAATACCACTAGGCTTGTGCGTCAATTGTACTTTGGTTTCTACCTTATTGACATTCTGTCCTCCCGCCCCTCCTGATCGAGAGGTTTGCATTTCGACATCAGCGGGGTTGATTTCAACGTCGACTTCCTCAGCTTCCGGTAAAACCGCTACAGATGCAGCCGAAGTGTGAACCCTTCCTTGGGTTTCTGTATCCGGCACCCGTTGCACCCGATGTACACCAGATTCATATTTTAACTGGCCGTAAACATCTTCTCCGCTCACTTTTAATATCACTTCTTTATATCCGCCTGCCGTACCTTCTGTAACATCCATTACTTCTGTACGCCAGCCTTTTTTCTCGAAAAAGCGCGTATACATCCGGTATAAATCGCCTGCAAATAAGGCTGCTTCATCTCCTCCCGTTCCTCCGCGGATTTCGAAAATGGCATTTTTACTATCTTCGGGATCTTTAGGGATCATCATGAGCCGCACTTGTTCTTCTTTCTTTTCCTTCTGCACCATTAAATCGTCGAGGTCCTCTTTGGCCATCTCCCTCAGCTCCTGATCTTTTTCATTAGCCAAGATATCCTTATTTGTTTCAATGTTACTCAGGATGTTTTTATATATATGGTATTCGTCAACAATTTTGCCTAAATCCTTATATTCTTTATTCAGTTTGGCAAAACGTTTCATATCATTAACCGTATCTGGGTTGCTTAATTCACGTTCTACTTCTTCCCAGCGTAATTTAATGGCTTCTAACTTTTCTAGCATAATGGTATTCATTTGCACCTGTTGCCTAAGTGTTAAGGCTAGGGTGAGCAAAAAGTTTACAAACTTAGATAAAATGCTTGTTATTCACGAACTCCTTAGGATAAAAAACGTCATTTGCATATTGCTTTGATATACAATTATCGAGTGGATTGTGAAGAATGAATAGTGTTTTTAACCTGTTAAAAATTTGGCATAACTATTGTTTATATTTAATCAGGTTTAGGTTGATTATAAAAAAGAAAGCCCGGCATCCCCAAAAGCCGGGTTTTCTTAGTTAAATTAAATGTGTTCCTGTTTAATTATATTTTCGATGTTTATTTCTTCCAACTCCTTTTCAAAAGCTTTTAAAGTTAATTGTTCGCCATCAAAAACTGCATAGGTATTATAGCTCAACCATTCTCCCAGATTAATATAGCGGCTGTTATGGCCGAGATGAATAGCTAAAGGGAGATGCCGGTGTCCGAAGATGAGGTAGTCGAAATGTTCTTTTTGCAAAAGTTCTTTACAGAAAACAACGAGCCATTCCTGTTCAGCTTTTTTTCGCCATTCTTTTTTACTATTGACCGATTTGCTGTTTTGCGACCAGCGAAGGGCTATTCCTATTCCCAAATTGGGATGAATTCGGGCAAATAACCATTGGCAAAGTTTGCTTCTAAAGATTTTTTTCAAGAATTTGTATTTCGCGTCGCCGGGCCCTAAACCATCTCCATGATGCAGAAAAAAACGCTTGCCACCACGTTCAATAACCAATTCATTGGAAATAATAGTTGCTCCTAATTCTTCTTTCAAATAGCCGAACATCCACATATCATGGTTGCCCTTAAAAAAGGTAATCTTCACACCTGCATCGGCTAACTCGGCAAGTTTACCTAAAAAACGGACATACCCGCGCGGTACCGCTGTTGCATATTCGAACCAAAAGTCGAAAATATCACCCATTAGGTACAACTCCGCTGCATTGTCCTGAATTTGGTCCAGCCATCGTACTAAACGGGCTTCGCGCTCCCTGCTTTCTGCGTAAGTAGGTACGCCTAAATGAAAATCGGAAGCAAAATAGATATTTTTTCTTTCAGCCATTTTGCGAAAGTAACCAAAAAAAGAAATTATTTTATACGCACTTCTTTTTTGTCGACATTCCAGCCTTCTACGGAAACCGACAATGATTTTCCTTCTATCTGTCCGGGCGCAACATGAAGTCGAATTGTTTTCTGTTCACCTGGAAGTACCGATACATAATTGTCATCATAAAAAGTCGGTAGAATACGTTTTTTTTGTTGATCGACCAACGAAATGCGGTTGAAGAAAGCGATACCTTTTTCCGCAGGATTGGATAAAGTGACGGCATATTCGCCCGGCGATAGGGTTTTTACGGCAATATTCACGTCTGCCTTTGGTAACTCTTGCAAACCGCTGTAATTTCCGTGTTGGTCTGCCAGCCAATAAAAATTATCACTTAATACATCCAGTTGACTGTTCAGTATCCGTAAACGGAGAAAAGCGCCCTTTTCTTTGGTGAGTTCTTCCAGCCGCCGTTTTACCGAAAGGATTTTTTTAACCGATGCGGGTTCCATATAGGCGAAAACTTGCGTAATATGATGGCAATTGCCTTGCATATCATAAGCGTCGACGGCCAACATGATATTATTCCGTTGTTCGAAATAATTATTGACAATGGAAATAAACCCATCTGCCGGATTATATTGGGCATGCAACGGCTCGCTTCCCGATCGCAATCCATATAAACAGGCATTGGGATCAAGGTAGTAATCATACATTTGACCACGTAGGGCGGTCCACGGATTTTGGGTTTTCCAGATGATCACACCCGTATACCAATCCCACATATGTGCACTGAAGCCTTCCATCAATGCCCGGTATTGATCGTAATTGACCAGTTGTGCTTTATTGGCAAAGTCTTCTAGATTTTTGGGTTTTCCGTAAGGGCTTATATGTTCACCATAGCCGATATAGGTGTGATAATCCCAAACCGAATCGACCTGTTCTTTGGGTCTGCCTTGTTCGTCTTTACCTAAATACAATGGGGGCTGTTGATTTTCTGTAGGTAAAAAACGTTTTAACGATTCCATATCTCCGGTTCCAACCGAACCCACTTCGGAATTAAAAGGCCAGGTACGTTCTGCCCAAAAGGTGCGGATGTCTTGTATGCCATAGGGGCCGTCACCGTTACCGCCTAAGTCGTTTTGCGACATGGCGTCGGAATTGGAATAGTCAACAAACCAGCGGGTGCCATCCAGCTTGGCAATGATCGAATCCCGTAAGGGAACGAGAATGTCATTTGGAGGGGTGATTTCATTTCCGCCACAGTAAATCGCTAAAGAAGGGTGGTTACGGATCATCTTAACCATGTCGGCCGCAGATTGTAAGAAAAGCTGATGATCATCCGGATACTGACGTCGGGTCCATTGATCTTCTTTTTTCATGGGGTCCTCCCAACGCCCGTTGCAGTCGCCCGACATCCAAAAATCTTGAAACACCAATAAACCATAGCGATCACAAGCTTCATAAAATTCAGGCCTTTCCACCAATGCTCCCCCCCAGATACGGATAAGGTTGAGATTCATGTCGCGATGAAAACGAATCTCTGCGTCATAACGGGCCTTCGAAAAGCGAAGCATCGCATCGGAAATGATCCAGTTGCCTCCTTTAATGAAGATCTTTTGTCCGTTTACTGCAATTTCCCGGCTTTTGGTGATCGGATTCCAAGCGGTTTGGATCTCCCGCACACCAACTTGAATTTCCCGCTGGTCGCTCGGCACATTCGCTCCATCGGCGATGAACTGGATAGTTAAAGGATACAAATGTTGCTCCCCATAATTCGCTGGCCACCATAGCTGGGGATGGTTTAAAGTAAAATCGGGTAAGCTAACTTCTGTTTCACTGTCCGCCTTAAGGGTTACCGGCTTTTTTATCTCCTGTCCGGCTATTGTATAACGTAACACACCGCTCAATGCTTTCGTACTGGTGTTAATTAAGCTGGTAGAAACCTTAATGGTTGCCGGATCTTGCGGCCCGTTAGGCTTTCTTTTACCGGGAACGAGCGTAACGATATGTGGATCTTTGAGGGCTACTGTCCCTGTTTTTTCTATGGTCACTTTGTCCCATATACCCGTGTTCCGATCGCGAATGGGTTTTATCCAGTCCCAACCGGCAGTATATTGTAACCCTACATTTTTAGCAATCGTACCATCACCACCTTGTCCGCCATTGGGATTCCCTACTTCATCAGGAGGATATACAATAACAGCCAGCCTATTTTTACCGCCTGTGGCCAATAAAGCAGTAATATTGAAACTTTTGCGTATATACATTCCCTTGTAGGGCTCGGAGTTGACTTTTTTGCCGTTCAGGAAGATTTCACAACTGTAGTTAATCCCTCGGAAATTTAACCAGACTTGTTCGTTGCCGCGCGGTTTTACCTCTTCAAAATCTTTAACAAACCAATAGGTATAATAATCCCGGCCAACGGTATAGATATCTGGTATTTTTTCGTTGTTCATGCCAAAAAAAGGATCCGGTATTTCTCCATTATTCAGCATGGTGGTCAGCACGGTACCCGGTACGGTAGCCGGTTTCCAGTTGGTTAAACGGTAGTCAGTTTTCGAAATAGCTTCTCCTCCGGCTTTTACCGATTTAATATCGAGGCATTGCCACCCTTCATTCAGCTCGTAACTGTTTTGAGCGAACAGTATTACATGACTTAGCAAAACGAATAATAGTGTTGATAATATACGGAAATAACGGAAACGAATAGGGCGATACATGTTTGTTGATTTTAAAAATAAGGCAAGACTACGCGATTAAACCGTTTTAGCAATACATACTTTGAATGACGTAGGCTTGCGGTACGCAAACCTATAAAAATATTTTTATAGTACAAGGTTCTTTTATTAGAAAGAAAGCATGTAAATTGGCGTTTGGATTGACAAATCTATTTTTATTATTGTACAATTGACAAACGAGATCAAACCTTATTCGAAGCCTTATGCCAAAAAGTTACCCTTTATTTGTATTGCTCATAAGCTTAACGGCTTGCCATACTCCTGAACAAAAAATGATAGCTCCAGCAAAAGAAATGAAATTAATGCCTTATCCAAAAACAAAGAAAGAAGTGGTGGCCGACCAATATTTCGGGACGAAAGTAGAGGATCCCTACCGCTGGTTAGAAAATGATACGGCAGCTGATACCAAAGCATGGGTTGAAGCGGAGAACAAAGTAACCGATGCGTATTTTAAACAAATCCCTTTTCGGGACGCGATGAAAACCCGATTGGAAAAGCTTTGGAATTACGAAAAAATCTCGGCACCTTTCAAGGAGGGAGAATATACCTACTATTATAAGAACGATGGCCTACAGAATCAATCGGTACTTTATCGGGAAAAAGAAAAAGGTAAGGCCGAAGTTTTCTTGGATCCTAACGGGTTTTCTGCTGATGGAACAACTTCCCTGGCAGGTTTGACGTTCAGCAAGGATGGTAGTATGCTAGCTTTCCAAATCTCAGAAGGTGGGTCGGATTGGCGGAAGGTGATTGTCTGGAAAGCAGAAGATAAATCGGTTGTAGACGACACCTTGGTGGATGTGAAATTTTCCGGTCTCGCCTGGAAAGGAAATGAAGGCTTTTATTACAGCAGTTATGACAAACCGAAAGAAGGCAGTGCTTTGTCGGGCTTAACACAATACCATAAATTGTATTTTCATCAATTGGGAACGGCACAAAGTGAAGATAAACTGATTTTTGGCGGAGAATCTATGCCCAGACGGTATATTGGTGCCTATTTGACGGAAGACGAGCATTATCTGGTGATTACCGCGGCGAATACCACCAGCGGAAATGAACTATATATACAGGATTTGAGCAAGCCCAATTCGCCTATCGTACCAATAGTGGACAATTTTGAAAAAGAGCATGCAGTAGTAGATAATGATGGTGAAAAATTATTTATCTATACCAATCTTAATGCCCCAAACTATCGCCTAGTAAGTGTGGCTGCATCTGCACCTAAACCGCAAAACTGGAAGGAAGTGATACCGGAAAAAGAAGAAGTACTGCGGGTTAATACGGGAGGGGGGAAGTTTTTTGCGCATTATCTGAAAGATGCGACCTCTTTGATTAAACAGTTCGATCATAGCGGTAAGGAAGAACGGACTGTGGAATTGCCTGGGGTAGGCAGTGTGGGCGGTTTCGGCGCCAAAAAGGAGGAACACGAACTGTATTATACCTTTACTTCTTATGTTTATCCTCCAACGGTCTTTAAATACGATATCGCAAGCGGAAAATCGAGTTTGTACAATGAGCCTAAGATCGACTTTAATCCAGAAGATTATGAATCGAAGCAGGTGTTCTATACGTCCAAAGATGGCACCAAAATTCCGATGATCATTACCTATAAAAAAGGCTTGGAACTTAACGGTACCAACCCAACGATGCTCTATGCCTACGGAGGGTTCAATATCAGTCTAACGCCTTCCTTTAGCGTTTCTACCATTTTGCTGCTAGAACAAGGAGGCGTTTATGCGGTTGCTAACCTAAGAGGGGGAGGAGAATATGGAGAAAAGTGGCATCTGGCCGGAACCAAATTGCATAAGCAGAATGTATTTGACGACTTCATCGCTGCAGCGGAATACTTGATCAAGGAAAAATATACCTCAAAAGAAAAACTGGCGATCTCCGGAGGATCCAATGGTGGCCTTTTGGTCGGCGCAGCCATGACGCAACGTCCAGACTTATTTAAGGTAGCCTTTCCTGCTGTTGGCGTGATGGATATGTTGCGCTATCATCAATTTACAGCCGGTGCCGGTTGGGCCTTTGACTATGGCACTGCTGATGATAATACAGAAATGTTCAACTACCTGTACAAGTATTCGCCTTATCATGCGCTAAAGGCAGGCACAAGCTATCCCGCAACCTTAGTCACAACCGCTGATCATGATGACCGCGTGGTGCCCGCGCACAGCTTTAAGTTCGCCGCCCGCTTGCAGGAATATCACAAAGGGGAAAATCCGGTATTGATTCATATAGAAACAAAAGCCGGACACGGAGCGGGAAAACCAACAACCATGGTGATTGAGGAGCAAGCGGATAAATGGGCGTTTATGTTTCAGAATATGGGGATATCCTATCATCCATTAACAAAGGGGAATGAGTAAGCCCGAGCTTACTCATCTTCTTCACTGGATGTATCGCGATCGAGATCTGCCAAGATTTTATTGACATCGGCTTCCGTGTCGGTCAACTTGCTTTTGCAGATCTTGATCAGCTTCGCCGCTCTTTTCACTTTAGCGGAAAGTTCGTCCACACTGATTTCCCCGCCTTCGATTTCTTCTACGATAGTTTGTAACTCGGCAAAAGCCGCTGTATAAGTTAATGGTTCTTCCATAAGATTATTCCTTTTCGTCCTCGGGTTTTACAAAGGTAATGGCGCTTTCGACTTCTCCAAAAGCTAAAATTGTTTTTAGTTTTTCCCCGGTTTTCAATATACCGGCATTGGTGATGGCCTTTCCGTTAAGTAAGGTAATGCTGTACCCCCGTTTTAGTATCTGTTTAGGATCAAGCAAAATCAATTGCCTTTCCTGGATATGTAGCTTTTGTTGATGCTGAACGACATATTGTGTGCAGGTTATGGTCAGCTTTTGCTGATGCTGCTCCAGTTGGTTTTCCTGTTTGGCCTTTTGTACCTTAATGCCCTGGTGCAGTTGCTGCTGAAGCTGCACTAAATTTTGTTTGAAAAAGCGATTAAAATGCCTGTTTTCGCGGAAAAGTTGCTGTATACAATAGTTTACCTGATCTTTTGCCTGGAAAAGGCCGCGGCGTGCTTCAAGCAATACATCTTGCTCTTTTCGCTTAAGGTTGCTTGATTGCTGGGCAATAAGATGCTTCCCCTGCTGGATTAGCTGGGTAGATAGGCGATGAACTTGATGGATATGGGAGGAAAGCAGGCCACGGCTGCCCAAGCGGAAATAGCGCACATTAGCTTCTAATGCCGCTTTTTGGTTGGCAAGAAGCTGTCTCCCTTTTTCCTGGAGGATTTGCTTTGCCCGATCAACCGGTCGGGCGAAATTGTGAAAATGTTGGATAAGGAAGTCGGCCAGTTCACTGGGCGTAATGGCATTTTTGTAGGCAACCATCTCCGAAACCGTTTCGTTGGTGGAGTGTCCAATTCCCGTAATTACCGGAAGAGGGAACTGGGCAATGGCAGAAGCTAAGTCTAAATGATTATAGGCACTTAACCCTACATCTCCTCCTCCGCCCCTAACGATAGCCACGACATCGAATTGACTCCATTGCTGCCGAATACGGTGCAATTGCATAATAATCGATGCAACGGCTTTATCCCCCTGCAGTAGCGCAGGGAAGAGTTCATGTTCAAAACGATATCCATAAGGATTCCCATCGACTATTTTCAAAAAATCAGCCAAACCTTTACTGGTTTCGACGGAAATCAGTGCTATTCTTTTAGGTAATAATGGGAAAGCTAATTTTTTGTTGGTATCAAATAGCCCTTGAGCTTTTAGTGTGGCAATGCTGGCTTGTTTTTCGCGTTCGAGTTCGCCTAACGAATAGGCTGGGTCAATATCTGCGATATGCAGACTTAAGCCATAAACAGGATCGTATTGAATAGATGCCTGCAGAAGAACATGAATACCATCTTTTAAAGGTTCTTGTAGTGTGTCCAAAAAACGACGGTTAATTCGTTGATAATCACTTTTCCATAAAATTGCCCGCATTTCGGCAATCACTTTTCCTTCCTTCTTTTCCAAAAGGTCGGGATAGCAATGTCCGGAATGTGCATAATAATTGAGCTTATTGAGTTCGGCCTTGATCCAATATAAACTTTGATAGCGTTCGGCAATCGTTTTTTGGATGCTCCGGCTAACCTCGGCTAAGGAAAATATGCGCTTATCAGCAATGAACTCTGGCATAATCAAAGATAGGCATTAGCCACTAGCTTTTAGCCATCAGCTGTCAGATTTATGCTCATTGCGCTGTGGCGCTTTTTGTTTACGTTTTATCAAGCCGAAAGCTGAAAGCCGATTTCTGATAACTAAAAAAGCTTAATTCCGATCCTAATATAATTTTGTTTATCTAAAGCAGAACTAGTACTGAAAGAACGACTATACATTAACCGAATTGCTTTCCATTGTAAACCCAAATGAAGTTCTCCGTATTGATCGAGTTCAGATGTATGTAGGTAGTGCAGTCCAACCAACTCTTCCAATTTTAGTTTTCGCAATAAGGGCACTTTACTGGTGAGCAAACCAGATACATTATATTCCGTATGGGCCTCAATATATGCATTTGGCGTGCTATACCGATAATAGCCTAGTCCGAGGAAGCTGGTTAATTGTTGGTCGACGATCAAAATCTGGTTTCCATTGAAATGCCTGAAATCGGGATAGTAGGTTTGGGTTCGGTTTAAAAATTTGCCTGCCGATAAGGTATAAGAAATTTTACCGTAAAGGCCTAGGTTGTTGTCGGTCTTGGTTAAGCTGGTAGCCAACAAATCGTAGTCGACATCAGAACCTAGTAAATCAGGTATTCCTTTGGTATATTGGATGCTAAAGGTTGGATAGGGTGAAGGTAAATAGCGCTTACCTTGAGGATAAGTTTCGTAGCGGTTAGAAAAATTATAACTTGCCCCCACAGTGAAGGTTGCAGCTTCATTATCTCCAAATATAGGAGTATCATCGTTGGGTAAAAGCGGATTATTGGACGTTAGTTTATGCCGGTTGCGATCCCAAAAGGTATAATCCGTCGAATTGCTTAAAGCATGTCGTCTGGCCCATTCTATACCGGCATTTATACGAATATTACCCGGTAAGGTGTGCGTCCATTGAGCTGTTCCAAAGGTTTTTTCATAGAGTTTGAGGTAATTTTCGCCAAGAAATAAAGTGTATACGCCGTTCAGCAAGGGGGACACCGAACCTCGGTTATTAAGATCAAGCACATCGCTTCCTCCTGCCAAATACAGCTGATGATGTTGGATAGGAAAACTAATGCCTAAATTGCCGTTTAGATGTCGATTGGAAAAACCGTAACGAATCCTGCCCTGTATTCGCAAGTAACGATTTAAAGTGCTATCGAGCTGCTTGCTGTAACTTAACGGATAATTAATGGCCAATCCTTCTACCGTGTTGAAGAGAAAAGCACTTGCCGGAGCTCCGGCGTAAAAATACGATTGGCGGTAACGGTCGCGATAACCATATCCACCAAGTAAAAAACGTGTGGGTTTGAAACGATTATTCTTGCGGTCTAACGAATCCAGATACGATTTAGATGAGCGCCTTTGTTGTAAACTATCTTTCTTTTGATAATCCATTTTCTCTTCCGAACTAAGGGGGATTGGTCGGTTAAGCGCCCAGTAAGCCGAATCTTTCTCATTAATCCCCTTGGCGATATGGAGCGTTTCTTTAAATTGCTTTTTATCTATGCTGTCGAGCAAGTGGTAGTTTTCATAAAAAGCGATGAAATAGCCGGCAATACGAAAACCCAGCAGGCCCGCGGTGAAGTTCAGCTGTATATTGCCTGGCAACCAGCAATTCGGACTGATTGGATTAAAAAGCTGCTTAATGGTTAAGGTATCTACCAAATTGATACCGGCGTCTTTATCCAATACGAGGTTAAGGCTATGGATACGCCAGCTCCCCTCGATGATATATAAGTCGCCTTTATAAAGAGGCTCGGCCTTTCTTTTTGGGATGACTTTAATTTTATGGATGGTTAATCCATTTTCTTTGGTTTGGCCTAAATAAGTATAACGATAATAGTTTAAGGCATTATCGGCAATGGGAGATACAAAATGCCTGCTGCTCAATCCGTCTACAATTGCTTGCAGGTTCTCATAAAAATTGAGTTGGAGATCAGCAGCTCGGTTAAAGCTAAAAGCCCGGTTGTTTCCGGATACTTTCGAACTGATCATTTCTTCCCTGAAACCTTTAGGCGGATTGACCGTAATATTGGATTGCGATTCGGAAAGGTAAATGATGCCCCGACGGTTTGAATCTAAGCCCATTTCCTGGCCCATATCATCGATGTTCATTCCTAAAAACTTCTTCGGCGCTTTAAGCATACGCTGTAATCCTTTGATATAAACCTGAGCTCGATACGGTCCGGATTCATTTAGATGAATAGGCCTTTGTTTAATGGCCTTTCGGATAATGACATAAGCCGGATCTTCCTGATTACCAATTACTACCTCTTCCAGCTGGTAGCGTTCCTCTTCCAGGTTAAAATAAAGCGTTTGATCTTTGTTTAGGGTGATGGGTTGTGTTTGACTTCGATAACCGACCGCGCTCGCTGTAATCTGATATTCGCCTGTTAGTAATGGAAGATTAAAACTCCCTTCGGCATTTGTTGACGTCCCTTTTTTTATAGTGGTTACATAAATGCTGGCAAAAGGAATGACCCTCCCGTCTTTACTGCGCACGGTTCCTGATAAATGATGGGACTGTGCGCTGGCCAGCGAAGCATAGAATGAAAATAAAAAGAGTAAAGATAGGCGCATAACGAAATAGATAATTAACAAAGATTATAGAAGTAAGATGAACAATTATGCCCAAAAGTTGCGTGGTCAACTTGTTAATTTTTGTTAAATGCAGGATCAATCAGCTTCTTAGCGGGATGTTTTTAGCTTTTCGCTTTAAAAAGTCTGGTGTCTTGCTATTAATTATCTTCTATCTTTTCAGAAGCCGATGGCCGAAAGCCGATTTCAGATAGCCAAACAGCTTTTCGCTTTATGCTTTACAGCTTTTACCTATAATTCCGTATTTTTACAGCAAAACAAGAAACCGATATGTATAAAACACTTCAACCCCAGTTGCAAAGGGAACTAAAGGAAATAGAGGAAGCAGGATTATATAAAAAAGAACGGATTATCATCACACCTCAAGGAGCCGATATCAAAGTGCAAGGAGGAGAAGCTGTGGTGAATTTTTGTGCCAATAACTACTTGGGCTTATCCTCGCATCCGGATGTGATTACTGCAGCAAAAGAAACGATTGACAGCCATGGTTACGGTATGTCGTCCGTGCGGTTTATTTGTGGAACACAGGATATACATAAAGAACTGGAAGCGAAAATTTCTGCTTTCTTGGGTACTGAAGATACTATTTTATACGCGGCAGCTTTTGATGCCAACGGAGGCGTTTTTGAACCTTTGTTCGGTGCCGAAGACGCGATTATTTCTGATGAACTGAATCACGCTTCAATCATTGACGGCGTTCGTTTGTGCAAAGCCCAGCGTTTCCGTTATAAGAATGCAGATATGGAAGACCTGGAACGCCAGCTTATTGCAGCAAAAGATGCCCGGCATCGTATCATCGTTACCGATGGTGCCTTTTCTATGGATGGGGTGGTGGCTCCCCTTGATAAGATATGCGATTTGGCCGATCAATATGAGGCCTTGGTGATGATTGATGAATCGCATTGCACCGGGTTCATTGGAAAAACCGGTAGAGGAACACATGAGCATTTTCAGGTTATGGATCGAGTGGATATCATCACAGGAACCCTGGGCAAAGCACTTGGTGGTGCTTCAGGAGGCTTTACCTCGGGGAGAAAGGAAATCATCGATATGCTCCGTCAACGATCGAGACCTTACCTTTTTTCGAATACGCTGGCCCCAGCAATTGTAGGAGCATCGATCAAAGTGCTGGACATGTTAAGTGAGACGACGGCTTTACGCGATAAGCTGGAATGGAACACGCGCTATTTCAGGGAACAGATGACCGGCGCTGGTTTTGATATTAAACCGGGCTTTCATCCAATCGTACCGGTTATGTTATACGACGCTAAATTGGCCCAAGCATTTGCTTCGGAAATGCTGAAAGAAGGCATCTACGTAATTGGCTTTTACTATCCGGTGGTGCCAAAAGAAAAGGCGCGGATCCGTGTGCAGCTATCCGCCGCTCATGAACAAACCCATTTGGACAAGGCAATCGCGGCATTTACCAAAATTGGAAAAGCACTGGGTGTTATTAAATAAATGAAGTAGAACGCAAAGTTTTTATACCTTTGCAGATTTAGCGGATACCGCTTTATGATTGAAATAACAACGAATGAGTAGCATACAGGAAAAGATCGACCAATATGCGGAAGAAGTAAAAAACTGGCAACCTGCTTCGAGTCAGGAAGTGGAAGACTTCCGACTGAAATTTTTGGTTTCGAAGGGTATTATAAAGAATCTCTTTGAGGAGTTTAAAACCGTATCGGCCGAAGAAAAACGGAACTTGGGGAAGGTGCTTAATGTTTTTAAGCAGGAAGTAGAGACCAAGTTCAATGAAATGAAAGAAAAATTCGACGAAGCAAAAGTGGCAGCCCGGCCTAATGATGTGCCGGATTTAACTTTACCGGGGGCAGGGATCGAACTCGGAGGCCGTCATCCCTTATCCTTGGTTCGGAAAGCAATCGTCGAGATTTTTAATAAATTGGGCTTCATTGTTGCCGAGGGGCCGGAGATTGAAGACGACTGGCATAATTTTACGGCTTTGAATTTTCCTGAGGAACATCCTGCCCGCGATATGCAGGACACCTTTTTTATCCGTAAACAGGCTGGCAATGATATTGCCTTGCGCACGCATACTTCTTCTGTACAGGTGCGCATGATGGAAAATGGTAAGCCGCCATTTCGAGCGATCATGCCGGGACGTGTTTATCGTAATGAAGCCATTTCTGCCCGGGCACATTGCTTCTTCCACCAGGTAGAAGGTTTGTATATCGATGAAGGCGTATCTTTTGCCGATTTAAAACAAACCTTATATCATTTTGTGCAAGAACTTTTTGGGGAAGATACGCAGGTACGTTTCCGTCCTTCTTATTTTCCGTTTACTGAACCCTCGGCAGAGATGGATATATCGTGCACCATCTGCAAAGGAGCGGGTTGCAGCATGTGTAAATATAGCGGTTGGGTAGAGATATTGGGTTGTGGGATGGTTGATCCTAACGTATTGGAAAACAGTGGTATTGATAGTCAGAAATATACTGGCTTTGCCTTTGGTATGGGTATAGAACGCATTACCAATCTGAAATATGAAATCAAGGATCTCCGTTTATTTTCTGAAAATGATATTCGTTTTCTGAAACAGTTCGAAACCGAGATCATCTAAGATTAAACTTGCCCTTTATGTATAAAAGACTGCTAATGGCCTTTATCCTTTTAACCAGCTTTACCGCGTGTCAGAAGGATTATTATGGCATTCCGGATGTTGTGGTAAACGAAGTGTTTTCGGTAGCTCAGTTTCCTGGGTTGACGGTTTCCGGTGGTTATGCGATGAAGGAGACGGGCGGTATCGCCGGCATTATCGTTTATAATACAGGAAACGGTTATGTGGCATACGATCGTTGCAGTACGGTTAATCCTGAAAATAGATGTCGCGTTGAGGTTGATGAAACCGGTATTATCTTGATCGATCCCTGTAGTGGTGGCAAATTTGATATTCGTTCGGGTATGCCATCTAAAGCACCTGCAGAACGCCCTCTGAAGCCTTACCAAGTCAGAGTGGAAGGTAACATTATTAGAGTACTAAACTAAAATGGAAGCAGATAAAATTAGGGAAAGCATTAAAAAAGCATCCCGTGATCTTTTTCGTCGATATGGTTATAATAAAACCAGTGTCAACGAAATTGCCAAAAAAGCAAGGATAGCTAAAGCAACCATTTATAAATACTTTGAAAGTAAAGAAATGGTTTTGCATGCTATTCTCATGGATTATATCCAGACCAGCGTAGACGACCTTATCCATAATCCAAGCTATGAATCTGATCAGGGATCTTATCTCAGTAACCTGATCCTTAAAGTTAGCCGGCTTACCTATACCGTATGTAATGAATTTATTGGTTGGGATTTTATTCGGGAATCGGCCAATGCACAAGAATACTTAAAAACCTTATCAGACGATTTGGAAAACCTGTTGATTAGTTCGTTTAACGAAAGCAGTGTTATTGATCCGCAGATTCCGAAAGAAAACCTGCGTTTTTTGATCAAATCCAGTAAAAGTATTGTCTTCTCTTTTGCTTTTACGGCAGTTAGCGTGGCTGACGTACGTAAGTATTTTGTCTCCTTTCAGAAAGAATTGCTCCCTTATCTTGTGAAGGCTACAATTAGTTAATTGTGCTAACCAGGAAACTGCGGCCGTAATGTATTAAAGCGGCAAAGAACATCACCAATAAACAGCCGACTAAATTCAACCATAGAAAAGCCATGAGGTTCCATTGCCAGCATGCGATGACTATCCCTTCGGTTATTAAAGCTGCGATGAAAGTTGCGGTGCCGCCAATTTTCTTCAAATAAAAGGCGACGATAAAAATGCCTAATATCGTGCCGTAAAACAAAGATCCCAGGATGTTTACGGCTTCTAATAAATTACCCAGCTTGCTGGCGTAAAGGGCTATAATTACGGAAAAGATACCCCAAAAAAGAGTGATTAGCCGGGAGATCGTTAAATATTGTCGATCACTGGCCGTGGAGTGGATGAATCGCCTGTAAATATCCACTACAGTGGTTGAGGTCAACGAATTCAAACCGCTTGCCGTAGAACCCATGGAGGCTAAAAATACAATGGCAATCAATAAGCCGATAAGGCCATGGGGAAGCTTATCCATTACGAAATTCATAAAAATATAATTCGTGTCGTTAATGTCGGCTTTTGCATCATTTTTTTCCATTAAGTCGGTAAGCTTTTTCCGCAATTCCTGCGTTCTTATATCAGCCTGATGTAGTTCTTTTCGCACGGCATCAACGCTTTTCTGATCGTCGGCATCCAGCGCTTTGCTTAAGCGATCTATTTGCTGGTGTTTATCATGAAATAAGCTGGAGAATGCCTGTTTGATGTCCTTCAATTCGGTTTGATATGCACTTTGTTCGATCTTTTCCAGCTCCAGCTTATTAAAAAAAATAGGTGGTTCGTTATATTGATAATAAGCAAAAACCAAAATACCGATTAATAAAATCAAAAATTGCATCGGTACCTTAATCAACCCGTTCATTAATAGCCCTAAGCGGCTTTCACGTACAGAAGAACCCGTGAGATAACGGCCAACCTGACTTTGGTCTGTTCCGAAATACGACAATTGTAGGAAAAAGCCGCCGATTAAGCCACTCCACAACGTATACTGGTTGTTCCAGTCGAACGAAAGGTCAAGTGCATTCGCCCTTCCTGATTTGCCGGCAATATGGAGCGCTTTTACTAAACCGATATCAGGAGGTAAAAGATAGATTACCGTTATCCCCGCCATGAAGAGGCCGATGAAGATAATGCTCATTTGTAACAATTGGGTGTATGAAACCGCCTTGGTACCACCATATACGGTGTATAAAATAACCAGACTACCGATGAATAAGGTGGTATAACGGGCATCCATCTGTAAGATACTGGACAAAATAACAGCGGGGGCGTAGATGGTGATTCCGGTTGACAACCCCCGTTGCATCAGAAAGAGCATGGCGGTTAAAGCCCGGGTTTTTACGTCAAATCGTTTTTCCAGATACTCATAAGCGGTGAATACACGCATCCGATGGAAAATTGGCACAAAAGTAATGCTCAATACAATCATTGCCAATGGTAGGCCAAAATAAAATTGAGCGAAACTCATTCCCGAAGAATAGGCTAAACCAGGGGCAGATAGGAAAGTGATGGCACTGGCTTGCGTGGCCATCACTGAAAAACCAATATGATACCAAGGAAGGGAGTGGTTACCTAGAAAATATCCGTCGATATCCCGATTGCCCTTACTTTTATAGATGCCATAACCTACAATAGTAATGAGCGTGAGGCTAAGTACGATCCAGTCGATTATACTCATTCAAAATAAATTTTGAATAAGTAAAACAATACGATAAGCACAAAAAGCCAAACCAACACCAGTAAGTAAAACTGTTGCCAGCTGTTTACAAAGGGAGGTAAACCATCGTCTTTATGCGGGTTCTTCCTCACTTCTACGTTTTACCAATACATTAAGGAAAAACATGCCTATAAATAAGCCGATAACCAATCCGCCTACAAGGCCCCAAAAGGACTCTCCGCAATAGGCGCCTGTTAAAGCACCAAATACGGCTCCGATGATATAAAACAACTTGTCAGTGTTTACTTTTTTTTCTTCTTGCGTTTCCATTTTTATTTATTGTTCTTTTGCTAGCAAATTTACAAATAATCTATAAGCACCGGGTACTCCAGCGGGCAATTCCCTAAAAAAAGCCAATGAAGTATAGACATATTTTCCCTTACCATATTTAGCTACGAGCAAAGAGCCTGTAGACGGATCTTCGTTGGCATCGTTCATTTGTAAGGGTTGTTGATACCGCGGATCGGCATCGCTTGTAAAATATAGACCTCTTTCCTGAATCCAACCTTCAAAATCTGCTTCAGTAATTTTATTAGGATAATTTAAAACTTGATTTTTTGAGTCTTTAAAAACGACTGGGGCATCTTCATTCGTAACCCGATCTCTGGATAACGTAAAGGGATATGGGCCAATCTGCGATACCTTTAGGCCGTTACTTACATTATATTGTTCGACCAATGTGCCCCCATTTTCTACGTAAGCCCATAATTTAGGTTGTATAAAACGCATTCTTTCGTTCACGTTATAGATGCGGATTCCGGTAATGATTGCATCATAAACGGAGAGATCGCGATGTATAATATCATTTTCTGTGAGGTTGTCGACCGTTAATCCGAGTTCGCGAAGGGATTGTGCGACCAGGTCGCCGGCTCCTGCAAGATAACCGATACGTTTAGCGGATGTCGCTGTTTCTATTTTGCTGAGCTTCGCTGCTGCCAAAGGAAACCAAGTGATTTGAGGAATGTGCTCATGCCGGATTTCATGTAGGGCATAGGCTGTTTCTTGCTTTTGATCGGCATAAGTGATTTCAAACCTAAGCGAATCCTGATTGCCTGCCTGTTCTCCAGGGTAGATGGTCAAGACTTTCGACATTTCATCATTTCGATGTGCTAATTTCACTTCAAACTGGTTGGGCTCAGCCCGCCAGCCTTTTGGTAATAAAGGGCGGACTTTCGCATGTACCTGCTCTGCATTTGAAGCGAAAAGAAGCTCCAGTTGCTTTGGCGTGTTACCATTGAAAATAAAAGCCTTTTGCTGTAGATTAACGGTTAAAGCGGGTGCAATAACCACGGGATTTTTTACCTCACCCCGAACAGGATCGGTATAGCGATATTGTATAGGAATCTGATAGTCGATGTTTTTCCCTGCAATATAGAAGCTGACAGTTACTTGGGGCAAATCTGGTGCCTCAGGCAATCCGATTAGTTGTTGATCGTCTACTGTAAACGAACCCAGGCCATGTGGTTTCTTTAACCAATACGGCTGCGTAAGTTGTTTGGCTACAAAAGTGCTTTGTACTTGTTCCACATGGCCGTTGCTTAGGGTTATTGGAGAACGGAGGCTGTTTTTTTCGCCATTTACCGTTAAGGCGCTTAATTGTATCGGTACGCCCGGAAGTTGTACGGCAACCTGTGTAGTTACTGTTATTGATTCGCCAAGGGCGTATTTTGGCAGGGTTGCGTCGCTTGCTATCCAAATGCCGGCACAAGCCAATAAAAGTTCTTTTACTTCCTTTGCCTTTTGTTTAGGCCAGTAAGCATCGCCTAACTTTTCGATTTCAGTCAATAAGTTGACTAAACTGGGAACACTGCGTTCGGGATGGGTTATCTCGAAGTCGGTATTGATCTGATGGATCAATTGTTGTACTTTTTCTGCATGAGGTATGCGCGTCCAGGAGGTGTTTACCCCGTCCATCAGCGATGATTTGGGTGCTGTCCCTCCTAAGGTCTCAAAATACTCATAGGTCTCTCCCCGTTTCGGACTTGATCCAAAACCCTGACTTTTATGATTGGTTCTGCTAATGGCTGCAAGCTCATTATAGGTCCGCCCCAAAAGTGGATTATATTGGCTAATATCAACATGGAATTGATCTTTTCGAATAGTATTTGCACTGCCAAAATTGAACGTATTCCAGAGGATACGCTTAGCTTGCCAGGGTTTCACGTAGCGAAGCTGCTCCGGAAAACGATTGGGATCGGCTGCGGCTTTAAAAGCTTCCTGTGCAATCAAGGAAGAAGCCTGGTGATGCCCGTGTCCGGCGCGTGGGTCGCCAGGAAAGCGGGTAATGATGACATCCGGTTGAAAATTTCGGATTACCCATACCGCGTTAGCCAATATTTTTTCTTTATCCCAAATTTTGAATGTTTCATCAAAGGTCTTGGAGAAACCAAAATCGTTGGCGGTAGAAAAAAATTGCTCTCCTCCATCGTCTTTTCGTGCGGCCAGCAGTTCTTGCGTACGGATAAGGCCCAGTTCTTCGGCCTGCTCAGTGCCGATTAAATTCTGCCCGCCATCACCTCGGGTGAGGGCTAAATAGGCAGTACGGTATAATTTTTCATTGGCCAGCCAAGCAATTAAACTGGTATTTTCATCGTCCGGATGGGCTGCAAAATAAAGTACGCTTCCTAGCCTGTCTAACTTGCTTAACTTTAATTTAATGGATGCTGCATTTGTTTTAGAAGCGTTTTGCGCATGGGCGAACAGAGGGAAAAAATGGATTAACAAGCATAGGATAAGTAGGTTAAAGGGCTTCATTTGGCAAAAATATTTTGAGCGTGAGTTAAGAAAGAAACCAATTTTTGTATAGCTATCGAACGATGGCTGATGGCGTTTTTTTCCGCGGCAGTCATTTCGGCGAAAGTCTGATGATAGCCTTCGGGAATAAATATCGGGTCGTAACCAAAACCTTTTTCGCCCTGTTTGGCGGTGGTGATCTTTCCATTAATGATTCCTTCAAAAAGATGGTGCTGATCGTTTAACCGAAGCGAAATTACGGTGCGGAAACGGGCATTACGATTCGCTTGGCCTTCCAGTTTTTGCAATAAAAGAGCGATATTTTGCTGCATATCTCTCGTGCCTGAATAGCGAGCTGAATATACGCCAGGTTCGTTATTGAGCGCTTCTACTTCCAGACCGGAATCATCAGCAAAACAGGCCATCCTATAGTGTTCCATAATATAGGCACTTTTAAGCGAGGCATTGCCTTCTAAGGTTTCGGCAGTTTCGGGAATGTCTGTTGTACATCCAATATCTGCTAGCGATTTCAGTATGAAATGCTTACCGATCATGTGTTGTACTTCTTCGAGTTTATGTTGATTGTTTGTGGCAAATACGAATTGCTGCATCATTTATAGATTTTTTAGCTGTAACCAGAATGTTTTTTTCTTTTGTGTGTCATTTAACATTTCCTCAAAAGAATAAGTAAAGAGACTGGTTCTGTCGTTCTTTTGAGATGGTGTATTCGGTGTTAACGGAGTTAACCCTAAAACTTGCGGGGAGACACCTAAATAAATCACTTTCTTAGGATCGAAAAATGTAAAAAGTGTTGCTGCATCTACAGTTCCCGAGGAGGAGGCCAAATTGAAAACGGCGATATCAGACATTGCCATGCCCAAGGCGGCAATCGTTTTGGAGAATGCGGCTAATGCTTCTTCAGAAAAGAAAGGATGGTTCGGTTCAAAGACAATAAAAAGGTATTTTCTTTTGTTTTTCCCTAAATAAGCAAAGGATGGGCTGGCTGATTCTTCTGCTATTGCAGGCTCTCGAACGTCTGAAACAGGGAACGAATAAAGCGTTTCGTTGATAAGCAATTGTAACGCAGTAGGGTTAATGGTATTTAAGTTTGCCATGTCTTTAGAACAGGATTATTCCCAAAGATAAGTTTTTATCCTAAATCATACCATTACGAAACGGGCTTGTTACGCTTAATCAGGCTGATGATGCTGTTGTTTAAAGCAGGATGGTAATACCAATCGCGTTTTTCGAATAACCAAAGCAGATGCAAAGCGAAAAATGTTCCGATTAATGAACCGGCCATAAGATCCTTAAAAAAATGTTGGGAAAGATAAACCCGGGAGAAGGAAACCAATAAGGCTAGAAAAAATAATCCGATTTGATTTTTGGTTCTCAGGATATAACAAAGCGTAATACATAAAGCAAATACACAAGTGGTATGGCCGGAAGGGAAGCTCAGGCTGTTTCGAAGCGCATAGTCTTTTATCGTGTAAATGGGATCGAGATGCTCGAAATACAGCGCAGGACGGGGATGATGGAGAAGGAACTTGAGACTATGTGTATAAAGGCCGGTATAGAGCATGGTACCGATTAAGACTAAGCTATTACGGAGACGGATAAATAGAAAGATGATGGCCAACAACAGGGTAAAGGGCCAATCGCCAATGTAGGTAAAGAGCATAAAAAATAGATCGGCATCGGGATGGTGGTGGCGGTTGACCGCTAAAAAAAGTTCGGCCTGTGTGAAGATGAGTGAAAATGCTAAGGCAATCGACCAAAAAAAGAATAATAACCCAATAAAAGCGGTATAGGGTTGCAGGAAGCTGAAATAGGATATCGCGCGATTTTCTTGCATATGCTAAAATAAAAATTTTTTAGCTTTTAGCCATTGGCTTTATTCCTGCAAAGGAAGCCGACAGCGGATAACCGGTCTCCGAAGGCGATGTTTGTTACCCCCTTCCTGTTAAATTTCGTTAAATATATCTTGTTCTGTGAGGGATTTGTGTAAATTAGCGCACTTTAGTGGGTGTCTAGATAATAAATTTGAATCGTTTTTAAATGAAAAAACACATTGGTTTTTTTATACTTTTTCTGCTCCTCAGTTTTGTTGGCGCTGGTGTTCAAGCGCAGGTACAGACTATTGATAAGGTAGTAGCGGTTGTTGGTGGAAATATTATTCTGAAATCAGATATTGAAATGCAATATGCGCAATATCTATCAGAAGGAAATAGGGATGATCCTAGTGTAAAATGCATGATATTGGAGCAGCTGCTAACGAATAAGTTGCTGACACAACAAGCGGTAATTGATTCCATTGAAGTAACGGAAGATGAGGTGGATGACAATATCAACAACCGGTTGCGTTATATGACGCGGCAGGCAGGTGGGCAGGAGCAGCTTGAAAAGTTCCTCAACCGTTCTTTATTGCAGTATAAAGAGGAAATGCGTCCGGCGGTAAAAGAACAGTTGATTGCCCAAAAGATGCAAGCTAAAATTACCGAGAAAACCAGTGTAACGCCCAATGAGGTGAAAAAATTCTTTGAACGGATTCCGAAAGACAGTTTACCCAATTATAATACGGAAGTGGAGATTGGCGAAGTAGTTGTTTATCCCAAGCTAAATAAGGAGGAAAAGCAACCTTTTTACGATCGGGCAGAATCGTTGAGAAGAGGTATTATGGCGGGTGACGACTTTGGAACGATGGCGAGATTATATTCTCAGGATCCTGGTTCGGCGTCGTCTGGGGGCGATCTTGGATTCTTCGACCGGAATATGATGGCAAAAGAATTTACCGCAGTTGCCTTTCGAATGAAACCAGGTGAGATATCTAAGGTATTTGAAACCGAATTTGGTTTCCATTTTCTTCAGGTATTGGAACGCCGGGGTGAACAAGTGCGGGCAAGACATATTTTAATTGGTGTAAAACCCAACGAAACAAGCTTGGAGCGCGCAAAAAAGCATATTGACAGCATCTATACGCAAGTGGTAGAAAAGAAGTTGCCATTTTCTACTGCGGCTTCCCTTTATTCAGACAATGAGCTTTCTAAGTATAATGGCGGTATGATGTTAAACGCACAAAACCAACAAAGCCGAACAACGTATATCCCCGTCGATCAATTAGACGCTGCAGACTTTAGCGCTATTGATACCTTAAAGGCGGGACAATATTCCAAACCATTCGAGTTTACCGATCCACAGACCAAGAAAGTTGGATACCGCTTCCTTTACTTGAAATCTAAAACTGAACCGCACCAAGCCTCTTTGGAGCGCGATTATGCGAAGATCAAGGAATTAGCCGAAAACGATAAGTTAAACCGGACGGTAAGTGAATGGTTTGAAGAACGGAGGAAAACGACATATATTCGGATTGACGATGAGTTTCTGACCTGTTCGGAGTTAAAAGATTGGATTACACCAACCGTGGCACAAGCGACAGATAAATAAACGGATCAGCATAAACGATATTTCGATATCTAAAAAAAGGTGATGTCTTTAAACATCACCTTTTTTTGTGATCCGTTGTTCGTTTACTTAAAACGGTACTATAAAAATAATAAACGGAGATGAGGATAGTATTGCTAATAAGCTAACGGCTAAAAGCTATTGCTTAATATACATGTCTACCGATACTTTCCATGTCTTGTCGTCCTGTAATTCCCAGATTCGCATGTAAGCACAGTTAATAATATCCAGCCCTATATGTATAGTGGCTTGGCCGCTACTGTACGCCAATTCACCACTATAAGCGCGGTTAACCTCTTTGTATTCACTTTCGATAACAATCTGTTTTTCTTCAAGAAAAGGGATAATGCGATCTAGCTTGGTTATGGGGAGATAGTTAGGAAGGTAAATTCGGGCATCAGCTGTTAGAAATTCTTTAAAAGCAGTACGGTTATCTGCCTTTAGGATCGTCGCAAAAAGTTGGTCGGTACTGGCAACAATATCTTCCCGTTGTTTGATCCGGGCCTTTGATCGCAATTTCTGAAAGTTACCATCGTGTGGATTTTCGAACTGCGTTTCTGCAGGTAAATTTCCAGGTTTGTCATGCTCGGTGTTTGCACGAAAAGCAATTTTCCATACGCCTTTACGATCTCTTTTCCATATACTGAGATATTCACCGTATTTTTTGGTGTCGCCAATGTTTTGCCAATTTATAGGTCCGGTTGTAAACCCCCATTCGTTGCTTTTCGCTATTTTGGCATAAGTAGGTTTCCAGCGCATGAGGTCTGGCAATTTTGGTTTATTGTCTAAATAATCGATTGCCTTTACAGCTGAAGGTACAAATAGAACGGTGTTTTCATCGCTATAGGCCATAAAGGCAGTAAACAAACCCTTATTGGCTGCAAGAACCGACATGTTATATTCGGCAGAAACAAGTTCATTAACATCCGGTACAGGCATTTGGGCATGTACTTTTAACAAAAAGCCTCCAATAAAACACAAGAAAAAATAAATGCTTAACTTCATCCGTTTTTGCTCCATACTGTGCCCTCTTTACTATCCTTGAGTTGAATCCCTATTTCCTGAAGACCAATTCGGATGGCATCGGAAGTGGCATAATCTTTTGCTTGTTTAGCCTCTTGCCTTAGTTTGATAATAACTTGCATAATTTTATCTATATCCTCATTAGAACCTTCTACGCTATCGTCTTTTAAGCCGAGAATCTGATAAACAAAGTCGTCTATCAGCTGCTTCAGAGCCTCAAGCGTTGGATTATCAATTTTTGTTTTTTGATCGTAAATACTATTGATCAGTCGCACCAATTCAAATAATTCAGCAATGAGTATCGGACTGTTAAAGTCGTCATCCATTGCTGCGTAACAGCGCTCGCGGATTTCAGCTAGATCGGTTACTTCATTAGTTTCTGATACTTTTAACTTAGGGAGAAGTGCTAACGCATTCATTAAGCGCTTATACCCTTTGTCTGACGCTTCCAATGCTTCATTAGAGAAATCCAGCGTACTTCGGTAATGTGCCTGGAGCATAAAGAAACGTACCGACATGGGAGAATACCCTCTTTTAAGCAGAGGATGGTCGCCCGTAAATAACTCTCTTGGCAAAAAGCCGTTTCCTGCAGATTTCGACATACGTGCGCCATTTACTGTGAGCATATTGGTATGCATCCAATATTTAGCTGGCATAGTATGATGGCAAGCCTGCGATTGTGCAATTTCATTGGTATGATGGGTTGCGGCCAAATCCATCCCTCCGCCATGAATATCAAATTGATCGCCCAAATATTTACTGCTCATCGCAGAACATTCGATATGCCATCCAGGAAAGCCCACACCCCAGGGAGAGGGCCATCGCATAATATGTTCAGGTTTGGCTTTTATCCAAAGCGCAAAATCCAATCTGCCTTTTTTGTCATCCTGCCCGCCTAATTCACGGGTATTGTTCAACATTTCCTCCAGCTGCCTGTTTGTTAGTATGGTATAATCATTGGTCTTGCTATATTTTTCAACATCGAAATAAACGCTGCCATTAACCTCATAAGCGTAACCGTTAGCGATAATTTCTTTAATCATCTCAATCTGTTCCGAAATATGCCCCGTTGCAGTAGGTTCGATGCTGGGTGGCAGCGTATTGAACAGCCGGAGTACATCATGGAATCCTATGGTGTATTTTTGTACAATCTCCATAGGCTCCAACTGTTCTAATTTCGCCTTTTTAGCAAACTTGTCATCGCCTTCATCTCGATCTCCTTCCAGGTGGCCAGCGTCCGTTATATTCCGCACATAGCGAACTTTATAGCCCAAATGTAAAAGATAACGGAAAATCAAGTCGAAAGACACAAAAGTGCGGCAGTTTCCTAAATGAACATCACTGTATACGGTGGGGCCGCAAACATATAAGCCTACCATTGGAGGATTTATAGGTTCGAATAATTCCTTTTTGCGCGAAAGTGTATTATATATAACCAAGTTACTGCGCTGCGTGCGTCTTTCCATATTAAAAATGTCGAGCCCCGTTGATTAGCTTAAAACTCTAGGGGGCGAATTTACTAAAATTTCAGCGAATACTGCCTGAAAGTGAAGGCAAGCTGTGCTTATAGTGATAGATCACTCCAAATGGCATAATGATCTGATATTTTCTTGTTGAGAATTTGATAAGCTTTTACTTTAAAGTTTTTTGACGAAAGAATATAATCGATCTGAAAATTAGGAAAATCACCGTTATAGGTAATGCCCCAGCCCCTTCCCTTCTCCCTAAAGCTGTTGTTCAAGTGATTGGCCACCGTATTCACGGCGTAAGAAAGTGGCGTATCATTAAAATCGCCTGTAATGATTACCGGCTTTCGACATCGATCGATTTCCTCTTTCAATTGCCTAGCTTGTTCGCCCCGTTCTAAGAAGGCAGCCTTTAAACGAGATCCTATCCTTTTGGTTGAAGCCATATTGTCCTGTTCAAAATTGCGCTGTTGTACCGCTTTGACAAAGGCATAGTCCTGCGGTTCGAATCCGATTGACTGTAGATGCACATTATATACCCTAAAGGCTTGTTTCTTGTTGAATATATCAGCGTATATCACATGATTTAGGGTTCTTTTTTTATTATAAGTTGGTATTATCCCGGCATTTTTTATCGGAAACCTGGATAAGATGAGTAAACCGTAAGCTTCATATTCATTTTCGATAACCGGATAAAAATAACTATAAGGAAGCTTCAGCGTAGAAGATAAGCTTTGGCGTATGTTATATCGTCCTTTTTTTCGGGTATAAAATTCTTGCATACATACAATATCCGGAGATACCGATTGAATGAGCGCAGTGATTTCATCTTTCATTTTTGGTTCGGTATCCCAGTCGTACTGACGGAATAAATGGACGTTATAAGACAAGATACGGACAGTGGAAGAGTCGGGATTTTTAATGTATTCTTCGCTAGGCTTGCTATGGAACCCGATATGCTTTAACAAAGGATTACAGCCAACCAATATGGCCGATAAGGAAAGTAGGGCGTAGAGCGATTTCTTAATAGTCCAATAACCTATAAACAGAATGTTTAATCCCAACAACAAGGGATAAGCAATACCTAAAAAAGCAAGAGGCCAAAAGGCTTTAGGAGCGGCATAAGGGGCAAGATAACTCAATAAAAGGGTTAAAACAACCAATATATTAAGCGAAAGGCCTAATTTGCTCCCTAAGTGAAAACCCTTTTTTTTCCCTTTCTTTTTCCTCATACGCTGCGGTTTGGTGCTATTTCTGATCCTGTTGCTTTCCTGCATTAAAAAGCGCTTCTTTTTCGGCTTTGGTTAAGCTGTTATATCCGGATTGCGAAATTTTATCCAAGATGCTGTCGATATATTCCTGATTAGGGAAAGTATGCTTATCTTTTGGTGGCTGCGGATTCTTTACCACACGAAGTTTTGGTTTTCTCTGAAATAATTTACTCCAATCGTTTCCGGAGCGTAGTGCTTTAATATACAGAAAACCGAATAGTCCGCCCCCGAGATGGGCTAAATTTCCGCCAATGTTTCCTCCACTTAAACCGAGTAAGTTCAAGATAATAAATATGGCTACCAAATATTTCAAACGGATATCTCCAAAAATCAACAAGCGTAACGTATAATTGGGAACGAGTGTAGCTGTAGCGGTGAGGATAGCAAAAACACTTCCGGAAGAGCCGATTAACAAGGCTTGGTCGCTATAGAAAAAAGGAACAAGGTTAAAAAGGAGGAGAAAAGTAAGGCCAGCGGCTACCCCCCCTGCAATGTATAAAAAAGTGAGTTGCCTGTTGTTAAGAAAGTCAAGAAAGATAATGCCCATCCAATAAAGCCACAATAGGTTAAAAAGAATATGCAGGAAATCCCGTTGCGTAAACATGTAGGTAAATAATGTCCAGGGATGGAACAAGAAATCGGTCAGATTGGCGGGAAGGGCCAATAAATGGATAAGTGTTGTACTGATTGCCGACTTCGAAAAAAAGTCGAACAAAGTGAAAAAGCCCAATAATAGAAAAACGAGAACATTAATAGCAATAAAGGTATTAACGCGATTGCCTGTCTGAAAGGCCTTATAGTATAATTCATTTAAAAACGATCTCTTCATCATTGATAATCCGTTTAAGATAACAAATTAACTCCATAATCCGGGTCGCTTAATTCCCCACAATTTAATGAGGAGAAAGCCGAACAAAGCTCCTCCTAAATGAGCAAAATGGGCTACAGAGTCGCCTGAAAACCTAGAAACGCCTAAAAATAATTCCAAAATAATATAAATGGGAATAAAATATTTTGCTTTAATAGGTAATGGAATAAACATCAGATATAGTTCGGTATTTGGAAAGAGGTAGCCAAAGGCTACCAATAAGCCAAAAATGGCTCCAGAAGCGCCGACCATAGGAAAGACATATATCGATAAAAGGGTGTTGATTTGTTCTTGGTTAAGGCTTTGTAAGACAGAACCTACGGCAGATCGATTGGCAACATCGACCTCCATGAATTGACTGGCCGCTACTGTTCCGGTTAATGCATTTACTTCATAAGCTTGCACGGCAAATTGCAGGGCCAGAGCTCCCAAGCCGGTAATGAGGTAGTAATTAATAAACCGTTTGGGACCTAAAATCTGTTCGAGTATAGGTCCGAACATAAACAGGGCAAACATATTAAAAAATATATGCATGAAATTTCCGTGCATAAACATATAGGTGAATACTTGCCACCAATGAAAAGCCGGAGAATCGGGATAGTATACACCGAAAAGTAAATTGGCCTTCCCGAAAATTAATGTGCCTATATAGCACACGACATTCATGATGAGTAAATTTTTAACTACTGGAGGTAATCCCGCAAAAGGCGAGGATGTGTTATTCAACATAATGATGATTTATTCGAAATGCAAACATATATAAATTGCCATTGATACCCATCTTTCTTGTGTATGTTCTAATTATGCAATTTATGGTAATTTAATTTATACTTATTTTTAAAGCGCCACCGTAAAGGTTGTCTATTGCTGAAACCTACTGAGAAGCTCTTTCAGTGTAAAAGTAATAATAATGGGTTTACCATTCAAAGAAATGCTCGGTGTAGAACAAGCAAATAACCTATCTATAATGTCGTTCATTTCATCGGGAGTCAAAACGCTACCCGCCTTTATGGCGGCATTTCGAGCGAGGCTTCTTGCCAAATTTTCCCGTTTGTTTAATCGCAGGGTAGTTTGATTATTTTTATAGGCCTCCAATAGCTTTTCCAGCATCTGGGATTCATCGATGCCGGAACCGATATCGGCTGGTACCCCCTCCACTACGAAAGTGTTTTTACCAAAGGCCCTAATTTGGAACCCTAAGGCCTGTATATCGGGGAGTAAATCCATGATAAGTGCTGCGTCTGCGGCACTAAGATGCACCGTTTGGGGGAAAAGGCTTTGTTGGCTGGCCCCTTGATGATTTTCCAGATGCTGCAAAAACTGCTCAAACAAAATTCGTTCGTGCGCCGCTTGCTGGTCGATGAGCATAAAACCAGATCGGATTTGCGACAAAATAAATCGGTTATGCAGCTGAAAGATCTGCTTCCAAGACGGTATTTCCTGATTTTTATCCTCTTGGTTTGATGTGTCCAAGTGGATGTTCTCCGAAGTGTCTAAAGAAAGTTGCTCTTGTTGCACTTTTTGTGTAATCTCGTACAGTGTGTCCCAATTCTGCGGAATCCCGGTATCATTTTTTGTAAAGCCTGTCGTGTTAGCGGTATTTCGCTGGTGTTCTTTGTTTCCCGTTTCGAAAGGATTGAACTGAGGATTGAAATTAATGGTGGGGGGAATGATATCTTCCGTTTTTTTGTTAGAGATGAGATGGCTAAAGCTTGTCTCCTGATTGAAATCGAGGGTTGGTGTAATATTATAGCGACCCAACGAACGCTTAACAGCCGAGCGGACAATGGCGTAAATTGATTTTTCATCCTGGTATTTGATTTCTGTTTTGGTGGGATGGACATTGATATCAATTTGCGCGGGGTCTATCTCAATAAATAATATATAGAGCGGATGACTATCTTCGGGTAGGATATCTTCGTAGGCATTTAACACAGCATGGTTTAAATAGGGATCTTTAACGAAGCGGTTATTGACAAAAAAGTATTGCTCACCACGCGTTTTTTTTGCATATTCCGGTTTTCCAATAAAGCCGGTTAAGTTAATAATCGACGTGAACTCTTCAACAGGCACCAGACGCTGATTATAATTGTTGCCAAACAGATGGATAATCCGTTGTTTTAATCCCTCAGCAGGAAGATGGAAAAGTTCATTCCCATCACTATGGAATGTGAAAAAAATCTTAGAATGAGCCAGAGCGAGCCGTTGAAATTCATCAATGATATGACGCATTTCTACTGGATTACTTTTTAAGAAGTTACGGCGCGCAGGGGTATTAAAAAAAAGATTTTTAACACTGATACTGGTCCCTGAAGGGGTCGCAATAGGTTCTTGGCCAGCCACCTGAGAACCTTCTATAATAATGCAGCTCCCCAGTTCGTCTTCATGTCTTCTGGTTTTTAATTCTACATGGGCAATAGCGGCAATAGAAGCCATTGCTTCCCCCCTGAAACCCATTGTTCGGATTGCAAACAGGTCGTCAGCCTTTCGCAGTTTAGAGGTAGCATGACGTTCAAAACAAAGCCGGGCGTCTGTAACGCTCATTCCACAACCATTATCAATAACTTGAATCCATGTTTTACCGGCATCTTTAATAATGAGTTGAATTTTATCTGCTCCTGCATCGATGGCATTTTCTATCAGCTCTTTTACTACAGATGCTGGGCGTTGCACAACTTCTCCCGCAGCAATCTGGTTAGCTACCGAATCGGGCAGTAATTGAATAATATCAGACATACGATGCGAAGTTACGAATTTGATACGATACCCGCCTGTTTTAAAGCTGCAAGCTTCGTGTCAAAAAGCTCAATATCTGCTTCTGTTGTGTCAAAAGCACACATTAATCGGACTTCATTTGTCGCTTCTTCCCACACATAAAAGGGAATGGTATCTTGTAGAGGTTTGATCCAATCCTGCGGAATAACGGCAAAAACAGCATTGGCTTGAACTGGTTTAGTTAAGGTTATTTCGGTATATTTTTGCAAAACTCCAGCTAATTGCTGCGCTCTGGTAAGCGCTATTTTACTGTATTTTTTCCAGGTGTCGTTTTCCAATAATGCTAAAAACTGGGCGGCGATAAAACGGTTTTTAGAAGCCAGCTGCATACTTCTCTTATGAAAAAAAGGCGCTTTTTGCTGAAGGTCTTTGTCAATAATCAAAACAGCCTCCCCATATAATAAACCAATTTTGGTCCCGCCAACCGAAACTACTGCTGCCCCACTGTTGAAGATAATATCTTTTAGTGAGCAGTTTAATGCTGCGGCAGCGATAAATATCCGTGAGCCGTCGAGATGAACTGCTAAATGATGGCGTTCAGCTACTGCTTTAATTTTTTGGAGTTCCTCAAGCGAATAAAGCGTGCCATATTCGGTAGGTTGTGTAAGGCTTAGCACCTGTATTTGGGGGTGGTGCAGATCGCCTTGCCGCTTTACGGCCTGTTCGATACTTTCGGGCGTCAACTTGCCGTTATTGTCCACCGGCAAGGGAAAAAGCCTGCATCCAGTTAACGCTTCTGAAGCCGTCGATTCGTCGACATAAATATGAGCAGTTTCCGCGCAGAGAATAGCCGAATAGGGTTCTACCATGCAACTTAATCCACAAAGGTTGGCCCCGGTGCCATTGAACACAAGTCGCGTAAGGACAGAAGTACCCAATTGGGCGTTAAATGTTTCCTGTAATCGGCTGGTAGTATTGTCATTTCCATAAGCTGGAGCATGATCTTGGTTTTCTTGAAGGAGGGCTTGCATAACTTCAGGTACGGCCCCAGCATAGTTATCACTCGCAAATGATTTCATCTGTTCTTTTTTATCCGTTTAAATTAAACAAAGGCCGCTATGTATCAAAACATAGCGGCCTTTGTAAATTAACAATTAAAAAAATCTTGCACTTTAAGTTGGTTCTGAACAAATGGTTGTGTAAAAACACGCCAATTACAGCGTCTAAACAAACATAAAGCATTAACCTTTAACGCTAGTAAATTTACAAAATTTAAACGACTTAAAGGAAATAATTTTCAACAACACAGGCGTTATTCACATTTTTTTGTGGAAAATGGGGAGGTGTCATTTAATAATAGGCTGATTTTGAAAAGAGTAAGAAAAACTAAAAGCGGCAATGACGCCGCTTTTAGTTTTAAAAATGGCGAAGTTATTTATCGATCGACCCCAGCACGCGTTGCATAAAACTATTGAGTGCTTCTTTTTTGTCCATACCTTGTTCCCGAATTAATTTACTGACCTCAACGGCCCCATACATGTTGGAAATCAATTCGCCCAATACGTCGAGCTCCTCATCTTTCAAAGAAGGCACTTCTGTTAACGATTCTAAAGTTTCGATCGTTTCGATTACATAATCTTCATCATTATCCTCAATAAATTGAGTAAGATGTTTAATTATTGGTAACTTCATTGACTAAAGTGGTTAAAGCATCCAATTTGTTGGTTTGTATCTGATTTAAAAGCTGTCCGTTTTTGAAGGCTGCAAATGTAGGTAAGTTGCTTACATTGGCCAACTTCCGGGATTCAGGTAATTTTTCAGCATCTACAATAACAAACGGAATGGATTCGTTTTCCGAAGCCAGTTTTTTAAATTTTGGCTTCATAATTTTGCAGTTGCCACACCATGAAGCGGCATATTGTACCAACACAACGTCGTTCGCACCTACAATTTCTGCTAAATTATCTTGTTCTAATTCCTGTAACATGATCTTTTCCTTTATTAATTTGCGGATAAGTAGCTAGCAACGCCATCGCGGTTTGCATGCATCGCTTGCTTGCCTTCTTCCCAGTTGGCAGGGCATACTTCTCCAAATTTTTGAACGTGGGCATAGGCATCAATTAAACGAATGTATTCTTTTACATTTCGTCCTAATGGCATATCGTTTACACTTTCATGGAAAACTTTCCCGTCTTCGTCGATCAAATAAGTTGCTCTAAAGGTTACGTTTGAACCTTCAATGATCAGGGAATCCAGTTCTTCATCGTATGCTGCTTTTTGTACGTCCAAAATACCTAGTACGTTGGCCAAATTACGGGTTGTATCCGCAAGAATAGGATAAGTAACACCTTCAATACCACCATTGTCTTTTGGTGTATTTAACCAAGCGAAATGGACTTCATTAGTGTCGCAAGAAGCACCGATAATGATGGTGTTCCTTTTTTCGAATTCAGGCAATGCTTCCTGGAAAGCGTGTAATTCTGTAGGGCAAACAAAGGTAAAATCCTTAGGGTACCAGAATAAAAGTACTTTTTTTCCTTTTTTGGTTGCTTCGTCTAAAATATTGATCTTTAAATCGTCGCCCATGTGATCCATAGCGTCAACGGTAATGTTTGGGAATTTTTTGCCTACTAAACTCATAACTCTATATTTTTCGTTTTTTGTTTCAGCAAAGATAATACATTGTGTACCTCGTACAATATCTTATTTGCTTATGTACTTATAGATAAAAACTATAATTACAATTATATGATATTGACGATATAAAAATAGGGATAACCGTTGTCATTTAGTCCGATCTCAGCACATTAAGGCTTTAGTTCTGGAAATTGGATATCAAAACAATTTTATCTATGTTTGCATTCCGAATTCATGGCCCTGTAGTTCAACGGATAGAATAGAAGTTTCCTAAACTTTAGATATGGGTTCGATTCCCGTCGGGGCTACCACACCGGAAAGGCGATAATTCCCTTCGCTTTTCCGGTTTTTTGTTGCATTTAAGTCGTTATTAATCAGGTAGATAAGGCTGGCGATATCGTTGCGTTGAAGAGTTCGATATTCGTTTCCGTCAAAGATGAGTTTTTCGGGAAATATTGAACTTATTATTTTCCTTTTAGAGGTAAATGAGGCAAAATTTAAATTTGATGACATCATTGGTGTTTTCGAGCTTCCGAAGTTCGAAAATGAAATTATAGAAATTTTTAAAACAACCCTTATAACATACAAATCAGAATCAGACTTGAATGATATGTATAAAAGCTTTGACAAATTAATCCTTCTAAATAAAGAATGAAGTAGACTTGCCAGGTTAAAAACGGAGCTTTAGATTGCCAGATTTTATTACTTTTCGGCGGAACTGTCGAATATTTGCCTGTTTTCAATAAATCTGGAAATCAAAACCTTTATGCTGACGAAGCAATACTTACAAGGAACCAATCGTTTACTGAAATCCACAACAGGAATGTTTCAAATATTTCTTTTTTCTTTAGCTTTTCGCAAAAGGCAGAGCCATCGTATTGTAAAAACTGATAAAATTCTTGGGTTACTTAATGGATTTTAGGATTTCCATGTGACGGGTTTATTTATCTTAGCAAAAGACAAAAAAAAGAGTAAAACCTATTGGAAATGAATGGATTATTTTATGACGATGAATGGCTGAAACTGGATGCCGGGAGCCGGGAAAAGATGGAAAAATATGGTTGGTTTGTCCACTTTGTACCTGATGACGAGGATTGCCCCAATTCAGTCAATTACCACACACATGGGGTTGAACGTTCCTTCGGACATCCTGACCTTCAGATATGTTTTCCTTTAAGCCGGGATATTGCCCATAGTATTCTGAGCAATATCGTGGATGATATCAAGGCAGGTTCCAGATTTGAACCGGGCAAAAAGTATAATGAAATTATTGGTGGCGGATTAAGCGTTGAGTTTATCCATGCAATGGAATGTGGCAGGAAGGTCCTGCGCATAATATTTCCGGATAAGAACGGGAATTATGAAGGAGCAGTCTTTCAGGATCAGTTTGAAAGAACAGGCCTTTAAAAGGGAGGTAGTAATTTGAAAAGGAAAAAGATCGGCCGCACATTTGTGATGGGCGATATACATGGCGCCTGGAAAGCATTGAAGCAATGTCTGGAAAGATCTGAATTTAATTACGAAGCCGATACACTCGTACAGCTTGGTGATATCGTGGACGGGTATGATGAATCCTTCGAATGCGTAGAGGAGCTGCTTAAAGTAAAGAACCTGGTTGCCATTAGAGGCAATCATGATGATTGGTTTGAGACTTTCCTGCAATCCGGTTTTCATCCGGGACAATGGAATTTCGGAGGTAAGGGTACAATTATGTCTTACCTGAAACATGCAGGCAAAGAAATAGTCTGTTTTCCTTCAAGCGGAGGATATAAAACTTCTCTTAACGCTTCTGATATCCCCGATTCTCACCGTAAGCTTTTTTTCAATCAGAGCCTGTATTTTATCGATGATAAGTACAGGTGCTTTGTACATGGGGGCTTTGACAGAAATATTCCTTTCGGCAACCAGGAACTAGGAAGATATTTCTGGGATCGGGAACTTTGGTTGGGTGCGATGAACCATGCTGCTGAAGGTGGGATGGTTAGGAATTTTGAAATGGAGACCAGATTCAGGGAGATATACATTGGGCATACACCGACAACAAACTGGAATACGGATAAACCAATGACCGCATTGAATATTACCAATCTGGATACCGGTGCCGGCCACAAAGGAAGGTTGACCATTATGGATGTAGACAGCAAAGAATACTGGCAATCTGATCCGGTACCGAGTCTATATAATGAGAATTTTAGGCATTGAGCAGTAACACAACATTATAATCTCATAGCGTAACATGAGATATTGTGTTACGCTATTTCTTCTTTTCGGAATTGCGATAGAAACCCCGGTATTTAGGCTCTCATCCTTGAGGATCAGAAACTTTCGTGTATTCAATAATATTATGGTTCTCTTTTAAAGTCCGGCAAGTCCCACGATAATGATAGATTTTCTAAAATACTGACTGCCTGACTTTCGGGTAGCTTTGCCTCCATTTGATGCAGTACCCGTAAACCATCCAAAATTTTCTTTTGAATTTCAAGCATTAAAACCCGCATTTCCTTATCAGAAATTCTGGATAGTTTATTCCATTCTATTTTTCCAAAAGGGGTAACTACATAAACATCAGAATAATCACCTGTTTCACTACTTGGGGTAATGCCACTGTGCAATTCCTCAAGTGCATTACGTACAGCGTATGCTATATATTTGGAAGTCAACCTGTCATCATACATAATTGCGAATTTTCACAAATCTATGAAAATTCATCTTCCAATTCTACTGTCTAACATTGCCCCATAATTATAAACCTGTTTTTTTGTAGTATCAAATAAACCTTCAAATAAAGTGGTGTAGGCGTATAGGAGTTTGAATCGACCATAAGGATCATAATTTGAATTCAAACGGTTCAATTCTTTACTCTATCCAGGTAAAATAAAACAGTTACTCTCCCAATTCCGGGGACATCATAGCTGTTCAAGCAAATTTTGTATTGTACACCCAAACGCAGGCTTTCTCTCTTTCGCCTTAATTTATGGACAATAGATTTTTATAAAAGGCTACATAAACCCCCAGGCATAAACAGCCATGAAGAGGAATTCAAAGACAAGGATAAAATTGAAAAGCAAATTTCTCTTTTGGGCCAGAAGCAATCCTATAGCGATTACCGTGAGAGCTACCAAAAAATAACTGAATTCGCGAGGATCGGTAAAAGAAGGAATAAATTTCCGGTAATGATCCATAAAATCAGCATATTTTGGATACTTCAAGGACACAGTTATCCCAATGGCCATATATATAGCGTTCAGGAGAAAAGACAAAACTGATATTATCTGCGCTGTTTTTTTCATAATCAACATCCCGATTCAGGTTGACATATCGGATTTCCGCAATACCAGTGGTCACAGCACCAACATAGCATATCATGCGCTATGCACCCTGCTGCCCAGAACAGGCAACAGCCTTCATAGTTCCCGCAGCAGCCGATGTCACTTCCGCTCATCCCTCCGTCACAATCATCGGGCTCCTCTATGGCGACAACGTTTTGCCCGCCCGATTCAGCCAGCGTCATTTTAGCATTGATCGCATTGTATCGGGTATTATACCTTTCTACCACTGCCCTGAAGTTTTCTTTGGTCACGAACAGCTCATAAATCCTGTCTATCGAAATTTTTTCCTCATCCGAATGGGCGCGTATATAAGCTGCTATCTTTCCCATATCGCTTCCGTTTTCAATTTTCATGTTCTGCAGAACGGCAAGGACTGGACCGGTATTGATTTTCAGGTCTTCCGTACAGAAAAATTTCCCTTTTCCCACATAGTAGGCCGGATCTGGCGTACAATTGCACTCTTCCCCATTTTGCAGGCTTCTGTTCACAACATTCAATACTGCATTATGGAAATAAATGGACTGCACCAACGGAGAAGTTGTCTGCACATCTTTGGATGCCAGTATTTTTCTACCGAAGATCTCATACTGGCCGGTTACATACCGGATTTCGTCCGGGGTGAACATGGCCAGCAGTTTTTTTGCCTGTTCTATTACTTTATGGTGCAGGTCAAACTTGTACCCTCTCAGATTTTCATCCAGTACAAAGTCAGATTCTGCCTTTTCACCACCTTTATACAACAGTAATTTAGAGGAAGTTTTTCCGTCTCCGGTTGTAGCTGAATAGGTAAAAGACACGATGCCCATGTTCATGGATGCAGAAAGTTCGTTGGAACCGGCCAATGCCAATCTTACGTCTGTTTCATAGTCTGTTTTTACTGAAATTTCTGGGATACTACCTTCTTGGTCTGTTTTTTCATTGCATGAAAGAAGTAAAGCAGAATTGATTGCTAAAAAACAGGACAGTTTAAGATATATTTTTCTCATATCTTTTGCTTTAGGTAAACAATTTATAGTAATATGATTAAATATAATAATATTTTAACAATAAAAACAACTATAATATAAATATCCTGTTTTTTTATAGCTAGTATCAAATGGTTTTCCATTTTATCAGACCAGATTTATATAGTAATTTGGCATGAATAACTAATAGAAATACCGTTATGAGCCCTTGTATCGAATCAAAAATTAAACATGCATTAGGTCTGCCCAATAGACATAGAGGTAACAAAAAGGTTTGTTCTGTTAAATACTGGAATAATCATGTTACGAGAATAGGCAATGAAAAGAATCTGCCATTTAAACTAATATCAGAAGCACAGAGTAAATACCAAGATTATATGAAGAACACATACAAGATCTGAAACTAATAGGTTGATGTTATTAGATTTAAGGTACTATAAGTCTGAGCAACAATGAAACCCACAGGTATTAATATGAAGTTGCACGACCTTAGAAATCACCTGCCGATAATAATTATACAAGTCAATCTTCGTCTCCATTAGGACCGATTGACGAAAACAATGATTCTACGGAGTGGCTTAGATTTCCTTTATTCTTTTATCGTGAATAAAATACCGAACTCTGCCACGTTGCTGTTTTCCATTTACAAATCGGCCTTTCCTATAAACAAAATGATTTTCCCAATTATTTCTGATCCAAAATAAGACATCAATTTGTGTATTGACAGAGGACGGAAGGGACAACCGTATTATTTTTTCTAATTGCCAATATGCATGCGGGTTGGTAAAACCCAGCTTCTCATATATTTGATTAAGCAGGTGAACCATCTCGTACCCGTTATGTCTATTGATCCTTACAGAACAAAGTGGTCCAGTTACACGACGATCTCCTTCTGGATAAGGTTCCCAGTCATAATCATTATATGCCATCTTGGAAATATCTAGGCCCATAAATTCCTTATTTAAACCAAAGGTAATAATTTATGCAACAATAGATGTTGTTGGGCAAAGTGATCCTTTATTATCTTTATTGTTATGAGATTTATTAAGAAGTCAGCCACAGTTTCCTATGATAAATTCTTCAGGTTCATTGGTAAATTGACGGAATTTAAAAGTTCCGGGAATAAGAGATACCATGTTGAAACTATTGACAAGGATATCATGCATTTCAAACGGTTGGATGCTCAAAGAAACCATAAACTATATAAAATAGACCTTAAGGCACTTTATAAAGCTTACGTGGAATTAAATGACTACAAAACCGATGAATTCAGACCTTATGTTGGTAGCAACCGCTCTCCTGGACGGGGAATATTATTGTCGGCTGGGTTAATCGGGTAAATGTCCCTTAAACTGGTCCCGGTCTTGATGTTTGACCTGACTGCAGACATTTTTTTTCTTATCAGAAATATATGAACTGGTTTTTAAAGTCTAAATCCTTTCTTCTTTTTTTTCGGTTTGACATTTTGAACATTTCCTGTTCTGTTTGAATTGTAGCGTATATTATTATTTACATTTTCTGATAAATCACTGGAAATCAGGTTTAAACGTTCTAAATCTTCTAAAGAAAAGTTCAATATTTGTACGGCCGGGGCTACTGAGAATAAGAAAAGTTGGTTTAAAGCGATACCGCTGGATACCAACTTTTTTTCGTTTGGGGGTATCGTTCGGTATCGTCTCAATTAGAGGTTTTGTTTCCCTTATAGCTTCCCCCTTTTTTCTGAAACTCTCAATGGTTTAAGGTTGCTACCATTAATTTTGTTTTAAGAAACAAAATTTCGGTCTATAAGATATTCTTCCAAAATCGCTTTTATGTAAACATAGAGCAATTGCAATGAATTCAAATAACCCTCTTCCTCTTCCTGACTTATATAATTTCCATGCGCTATATTTGACCGTTGCGCATATATCACTTTTAAATCATCACGGATTTTCTCCAAACTTCTTTGTTTATCATTTAAATATATCAAGGTTGCAGCTTTTAACGTAAATTGCTTGCTTATACTATCCTCAACATTAAACCTATCAAAATTTGGATTTCTGGTCAATAGGAATTCTATGATACTGACAAGCAAAAGTAACTTCACTTTTGTATCATAGGTTTCATGTAAAATCACCCTAAGCAAATTTCCAACAAATAATAATTTTTCTTTCGGTGTCTGTTCTCTATTTGACTTCTTACTATTTGACTTCTTAACGTTTTTATCGACCACCAATGCGCCCTCTAGTAGCCCAGAAATTCGTATCAAATCATCAACGATAAACGGAAATCATTTCCATTTTTCATGAACTACTTTGCCCTCATTCAGAAAGATTCCCACATGCTTAAAATCTTCCAAAACATGGTGTAAATCGTTGCCTCTGTTTGTGGAAATGTCGGTAGAGCAAACCACTCTTGTCGCATTAGAGAAGGCTCTAAAAGCCAGAAAAGCAGAAAATGGTTTAATATTTCATTCAGATAGAGGTGTACAGTACGCATGTAATGCCTTTAAAGACAAGTTGAATGCATTAAGATAGATATTGTTCAAAGTATGAGCAGAAAAGGGAACTGTTGGAACTGTTGGGATAATAGTGCAGTGGAAAGCTTTTTCAAAACAGCTAAAAGTGAAAAATTCAACCGCTACAACTTTAAAACCAAGCAAGAGGCCAGGTTATGTGTGTTCAGGGATATTGAGGGATGGTATAATAAAGACAGGCCCCATTCAACAATTGGGTACAAGATACCTGATGAGCTAGAAAAAGAAATGGAAAAAGCTGCATAAAAAGTCTCCGATTTACTATTGCAATTCCAATCCGGGATTGAGCCATTTGGTGGTGAGAAAGGGAAATTAGCCATTTTAAAATTGTACTTTTGTCAATTGTATTAAATATGTCAGAGCAACAGAATATAGAATATAAACAATCATGGAGGGATGAATACCTGAAATGGGTTTGCGGTTTTGCCAATGCTCAGGGCGGTAAAATATATATCGGTATCGATGATAAGGGCAAGGTGACCGGAGTGGATGATTACAAGAAACTGATGGATGACCTGCCGAATAAGATCGTCAATCATTTGGGGCTTGTCGTGGATGTCAATCTGCATGAGAAAGATGGCAAACGGTACATCGAGATTGTTGTTCCGGTGAGCACCGTGCCGATTTCTTATCATGGCATATATCATTACCGGAGTGGCAGCACAAAACAGGAATTGAAAGGGATTGCCTTGCAGGATTTTTTATATAGAAAACTGGGCAAGACTTGGGATGATACGATAGTGAACGATGCGACTTTGCAGGACATAGACGAAAGTGCAATAACCTCTTTTTTGAAAGCCAGTATCAAAAGTGGGCGTGTCTACCACAATGCCGACAAGGATGATTTGCTTACCTTGTTGCGGAACCTGGATCTGATAACGCCGGAAAATAAACTAAGGGCAGCCACTGTCCTTTTGTTCGGAAAAAGACCACAGCGTTATTTTATACATAGCTACTTCAAAATCGGAAAATTCGACACGTCTGATGCAGACCTTAAATTTCAGGATACGGTCGAGGGAAATATTTTTGAGATGGTGGATAGGGTTATACAGTTACTTAAAGACAGGTACCTGATTTCGCCCATTTCTTATGAGGGTATACAACGGATTGAAAAGCTGGAATACCCCGAAGCTGCATTAAGGGAAGCTATATTAAACGCTATCGTACATAAAGATTATACCGATACTACCATCCAGCTTAGCGTTTATGATGATAAACTGATGTTGTGGAATCCGGGAAAGCTGCCGGTTGATATTCCTTTGGAAAGATTGACCAAGAAGCACCCCTCCCGTCCAAGAAACAAACATATCGCAGAGGCATTTTTCCGTGCCGGTTACATTGAATCTTGGGGACGTGGTATCGAAAAGATATTGACCGCTTTTCAGGAAGCAGGATTGCCGGAGCCGGTATTTGAAGAATCTTGGGGTGGGGTTATGGTTACGTTCCTGAAAGATATTTATACAGAGGAATATCTGCGAAATCTCAATCTAAGCGAAAGGCAGATTAAAGCTTTATTGTATGTCAAAAAACAAGGCGAGCTGACGAATGCAAATTATCAGGCAATAAATGAGATAAGCAAACCGGTGGCAACAAGAGATTTGACCGATTTAGTTAACCGTGGATTGATCCTGAAAGTGGGTTCAACTGGTAAAGGCACCAAGTATATTTTACCTAAGGGCTCTTAAAGGGCTCAAATGGCTCGCAATCGGCTCTTAAAGGGCTCAAATGGCTCGCAAATGCTAAATCAACACTTTCCTTTTGGATAGAGACTGTCCTAATATTGGGGTTTATTGACGCCAGAAAGGTAAAACAACTACCTTCCTTTGCAGTCCTAAACCGATAATTTATCCATTCAGTAACTGTCATAGCCAAGTTTTATTGAGCCATCATTATTCATTCAGTGAGTACCTTTTTTCCCGTTCTATAAAGGCTGCTTCAATGAAGATTACAGATTTAATCCAGTTGGTGCAGGGCATGTCCCCCGGCACGTGTTTTGTATAGGTTTGGCGATAAGGATCCTGGTCGGTATGCGCCGGTTCAACCGCAGGGGTGTTGGCGGCTTGCAGTACTTCAATAATTATTTTGTCGGCTTGTTTACCCTTTTGGTGGAATGGGTACTGAAATGGGGCGCTTTCTTGCGGCTAATTGATATGCCAACGCTTCACCTATTCCGCTTGTTGCGCCTGTAATTAATGTTACCTTCAATTCTCTTAAATTTTATAGTGCAAAGTTGCATCGCTCTGTAAAATTAAAAGTGTTTAAAAGACGGTTTGTTGTATTCAGATGTCGGTTCGTTGCCGTTTGTACGATTGTCGTTTAGAGTTGCTACCAACTAAAACTGTCTGAAATATGGTCGGCTTGCAAGTGGCGAAAATGTCCAAGGTATCATTGTCAGTATGATTAGAAGTGCAAGCGAAAACCAAATTGCTGTTGTCTTAAATTTCTCGGTGTCGGTTTGCTTGCATTTTGCTTTTGCTGAACCAATTGTGATAATAACGATTGCAGTTATCATCATCAAGCTATGTTCCATTCCGAAAAAGCGGATTTCCCTTTGATGAACGGCGTCTTTGTAGCTACGCAGAAAATAGTTAATAATCGGACTAACGAAGTAAAGCCAAAGCCCGATGACAAGTTGAATGTGTGCAATCGTTGCTGTCCAATGTCTGACTGCATTATCAAATTTGGAAAATTTCCTTTTAGAAAACCAACCGCTGTAAGCAACAACAAGGGCAATGATTAGACTTGCCAATACAAGCCAACGCATCAAAGAATGTAAGGATAAAAGTGTTGAATACATTTTATGTCGTAATTGTTTTTTGTTTTCTGAATACATTCCACATGGTTGGCGCACCGAAGAAGAACCACAAAGCAAGAATTGAGTCGCACACTGCACAACCGGCGGACGACGACGGTTCAAAATAAACAATCGGGTCGCCATGATGTAAAATGTTCCAACCTGTGTGAAGCAACCAACCAGTGCCAATGAAATAATAATGTTTCAGTCCTTTGAAAGCAACGAATAGCATGAGCGAGCCAAAAATGAATTCCCAAACGCCTAAACCTCCATTCCAATAAACACCGCCTGCACCTGCAATAATGATGGCGTTTATTTTCTGTCGGTTTGGTTCTTTTATAAGTGACATTATTGTGGTAAACACAATAGCAATCAATACCGCAGCAAAAGCGTATTGATTGTAAATTCGGGAACGATGTGATTATGTGTATTCATATTTCTTTATCGTTTCTGTTTAGAAAGTAAAGATAAAACAAAAACATACCAACTAGTATGTTTTTTGGAGAAAAAAATTACCGCAAACCATCTAAGTAGATTTTAAGTTGCTTTAAATAGGGCAGATAAGCCTTTTTGCTGTTCTCTAATTTTCCAAAATTTCGTATGCCCCAATAGCCCGACATGACGAACATCGTCACCTGTTTTGCGTTCACCTCCTTGCGAATAAAACCATCTTTCTTTCCTTTCTCAATGGAGGCACTCATTACTTTTATCCATTGTTTTGTCAGTTCGTTTAGGGTATTGTTAAAGTCAGCATGCCAGGGTGTCATTTCTTGTGTAAAATTTGAAGCGGGACAACCATACTCAACTTTCAAAAACTCATTTTTCATTAAAAGGTTGTCCATTAAGTTGTAAATAGCATCTAACGGGTTTTGTTTATTTTGTAATGGCTCGATGAAACTGCTTGTTAGTGTCGGTTTTAGAATTTCGTTAATGATGGCAAGCCCCATTTCGTCTTTGGTCTTGAAATGGTAGTAAAACGCACCTTTTGTAACTTTTGTCGTGGCGATAATGTCGTCAATGCTTGTTGTCTGATAACCTTTAACGTAAATCAGCTCAAACGCTTTTTGTAGAATAGTCAGCCGTGTTGCCTCTGCTTTTTTCATAAAAGATACTGTTTAGTATCTTTACAAAGAAACGAAAAAGGCTCGACTTCAAAAAAAAATGCCTATGCTCTGGGCTTGGACAATCAGAAATTCAACGCTTAGAATAGTATGTACTACCATGTACTCCCTTTACTTTGAAGAATCACCCATTCTCCCCGTTCATTGATATATCCTTTTGTGGTCTCTATAATTTTATGGCCACTCCTTTCAACAATGTTATCGATCTCTGCGTATGCCAGATGGGAAACCGGATCAAAACAACCTAAACGCGAGAATGCGGGCATAACCACATTACCGGTAACAAGGTTGATGAACCCGATGTTGGCAGATGGGTTAATCGAGAAATAAATTTTTGGATTGCTTTCTCCTGCTACACTGAAAAGCCCCTTCCCGGTCTGCCGCTTTCCGTTGCCGCGGTCGTAATAAGCCCCTTTAAAATGAGCAACTCCGGTAATCCCATAACGCGCAAAAAAATCGGCTTTGGGAATGATCCGGAAGGTGGTGTCCATTATATAATACCCACCTATGCTACTCATCAGACCATAGTCCTGAAAATCTCCAAAAATGGCATTATTCATCCCGTATTTTTTCTTGTCGGCCATGGTGAGCGTAAAAATCAGTTTCCCCGCTTTATTGATATAACCGTACTCAAATTCACTTTTATCTTTGGGTTCCACTTTGGCATACCCACAGGAAAAATCGGAAGGGCGCTTTGAAAACATACAAGGGATGATCAGTTTTCCTTCCCCATTGATATAGCCATATTTCAGCTGGCCAAACTGGTCCCGTTGGCCAACCAGTGCCATGCCGTTACTGAATGGCCTCGCTTCGTCATACACGGCATCGGTAATCGCTTCTCCGCTCAATCGGGCGTAGCCTGATTTCCATGCGTTTCCACTATATCCGGAATAGATGCCGACTCCTTCCCGGATCGATGCCAGCTGTCTTTCATGCTGGTACACCTGTCCATCACTGGTTATATAGCAGAACAGAACGGGGTGATGGCCTTGTGCGTTCCTTGGCCTGTTGTATAAGGTCTTGGTTTTGATCAACAAGGCCTTGCTTTCGTTAAAGGCAAGGGTGCTGCTGTTTTCTATTGCCGGTCCTGTAAGTTCCTTTCCTGCAGCGTCCATGAAGTGGTTGAACCCCTCTCTTTCATTTGGGGCAAACTGGAAAATGCCGTTGGCGGCTACTTTATCATTAAAAAAACTATACGTATTATCCAGCGCAAAGAAGCGATAACGGTTGAATGGTACAACGATATTTCCCTTTGCATCGATCATGGCCGTCGCGGTTCCCTTTTGGATGATCGCCTTGCCCTTATTGAAATCACTTAAGCGGTCTGCTTCTATATAGACTACATCGCTTGCCAATTTGCCGCCCGCTACCTGGTTCGGGTTTAGCGGAATAGATTGCTTTTCACCCTTTTCCATAGATCGGCTGTTAACGGGTCCTTTCTTCTTAAAGAGCCCTTTCAGTTCTTCAAACGATTCTTTCAGCGTTGGGTTAGCCGTTTCTTTTGAATTCTGGCCATACGAAGGTACATTTGACAGTAATATAAGTAGCAGCAGAAGGTGATATGGATGAAACTTTAACATAATGTGTGTGTCTACAATTTAAAATGGTGCAGCGGGTGTTAGCATAGACTGCGCAATTTTTATGGTAAGATAGCCTGCAAGCAGAATGGCAATGGGTGAAATATACCAACCTATGGTATCACTTGTTCCGCTTGCGCGAAGTGATTGCTGAAAAATATTGACCATAAACAGGTAAATATACAGCACCAGAACCAACAGGAATCCAATGCGCTGAATGACGCCTCCCGGGTTCATCAGATCATATATATCCGGACCGTTACCGAATATTCTTATCAGCAGCAATACAAAAAGAAGCAAAATAAGACCGACGCCGCACAGGGCTCCGGTTAACAGTTCCTGTTTGAAGGCCGGTTTCCCGTTGAGTGATTTTATACCGAAGGAAAGCAAACTGACAAGCAACATGAAGATGCCGGCAAGTAAAGCAAATTTAAAAAGTGCACCGAAGGAAAGCATTTCCCGAAGGTATTTTCCGGCAAGGATATAAGGGCTGATAAAATACAGGAGCATCGTGGTGCCGATCAGGAGCAGGGCATTCCCATAAGTTCCTCCTCCTTCGCCCTTAAATATGCGGCAGGTGCCATTGACAGGTTCCGTAAAAATGATTTTCAAAAGTGCTGGAAGCTGCTTTTTATAAAAGTCTTTCAGGTTTTCCTTGTCCATAAAGCCTTTTGGAAGATTGCTGCCAAGACCGTGTTGATTACTGCTTTCCATAGGTGTCTGATTGTTTCTTTCCCAAAAGTAACAGATGTAGTAAATGGTGAAAGTCAGAATGATTGCATGCGGGTTTTGGATGATTGATTGCCGGGCATTATTTATTTTGTGGGTCAAAAATTATGGTATGCTTCCATACTATTGCATATGATCGTGAATTTAGCTAAGTTTGAGTGATCAACTTTTCATGTTTCCTTAATCCTTCAGGCAATGAAGCCGGTGTTTATCTTTTTTACAATGCTATTGACCGGTTTGCAGGGGGCCTCCCAGCAATTGCAGCAGGAAATTGATTCCCTTAAGCGTTTATTAGAGCAAGATCCGCAGGAAGATACCACAAGGGTGATCCTGCTCACAGAGCTTGCCTTTAACTATCATTTTACCGATCCCGATAAAGGTCTGCAAAAGGCAAAAGAGGCAGAGGTACTGGCCGGCAAGCTCCACTTCCTGCGGGGGTTGGCTATGGCCTATAGCCGGAAGGGAATCAATTACTGGGCTAAAGGGCAGGACTCGCTGGCGATGCTGGCAACCGGTAAAGCCTTGGATATATACCGCGAGGGGGGTAACCGCTTAAGCTATGCCAAGACGCTCAATAACCGGGCCCTGAACTATTTTGCCTTGGGAGCATATGCCGAAGCCCTGCGCGACCATGAAGAAGCATTGGAGGTCTTCCGGTCGCTTGACTATCCGAACGGGATCAGGCATTCTTATAACAACATCGGGACGGTCTTTATGACGATAAATGACTATCGGCGTGCTATGGATGCTTATCTCGCAGGATTAAAGGTGGAAGGACCGGAAGATAAAGGGCTTGAAGCAAACCTGCTCGGCAATATTGGTCTGGTACTTAAAAACCAGGGACAGTACCGCAAAGCGCTCGACTATGAACGGCGGGCTCTCCAACTGTATGCGCTGCAGGGAAATGAGCGGGGGCTTGCGCATTGTTATGCCAATATCGGTTCGCTTCATGACTTTCTGAATCAGCCACGGCAGGCCTTGGAATATTACAATCGTTCGTTGGAGCTTAATAAAAAAGCGGGTAATGCTTACGGGATTGCTTCTGATAAAACCAATATCGGAATCACCTTAAGGGATATGGGAAAACCGGAAGCATCCCTCGCGTATCTGCAAGAGGCCGTAAATGCTTACCGGAACCTGGATGACAAAGGCAACCAGTCACTCGCCCTTATTGCTTTGGCCGCCGCCAAAGATAGCCTTGCCCGTAGCAGGGAGGAGAAAATGGAGGTATTGAAGTTGCAGAAGGAAGCTTTAACGGCTGCAGAAGAAAGTGAAGTGCCCTTGAGAGAAAGTGAGGCGTTGGGGGCTATCAGCAGAACTTATCAGACGCTTGGTAGGTACCGGGAGGCACTGGAGATGTACAGGCGTCATGTGACGGTCAATGATACCCTATTTAACGAGGAAAAGGCGAGAGAAATCACCCGTAAACAGGTCTCATTTGAATTTGAGAAAGAACAGGCTGCGGCACATGCTGAGATAAGGCGGCAGAAGATGATCCGCAATGCAGCCATGCTTAGCGGCAGTGGCCTGTTATTGGCTTCCGTTGTTGGTTTTGTTTTTTACAAACGCCGCAAGGACCTCAAAATACAGAAACAGGAAGCAGAATATAAAGCACTGGTGGCCGAGACAGAGCTACAGGTACTCAGGAGCCAGTTGAGTCCCCATTTCGTCTTCAATTCGCTCAACTCCATTGGCGATTATATGGTGAAAAGGGGAAGCCGCGAAAGCCAGGACTACCTGGCCGACTTTGCCAGGCTCATGCGTATGACCTTGGAATATTCTTACCAACGGGAGATTCCGCTTCGGGACGACCTGAGCTTTCTTAAACTCTATCTTGAATTGGAAAAAAGACGGTTAGCTGAGCAATTATTTGACTACCGTATAGAGGTGGCGAATAATGTAGATCAGGATAACGTGCTGGTTCCCCCCTTGCTGTTGCAACCTTTTATTGAAAATAGCATCAAGCATGGGTTCGCATTCACGGAGACAGCGGGGTTAGTACATATCGCAATAAAAAAAGATAACCAGCAATTGCTTTGTTCGATAGATGATAATGGAACAGGGATAAAAAATATGGACGATAGGGGCAACAGAAAGTCGCGAGGGTTATCGATTTCGGAGAAAAGAGTGGCTTTATTCGCCCGTCAGCATAAGGGACAGGGAAATGTGACGCTGGTTAATAAGCCGGATGCACAAGGTGTCCGGATAGAAGTTAATGTACCGATCGTGTTCAGGTTTTAAATTTTTAATCCATGAGAATCGCCATTGTAGATGATGAACAGCATTGTATCGACCGGCTAATGACCTTACTTGAACCCGAAATAAGCTCGGGCAGTAGCGTGCATGCTTTTAAAACTTTTGATGAGGCTGTACATGGAATTGATACCCTGCAACCCGAAGTTTTGTTTTTGGATGTTCAGCTTCAGGATAAGACGGGTTTCGATGTATTGCAGGGTATTTCTTTTAAGGCATTCAGCCTGATCTTTACGACGGCCTATGAACAATATGCTGTCCATGCTTTTAAGTTCAGCGCACTGGATTACCTGTTAAAGCCGCTCATATCGGCTGATCTTAATTTGGCCCTTGAACAGGCCAAAAAAAGGCTGGAAGAAAAGCAGTTCACAGAGAAGCTTAAGGTGCTGTTTTCGCATCTTTCACCTGCTGGGAAATCAAAAAAAATCAGTATCGCCACCGTGGAAGGCTACATCTTTCTTGAAATAAACCAGATTATCCGCTGCCAGGCCGATGTGAACTACACCCATATTTATACTGCCAACGGCGATAAATATACGGCATCTAAAACATTGAAATACTTCGAAGACCTGTTGACGGAATATCATTTTTTCCGCGTGCATAATTCACATTTGATAAACCTTGGGCAGGTCTGTAAATATAATAAAGGCAAAGGGGGATATATAACGCTTTCGGATCATTCGACAATTGAAGTGTCAACAAGAAGACGGGATGCATTCTTACAGGCATGCCGTATATTACATGCAGGCCTATGAATATGTATTCATGATGTTTCCTATGGGCCCTCGCTTCGTTACCTCATATAAGGATGTTGCCAGGACGTCCGATAGGGTCTCCTCAAGAGTGTAGTCGCTTCAGGATCATCAATGCATATTTTTTGTTGTGGATCGTATTGAAGGGGCCTGTTCAACTGCATGGATAGGTTGGCTAGTATGCAACTGGCAGTTGATATGTGCCCTTCTTCAATATCCGCAACGGGTAAATGATCATGTTCAATAGCCGATAGAAGATTCAGCATATGACGCCGGGTAGCCGGAGCAGTATGCAGCTCTATTCTTGGCTCGTTTACATCTTCCGGAAATTTTTCTTTTTCATAAACAACGTCTTTCCTAATACGATCGCCTTTACCGATCGGAATAAACTCATACTTCATGACACTCCCTTTTAGTGTGCCCTTATCGCCATAAATGATGAACGCCCATGGATATTCAGGATCAGCGGGACTCCCCCATGAGCGATGTTGCCATATACAGTTCAATTCATCATATTCAAAAATCGCTGTCTGCGTGTCGGCAATGGTCGACTTCCCCCCTTTTTGAACATATATCCCCCCGGTTGCACTAATCTGCTTTGGCCATTTAAGTTGCAGCAACCAACGTACTGCATCAAACATATGGACACCCATATCACCCGTAATCCCATTTCCATACTCCATAAAGGTTCTCCACCAACTTCCGTGTGGTAACCCGTCGTATGGGCGCAAGGGAGCAGGGCCTGTCCACATATCATAATCAAGAAAATCGGGAACAGGTTTTAGCGGTGGATTCGCGTTCGTCCTCATATGATAATAGCAGCACATCTCCACATGTGAGATCTTACCGAGCAAACCGCTGTCGATTACGCGCTCCTTCGCGTCAATCAGATGAGGCGTACTCCTCCGCTGTGTGCCAACCTGTACTTTTCTATTGTATTTCCTTGCTGTACTGAGTATGGCTTCTCCCTCCAGTACATCAACGCTGACCGGTTTTTGCAAGTAAAGGTGGGCGCCCGACTTCATGGCATCAATAGCCAATCGCGCATGCCAGTGATCCGGAGTCCCGATGAGCACTAAATCCAATTGCTGATCTGCCAACATCTTTCTGTAATCGCTGTACAACTTCGGAACCTTCCTGGAAACTTGCCGTTCGCTGATCAGCTTCCCCGCCTCCTCTAAATGGTTGCGGTCCACATCGCACACGGCGGCAACGTCGACATCGCTCACCTGAATAAGTCTGAAAAGATCGCTTTTTCCGTACCAACCCGCTCCGATCAAACCAACTCGCATATTTGTGGATATGTCATCAAAGCTTAGTCCCTTAGCCTGTAATGCCGAAAGGCTTAAAACAGCACCGGTACCTTGAATGAATTTTCTACGGTTAAGATTAAAGCCAGTCATAATCTCATAATTTATTTGGGTTATGTGGGAAAAATGAAGATACTATTTATTTAACAATTTTGTGTCAATGAAATATGAAAATGTGCGTTTTCAAAATAGACGGAATATTTTCTTTCGTGTTCTTGCAAATCCCGAATTTCTGATTAACTTTGAAAAAAAAAGTACTTTTTGTAATGAAGGAAGAAAAGGACTACATTCGAGATCTCGCGGAGATACGCTCGATGATGGAGCGTACATCGAAATTTCTCTCCCTTTCGGGATGGGCCGGTATTATGGCTGGTATCTATGCACTGATAGGCGCTTATTTTGCCTATAAACGGTTGTATTTTAATCCGGATGAAATCACTTATACAAGTATAGCATCAGGCAACTGGTCGATTACTTTGACCAATCTGGTCGCCTTGGCGCTGATCATATTGGTCTTGGCAATAAGCACCGCTGTTTTTCTTTCTTACAAGAAGGCTGGCAAACGAGGTGAAAAGATATGGAATGCTGCTTCCAAAAGGTTATTGATCAATATGTCCGTTCCGCTCATTGTAGGAGCACTGTTGAGCATTGTGCTGATTGCCAAAGGGCTGATCGGTTTGATTGCTCCCTTTACGCTTATATTTTATGGTTTAGCATTATACAGTGCCGGTAGTTTTACCTATAGGGAAGTCAGAATGTTGGGGCTTATTGAGATTGGGCTCGGCTTGATCTGTACGTACTTTATTGGCTTCGGACTGCTATTTTGGGCGTTGGGCTTCGGGTTGTTGCATATTGTTTATGGCATTTATATCCATTATAAATACGAACGGTGAAAATATCCTTTGACGGTTTACATAAAGCATTTGAAAGTCGAACCAGGTTGGGTATCATGTCGGCTTTGGCGGTTAATGACACACTTGATTTTAATTCGCTGAAGGCCTATCTCGATTTAACTGATGGAAACTTAGCAAGCCATCTGAAAGCTCTTGAAAAAGAAGGATTTATTGGTGTAAATAAATCGTTCGTAGGGAGGAAGCCAAATACCAGTTATTTTATCACCAACGTAGGTATAAGCGCGTTTAACGATCATTTGAAAGCATTGGAAAAATTAATTCATTCACAAAAACAAGTATAAACAGGGGGCATAAATTTTTTTACCTCTATACTTTGAATTACAAAGTTCTTTTATCGACATAAATACCCTTATTAAAAAAATAATTTCACAATAAATAACCATGAAAGAAGAAATATTGACCCATCTAAATGATCCCAAACAACTAGAAAAGTTGTATAGATCAGATAAGCCAGCATTTAAGCGTGCTTTTAAATCCTTATATCCGGAACTTAAAGACAATACTTTAGCTATTTATTGGAACGAAAGACTAAATTATACGGGAGGAGAAATTTCCTGGGGTACATCTAAAGATTTGGTATTTGTACTGGTCGCTTCGCTCTTAGCTGGACTTATCGCTAAGTTGCCCAGTATTTTATCTATAGATGAAGATTTTTTCTATCCAAGAAACATTGGCTTTATCGTTTTTCCCCTGTTGATGGCTTATTTTGCATGGGAAAATCAATTAGCAAAGATCAAAATTGGTATTATTACAGGGGTGTTGCTCCTGAGTTTGATTTATATCAATTGCTTGCCTGATGTTAAGAAGAGCGATACCTTAACTTTGTCATGTATCCATCTCCCTTTATTGCTTTGGTTTATACTGGGCTTTGTTTTTGTTGGCAACCAGGAATTTATCGGAAAGAAGCGTCTCGGTTTTTTAATCTATAACGGCGATCTGATTGTTATGACAACACTTATCCTAATAGCGGGAGGAATACTCAGTGGAATGACGGTTGGGCTTTTCTCGCTCATTGGCTTTCATATTGAAGAGTTTTATTTCGAAAACGTTGGCATTTTTGGACTTGCAGCGGCACCCCTAGTTGGCACCTATCTTACCCAGACAAATCCACAGCTCGTAAGCAAAGTTTCACCGGTAATTGCCAAAATATTCAGTCCGCTTGTGTTGGTGATGTTGTTAATTTATTTGGCAGCAATTATTTATTCTGGTAAAGACCCTTATAATGACCGCGAATTTTTATTGATTTTTAATGTGTTGTTAATTGGTGTAATGGCAATTATTTTCTTTTCGATTGCCGAAACAACACAGATAAGCAAAAGTCGCGCAGAAATTTGGGTTCTTTGCTTGTTATCTGTCATAACCATACTCGTTGGTGGCATTGCGCTTTCTGCTATACTCTTCCGTATTTCAGCATGGGGGATTACGCCTAACAGGGCCGCGGTATTGGGAAGTAACCTTTTTATGCTAATCAACTTAGTTTTGATAACTGTACAAGTTTTTAGGGTGCTTTCCAATAGGACGGACATTTCTGCAGTGGGAAGAATTATTGCCGTTTATTTACCTATTTATTGCCTTTGGGCGTTTATCGTAACCTTTTTATTTCCATTGCTGTTTGGATTTAAATAGGAAGCGGGGATAATCCATTTACGACATTGATAATAAGTGGTCTTAATAGTACTTTTACACCAAGTAAAGTAGACGTATGTTCCGCCATCAGGGAAAAACCCGAACTTTTGTCCATAATCTAAAATTGGCTTCCATGTTATCTTTTGTAGCGGGCATCGTCAATATTAGTGGGTTGTTGGCTGTTTCTCTGTTAACTACCAATGTTACAGGACATTTTGCCTACTTTGCCGAACAGTTAGTAGTCGGGAATTATATGCTCGCTGTCCTTTTTATCCTGTATATTCTATTTTTCCTTTTTGGTGCTCTTTTTTCTGGCTTAATGATCCAATTTATGAGAAAAATCAGGCCTTCCGCCAGTCATGCTTTGCCCATGTCTGTGGAAATAATACTTTTGCTTGCCGTGGGTCTATCTCGAAAAATAGATGAGCATGGAGTCCTTAATCAGTTAATTGCCTGTACACTGCTGTTTAGTATGGGCCTGCAGAATGCTTTGGTTACATCTGTCTCCCGAGCAGTTGTAAGGACAACCCATCTTACCGGGTTGTTCACGGATCTCGGTATCGAGCTTTCACAGTTGTTCTTTCATCAGCCAACCGAAGAACGCAAGCGTCTATACAAAAGCATCAAGCTGCATCTTGCCATTATTTCTTTCTTCTTTTTAGGTGGAGTGCTTGGCGGATTTGCTTTTGAAAAAATGGGGATAACTACCATCCTTATCGCCGCTGTCTGCCTAATTTTTGCGTTATGGTACGACATTGTCCTATATCGCATTTACCTATTTAGCAGGAAAATCAAAAAATACCGGAATTAGGTATCATCTTATTTATTGACAGAAATTTTCCGTTCGCTTTCTAAAATCGCCGAAAGCTCTTCGACGATTTCAGGTTCTGAGCCGTGATAAATGGAATATAGATTAAAAATAATTGATCCTAATCAGTTGTGAAAATATCATTTGTGTTCCGTAAAACCCACTAAAATTTCGTAATAAAAATCTAAGTCGCCCTTGCGGCAAGTCGGTACGTACCTTAACAACTGAGCTACTGGCAAGAGGCCGTCTTCATACCGTATTCTCCATGAAGAAAGGTCAGAAATAATAAAGATATAGAAAAGAAATAGTAAAGATATTACATTTTACCGTAATTTCACCGTAAATTCACCGTTTTTTTACCGTAAAAAATAGGATAAATTTACGGTAAAATTACGGTAAAATTACGGTAAATATAGCATATAATCTCTTTTCATATAGATGTCTATATTATTTTAGACCTATTTCTTTATCTATTCTTTAGTTAACACTTTAGGTTAACGGTATCACGAGCATATGGTAACAATAAAAAGATGTAAAAGCCACTTTTGATGAAGTAGTGATAAAAGGCAATGCAATCGTCAATGGAAAAAGTTGGCCTGCTTGAAATATATGGCGGATAGCATATGTCCTGGCAAAAGGCACTATACATTTTGTCAGATATACCCCCTATAAATGGCGAAAACTACCGTTTGCCCTTTTAGGGTTAATGGTAACTTTGTAAAAGGAAATCAAACATTTTAAATTATGAAACTCAATCCGTATTTAAACTTCGATGGAAATGCAGAAGAAGCATTCCGGTTTTATCAATCCGTTTTTGGTGGAGAATTATTCCTTCAAAAAATGGGAGAGAGTCCAGGGACGGAAAATTTAACTGATCAAGAAAAAGACAGGGCAATGCATGTTTCCATTACGATTGGTGATGGGCAACATTTAATGGCGTCTGATTGTGTGCCGAGCATGGGGCATGTGCTTCAGGTAGGCAATAACAATTACATTTCTGTAACGCCGGATAGCCGCGAAGAGGCCGATCGGATCTTTAATGGTCTTTCGGCAGGTGGAAAAGTAGAGATGCCCATGGCCGATATGTTTTGGGGTGATTATTTTGGCTCATTTGTCGATAAGTTTGGCGTATGCTGGATGATTAATTTTCCTAACCCAAAACAGTAAGAATAAAACGAGAGGTAAGAAAGGAGGCCAGATGAAAAGGATGCAATTTAAAATCAATATACAAGCGCCGGTAAGTAAGGTTTATCAGGCCATGCTGGAAAAGGAAACTTATGAACAATGGACGGCTATTTTTAACCCTTCTTCAACCTATGAAGGAAGTTGGGAAAAAGGAGAAAAAATAGCTTTTATAGGATTAGATGAAGAGGGGAAAAAGCAAGGCATGCAGGGAATCATAAGAGAAAATGACATCAATCGCTTTGTTTCCATCGAATATGTGGGCTTACTTGATGGAAATAAGGAAGTGACTGAAGGACCTATGACAGAAGGATGGCTTGGTGCTTTTGAGAATTATACTTTCGAAGCACAAGGTCAAGCAACCGCCTTAACGGTTGATTTAGATGTTGATGATTCGATGATCGATTATTTTCAAAAAACCTACCCAAAGGCACTCGACAAACTGAAGGAAATTTGTGAAGAGGGGTAGTAATGTATTGAACCAATTTTTCAGCCGTCTTTTCGTTGTTTGTGAAAAAAGACGGCTGAAAATCTAAGCCAGGACATACCAGCCAATTTAATTTTATGTTATTGTTACTATAAAAAGTGTAAATCTAATGTTAACTTCGTCTCGGCCTTAACCTGTCTTTAACAGACGAACGGGTTAGCTAAGGAATTATAGTAAAAATAATAGAGAAATGAAGAAAATTGGCGTTTTTATATTGTTATTGGTATATTATTACATCCCATTTGCTCAACAAACCCAAACGCTGGGCCCCTATATCAGTGAACATTATACGAAAAAGGAAGTTTATATCGCAATGCGCGATGGAACCAAACTTTTTACCGCAATTTATACACCTAAAGATGCTTCCCCAAACAAAAAGTATCCCATCGTAATGCAGCGGACGTGCTATAGCGTTGCACCTTATGGTGAAGATAAATTCCCGACCCGTTTAGGGCCTTCAGAAACCATGATGAAAGAAGGTTATATTTTTGTTTATCAGGATGTGCGCGGTCGATGGAAAAGTGAAGGAACTTGGACGAATATGACTCCGGTTATCGACAATAAGAAAAGTAAAAAGGACGTAGATGAAGGTTCGGATACTTACGATACGATAGATTGGTTAATCAAAAACGTGGCTTATAATAATGGAAAAGTTGGGCAATGGGGTATCTCCTATCCAGGATTTTATACCGCTGCGGGTATTTTATCGAATCACCCCGCGTTAAAGGCCTCTTCTCCACAGGCCCCCATTTCTGATTTCTTTTTTGATGACTTTCATCATAACGGGGCATTCCTGGAAAGTTATATTTTTACGTATCCGGTATTCGGTGTGCAGAAAACGGATACCACTAGCAAAGCTTGGTATAACCATCAGATGATAAAACCAACCGGTCCAGATGGTTATCAGTTTTTGCTCGATGTAGGGCCATTGAAAAACTTTAACCGATGGTATGGGGATAACTTCTTTTGGCAAGAGACGATGAACCATCCGAATTACGATGAGTTTTGGCAGAAACGTTCGCTGCCGAAACATTATAAGAAGGTGATGCCTGCGGTCATGTTGGTTGGTGGATGGTACGATGCTGAAGACTTGACCGGCCCCTTGGCTATACACCGGGCTATAGCCAAATCCGACCCTAGTGCTTATAATACCATTGTCATGGGGCCCTTTGGCCATGGTCGCTGGTCGCGCGAAACCGGGCATACCCTGCACTCCAATGTTTATTTTGGCGACAGTATCGCAACTTTTTATCAGAAGCAAATAGAAGCTAAATTTTTTAATCATTTTCTCAAAGGATCGGGCGATAAAAATTCGGGCTTACCCAATGCTTATATGTACGATACCGGAAGTAAAGAATGGCGAACATTCGATCAGTGGCCTGTTGCTCAGGCAGAGCACAAAAAATTGTACCTGAACAGCAATGGGAAAATTACCTTTAATCAACCGTCAACTAGCGGCTCCGTGTCGTTTGTCAGCGACCCAATGAAGCCGGTTCCTTATACCGAAGATTTGAGCACGACGGAAGGTTTTACGCCGCATAATTATATGAGTGAAGACCAACGTTTTGCAGGAAGGAGAACAGACGTATTAACTTTTGTAAGCGATACATTAACAGAAGATGTGACATTGGGAGGAGAAATTATGTCGCATTTAAAGGTATCAACTACTGGTACGGATGCTGATTGGTTTGTTAAATTGATCGATGTATATCCAATGGACGAGCCGAATCACCCCTTTCTAAAAGACCCAAAAATACTTATGGGAAATTATTGGCAAATGGTTAGATCAGAAATTATGCCCGGGCGTTTTCGTCATAGCTTCGAAAAACCCGAACCCTTTACCCCTAATCAGAAAACGGCCGTCGATTTTCGCCTGCAAGACGTACTTCATACATTCAAGAAGGGTCATCGTATTATGATACAGATACAAAGTACAGCTTTTCCGCTATTTGCCCGTAATCCGCAGAAGTTTGTAGAAAACCCCTATCAAGCCAATCAGCAAGATTATATTCAGGCTACACATACCGTGTATAACGATAGTTTTATTGATGTAGAGGTCTTGCAATAAATGAATATTGATTAAGGATTGATAAAAAGGGTTGTTCAATAAGGTTTTTCGGACAGCCCTTTTATCAATCCAACTCTTCTAGAGGATTCCAGAAGAAACGGTTGAAATTAACAATTTTGTTGTTTTTAATGGTAAGCCCTTCCTTTTCGAGCAGTTCTTGCATCCGGTTTCCTTTGCCGAAAGCTTCTTTTGCTGTCAGTTCACCTTTATGGTTCAAAACACGGTGAGCGGGTACTGGCGGATCGGCTTTTCCGGCCTGTCCCATGGCGTACCCCACAATCCGGGCAGCTCCCGGTCGGCCAAGTGCTTTGGCTATGGCCCCATAAGAAGTGATTCGTCCTTGAGGAATCATTCTTGCCAGTTCATAAACCTGCTGATAAAAGTTATTTTCCTCCATAACGTAAAATTAACGCTTTATCGTTCATGATACGAATAAAATAATCTTTTTGAAGGTGACGGGCAAAAACGCATATTTGCTGCTATGGCAAAAGGAACATTGTACCTCATACCCGTGCCCCTTGCTAACGAGCAGGCCGCGGCTTCTTTCACTCCTTATATTACGGAGGTGATTAATCAAATCCGGGAATATATTGTAGAGAACGAAAAGACAGCGCGTAAATTTTTAAAACAGGCGGGACTAAAAATGCCCCAGAGCGACTTGATCATGCATGATTATGGGAAACATGCTAGAGAGAAGGGTGAAAGCAGCGATTTCTTTAAGGGACTGCTTGCCGGTAAGGATGTCGGGCTGATGAGTGAAGCCGGTTGTCCTGCGATCGCTGATCCGGGGTCGGCTATTGTAGCCAAGGCTCATGGGTTAGGTATCCCGGTAAAGCCGCTGGTAGGACCAAATTCCATGATTCTGGCACTGATGGCTTCGGGTTTTAATGGGCAAAGTTTTGCTTTTCATGGCTATTTACCTATTGATAAAGCTGCTCGTTCAAAAAAAATAAAGGAGCTCGAACAGCAGGCCCAACGGTATAAACAAACGCAACTTTTCATCGAAACACCTTTTCGGAATAACCAGCTGTTGGCGGAGTTATTGAAGGTTTGTGCGCCGAATACACAACTATGCGTGGCTTGCAACCTAACCGCTGAAGACGAATGGATCAAAAGTACGTCTATTGTTAATTGGAGAAAAGAGCAGGTAGATTTACACAAAAAGCCCGCTATATTTTTGTTATTATAGCGGGACTTTCTGTTGCAGTATGAAACCGCGGGTTAAAGGCTTAGGTTAAAATGACGTTGTTAGGGTATCATCCCAATCGGTTTTCCAACTTATTCCAAAATAGGAACTCTGATCGGGCAGTGCTAATAATTTACCGGAAAAGGTTAATTGTACATTGTTCTTAATCGTTTCGCTAACGGAAAAGCTGCGAAGTTCTTCCCCCTTAGTATCATAAGCCGTAATATGGTATTTTACGGTCTTAGGCTCTGTTACATTACCCATAAATTGGTTAAAACTTAAGCGATGTGCTTCTGCGGTAAAGGGTTTATCCCATGTGATTATTTGCGGTTCTAACGAGGGGAAGTCTGCAGGTGGCCCATAAGGTGTATAAATAAAATCATCGTGTTCTTGTTCAATACGTAGTTTGCCGACATCGGATAGGCTAACCTGATCGTTGAAATCGAATACGATTTGACTATAATACCGTTTTAACTCCGCTTCTACCGCTGTACTGTCGGTTTTGACGTCGAAGGTCACTTCAGAGTTACCATAGATAGCGGCCTGCTCATTATCAAATGAGTTGTGAATATACAGATCCGAGGCTTCGTGAAGAGTAGCCGGTAATGCCAGTTCCTGATGGGAGACGTTTGAAATAAAAGTAGCGTAATACGTTCCTACGGGAATAGCCAAGGTCAGCTGTGGGTCGATGCTCCCGGAATTGTAGTCTTTATTCCCCATGCTAACTAAAGTATCTGCATTGGCGTCAAATACGTAATAATAAATTTTGGATATTCCCACTTGTGGGGGTTCGGTATCAGTTGGATTATATAAACCGGAAAGACGGAAATTGTCGATTTTAAATGTACCCCTGTTTTCATCATATTCGCTGCCATCTCCCCGATCGCCGGCAAAAGGTTCGATTTTGATTAAGAAATTTTCTGTATAGTTGACAGGGTCAATAGTAGATAAATCAAATTCATAAGTATTCCTATCCGACTTGGTTAATTGATTATCTTCAGAAATGGATTGAAAAGTTTCTCCACCATCACTGGAAAAGCTAAGTCGAAAATTTTTGGGTCCCGTGGCAGAGCTCCCTACATCAAAAGCCAGTTTGGTTATTTGCAAGACATCGGTTAAGGGCATATTAATGATGATGCTTTGTGTACCTCTGGTACTAAAACTCTGGCCGGCAGGATAAGGACTAAAACCGTATCCTCCAGTAAAACTAGGTTCAGGATCAACGGCAATGAATGTTATTTGAGCTAAATCTGGATTAATGGCGATATCCGGTAAGCTGTTCTGCTCATTAAACGTCCAGAGATATAAAAACTGTTCTGTGCCGGAAGACTCCGGGCTTTGAGCCGCCATTATGGATGTAGTCAAATGAGCAGCAGGTTCTCTTTGATTTAAAGCTTGAATATCGCTTGTAAACCCCTTTAAGGTAAACGTTACCGTTCGCGGCATGCTTGTTTTTTGTTGCGGTACAAATTCAGGTAACTTTTTACAGGCAGTAAAGGCAAATAAGAATAGGAAAATAAAAAAAATTAAAACGAAATCTTTTCTTTTCATCTATCTGAGGTTTAGGGTGAACGAACAATGACCAGTTGAATAATCAATTGTTAATCAGGATTGCATTAAATCCTATATGCCTTTTTTAAAGGGCATGTTTAGATAGATGTTGAGACAAATATATAACAATTAATTTATCAACAAAATTTATTTGTTAATAAATTAATCGGAATTCACAAAAAAGGGATGTTGATATGGCTTAAATTATATCAATTAAATCAAAGCCGATGTCACGTCGAAAGTATTTGCCTTCAAAATAAATCCGGCCGGCATCGGCCGTTGCTTGTTGCAATGCATGGAATAAGTCGGTTTGCAAGGAAGTGACGGCTAAGACCCGGCCGCCAGCGGTTTTAACGGCTTCGCCATCTTGTACCGTACCGGCATGGAACAATACCGATTCTTTTATGTTTTCCAGGCCATTGATGACCTTCCCGTTTTCATATTTTCCAGGATATCCGCCGGAAACCAACATGACGGTTGCGGCGGTTTTGTCGGAAATCGTTAAGGTTTTGGTCTTTAGGTTTTCTTCGGCTACACCTAGGAGGAGGTCGACAAAATCACTTTCGATACGCAATAAAACACTTTCTGTTTCAGGATCGCCCATGCGCACATTATATTCGATGACATATGGTTCGCCTTGATTGTTCATGAGGCCAATAAAGATAAACCCTTTATACGGAATGCCATCTGCTTTCAACCCCCTGATGGTTGGGATGACGATTTTTTCCTCTACCTTTTTCATGAACGATTCGCCTGCAAAAGGAACTGGTGATACCGAACCCATTCCGCCCGTATTAAGACCGGTATCGCCTTCGCCGATGCGCTTATAATCTTTAGCCTCTGGCAATATCTTGTAGCTTTCGCCGTCGGTTAAAACAAAAACAGAGAGTTCAATTCCGTTTAGAAAGTCTTCCACAACAACTTTTTGGCTAGCTTCGCCGAATTTGGCTTCCGCCAGCATGGCTCTAAGCTCGTTTTTTGCTTCTTCAAGTGAAGTGCAGATCAACACGCCTTTTCCAGCGGCTAGGCCATCTGCCTTCAATACAATGGGTAGTGATTGATGTTCGAGATAAGCTAAACCTTCTGCTAGCGTATCCTGAGTAAAAGATTGGGAAGCAGCAGTAGGGATACCATGCCTTTGCATGAACTGTTTGGAAAAGTCTTTGCTGCCTTCAAGTTGAGCGCCCTCTTTTTGCGGACCGATAACGGGAATTCCTTTTAATTGTTCATCGGCTAAAAAAAAGTCGTGAATACCTTTTACTAATGGTTCTTCCGGTCCGACCACTACTATATCCACTTTATTTTGCAGGGCAAACGTTCCAATAGATTCAAAATCGTTTACCTGTATATCGACATTTTTGCCATATTGGCCTGTGCCGGCATTGCCAGGGGCAATAAATAATTGAGTAGTTAGCGGGCTTTGGGTTATTTTATAGGCAAAAGCGCTTTCTCTTCCTCCCGAACCTATTAATAGAATGTTCATATACCTGTTCAGTTTTGTGTCGTAATGTATCGGCACAGAAATGTTTGTTCTGTTTTTCCAGCAAAGATATTTTTTTTAACCGAGGATGTCTTGGTAAATTTTACGTTTTCTGGTTTTCAAGTCTCCAAAAAAAGCGTAAATTGCTTAACACTTAAACTTTGTAATTAGTTGATATCTTACTGGTTTAAACTTTTGGCAACAATTGGTGTTGTTTTGATAACCTTTTAATACCGTTTGACCATGGGAAGAGTCCTTACTTTCCTGATATTTTTTACCGCCTTTGGTGAATGGGGCTTTGCGCAGCAGAAACTCCAGAACCAAAATTTGTTAAAACAGGTTCTTGATCATTTAAATAGCTATCAAAAGGAGTACCCAAAAGAAAAAATATACCTCCATCTCGACAAACCGTATTATGTGGCGGGTGAAGATATTTGGTTTAAGGCCTATGTAACTGTGGGGCAATTTAATTTTCTTTCGGCTATTAGTAAGGTGATGTACGTGGAATTGATCAATAACGAAAATGAAATTGTACAGGCAAGGCGCCTCCCCGTGGTTTCCGGCTTGGCGATCGGCGATTTTAAGCTGCCGGATACGTTGGGAGAAGGGAACTACCGCATCAGGGCCTACACCAATTGGATGCGTAATTTTGATGAGGATTTCTTTTTCGACCGCACTTTGGTGATTGGAAATAGCCTTTCCGATGGCTTAGTTACGTCGAGTACGTTTAGCGTGAGCCAGGATGGAAAGAAAAGGGATGTGGTGCATGCACAGATTTCGCTTTCCGATTTCAAAGGTAATCCGGTAGTCAATAGAGAGGTGAATTATGAAATCAGACTCGACGCGAGGACTTCGGCAAAAGGAAAGGCTAAGTTTGATGAGCAAGGGCAGCTTCTATTGGATTTTGCCAGTAAGGATCGGGTTGATCCGCGAAATGGCTTTATGATATTGCATATTATGCGCGGCGATCAGCCACCGATTCTTAAAAGAATACCGATTAAAGTGGCGAGCGGGATCCCTGCTATTCAATTTTTTCCGGAGGGCGGCGTTTTCTTAGCCGGTGTGACGAACAAATTAGCCTTTAAGGCTATTGGCACTGATGGACATGGACTTAAAGTAAAAGGCTATGTGCAGGTTAACGGGCAACGCTTGACAAATTTTGAAAGCGATCATGCCGGTATGGGGAATTTTGTGCTGACACCCGAGAAAGGAAAAATCTATACGGCTGTAATCTATTTTGGAGCAGCGCAGAAACCTATAGAAACCAAGCTCCCGGAAGTACAAGAAAGCGGTTATACGCTCGCTGTTAACCAAGCGATGGAGAAATCGATAGGGGTACAGATCGCGGTATCCAATATGGCAATCCGCGGTCAGGAATTGTCCCTTATTGCACAAAACAGTGGTCAGGTCTTTTATGCCGTGAAAACCAAACTGCAAAAAAACGAAATGGGGTTGTTAATTCCCAAATCAAGTGTGCCTTCTGGGGTAATTCATTTGGCCTTATTCGATGAGGAGATGAAGCCCGTAGCCGAAAGAACCATCTTTAATGTCAATAAAAATGAGTTGATGCCTTTAAATGTACAAACCGACAAACTCCAATACGGCACACGAGAGCGGGTTAACCTGGAAATTACGGCTAAAGAAGATCAAGACAGCGCCAGGATAGGGAGTTTTTCTATCGCAGTGACGGATATGCGTAAAGTGCCAGACAGTGCTAACCAGGAAGTAAGTATCTTATCATCTCTTTTATTAAGTGCAGATGCAAAGGGCTATATCGAGCAACCCGGATATTATTTTAAAGACAGCAACGCGGTATGGAATAGGCAGTTAGACAACATCATGCTTGGTCAGCAAATGGATAGTGACTTTTGGGAGCGGATAAAAAAAGGAGCGTTTCCGTCCCTACGTTATACTTCTGAAAAGGCCATCCGAATCAGTGGAACGGTGACCAAGCCCAATGGTGATCCGGTTGATAGAGCAAAGGTAACCGTTATTTCCCCTCAGGAAATAACGACTATATTGGATACTGTAACCGGGCCTGATGGACGGTTTAATTTTGATAAAATCATTTTCTACGATAGTACAAACTTTGTGGTACAGGCACGCGATGCGCGCGGACGGAGGAATGTACAAATCAAACTGGATGATGTACCCCGTCAAAAAGTTTCACAGAATAAAAACGAACCTGATGTAACAGTTGATGCTAACCGATCTTTAGGCGATTATTTGGAAGAATCGGATAAAAACCTGAGCGAGTTGCAGCAGTATGGCTTTTTGGAAAGAAGCATCGTTTTGAAACAAGTGGAAGTAAACGAAAAAAAAGAGAAAAATCCGGCTAAATATTCATCCAATCTGAATGGACCCGGTCATGCCGATCAGGTGATTAGTGGTGATGAAGTTTATTTTAACGGTTGCCCAAGCTTAGATCAATGTTTAAATGGTCGTTTGGTAGGGGTAATCTTCAGAAACGGCATACCTTATAGCACGCGATCACCCAATCGAGCCATGCAGATTATTATCGACGGAATGTATATGGAGCCTTCTGCACTTCAGTCACTTCCTCCATTTGACGTTGCTTCTGTTGAGGTGCTTCGCACGATAGGCAATACCGCCATCTATGGTTCGTACGGCAGCGGAGGAATCCTGATTATCACTACACGCCGTGGCGATCAACCCCGTAATTTTAATCAAGATCTTTACACGCCCGGAATCACAACCTATAGTCCACAAGGATTTTATGCCATTAGAACCTTCCCTTCTCCTGATTATAGTAAACCGATCGATCACCCGGAAAAAGAGGACCTGCGTTCGACCATCTATTGGAAACCGGATATCATCACCGATGCGCAGGGCAAAGCTCACGTTTCATTCTATACCGCTGATGAGCCTGGAATCTATCAAATTGTAGTAGAAGGTTTGGACACCGAAGGGCATATCGGACGTTCGATCAGTTATATAAAAGTAGAATAATAGCAAACATCCTATGGAATATTTGAAATTAGAAGTGAAAGATCAGATTGCCCATATGCAATTGAATCGGGGAAGCTCCAATGCCCTACACTATCCAATGTTGGAAGAGCTTAGTGATTCCTTAGCGGCAATTCAGGGAAATGCGGCAATCGGCGGTTTAATTTTACATGGAACGCCCGGTTTTTTTAGTTCCGGGGTTGATCTGATTACGCTCTATCAATATAATGAGGAAGATATCCGTCGTTTTTGGCTTAAGCTCTTAGATGTCGTCAAGCTATTCATTGCTTTTGATAAACCGGCTGTAGCGGCCATTAGCGGCCATAGTCCGGCAGGAGGATGCATTTTAGCTTTATGTTGTGATTACCGCCTTATGGCAGAAGGCGATTTTATAATCGGGCTAAATGAGGTTCCCTTGGGCATTATCGTGCCGCATCGTATTTTTCGGTTATACAGCTTTTGGATCGGTCAATCTAAGGCTTATCGATATTTATTGGAAGGTGGTTTGTTTAAGCCGGAAGAGGCAAAAAAAAGAGGGCTAATTGATGATGTGGTTGAACCTAACCGGCTGGTTATCTCTGCAGAAAAGCAAGTAAAAAAATACCTGAGCTTTAATTGGGAAACGTGGAGGCAAACCAAGGTAAATTTGCGAAGAGAATTGGCACAGGTTTTTGAACAGGAGGCGACAGAAGAAGTTGAACAGGTACTTAAACAATGGTGGGCTCCCGAAACCCGGGCAATTTTAAAGACCGTTATTGAAAATTTTAAAAGAAAGTCCTAAAAGTAGATTCATAAAATGTAACCGGCCTTGGCAAAGTGAATGCCAGGGCAAGGAGTACTTGTGAAAAAAAAGCAATTTCTCTAAGTTTGTACCGGGAACGCGTATGAGCATGTTCAGCAACATAAATAAAATGGCCGACACAGAGGTACAGGAAGAAACCTTTACGTTAGATGAGATCCTTGCGCTTACAAAGGAATACCATCGATTAATTTTGTGGAACGACGAAGTGAATACCTTTGACCATGTCATTTATTGTTTAATGAAATACTTGGATTACAATGAGAGCCAGGCAGAGCGAATCGCTTGGAAAGTCCATAATGAAGGAAAATGCGCTGTTTTAGAAGGACCGCTTACTGAACTGGAAATTTATCGTAAAATTTTAAAGGAAGAGGGTTTAACCGTCAGCATCGAATAATATCTTCAAAGACGGTCTTCTCTCCCAACCTTTTACCCCATCCTCCTCCATCTAACTTTCTGCTAAACCGAAGGGTACTGTAATAATGGTGTTACCCGTTAATCTTCTTACCAAAAAGGAAGTCAAAGCCTAATTGATTATATTAATTTTGGCGCGGTCAGAAAAAACTAGAAAAACAATATAGTATAATGAAGTTACTTTTAACAATAAAATGCACCTTTTGGCTTTTACTATTAAACCTTATGGTATCACATCAAGTAGAAGCACAAGATTTGGCAACGATAAGTGGAACTTTGGTTGATTCGGTAAGCAATCAGCCGATTGATTTCGGCAGTGTAACCTTGATTAACCAACAAAACAATCAAGCGGTAAAGGGCACTCAAACAGATGAGCAAGGAAAATTTACGCTTTCGGCCATTCCAGCAGGCACTTATATTTTTAGAGCGAGTTTTGTTGGTTATAGCCTTTATGAAAGAAGGTCTATTCAGTTAGGGAACGGACAAACACTAAATCTGGGCCGGATCAGGCTAAGCTCGTCTGCTGCTACGCAATTACAAGAGGTGGTTGTCGAAGCTACGGCCCCTACTATGCAAATGGGGATTGACCGTAAAATTTTTAACCCAGAACAAAGTATCGTCAGTGAAGGGGGGAATGCCTCTGAATTGCTGGCCAATGTACCCTCCCTTTCGGTTGATATGGATGGTAATGTTGGGTTGCGTGGATCAACCAATGTGAAGATATTAATCGATGGTAAAGAATCAGCCTTGGCAGGCAGTAATATCAATAATTTACTCGAATCTTTGCCGGCAAATGCCATACAACGGATTGAAGTAATGACCAACCCTTCATCCAAATATGATCCCGAGGGTCAAAGCGGCATTGTCAATATCATTCTCAAGAAAAATATCAAAACCGGTTTCAACGGTATGGCACGTGTTGGAGGAGGATCTTATAACAATTATAATGCTGGCCTCGATCTGAATTACCGGGATTCAAAATTCAATTATTTCGGCAGCTACAATTTTCGGAGACGTAATAATCCGGGAGATGGTTTTAACCACAATTTTTACAATGACGGCACTAGTGTATACAATACTAGCGACAATCAGCGAACCGGAAAGAGTCATACTGTTCGTTTAGGGGCAGATTTTTTTGCTAACGAAAAAACGACCATCGGACTTTCCGGCAACGTGAACCTAAGAGACAATATACGGCGGGAAGACCTTTTTTATACCTATTACGATGCCAATGGAGGTATTGTTGGAACAAGTCCCCGCTATACCAACCAGAACGAAGATGATAAGGGTTATGAGGTGAATTTTGATTTCAAGCGTGAGTTCCAACGGGAAGGAGAAGAGTTAACAGCGAATGTTTCGTATGGAAGAAGCCAGGAAGATGGGATTCAAACTTTTGAACAGAGCGCAACAGATTCTTCCATTATAATCGACGATAATCGCATTAATGACACGTATGAAAAAGAAAAAAGAGTCAATATTCAAGTAGACTATGTCATTCCGTTCAGCAAGGAACAAAAATTAGAAACGGGATATCGATCGACCTTAGAATACGACAATGAACAGCAACTTTCCGATGTATTATCATCCGAAAGTGGGCTTTATGAGCGGGATTATGATTTAACGAACGATTTTAATATGGATGATATTGTCCATGCCGTTTATGTGAATTACCAAAATAAACTAACAGATAAATTTGGCTATCAAGTAGGGCTAAGGGCCGAGCAAGCCTATTTGAATACGGAATATTTATCGTACGATCCAAATTTAGCTCCCGAAGATAGGTCGACGAAAGGGCGTTTGGATTACTTTCGTGTTTACCCCAGCATTTACTTAACGCAAGAGCTCGGCGAGGGCTCCTCTTTACAGTTGAGTTATACCCGTCGGGTAAATAGGCCCAATGGATGGCAGGTTAATCCCTTTTTGGATATTTCCGATCCAGTGAATTATCGCCAGGGGAATCCGAACCTGATGCCGGAAGATATCCATTCGCTGGAATTGGGTTATAGCCAGAAATTGGGAAAGATGAATTTAACTTCTTCCGTTTATCATCGGATCACCAATGATGTGATACAAATGATCCTCGATTCGGCAGCGACGGGAACAAATGTCACCTACTCGACCTTCCAAAATATCAGTCAGAATCGAGCAACTGGTATAGAGCTTATTGCTCAGCTTACCTTAAATAGAAATATCGATTTGATGGCTAATTTTAATGGCAACTACCAGTCGTTTAAAGGAAGCGAAGCCTATGGAGTAGAGGCAAATAGCGGTTTTACTTGGGATGCCAACCTTACAGCAAATGCTAGGATCGTTAAAGGTGTTAGTGCACAGCTCAGGGGAAATTATATGGCTCCTAGAATTATGGCACAAGGTACCTCCACCAGCATGTTTTTCGCCGATGCCGGCGTGAAATGGTCGGTACTGGAAGACAAGGGGAGCATCATGTTCAATGTACGTAATATATTTAACAAAGCGAGGTTTGGCGGTACCCGCTCTACTTCACAGCTGTATAGCGAATTTCAACGTAATTTTATGAAAGGCCCGCAAGCTATGTTGACTCTTTCCTACCGTTTTGGTAAACGAGGCCCCGATCAAGGAGAAAACCGTAAACGGGAAGAAAATGGAGAGGATTTTGAGGGTGGCCCGGAAATGCAATAAAAAGAATGTATTTTTGCAGGGCACATAAAACTAAACAACATGTATACAGTACTTAAACATCTCCATTCAGGTTTACGGTATATCGTACTTCTATTGCTGATTATTGCTGTCCTTTCTGCCCTTAGTGGTTGGCTCGGCAAGAAAAATTATACCGAAGGAAATCGCAAACTGAATCTCTTTGCCATGATATCCGCTCATGTGCAGTTACTTGTTGGGCTGGTATTATATAGCGTGAGTGCGATGGTCAGCTTTAGCGATATGGCTACGGTAATGAAAACACCCAATTTACGGTATTGGACAGTGGAGCATGTGAGTATGATGGTACTGGCTATTGTCTTAATTACCATTGGACACGCGAAATCAAAAAAAGGAACTGACCCAGTGGCAAAACACCGTTCGGTTGCTGTATGCTATCTCATTGCATTAGTGGTTATTTTAGCGGCAATTATGATGGCTGTAGGAAAAGGCTTGATTAGCTTTTGGACGATTTAACACGTGATATCCTGCTTTTTAGAGCGGGTATCATAAAAAAATGCATAAAATTTGAATTATTAAATTTTTATAGTAGGTTTGCTTTATCATGACAATCGAAACAAAAATACAAGGCTGGTGGTGGCTTGAATCTTTCAGGCGTCGGGAGCAGGTATTTATGGCATAGATTGATCGACCAAGCCCTAAAACGAATTCACCCGACGCAGAACGTCGGGTTTTTTTATGCTATCATACGGTGATAAAAATGAAAGTTAATGAAGCAATATCGATTAAAAACAAGATGTAAAAAGTTACTTGCAGATACAACAACTCCTGTAAGTATCTATTTAAGAATGCGCGATGTCTTTCCCAATAGTTTATTGCTGGAAAGTTCAGATTACCATAGCAAAGAAGATAGCATGAGTTATGTATGCTGTGAACCCATTGCCGGCATTCGGTTAGATGAAAATGATCTGCAAACCTATTTTCCTGATGGAAAAAAAGAAGTAAAGTCAGCGGCAACAATCGATTTGAGGAAGGAAGTATCATTGTTCCGGCAATCTTTTGAGTTAATCAACCAAGAAGCCTTTAAGTTTATTTCTAGCGGACTATTCGGCTATTTTACGTTTGATGCCATTACACATTTCGAAGATATAACCCTACATACGCCGGTAAATGAAGCACGGAATATTCCGTTTTTGCAATATCATGTTTATCGTTACGTCATTGCTATTGACCATTTCCGTAATGAACTCTATATTTTTGAACATCATCACGAAGCGGAACAAGGTTCAGAAGGTGGATTGGAAAAAATAGAATACCTTATTCAAAATAAAAATTTTCCGGAATATAGCTTTGAATTAGATGGCGAGGAAAGCTCCAATAAAACGGATGAAGAATATAAGTCGCTCATCGAAAAGACCAAAGAACATATCTTTCGTGGAGATGTTTTCCAGATCGTCCCTTCCCGAGCATTTAGCCGCCCATTTATTGGAGACGAATTTAATGTATATCGAAGCTTGAGATCCATTAATCCATCACCCTATTTATTTTATTTCGACTATGGCAACTTTAAACTATTTGGCTCATCTCCGGAAGCGCAAATAACGATAAGAGGTAAAGAAGCGTCCATTTACCCTATTGCCGGAACCTTTAAACGGACAGGAAATATAGCAGAGGATCTCCAAATAGCCGAGCGCCTCAAGGCAGACCCGAAAGAAAGTGCCGAACATGTGATGTTGGTCGACTTAGCGCGTAATGATTTAAGCAGACATTGCATTAATGTGCAGGTAAAGTCATTTAAGGAAGCACAATTTTATTCACATGTCATCCATTTGGTATCAAAGGTAAGTGGTGAACTAAAAGAAGGAGCTAACCCTTTTGATATTGTTGGAGATACCTTCCCGGCTGGTACGCTGAGCGGTGCACCGAAGCATATGGCCATGCAGCTGATTGATCGTTACGAGGGTTTGCAGCGTGGTTTTTATAGTGGTGCAATTGGCTACATGGGGTTCAATGGCGACTTTAACCATGCCATCATGATCCGTACATTTTTGAGCAAACAGAACAAATTGCATTATCAGGCCGGAGGAGGTGTTGTAGCCGATTCTAGTGCCGAAGGAGAATTAAACGAAGTGAATAATAAAATTGCGGCGCTTAGAAAAGCAATGAAGCTGGCGGAGCAGCTGTAAGGGAGTTATACGTTTTAAGTAATAAGGCATAAGTGGCTGAAAGCAGTAAAACTTAAAGAGTAAAAAGGTTCTAGATAAATGGGCTCCAGATAAGCACGTAAAACGTACTACTTATAACTTAAAACTTTCCTGATATTAAAAATCTTGATACTAAAAAATGACACAAAAAATATTAGCAACAGAGCCAAAGATTTTAGTGGTAGATAATTACGATTCTTTTACCTTTAACTTAGTGCATCTTTTGCAGGAATGTGGGATGGATTGCACCGTTATACGGAACGACAAATTCGCTTTGGAAGAGGTAGAAGCGTTTGATAAAATTTTGTTATCTCCCGGACCGGGAATACCGGAAGAAGCAGGACTTCTATTGGATGTTATCCGAACATACGGTGCTACAAAAAGTATCTTGGGCATTTGCCTTGGACAACAGGCGATAGCAGAGGTTTACGGAGGGAAATTAGTTAATTTAGAGCGTCCAGTACATGGCAGGGCTACTACTTTGCAAATTACCAAAAATGACGAACCCTTATTTAAGGATGTTCCTGAGCGTTTCCTTATCGGGAGATACCATTCTTGGGCCGTCGATCACCAAGACTTTCCAGCGGTATTGGAAGTGACCGCGGTTGATGATGATGGTGTGATCATGGCGTTATCACATAAACAATATCAGGTAAAGGGCGTGCAATTCCACCCAGAATCGGTGCTGAGCGAGCAAGGCAAAAAATTGATTGAAAATTGGCTGGCGTTATGAATATTTTAGATAAAATCATTGCAAAGAAGAAAACGGAAGTAGAAGCGGCAAAAAATGAGGTAAGCATTGAGCAGTTACATCGTTACCCTTTATTCGAGCGCGATTGTTTTTCGCTGAAGAAGTATGTGTTGGATGCCGGTAAAACCGGTATTATAGCAGAATTTAAACGGGCTTCTCCTTCTAAAGGGACCATTAATGATCGTTCCGCCCTGTTTGATGTTGTAAAGGGTTACGAGCGTGCCGGGGCTTCGGCAATCTCGGTGTTAACCGACAGGCAATTTTTTCAGGGTTCCTTACAAGATCTGCAAGCAGCTCGCCAAGCGGTTAATTTACCGCTACTACGAAAGGATTTTGTGATCGATCCTTATCAAATCGCCGAAGCTAAAGCGCATGGCGCGGATATTATTTTACTCATTGCCGCTGCCCTGCAAGCCAAGGAAGTGGCCGATATGGCTCGTTATGCTCATTCTCTTGGACTGAATGTATTATTGGAAGTGCATAACGAAGAGGAGCTTAAAGCCAATACCTGGCCGGAGATTGATGCAATAGGTGTAAATAACCGGAACCTAAAAGATTTTACCGTTTCGGTACAGCATTCCTTAGACTTGGTAGATAAAATACCGGATACCTATATGAAGGTATCCGAAAGTGGTATCAGCGAACCCAGTACGATCAATAGGCTTAAGCAAGCTGGGTTTAATGCTTTTCTGATCGGTGAAAATTTCATGAAAACCAGTGATCCCGCTGGGGCTATTCAGACTTTTGTTCAAGCCTTACCGTTCCACAATCAGTAAGGCAAACTAATCTTTCCCAGGCAAACGGCTGGAGCACCTGCTCCACCGCGCATATGGGTAGGATTTCCTGCAATAGTTTCATTAGCGAGCAAGGCAAAAAGGGCCGCTTCTTTGGCATCAGGATTTAATCCCAATTTATCCAAAGGTTCAATGGCTATCTCAGGTAGAGCCTGGTGTAACTGGCGCATCAGGTATGCATTGTGATAGCCTCCGCCACTTACGAATAACTGATAAGGTTGTTGTAATGGAATCAGTTTCCGAAGGGCCGCTGCTATATTATGTGCAGTGAATACAGCTAAGGTGGCCAATACATCCTCATGAGGCAGCGCCAAAGTAGAAGAACGTTCCTGTGCAGCTTTTAGGTAGGTTAAATTAAAAAGTTCAGGGCCTGTGGTTTTCGGAAAATCGAGATCAAAAAAGGAATGTTGACATAAGGTATCTAACAGCTGCCGATTAATCTGTCCTTTTGCTGCTTTTAATCCATTTTTATCATAGGGCAGGTCAAAGTGCGCTTGCATATATTGGTTCATTAGCGTATTACCCGGACCTACATCGGTAGCGATCGGGTCTTTATTTAAGCACCTTGCTGGAAGATAGGTAAAATTGGCTATGCCGCCAATATTCAAAAGGACACGGTTATCGGTTTGATGGGTGAAAAGGAGGTTGTCGCCATATACCACTAAAGGAGCACCCTCGCCGCCGGCAGCCAGGTGTTTTTGCCGAAAATCAGACACCGTGATGATACCCGTTTTAACGGCCAGATGATCGCCGTCTCCCAGTTGTAAGGTGCTGTTCGGGTAGGCAATATTGCCTGTCAGTGATCTTGGTGCATGAAAAACCGTTTGCCCGTGCGAAGCCAGTATGTCGACAGCATGCTCGCTAACCTGCCACTCCGAAAGCGCCCGCTTAACCAGCTCAGCATGTTTGTCGGCAATCGCGACATGCATGGCACAAAGTTGAGCCATGTCTACCTGTGGTTTGGCAAAAATGCGGTTGACGGCCTGCCTAAAAGTGGGAGTGTACGGATAAGTGGTAAAGGCCTCGAGGGTTAGGGAAGTCTTTTCACCAGATCCTTTAATTTGACATAGTGCTAAATCGAGGCCGTCCAAAGAAGTTCCCGACATGAGGCCTAAAATGCGTCGTGATTCTTTTTTCGCGATGGTAAAAAGTTTTTCCATGATGCTGAACTTCCTTTGCCGTATCTATGCGATTACGCACACGATTGCTTTGCGATTATTGTTAAATTTCGCCGAAAAAGCAAATTATTTTAATACGGGCAATATAATATTTCTTTATTTTTGCGTCTCACCTTAGACGAAACTATCCCACAATGGCTAGATTAAATTTATTGGAAGAAACGCGGTTTGAGAAACTCCCCGTAAGCGTTTTCAAGAATTCAAAAGAGGCATCCTTATCGGTTGCTACCCGTATTGCAACATTGATTAAAAGAAAAGCAGAGAAAGGTGAGCAGGCCGTTTTAGGTCTTGCTACAGGCGCAACGCCTATTCAGGTTTATGCAGAATTGGTACGTCTTCACCGGGAAGAAGGATTGAGTTTTAAAAACGTCATTACCTTCAATTTGGATGAGTATTATCCCATGTCTTCTGATTCGGCACAGAGTTATGTGACCTTTATGAACAAAAATTTGTTTGATCATGTCGACATTGATCGCACCAATATCCATATTCCGGATGGTACACTCGATCCAGAAGATATTCATCAATTTTGTTTGGCCTATGAAAATAAAATTACCGCTCTTGGCGGCTTGGACCTCCAGATTTTAGGAATAGGGCGTACAGGCCATATTGGCTTTAATGAACCCGGATCAGCGCCTAATTCCGGAACCCGTTTGGTCACTTTAGATGATTTGACCCGTCGAGACGCATCCCGTGATTTTGGTGGTAAAGAAAATGTACCAACGAAAGCGATTACGATGGGCATTGGTACCATCTTTAAAGCCCGGGAGATTATCTTAATGGCTTGGAGTCCGAAAAAAGCCGAAATTGTTAAAAAAGCCGTAGAAGGTGAGTTATCTTCCGAAGTGCCGGCGACATTTTTGCAACTTTCGGATAATGTGGAATTTGTACTAGACGAGGGGGCAGCAGGTGAACTTACCCGCTTTAATACACCTTGGTTGGTTAAAGATTGCGAATGGGATGCTCCGACCATAAAAAAAGCCGTTATCTGGTTGGCAGAAACGGTAAAAAAACCGGTATTAAAATTAACTGAAGAAGATTATAATAGTCATGGTATGGCACAACTGGCTACGGAAAAAGGGCCGGTTTACAATATCAATATTGACATTTTTAACCAGTTGCAACGTACCATTACCGGTTGGCCTGGTGGTAAACCCAATGCAGACGACAGTCAACGTCCGGAAAGGGCAAATCCGGCAAGAAAGAATACCATTATCTTTTCTCCCCATCCTGATGATGACGTGATTTCCATGGGAGGAACATTTATTCGTTTGGCCGATCAGGGACATAATGTACATGTAGCCTATCAAACATCCGGGAATACCGCAGTTTGGGACGACGATGTGTTACGCTATATGGAGTTTGCTGCCGACTTCGTCAAATCATTAGACCTTGATACAGAGCAGTTGGATGGGCTTTATGCTCAGACACGAAAATTTATTGCAACCAAAAAGCCAAATCAGATCGATACCGAAGAAATTCGGACAGTGAAAGGCCTTATCCGCAAAGGGGAAGCGATAGCTGGTGCCCGATTTGCGGGATTGCCCGATGAAAATATTCACTTCATGAACTTGCCTTTCTATGATCGGACTAAATTTTCTAAAGATGTATCATTTGAAGACGATATACAGCAAACCATGGCTTTGTTACAGCAGGTAAAACCACATCAGGTATTTGCGGCTGGCGACTTTGCCGACCCACACGGTACACACAAAATTTGTTTTGACATCGTTTTGGAAGCACTGGTGCGCTTGAGTAAAACGGAAGACTGGACGGAGGATTGCTGGCTTTGGTTATATCGCGGTGCTTGGCATGAGTTTGAAATCCATGAAATTGAGATGGCCGTGCCTTTGTCACCACAAGAAGTGGTTCGAAAACGTTTAGCCATTTTTAAACACCAATCGCAAAAAGATTTGCCTGTTTTTCCCGGAGACGATGCACGCGAATTCTGGGTAAGAGCAGAAGACAGAACCAGCGAAACCGCACGGAAATACGATCAATTGGGATTAGCCGACTATGAAGCGATAGAGGCTTTTATCCGGTGGAAATTTTAAACAGAAGTCGGCTTTCAGCAATCAGCGGTAGTTAAAACTAATAGCTGATTGCTGAAAACTGATAGCTGATTAATACTGAAACGCTCCTTCTGAAGTAACCCTTACACTAAAAGGTTGCAAATAGGTGTCCAGCAAAACCGCAAATTGCCTGCGCGTAACCGGCTTGTTAAGATCATAACTTCCCTTAAAATGAAGTCGTTTCTGCCAGCCCTTTTCCACTTCTGCGTTTAATTCCTCTCCCCGTAAAGCAACATATTTAATTAAATCGATGACATCAGCCAGGTGGAGCGTGGAGATATCCTTGTCTTTGAACCAAATCTGACTACGGGTGTATAAAGCCTTCATGACAGATTCTATTTCTTTCGAAGCAACCGAGCTATCGGGATGGAACAAAAACAGTTGCCTCTTACCCGTTGTCTGGTAATGCCCTTTTAAGACTCCAGTGGCGCCGACACGTTGAATAGAAGCAAAATGCGGATCATCCAAGGTGATATCCTGAAACGGGATGAGCTCGCCTTTAAAAGCCAGTATTTCACCTTGCAGCGTTCTGACATTGATTTTGTCGCCTGTTGTTTTGAAGAAAGCACAATAAGCCGCAGCAGCACCGCATGCCTGCGCCTGTAACATTAAAAAGGGTATTTGCTGATCGGAATAGGTTAAACCAATTGCACGAGACAAGGAGCGGGTAGCAAAATAATTGGTTAAACTATTGGGCGAGATATACGTCCACGGTATATTAAAGGCTTTGCCTCCTAAATCAGAAACTGCTACTCCGGTGCGAAATAGCTCATGGGTATAATCTAATGGGTCTAATTTTTTGATAACAGATCGCTCACTTTGGCTTTCTGGAACAACAAAAGTGTATAGACTTGATTTGTCAGAAGCATCAACGACAGCGGCTACCTTAAATTTTTCATGGTTACTGAGGCGTACCTCCCAGTTTTTTCCTGATTTTTCTAAAGCAGTGACACGCATGTTCTTTCGAATTTGCAAACGTTTTACGGTATCAGAGAACTGTTCCAGGACATTTTGCGCAATGCGGGGCGACAAGTGGCGTTTAGCAGCAGTAGAAGCAGAATCCGACACCTTGTTTGCATTGGCAATTCCTTTAAGCAATACCGCCCATATTCCGGCATCCAGTTTGTAATTGCTCGTAATCGTTTTTGAATTGCCTTGAATTAAGGATCCACCTATGGCCGTTGAATCAATAACCCATAGCGTTTCTACGCCCGATTGGCACGCTTGTACTGCTGCGGCAAAGGCATCTGCGGCATGGCCATATACAAGCACCTGTGGTTTTTGGGGTTTAATTTTTTTTTGGCTAAAGGCATGGAAGGATAAACTAATTAACAATGCAGAAATAAAAACCCGGTTCATGCGAAGCTATTTTGATTTAAGTGGTGAAATTACATAAATCTCGGTTCCATACATTGATATTAAGATTTTTTAACAATTAAAGGGGGAAATAAAAAACCGAATAATAGCCGTTGCATTATTCGGTTAAATATGATGAGATGTACTATGAGGTTACATGCTCGCTTCCTGTTTGGCTTCTGCCTTCATCTTATCGTTTGCTACGATAACGATTTCCACACGGCGATTTTTGGCACGTCCGTCTTCCGTATCGTTGTCGGCAATAGGTTCATGGAAGCTTTTTCCTTCTGTTTTTACACGGCCGCTTGCCAAACCTTGCGAAACGGCATAATTTTTAACCGCTTCGGCCCGCCTTTCCGATAAGCCTTGGTTATATTGGTCGGTACCCTTGTTATCGGTATGGCCAATAACTAGGATATCGGTATCGGGATTTTCATTGAGTGATTTAACGAGATTAGTAATATTCGTTTTCGCTTCCGGTTGCAAGGCCGTTTGATCGAACCCAAAAAGAATGCCCGAATCAAATTTAACAATAATTCCTTCACCTGCTTTAACCACTTCCGCACCGTCTACGGTACGCTCAATTTCGGCGGCCTGCTTGTCCATTTTCTTCCCAATTAAACCACCGGCAACACCACCTAAAGCACCGCCAACTATAGCGCCTACCGCGGTATTCCCTGCTTTTTTACCAATAAGTGCCCCTAAACCGGCACCGCCTACGGCACCTACAGCCGCTCCTTTTTGGGTGTTGTTCATGGATTTAATGGTGTTGCAACTGCTGAACAGCATGCTGGATGTTGCTACTGCAAGACCGAATATGGCTATGTTTTTTTTAATGTTCATATGCGTTATTTTATGTTATTTTATATAAGTACAAACCGAATGCCAAAATATGTTTTCTATCGGTCTTTTACAAGCAGGTGCTTGAATTTAATTATAGAAATTAATCAGTTGGTTAACAAATTTTATAAAAGCAGGTAATTATTGATCTTTGTTATTCAATTCTTGAGGAGGAATTTCCAAACGGGGTAAAGTGTCGGCTTTAGGACGGCCGTCGCGATTAAATTTTTCGAAAGATATTTTTACATAGTTTTGGATGTCGTATTCGCTCCAATATCGGGATTGCTCATAAGAAGGACGGTATAGCGTTAAAAAATTCATCAGGTCATCACCTTTTAGACCGGTCAGTTCGGCGACATTATATTTGTTAAATTTTTTGTCAACTTCCGTTTCCTTAATTTCATTTTGTGCATAACGATTGAAATTCCTAGCATTTTTAGCCGAGCGGCTGAACGTTCCATATAGCGCACTAACGGGGTTAAAAACATAGGATAATGCCTTGGGTTTTCCGTTATTATATATCCCCTGTTTTTGATAATCCTTTAATACATCCTGCAGTTCCTCTTTGCGGGTCTGTCCGGTTACGGTAACCGTTTCGAGTTCGATAGTTGGGTTAAGTGCAATAGCAATATTATTCACGTCGGTAATCCGGTAGTAGATCGACGAATAAGCATATTTTGTAACAATGAGTGTGTCGCCTACTTTTGCGGGAATAGTAAAGCTTCCTTCTTCATTGGATATCGCTTTTTCCAGCGTACGCCTATTCGTGACGGTTGCTTCTGCAACTCGCTTCGGGGTTCCTTTTTCCACTACAATACCATAAACCGTACCTTGGGCAGCAGCGGGAAGAACGGGAAGAAGAAAACTTGCTGTCCATAGGCATAAACCAATAAGAAAAAATCGATATAACGGATGTCCCTTCATTTTTACAGTCGGTAAACATAACAAAACATAAGCATTTGTAGTATTAAAAAATGTTAAATTGTGTCGCATATGGGCACTTTAACACCATTAGGAGACTGTAAATTGCCAACTAATTCACTACCTTTGCATATGATAAAATCCATGACTGGCTTTGGTTTAGGAACCAAAGAAAGTGCCAAAGCAAAATATACCATAGAAATTAAGTCATTAAATTCTAAATTTTTAGAACTTAGTTTAAAATTACCCAAAGCGTTTTCTGAAAAAGAACTACTGCTAAGAAATGAGTGCTCCAGGCATATTGAAAGAGGAAAAGTTGGTATTTCGATTACGATCGAATATAATGACGCCTCAGCCAAAGCAGCTAAGATAGATGCAGCACTTTTTAAAAACTACTACGAACAGCTAAAAACCTTAGCCGAGTCGTTACATGACGAGTCGGCCAACGCCTTTGAGTTGGCGCTGAATCTGCCAGATGTCATTACTTATGTAGAAGAGGGGGTTGATGAAGAAGAATGGCAGGATCTGATGGAGGCCTTTCGTATAGCCATGGAAAAATTTCAGCATTATCGAGCCGACGAAGGTACGGAGTTGAAGAAAGACCTAGCGAAAAGGAATCAGATTATCCTTGAGTTGCTTGCCGAAGTTGAGCAATATGAAGTATCGCGAATTCCGATGATTCGGGAACGGATCCATCATTATTTGGAAGAAACCGTTGGTAAAGAAAATGTAGATAAGAATCGTTTTGAGCAAGAACTGATCTATTATATTGATAAATTGGACATCACCGAAGAAAAGGTTCGTTTGAAAAGCCATTGCGAATATTTTTCGAAAATTTTAGATGCGCCGGATGCCAATGGTAAGAAATTAGGTTTTATCGCCCAGGAAATGGGACGGGAAATCAACACGCTTGGCTCAAAAGCAAATAATGCCCTAATTCAGCAAACTGTCGTACGGATGAAAGAAGAGCTGGAAAAGATTAAGGAACAATTATTAAATATTTTATAGCAGGTTATCGGAACCAGTAGCAGTAATGGAAGAAAAACTGATTATCTTTTCAGCTCCATCCGGAGCCGGTAAAACGACAATAGTGAAACGATTATTAGCAGAATATGGAGACCGGATCGCTTTTTCCATTTCAGCAAGTACCAGGCAGCCGAGAGTCGGGGAAGTGGATGGCAAAGATTACTATTTTATCAGCAAAGAAGAGTTTTTGCACCGGATAGCTAAGAAAGAGTTTGTAGAATTTGAAGAGGTCTACACCGGAACATTCTATGGAACATTGCGTACTGAAATTGAGCGGATATGGGCCAGCGGAAAAGCGGTGATATTTGATATCGATGTAGAAGGGGGCTTACATTTAAAACGAAAGTTTGGTGAAAAAGCCCTGGCCATTTTTGTCCAGCCTCCCAGTTTGGCTGTCTTGATTGAGCGCTTGCGAAGTAGAGGTACCGATAGCGAAGAAAAATTAAAAGAACGGATCATCAAGGCCGACAAAGAATTGGCTTATGCCGACAAATTTGATGTGATTTTAAAAAACGACGATTTAGAAAAAGCCTGTGAACAGGCCTCTGATCTCGTGCTTAATTTTTTAAACGGCTAAAGAACACGAGTAAGGCATGAATAAGGTAGGACTTTTTTTTGGATCGTTTAACCCTATACATACCGGTCATCTGATCATTGCCAATTACATGGCCAATTATACTGATCTCGACGAGGTATGGTTGGTTGTTTCCCCCCACAATCCGTTGAAAAAGAAGGATAGCTTGCTCAATAGGTATGATCGGTTTGAAATGGTTAACTTGGCCTTGGAGAACGTAACTAAAATCCGCGCCAGTGATATCGAATTCCGTTTGGCCCAGCCTTCTTATACTATAGATACACTGATTCATTTAGAGGAAAAATATCCCGATAAAAAGTTTATACTGATTATGGGGTCGGATAATCTAACTACGTTGAAAAAGTGGAAGAATTATGACGTTATTTTACGCGATTTCGGTATTTATGTTTACCCTAGGCCGGGATATGACGTATCCGAGTGGCAAGAACACCCCGCTATTACCTTTACGGATACGCCGCTAATGGAGATTTCATCAACCTTTATTCGAAACGCAGTAAAAGCCCATCAAAGTATTACTTATTTTGTGCCGGATAAGGTTATGGATTTTATTGATAAAAAAGGGCTTTACCTTTAAGGGTTTTTCAGGTATTAGCTATTAGGCGCTAGCGGTCAAAGATCGGCCATCGGCGGTCGGTACCAAAGCCTAATAGCCAACAGCCAGCTACCCTAACAGCTCCAATTCTGTTTTTTCGTCGATCGGGACATCCAAGATAAATTGGTCGTATTCAGCCGCATCCTGATCAGAATACGTGCCGTAAGCGTTTAATAAGAAACCTTTCTGACCATCATTAGTTTCTATTGCATAAAGCACGGACATGTCTGCGGGATCACTTTCTCCTTCAAAACGGTAGGTACGGACGATGGTTAAATCCTTTGGCTGATAAATAGGTGCTGAATGGTCACCTAAAGTAGCTCCTGCTTTTGAAAGTTTAATTTCGTCTTTGTACCCTTTTTCGATGAGTTTGTTCATCACAGTAGATAAAGGGGTCATGGATGCTGATGTGCTCATTTTATTTTACGATTAGTGCTGTTAAAGATAACAGTTGTCAAGACAAATTGGTTTGGAACATCGTTTCAATATTCACCTATTCTTTTACCTTTGTAGAAAACCAAAGCGTTATCAACAGGATGAAACTTTTTCTATTAGATGGTATGGCGCTGATTTACCGAGCGCATTTTGCATTGAGTAAGGCACCGCGGTTTACTTCCACGGGCTTAAATACATCAGCGATCATGGGATTTACCAATACGCTTTTGGAAGTGCTCAAAAAAGAAAATCCAACGCATATTGCTGTGGTTTTTGATACCGATGCACCAACCGAGCGGCATACCTCCTTTGAAGCATATAAAGCACATCGAGAGGCCATGCCCGAAGATCTTGCAACAGCAATACCCTATATCTATCGATTGATAGCGGGATTTAATATACCCGTTATCACCATGGATGGCTATGAGGCCGACGATATTATCGGGACGCTGGCCAAGGCAGCCGAGCAGGAAGGTTTTGAGGTGTATTGCATGACGCCGGATAAAGATTATGCGCAACTTGTCAGCGACCATATCAAAATATATAAACCGGCCCGAATGGGAAATGGTCATGAAATCTTAGGGGTAAAAGAGATATTGGAGAAATGGGAAGTTTCGCGCGTTGAACAGGTTATCGATATTTTAGGTTTATGGGGCGACGCCGTTGATAATATTCCCGGCATACCCGGCATCGGCGAAAAAACGGCAAAAAAGTTGATTCAGGAATTCGGTTCTATGGAGGAACTGATTACCAACAGGGATAAGCTGAAAGGGAAATTAAAAGAGAATTTGGAATTATATGCCGAACAAGGGTTGATTTCTAAAAAGCTGGCCACTATTATCCTGAATGTACCCGTCGTCTTCGATGCCGAGGCGTTGACCTTGAAAGAGCCAAATCGAGAAGTATTGGAAGCACTTTTTTCCGAACTGGAATTCAGGACATTAGGGAAGCGGGTGTTTGGCGAAGAATTCAGCATCGGCGATAATAGGGCAGTTCAGGGCGGACAAATGGATCTTTTTGCTTCGGAAACGCCTACGGGAGAAGTAGAGGAGCAACGTCCGGCCGGAATGGGGGCCAAAACAATCCACGATGTCGATCATGAATATATTTTTGTTGACTCGGCTGAAAAAATAGATAACCTCATTGCTATGCTCAAGCAACAACGTGCTTTTTGCTTCGACACGGAAACGACAGGGACAGATGCCAATAATTGTGAATTGGTAGGTTTAAGTTTCGCTATAGAAAAGGGGAAAGCGTGGTATATACCGGCGCCGGCAGACCAACCGGCTTGCCAGGAATTGGTTGATTGCTTTCGCCCGGTGTTCGAAGACGAGCGTATTGTTAAAATCGGGCAAAATGTAAAGTTTGATATCCTGGTATTGAGCTGGTACGGCATAGCCGTTAAAGGACCGCTTTTTGATACCATGCTCGCTCATTATTTGATTGATCCGGAAACAAGGCACGGCATGGATGTATTATCCGAGAATTACTTAGGGTATTCGCCAATTTCCATTACTACATTAATTGGTCCGAAAGGTAAAAAACAGTTAAATATGCGGGAGATCGACCCGCAGGTGGTCAGTGATTATGCCGCTGAGGATGCAGATATTACGCTGCAACTGAAAGCTGTTTTCGAGCCCATGCTGCAAACTGCGGAAGCGCATTCCTTGGCCGAACAGGTCGAATTCCCTTTGGTATATGTGCTGGCCGATATGGAAAAAGAGGGCGTAAAGATCGATGTGGATGCACTAAAGGAATTCTCCGTTTCTATACAAGAAGAAGTGTTGTTGTTGGAACAACGAATTTATGAAAAAGCAGGGGTTCCGTTTAATATCGCATCGCCTAAGCAATTGGGCGAAGTGTTGTTCGATCGCCTGCAGCTAGATCCTAAAGCTAAGAAAACCAAAACCGGTCAATATCAAACAGGTGAAGACGTGCTTTTAGCACTGGCCAACAAGAGCGACATTGTACAGGACATTTTAGATTACCGGCAGCTGCAAAAGTTAAGGTCGACCTATGTCGATGCTTTGCCGCTAATGATCAACCCAAAAACGGGTAGGGTGCATACCTCTTATAATCAGGCGGTAGCGGCAACGGGAAGGCTAAGCTCCAATAACCCTAACCTGCAAAATATTCCTATCCGTACCGACCGGGGTAAGGAAGTACGCCGTGCATTTATTGCCCGGGATGAAGAACATGTTTTGCTTTCGGCCGATTATTCGCAAATAGAACTTCGGCTTATTGCCGAAATCAGTGGGGATGCCAGCATGTTGGATGCTTTTGCCAAAGGCTTGGATATCCACACCGCGACAGCAGCTAAAGTTTATGGCTTAGCGCTCGACCAGGTCAGTGCAGCGCAACGTCGCAACGCCAAGGCAGTCAATTTCGGGATCATTTATGGTCAGTCTGCTTTCGGCTTATCGCAAAATTTAGGAATACCACGCCGGGAAGCGGCCGATATTATTGAGCAATATTTTACGCAATATCCGGGGATTAAAGATTACATGAATAAAACCATCGCCTTTGCAAAAGAACACGGCTATGTAGAAACACTTTTAAAACGTCGGCGTTATTTAAGGGATATTAATTCGGCAAATGCAACGGTCAGAGGATTTGCTGAACGAAATGCCATTAATGCCCCTATACAGGGTTCTGCTGCCGACTTAATTAAAATTGCCATGATCCATATTCATCAGGATATCAAGGAAGCGGGATTACAAGGTAAAATGACGATGCAGGTACATGATGAATTGGTTTTTGATGTGCCCAAAAAAGAGGTTGAAACCTTTAAGTCGATCATTGAAGAGCGGATGAAAAACGCCATCAAAACACAGGTGCCTATTGTCGTGGAAATTGGGGAAGGTAACAATTGGCTTGAAGCGCATTAAATATGAACGGAAAAGAAAGAAGAAGGCCGTATGGCCTTTGTGTGATCACTTGTTTACTGATTTTTAATAGCGCATTTGCGCAAGTGGAAGATAAGCCTGTTTATTTTGAGCGCTTATCCGACGGGCAGACACAGTTTTATTTTGATGATCATTACTTTTTGGTCGACAAGTTTTGTCAGTATAAAACCATTGAACGCGTGGGTAAATACAATGTCGCGTTAAAGGCATTTGACGGACCGTTTACTGACTATAATAATGATGGGAAGGTGATTTTAACCGGTAATTATCATGATGGTAAGCGAGAGGGCGTCTTTAATGCCTATTTCTTGAATGGAAAGGTTGCCTTTAGCGAGACCTATAAATCAGGACAAGCCATTGATACGTCGGTCTATAATTATCCGGATGGTTTACCCATGTTGGAGATCGTCTATAGAGGTAATGAGGCCTATGTTTGGAACTTTTGGGATACCCACAGAAGGCAACGCGTTAAAAATGGTGAAGGGAAGTTTCAGTTTGCTGTAAAAGCAGAGGGTTATAATGAATACGGTTATGCTTTCATTGATTACTCCGGTCGGATAGTGGGCGGTAAACCAGACGGACAATGGAATATCACCTATCGGTATCCTGATGAGCAAGTAGCCTATGCAGGCTATGAACGCTTTGAAAGAGGGAAATTTAAGATAGGATACGATGAAATCGAAGGAGCACCCTATATGAGCCCTCGCTTACAAATTGGGCCATCCTTTTATTATATCCAAGCGGAAAATATGGTAAGTAAAGGGTGTACCATTGATGAAAACCAAGATTTTACACTTTTTTTAATGAAGCGAATGGAGGCTGCCTTCTCCCGATATGATTCTTCGGCCTTAACAACAAGAGAACTAGCTGTTGATGTAGAGGTGGGCAATGATGGCAGTTTGAAGGAAGTAAAAATCGTAAAAGGGTTTGAAGATGAAGGTATTGATAAGCTGCTGCTCCATAGCTTGGAAACGATAAGCTATTGGATTCCTTCTTACAAGGATGGGGAATACATAGAAGATATTTTTCATATCAATGTGGAAGTATATGTAGATGGAGAAACGAAACAGTTGAAGTTTTATAATCTGCAATTGGAGCGGGAAAATGGGATTTAAGCTTTATTGGTTAGAAAGAGATCTTCTCACAAGTCAATGGCTTTGCGATTGAACTTCGTGTCTTTTTTAAGTTCTTAGACCTTTCCAGTGCATATTATTGCTGGAATTAGAAAAGCGCAAGAGGATGTAAAATCAGGCCGTGTAAAAAAATACGAAGGGCTTTACGCAATACTTAGCAAGTAGTGATGGCGGTGATAGTCGGCTTTTGGTTGTAGGAATATGGGAAACAACAAACACCAAACCGGCTACTCGAGGATGGAGCCTGGAGGCCGGCTTGATGAGATTTTTATGGTTTAATACCAATTACAGATCTAAAGATTCCCCGATCTTCAATAAGTGCAATTCAAGTCCGGCTTCCGTAAATTTTCGGATAGCCTCTTCCTCATCAATTTTTATCGGAGGAAAAGTGTTATAGTGCATTCCGATGATCTTCTTGCAATTGATGAAGCCGCAAGCTTTAATTGCGTCGTCAACATCCATGGTAAAATGGCCGCCAATTGGTAAAACCGCCCAATCCAATTGTTCATCGGCCAGTAGCTTCATTTCTAAAGTTAAGGCAGTATCACCGGCATAGTAGATTTTTTTACCTCCGCTTTTAATCAGATAGCCTGCAGCTACACCTCCATACTGTTCATCGGGTGTGCCATTGGTGTGAAGGGCAAAAACCATTTTAGCTGTGCCAAAAGTTGCCTTAGCTGTTCCGCCTAAATTTATAGCGACAATTTTTTCCTGGGGAACACCTTGCCGACTAACCCATGCGGCGGTTTCCACAATGGCGATAACGGTAGCATTGGCATTTTTTTGTATCGCAGCAACATCGGCTACATGATCACCATGAGCATGGCTTAGCAAGATATAATCAGGTTTTAACGTATTGATATCAATGTGTTTGGCCTGTTCATTAGGGCTAATAAAAGGATCGAAGAGTACTTGAGCCCCTTCCAGATCAAGAGCCATAGCGGCATGTCCATAAAATGTAGCTTTCATTTTTTTTAGTATTTAGTACAAAGTATTTAGTACAAAGTATCAAGATTCTTTTCGCTTTTCCTGGAAAGTCTTATGTCTTTTTATTGCCCGAACATACCACCTAGTCCGCCTAACATATCTTTAGTCGCCGCTTGCATTTCAGCTTGGCTTACCTGATCGGCTTGCTGGAGCGCCTTATTAATGGCCACGGCAAGGAGGTCTTCCAGTTCTTCTACATCTGCGCTTTCAAAAAACGATGGGGAGATACTGATCGATTTAATCTCTTTATTCGCTGTAGCTATCACTTTGATTGCTCCACCTTCTACTTCGCTAGCAACGCTTATCGTATCTAAACGTTTTTTGATTTCTTCTGCTTTTTGTTGTGCCTGAAATAACTTGTCAAACATCGTATTCTATTTAGTTTTCAGTTGTCGGTTTTCGGAGGTCGGCTATGTTTCGGTTTTCATTTAACTGAAGGCCGATTTCTGATAGCTGACTTCCGATTTCTTTTTACTTTTGAATTTTTACTTATAACAAACTAGTTTCATCTTTTGTTCCGCTTTATTCTCCTATATAATCACCACTTCCATTATATGCCGCCTGTCTGATCACGGGCATATCCAGTATCTGGTAAAGTTCATCTAAGTGCAGGAGGCTGCCATTGGCTAAGTTACTTAACAAAACGATGCAAATGTCGTTTTTTAAATCACGTACATACAAACTTTTAAAGCCATGCCACCATCCGGTGTGATAAACCACATGCTCCTTTCCCTGTTCGAAGGTTCGCCAACCATAGCCATAGTTGAATACACCTTTCATCGACTTCTGGTTATGCGGTGCATAGGCCGAGTCTTGTGTTGCGGGATCTAATAGTTTACCTGCTCTTAAAGCCCGATCAAACAAATATAAATCCTCTACCGTGCTATAAATACCTTTATCGCCAACAGGACCGTCGTGAAAGTTCTGTACAACAGAGCGTCTCCATGTGCGGTCATGCCCCACTACATCGGTTGGTATCTTTTCATAATCAGCCTTGGAATATACTGCGGTGTGCTTCATTCCTAGGGGCTTAAAAATATGCTCTTGCATAAATACGGTATATGATTGGCCGGTCACTTTTTCTATAATGGCCCCCAAAAGCATAAAATTAGAATTATTATAATGAAAACGGGTGTCCGGTTTACTGTAAGGGGCCGGTTTATGCTCGGTGAGCAGTTTGATCACATCCATGTTGGTCATGCCTTTTTTACGATCGGGCCAGAGATCATCTGTAAAATAGACATAATTTGTCAGTCCAGATCGGTGACTAAGCAGCATCCGTATGGTGATTCCAGGATAGGGGAAGTCTGGAAAAAAATCAGTTATATCTTGATTTAGCTTTAATTTGCCTTCCTGCATAAGCATCAGGATAGCAGTTGAAGTAAGCGTTTTCGATACAGAAGCCAGTTCAAATTGCGAATCTATTTTTAAACTGTCGCGATGCAAATAATCGGCCCATCCAAAAGAATGCTCATAAATAATCTTGCCTTTTTTGGCAACGAGTACATTGCCGTTAAAAGCAGCATGTTTATGCAGCTTTTGCATGAAAGCATCAATTTTTGCATCTGCCTGCTTGGGGTTGTAAACCAGGTTAATGCTGTCGGCAATTTCTTGCTTATGTTTTTCTTTGGCTTTTTTCTCTTCAGCAGAACTACAAGCCGCAAATAGGGCAAGGGTTATAAAAAGTAGTCTAAATAGTCTCAACGGATCTTCTTTTTTTTATCAATGAACATCTAAAATAGAAATGGCGAATTTGGCAATTTATTATGTTAAATGCCATTTTTTAATGTAAATTTATTGGTAGGGATTGGCTGTCGGCGTAGGCTTTCAGCGATTAGCTTTTTATACGGGGCGGTATTTGTGGGCAATTTCGGCTCTCGACTGAACCTGCAATTTTTTGAATATGTTTCGAATATGTGTTTTTACCGTATGTGGGCTTAGGTAGCATAGTTCGGCCATTCGTTGGTAAGAATGGCCCATCAAGATAAGATTTAAGATCTCTTTTTCACGGTTCGACAGATCGTCCAGCAAATCGTTCTGCGGCGTTGGAAGGGGGAGCTGTTGGAAAAACCGAATTACTTTTCTAACAATCTGCGGATGTAATTTGCTCTCACCTGCATGTAAATCAATGATGGCATTACAGATCTCTTCCGGCGTATCCTGTTTAAGTAAATAGCCGGAAGCGCCGGCACGTAAGGCGTCGAAAATCTTGTTTTCATCATCGAAGACCGTAAGGATTAAAATTTGTATTTCCGGATGACGTTGTTTAATCTGCAAGGTTGCGGCAATCCCGTTAAGCGGGCCGGGCAAATCGATATCCATAACGATGACATGCGGTAAATTTTTTTCCAGGTTAGCGAGCAAATGGTTCGTGTTGCTGTAACAGCTAACCACATTGATGCTCGGGCAGTCGGCCAACAACAATTTAAGTGCATCTAAAAATGCCTTATTGTCTTCTATTATAGAAACATTAATCATCCTATTTAACAAAATAAGGGGTTTGTGGTGAAACGTTAAATACCTATAAGGTGGTATTTTTAAGTGCAACACTTAAGGTTAACCTCGTCCCTTTGCTAATTTGGCTATAGATCTGAAAGTCGCCATTAAACGCTTTACATCGTTCATACATGCTTCTCAGTCCATTTCCTTTTTGATTCATCTCGCCATGATCAAATCCCTTTCCGTTATCGTCGATTGATAGTGCAAAACGTTCTTTGGTAATATCCATTTTTATGTAGGTATGACTACAAGCTGCATGCTTAGCAATATTATTGATACTCTCTTTAAACAGGAGGAAGAGGTTTTTCGTAAAGTCGGGCGAAAGGCTATTATTTGGACCGCTGTGATTTACGATAAATACACAAGTAATACCTTGGCCTTCTAAAAAGGGGATAGCAAAATCTTTCATTTTCAGTATCAGGCTATCGAACCGTTGTGTCTCCGGCTTGATGGCCCAAATCATGGTATTGATACTATCTAATGCCTGTAAAGTATTTGCTTTTATTAATTTTATATAAGCCGATTTTTCCGGTTTTTCTTCGGCCATCTTCGTGTAAATATTAATTGCACTCAATGATGCCCCTACATCGTCGTGCAGATCATTGGAAAGACGCATTTTTAACCGTTCCATCCGTAAAAGCTGATCAACACGGTAGCGGTATAACAGGTATAAAACAACGGTGACGCCTAAAGCCATTAGGGTGATAAACCACCATGAAGCATAATAAGGGGTACTCACTTGAAACAAAATATTTTTTTCGCGCTTGTCCCAATAGCCATCCCTGTTCGCGGCCAAAAATCGAAAGGTATATTTCCCCGAAGGCAGCTGGGTATACCTGATTACTGAATTGGCAGTGCCGGTGACCCATTCGCGATCGAAATTTTCCAATTTATATTTAATGAGGTTGCTTCCAGCGTTTAGAAAGTCTGTCACACCTAAGCTAATAGAGAAGGTGTTTTCATCATATTTTAATGGGATAAGTGGTTTTTTTTCAAAATAAGAAGGAAAGGGATATCGCGTATTATTAATAAGCAGTTCTTTGACATAACTATTGACGGGATAGGTTGCATCTTTAATCATTTGGGGATCAAAACGATCATATCCGTCTGTTCCTCCAAAATAGAAGAGGCCGTTATGATCTTGGTAAAAGGCCTTTCCATTATATTCATAACCTTGCAGGCCGTCTTTTGGCCCAAAGCGTTGAAATGTTTTTTTTCTGAGATTAAAGGCCGCCAACCCTTTATTGGTGCTAAGCCACAATCGCTGCTGCTTATCGGCGAGTATGCCGTATATAAAGTTGTTCGGTAAGCCGTCTGAACTGGTGTACTGTTTGATGAGCTGATGATCTTTTGTTGTTTCCAGCAATCCCATGTTCGTAGCGAAATAGAGGTTTTCAGTTGATGGGTCTTGCCATGCCGCCATGAGCGCAAATTTAGGGAAAATGGTTTTTACATAATCCCATTCATTGGACCTATAACGATAAATGGCCATGCTGGCCTCCCATATATTAAAATATACGAGGCCTCTTTTGTCCCGAAAAAGATAGCTGATATTTTTGTTGCGCAAAAAAGGAAGCGGCTTTAGGGTACTGTTTACTTTATTGGCCAGGTAAGGCCCTGTTTTTGTTCCAACGAGCAGCAAACTATCCGACACATTTAAAAGGTGATGAACGAAAATAGCGTTTGTGTTCTTTTTTTGCACCGAAAAAGATTGCAATAGCCCCTTGGTGTGATCAAATACAAATAAGCCATCTTCCGTTGCAATAAAGGTGCGATTTAATTGCGGATCGCTGAGTAGATGTCTAATCCACAAAGAAGGTTGTCGAATAGAATAAACCTCTTCAAAAGAGCGCGTTGTTCCTGTTTTCTGATCGCGAACAAAAATTCCTCCCCCTTGTGTACCAATCCAAATATTTCCGTCGGGAGTTTGAACGAAAGAGCGAATGACTTCGGTATTGCTGCTGTTTATGGGATGTAGTTGGTGTTTGTTAAATTTTTTAAAATCCGGTGAAACTGCAAGAATTCCGGATGGATTTAAATTGAACCACAAGATGCCCTGCGGGTCTTTATAAGCACCCAAAACGAGCTGCCCCTTAAATTTAAATTGATCATTGTCTGTAGTAATAAGCGTATATTGTTTGGTACCCATGTCGAAAGCAAGTGGACCAATGGCTGCGGTACCGAGATAAAGTTGATTGCCGCTTTTTTCCATAGAAAAGATTTCCTTATCGTTTGGATTTCCGGGTAAAGGAAAGTGCTGCGTTTGATGGGTTCGTGTATTTAAAAGAAATAACCCATATTTTGTTCCTAACCATAGTTGAGTAGGGTCATTACCGGTTTTAAGGCAATAGACAACTAAAGGCTCACCCACGCTGTTGTTTTTTTTACGGCTATAATAATAAGCTGTTTTTTTATTGGTTAAGTTCACAACGGCAATACCATAGTCTAACGGAAAAATGAGTTGATTAAGCGTATTGATCAATGCGTACTGATAGCTTTGGTAATATTTGGTATAATCTTTAAATAAATGTACTGCCTCGACGGTGCCCGTTTTGATGTCTTTACTTAGGATTCCTCGATTCGCATTGAAGTAATACAACTGCCCGTCTTTGATCTGAAAAGGTATATTATAATTTTCTTGGTGGTTTTCATCTTCAAAATGCAAAAAGGAATCGGTTGATCGGTTGTATTTATTTAAAGCTTTGTCTGAGCCAATCCATAGGTTTTTGGATGCATCCTCCACAATTCCTGCAAAGGAAATACCTTTAGGGGAGCCACTTTTCCTTTCATCATAATAGTAATTCTTAAAATTGATGCCATCAAAACGATTGATCCCGTCTTCAGAAGTGATCCAAAGGAATTGTTCGCTGTCTCTCCACATGGAATAGTTGGTTCCCTGAGAAAGCCCCATACTCGTGCTGAAAAAGCGTGAAGAAGTTTCTTCTTGCCCGAAACAGGGTAAGAGCGTGCTACAGACCAGTAAAACCAAGGGGATAATCGTATAGCGCAGGCCAAACGTCTTCATTGCGGTCATGGTTGATGTCTGTTTAGTGATTTAAGTAAAGGTACTAAATACTTTGAAATAAAGAAATAGCATAGCTGGCGCAACTTGATTTACTTGTTTTACGGCTTGGCTTTTCGGTTGGCTGCTTTCCGCTTTTTTAGGCTAAAGTGTATAACTTTTTTAACTTTGTAGGAATAAAATAAAACAAGAAGTCATGTCATATAGAATTGAACGCGATACCATGGGTGAGGTGAAGGTTCCCGCAGATAAGTATTGGGGAGCACAAACCGAACGCTCACATGGAAATTTTAAAATCGGACCTGAAGGATCAATGCCAAAGGAAATTATTCAAGCCTTTGCCTTTTTAAAAAAGGCTGCAGCGTTTACCAATGCCGATGCGGGAATTTTGCCTGCTGAGAAAAGAGATTTAATTGCACAGGTATGCGATGAAATTCTCGAAGGTAAATTGGATAGCGAATTTCCGCTGGTTATCTGGCAAACTGGTTCTGGGACACAATCGAACATGAATGTGAATGAAGTTATCGCGAACAGGGCTCATGTTTTACAGGGGAACCGTTTAGGGGAAGGAAAAACGGCAATCCATCCAAATGATGATGTCAATAAGTCGCAATCTTCCAATGATACCTTCCCTACGGCCATGCATATTGCTGCCTATAGGATGCTCATTGAAATCACGATACCAGGCATTGAAAAATTAAGAAATACCTTAAAGCAAAAATCAACGGCTTTTCAAGAGGTAGTGAAGATTGGACGCACGCATCTTATGGATGCAACCCCATTGACCCTCGGACAAGAGTTTTCAGGCTATGTTTCGCAATTGGACCACGGGTTAAAAGCCTTAAACCATACCTTAGACCACCTGGCTGAATTAGCATTAGGAGGTACTGCTGTAGGTACCGGAATTAATACGCCTAAAGGCTATGATGTGAATGTGGCAAAATATATTGCTGAGTTTACTGGATTACCTTTCCGTACGGCAGAAAACAAGTTTGAAGCTTTAGCGGCTCACGACGCGATTGTAGAGACTCACGGTGCTTTAAAACAGCTAGCGGTTTCATTGATGAAGATTGCGAATGATGTGCGTATGCTGGCATCAGGTCCACGTTCCGGAATTGGTGAAATTCTGATTCCCGAAAATGAACCCGGATCATCCATCATGCCAGGCAAAGTTAACCCAACCCAATGTGAAGCACTGACCATGGTTGCCGCGCAGGTTATGGGGAATGATGTAGCAATTAGTATCGGTGGTGCCAACGGACATTATGAGTTGAATGTATTTAAACCGTTAATGGCCGCTAATTTCTTACAATCGGCACGTTTGCTTGGAGAAGCTTGCGTATCCTTTAATGATCATTGCGCAATTGGAATTGAGCCTAATTACGATGGGATAAAGAAGCACTTGGAAAATTCCCTTATGCTTGTTACGGCTTTGAATCCGCATATAGGTTATGAAAATGCGGCAAAAATTGCAAAGAAAGCACATAAAGAAAACAAATCACTACGTGAGGCAGCTTTGGAATTAGGATTGTTAAGCAATGAACAATTTGATGAATGGGTTCGTCCGGAAGATATGATTGGCGGGCTCAAGTAGTGTATAGATGGTGTTTATGAGCGAGGGGTTTTCCCTATTTTTTAAACAGGGCACAGTCAAACGATACGTTGGACTGTGCTTGCTGCTTTTTGCAGCGTGTAAGTTTAATCCTAATATACAGGGAGAAGGGGAGGCCTTTCTTCAAGGAATTTGGGAACAGGATAGTTTGGCTTATCAAGATGAGTTGCTCCGTTACACGCAATATCATTTTAAGTTTACCTGCGATTCGGTATATATTACGCTCCGTACCACCAGCAAAGTAAAAACAGAAGTAGACTCGTGCTTTGGCAACGGTACTTGGAAAGAGTACGCCAAGGGTGTATACTTAGTGCGAAATGATAGTTTGCTGATTGAGGCTACCTTTACTCACCCCAATTGGAAACAGAAATTGTCGGGTTGTTACCGGGTAGGGCAGTATTTGCCGCGATTTAAACTCGGCCAACACCGGGGCGACTCCCTTTCGTTGTTTACACAGTTTCATCACGAAGAAATCAAGTTTCGGAAAATTCAAGATATTAGCTGTATACCGAAGCCTCTTTAAGTAGTACAGTATCATTAATTTTTTATTCTCTATGCGCGCGAAATTATACTGCCCAGTTTTCTTTATACTGATCCTGTTGAACGCCGCGAAATCGTTTGCCCAAGAAGAAAAGTCGCCTGGTTTATATCAGCGCTTTATGCAGGGTAAATTGATGCAAAGCAAACTGGTGCAGCGCTTTATCTCTACGGATAAGGATAGCAGTAGATCTGCCGGTTTTTTGGTACTGCCTGTATTAGGTGTTGCGCCAGAAACCGGGTTCGAATATGGGCTTTCTGGTATTTATAATTTTTATTTGGATAAACAAGATACATTGATCCGAACATCAAGCATCGTGTTGCAAGGTTCGCTTACTACTAAACACCAATCGAGCTTAAAGTTAACCTCCGATTTATGGACCAGGGGGAATAACTACCATTATTATACCGAAATCCGCTATCGGGATTTTCCTTTTAATTTTTACGGTATCGGCGATCAAACTTTGGCGGTGGATAAGGATACCGTTGGCCAAAAGCTCTTTCGGCTGAAGTTTGAAGGAGAGAAAAAAGTTGTTGCACATTATTATGCCGGCATCGGATTGATGTATGAGCATTTCGCCTATGCCGATAAGGGTTCGGGTGGAATTTATGAATCGATGCCGCTTTATGGTAAAACAGGTGGAAAATATTTGTCAGTAGGTATTTCCCAGTTGTACGATAATAGAAATACCAATATATATACTACCAAAGGATATTTTGCCCGTTTGGTTTATCAGTATGCACCCGATTTTTGGGGAGGTGAAAATTTTCACGGAAGCATACTGAATTTAGACCTTCGCGCATTCTACCCCCTTACTGAACAGTTAACCTTAGGCTTGAATGCGACATATGATGAATATTTTGGAGAGGTTCCGTTTTATCTTTATCCGCAACTGGGAAACGACGAAAGAATGCGGGGCTATTATCCGGGCAGATATCGAAATACCAACCTCTTGACCTCACAGGCCGAATTAAGGTTCCGGTTTCACCCTCGGATTGGGGCGGCGGCATTTATTGGGGCAGGATCAGTTTTTGATAAGCAATGGGATTTTTCTGCCCTTAAACCATCGTATGGTGGAGGTTTACGTTATTTCTTTGATTTGGAACATAATTCCTCCGTTCGGATCGATTATGGTATCGGTGAAAAGCGTCCGGGAGAAGCCCGGCAAACGGCCTTTTATCTTTCTTTAGGGGAGGCGTTCTAATTGAGCAGTCGGCTTTCAGCCCTCAGCTATATAAGCTAGTATTAAACTTAGTTTCAATCAAGCCGATAGCTGATATCCGATGGCTGATCGCCGGGCTAATACCTAATTTTAAAATGCTCTTTCGCTTGATCTCTTTTGAAGAACACGAGGCCGATAAAAAATAAATCGATGGTGAGGCTCACCTGCGGGTGATCTTTTATGGTTTGCCAAGCTTCTTTCATGCCTTCGCTCCAATAGATATCGTCGAAAATGAGTACCGAATGGTCGTGTATTTTTGGGAGGCAGCTACGAAAATAGTTCAGCGTGGCCTCTTTTCTATGGTTGCCGTCAATAAATACAAAGTCGACTTGCCTTTGCGCGGCTAATATATCGGGGAAAACCTGATCAAAATTTCCGGTTTTTACTTTTACGTTGCCAATGCCTATTTGGTTCAGACTCGAGATGGCTACCTTAGCCGTCTCCGGGCATCCTTCTACAGTAATGACCTGTGCTTTCGGACAGGCTTCGGCCAAATAAGCTGTGGTTATGCCCAAGCAGGTTCCGAGTTCGATGATATGTTCGGGAGAAAAATGGTTGGCCAAGCGGGCCAGGAGTTGCGCAACCCGTTTCGTTTTCAGCGCATTTTTAGCAATTGTTTTGATTGGTTTTTTCCGCTTGTTGTTCAGTGTAGAGCCAGCACCTAAGTCGGTAACCGTAATTTCTCGCGGATCATTAAGTAAGCGGGATCGTTGATCTTCGATTTTGTCGGTATAAGGCTTTTTCTCAACATTATAAATGACTTCGTCAACTAATCGGTAAACAAAGGGTGAATGAACACCATGCCGGGTTTTTGCTGAACAGTAATGAAGGATATAGTCGATAAAGAAGCGGTAATTTGCCATGTTGACAAAGATAGAATTTTGCATACGATATTGTCCAAAGAAATCGATCAGATGCTTTCTACTTCAGTATGGCAAACGTACACACGAGATAAGTTGCGGTGCTTTTGTCATTCAAGACGTACCCCAGGTGCTGGGGATCTGTAGTTTTTGGCTCGCAGCAATAGGCTTTCGGATGCTTTAGGCTCGGTTTCCTATAGCGGTAACTTCGTTTTCGAAATCGATTAGGAAATACAAATAGCTAAAATTTATATCTTTGTATATGCTCAGTGAAAACGAAATAAATTCCTTGATCTATTTGCTGGATGATCCAGATGAAGCGATTTTTAAGCATGTGGAAGAACGTCTATTGACGGTCGGTGTGCCTGTAATAGCCCCGCTTGAGCAAGCTTGGGAAAAGTCGTTCGATTCGCTGCTACAGACACGCATTGAAAGTCTTATTCATCGGATACAGTTCGATCAAGTGTTGCAGGAATTGGAGTTATGGCATATGTCTGGCGGATTTGATCTCTTACAGGGCTTGATCATTGTTCATAAATACCAATACCCGGATTTTAACGAACAGACGATCATCAACCAAATTGACGAGATTAAACGGGATGTGTGGTTAGAAATGATGTATAGCATGAGTGCCGTAGAGAAGGTTCGTTTATTGAATAATGTGTTTTACAATTTGCATGGGTTCAAAGGAAATACCAAAAATTACCATGATCCGCAAAATTCTTACATCGGTCAGGTTTTAGAGAGCCGTCGGGGCAATCCGATTTTATTGGCCGCTATTTACAGCATCGTGGCCCAGCGTATGGATATTCCCATTTATGGGGTTAATCTTCCCAGGCACTTTATTTTAGCTTATATGGAAGAAAAGGGTGAAGGGAAAGAAAACGAAGTTTTATTTTATATCAACGCATTCAACAGAGGGCAAATTTTTGGCCGCCATGATGTGCTGTCGTTTTTGAAGCAATTAAATTTACCCCAGGATGAGCAATTCTTTCTGCCCTGTGATAATATCGCGATTATCAGCAGAGTGCTGCGTAACTTAACCGCCTCCTATAGCCAGTCCGGTCTAACAGAAAAGGTAAGCGAAATAGAGCGCTTATTGGCCGTCCTCGGTTGATTCGCCTCCACGGGCATCCAGGTAGATAAATTCGGGCGATAAGGTTCCCAGGTTCTTAACTGCTTCAGGGGCAACATTACCGCTTGCTTCTATAGTAAAGCGGAGAATACGTTTCGTACTTCCTCCTCGGTCGGCTACATAAATATAATTGGTACGCCCCCTTCTATCGTCCACGGCGACATCTACCGGATCGATGAGCGTAGCGGTTGTTCCGCTGATCACGCGTGTGGGGGTAATCGTCCCTCCCTGGCTCAATACGTTCTTGGCATCTTCAATAATATACACCTTACCATCCGTTGTCCCAATTACCCCTGGATCGGCTACGATCAAAATATTCAAAATGGGCGAATAGGTGAGCCCTCGGGTAGACGTGGCACCATTGATGGTGATGGTATGTTGGGCGGTAACGGTATCGTTTACTTTTAGCGAGCGTATAGGAAATTCCAAAATCTGGTGGGCAGTATCCGTGCTAACCATCAGGGTAGAATCGTCATCGTTGCTTAACGTGATGCCCCAAGGAGGTGTTTGAAGGATCGCCTTGTACTGCGCTTTCTGCTGTTGTGCCAAACGAGTAGGTGCATAGAATAAATGAATTGCTGGCGTGTCGGGCGAGTTATCGCTGACGATAAGGTGGTCGGAAACCCGGTTATAACGAATGGCACGGGCGCTGGGAAGGCTTACGGTATCCCGAAAATTGGTGGAGGAGGTCAATGTCCCGTTTTCGGCAACGGTAAACGATCGGACAGAGGAGTCGCGGCGACTAACCTGAAATACTTTTCCCAGATAGGGATCGAACACAATACCCATTCCTTGATTAGGGTCTGAATTATACGTATAAATGGTTTGCGGAAAATAGCCGGCACTATCTGCGGGGTCGATTATGGCAATATTGTTATAAGGATCCGTATCCTGGCTTTCGACATCGGAATATGAGATGTAAAGCCTGGAAATGGGAGAAGCAGGATAAATAGGTTCGTCATCCACCCGTTTACAGGCATACCACAATGTAATGATCAAGCCTAAAAAGAGGCTAATGGTTTGTACTTTTTTCATGCTTGAACGCATTCCTTGTTTCTTCTATAGTTCGTGAAGGGATATTATTTCTCCAAGCAAGTTTTTAACCTGCCTGCCTCCGGTTAAATAACGTAACAATACATACGCTAGTATAAATATACGTTAGCTAGCCTACTTTTGCTACAAAAGTACAAATTTGTTTGATGGATTAGCGGTATTCCCGTTTTTTGCCTAAAACATAAGGGATGCCCAGAACAGGCATCCCATTAGGAAAGGGAGATTATATATGTTCTTCCAGCATAAGCCCGTTTAGGCATCCGGATTTCGGATCTGCCTCGCTTTGTCGATGTTAACATCTGCAGAAGGAGCTTTTCGGTATGCAACTCAAAAGTACATGGATAATATCAATAATGTAAATCGAAATTGATGATAAGGTATAACTGAAATCGATAACTTTGTGTTTAAACTATTTTGTGTTGACTATATCCGTGTTTTACCAAGTAAAAGGGAAGCCAAAATTTTAACAAAATATGTTTAATGTGGAGGCTAGGATATGCGATGTCAGATAAATTAGTTAAGTTTGTATAGTTAAAATCGATAACATGACATTAATTCAATTAGAATATATTATAGCGGTTGATACTTATCGTAGTTTTGTAACCGCAGCAAAGAAATGCTTCGTGACACAGCCCACATTGAGTATGCAAATTCAAAAATTGGAAGAGTCGCTTGGTATAAGGATTTTTGATAGAACGAGGCAGCCGGTTGTACCCACTGATGTTGGTGAAGATATTATTCGCCAGGCCCGCTTGGTGGTTTTAGAGAGCCAGAAAATTAAAGAGTTGATCAGCTTTAGGAAAGGAGAATTGGAAGGCGATCTAAGAATAGGTGTTATCCCCACCGTAGCACCTTATTTATTGCCTAGGGTGTTGGGGCGATTTATGCAGAAATACCCTAGATTGCATTTGCACGTTTGGGAATACACTACGGAGAAGATCATTCGCGAAATAAAAGTAGGCTTATTGGATTGTGGTATTTTGTCGACCCCCGTTAATGAAACGGGTTTGCAGGAACATCCCTTGTTTTACGAACCATTTGTAGCATACATTGCAAAAGACAGCGAGCTTAGAGATAAGAAAGTGGTAACGGCGAATGATATCCTTGGCGAGAAATTATGGCTTTTAAACGAAGGTCATTGTATGCGTAACCAAGTACTTAATATTTGTAATCGGCGTAAGACCGCACATCCTGATGGGGCTTTTGAATATAACACAGGTAGTGTAGAAACGTTAAAAAGAATGGTCGACACGAATGCTGGTGTAACAATTATGCCAGAGTTAAGTATAACCGAATTTTCGGGTAAGGAGTTAGATAAAGTACGCTATTTCAAGTCGCCCGAGCCCGTACGGGAAATCAGTTTGATTACACCGGAAAATTACTTAAAGAAAAAAGCGATCGACGTATTTAAACAGGAGATTTTAGCGGTTATCCCGAAAAGGTACAAGGGGCTAAAAAAGAAAGCAGTAATGGAAATTGATTAGTTGTGGTTTGTTTTTTCCAATACACTTTCTTTCTGTTCTATCCGCACGGCGATATCTGATGGACGCACGCCTTTTCCGAACATCTCTGCGTTTTTTTCGGTGAATTCTGCACCAAAGAATAAAATAGAAGACGTATAATTGATCCACAGCAGGATAATGATGATCGAGCCTGCGGCTCCATAGCCCGATGCCGGGGCGGCATATTGCATATATAAGCCGATAGCCCATTTACCGATCATAAAGAGTATCGACGTAAAATAGGCACCTGCCCGCACATCCTTCCACCGGATTTTAATATCGGGCAAAAATTTGAAAATAGCGCTGAAAAGGACGGTTAGTACAATAAAGGTAATCAAGGTATTGGCTAAATAGAGTGCAAGGTTAGTTGTTTCATTAAACAGGTCGAGCCCGAATACATTCAACTCCGGCAGGTATTTAACCAGGGTCGTGCTGATAATAGAGATCACTACGTTAAGCACTAAAGAAACAACCAATAGAAAACCGAGGATGAGTACGATGGAGAAAGACAATACCCTATCGCGTATCAGCTTGAGCCAGCCCCGCTTGGGCTTCGGTTTAACATTGAAGATCATGTTGAGCGAATCTTGCATTTCGATAAAAACCTTTGTTGAAGCAAAGGCCAAAGTAGCTGCGCCTATTATAGTAGCGATTAAGGAGCTTTTTCCGACGGCTAAATTTTGGATGAGCGACTGAATGAGACCTGCGGCGTCAGTACCTACAAAGCCAACGATTTGTTGGAATATCTGACCTCGTTGTGCTTCTTCGTTAAAGAAAAAACCGACAACAGCCAATACAATAATGAGTAAGGGTGCCATTGCAAAAACGGTATAATAAGAAAGTGCCGCGCTCAATTTAGAGACCTTGTCTTCGCCAAAGCCTATTGCAGTAGCTTTTAGTAAACGGAATGCATCATTATAGAACTGTTTTTGTAATACCCTCATTTAAACTTACAAAAGAAATAAAGAATATTGGCCAGATACTATCGGTGTGATACAATAAGCAATTCAAGATCTTTAGGGGTCAAATTAAATTTATTGGCCATGTCTTTGTTCGTTAACTGACCTTGATAAAGATAAATCGCATTACGTATTCCTGGCTTATGCCAAATTAAATTTAACAAACCTCCTTGCTCCCCAATATTTAACAAGATCGGTGCAAAAATGTTTGTTAGTGCATAAGTTGCTGTGCGTGCTACGCGCGATGCGATGTTGGGTACGCAATAATGGATAACGTCGTATTTCCGAAATACAGGTTCGGCGTGATTGGTAATATGCGAGGTTTCAAAACAACCGCCTTGGTCGATACTGACATCGATGAGTACCGCATTAGGTTTCATTTTAGATACCGTCTCTTCGGTAATAATGCAAGGGCTTCTGCCATTTGTGGCCCGCATGGCACCGATAACGACGTCGCTGGATAATACGGCTTTTTGCAGTACAATAGGCTGAATAACGGAGGTAAAGACCTTTGTGCCCAGATTATTCTGCAATCGCCGAAGCCGATATAACGAACTGTCGAACACTTTAACCTGCGCGCCAAGTGCCAGTGCTGTCCGGGTAGCATATTCGCCTACCGTGCCGGCTCCGATGATGACAATTTCTGTTGGAGGTACTCCGGTTACTCCCCCAAGCATTAATCCTTTCCCATTAAACACATTGCTTAAATATTCGGCTGCAATGAGTATAGAGGTTGCGCCGACAATTTCGCTCATCGCCCGCACTACAGTGAGAATATGGTCTTCATCACGCAAATATTCATAAGATAAAGCAGTGATCTTTTTTTTCATCATTGCCTTTAGATGCTCAAAGCCCATTAGGGAAGGTTGTTGCGAAGAAAAGAGCACTTGTCCGACTTTCATCAACTCAATTTCTTCCAGCGTTGGCGCACCTATTTTCACGATAATATCGCAGCTAAAAATGCGCTCCCGTTCGTGAACGATAATAGCACCTTGTTCGCTATAGTGATGGTCTAAGAAGTTAGCGCCATTTCCTGCGCCTGATTCGATCATAATCTGATGTCCGTTTTCGACTAAAAGTGCAACGGAAAGAGGAGTTAATGCAATGCGATTTTCTTGAAAGCTTAGTTCTTTTGGAATGCCGATCACTAAGCTATTTTTTCTTTTCCCTGTTTCGAGCAAAGCCTCTTGTGGCTGCATGATAGCTTGTCTTGCCAAATTCGATACTTCCGTCATGATCATTTCAATTACACAAAAAAACCGCGGTAATTTACGAAAAAGTATCAAGATTTACTTCTGTAAGGTGTACAAAACGTTAAATAATCGGGTTTAGTATGTCTCTTTGAAGACTGATTTGCCGAAGCCCCCCCGGTAGTATATTGATGCTAATTAGAATGAAATGTTCGGGGATTAAATTGGGAATTTTTTCCGGCCATTCCACTAAACAGAAATTTCCAGAATAAAAATAATCTTCGTAACCCAGGTCGTATGCCTCCTGTTCATCGTTCAGTCGATAAAAGTCAAAATGATAAATTGGACCATTTATACTTTGGTATTCGTTAACAATGGCGAACGTTGGGCTAGAAGGTTGATCGATGACGCCAAAATGTTTACAAAGCGCACTGATCAAGGTCGTTTTGCCGGCTCCCATGGGGCCGGTAAAAAGCACAATCCGCTGTTCTCCGATAAAATCCACGATGGTTGGGAGAGCAGCGGATAATGCGTCGAGATTTTCAACTGAAATAACCATTAGTGCAAACTTAGCTAAATTGCTAGGATATGCAAATAGCGAAATTCGTGGCCAACCGCTTTATTTGGTACTATAGGTTATATAAGGTATAATCATTTCTTCAAGAGAGATTCCACCATGTTGAAATGTTTCGTTAAAGTAGTTCACAAACTGATTGTAATTATTAGGATAAACGAAGTAGGTGTCCTCTTTTGCGAAGATAAAGCTGGAGCTTACATGTAACTTCGGAAGTTTAGCATCGTGTGGATTCCGGACATGAAAAACATCTTTATCAATAAAATTTAAATTCTTGCCCTGCTTATAACGGAGATTGCTGTTGGTGTTGCGATCGCCGATTACTTTACTGGCATGTTTAACGCGGATGGTGCCGTGGTCAGTCGTCAAGACAATACGCACATTCTTTTGTGATAACCACTTTAAGGTCTCCAATAGCGGCGAATGCCGGAACCAGGATAGGGTTAAAGACCGGTAAGCTGCTTCGTCGTTGGCCAGCTCCCGAATCATGGCCATATCGGTACGGGCATGCGAAAGCATATCCACAAAATTATAGACCAACACATTAAGATCGTTTCCCATCATATTGCTCAGATTATCGGTTACGTCTCTTCCCTGTTCCAACGTGAGAATTTTATGGTAAGAAAATTTACATTCTTTTCGTAATGTATGATGGATCTGTGCGGCTAAAAAGTCTTCCTCATGTAAGTTCTTTCCCCCTTCGTCTTCATCATTCTGCCACAAGTTCGGGAACGTCTTTTCCATATCGAGAGGCATCATGCCGCTAAAAATGGCATTCCGGGCATATTGCGTGGCGGTTGGTAAAATGCTGTAATACGTTTCTTCCGTATCCAAACGGTAATAATTTCCGATGATGTCATTGATCACTTTCCATTGGTCGTAGCGCAGGTTGTCGATAAGAAAGAAAAACGTGGGTTTGCCGCCGTCCAAAAGAGGGAATAATTTCTTCTTTAACAGCTGTGGCGAAGTGATCGGGCCGCTTTCGGGATTTTTGATCCAATGCTGGTAGTTTTTTTCGATAAATTTCGAAAATTGAGCATTTGCTTCAGCCTTTTGCATCGTGAGAATTTCATGCATGCCTTCATCTTCCAGCTTTTCGAGTGAGAGTTCCCAATATACCAGCTTTTTATAAACATCAACCCATTCTTCATAGTTTAGGTTATCATTTAAGGTCATGCCCAATGTCCTAAATTCCTGTTGATAGGCCATAGAGGTCTTTTCGCTGATCAGGCGTTTGTTTTCGGTAAACTTCTTAATCGTGAGTAAAACCTGTTTAGGGTTTACGGGTTTAATGAGGTAATCGTTAATTTGCGAGCCTATTGCATCATCCATTAAAAATTCTTCTTCATTCTTGGTGATCATGACCATCGGAATAGAAGGATTCAAGCTTTTTAATATGCCCAAAGTTTCCAGTCCGGTAAGGCCCGGCATATTCTCATCTAAAAATACCAGATCAAAATACGCATTTTTGAAGGCATCAACCGCATCGTGTCCATTGGTGACCGTTTTTACGGAGTATCCTTTCTCGTTTAAGAGCATGATATGAGGTTTTAGCAAATCAATCTCATCATCTGCCCACAGTATATTGGTTTCTTGCATTTGAATTTATTTTTTGTGTTGCTATTGGCTTTCCATTAATTTCCGGCTCCCAATAGCTGATTTCAACTATAGCTGATTTCTGATAGTTGATCTCCGGTAACTATATAGCTACGAACTTAATGAATTGTTTGCGGCGATTTATTATTTTTAACAAAAATTAACAGCAACATGTTATAAATCCCCTTAGTTTTGGTTTAGCGTCTCATCGTCGGGGGGGAAATAGTTTAATAGTGAAAACAGCATGTTTATTTATGCGGTAAAAATTTTAGCGGTTGAATAAGAAGAAAATCATCAATGACCCGGTTTATGGATTCGTTTCGATTCCATCAGACATGGTATTCGATTTAATACAGCATCCCTATTTCCAGCGGTTAAGATATATAAAACAAGTGAGTTTAACTCATTTGGTTTATCCCGGGGCCTTGCATACTCGGTTTCAGCATGCGCTTGGAGCGATGCATCTCATGGGAATGGCATTAGAAACGTTGAAGGGGAAAGAGATCCAAATTAGTGCGGAGGAAGAGGAAGCAGCAACTATTGCTATTTTATTGCATGATATCGGCCATGGCCCCTTTTCCCATTCCTTAGAGCACACGTTGGTTCAGGGTGTATCACATGAATACATTTCTTCGTTAATAATGGATGAGATGAACCACTTATTTAGTGGAAGGCTGAGTTTGGCCATTGAAATTTTTAAAGGGAATTATCCGAAGCGTTTTCTACATCAGCTAGTATCGAGCCAGCTGGATACCGATCGAATGGATTACCTCAATAGGGATAGTTTTTTTACCGGTGTTTCCGAAGGCGTAATCAGTTTTGATCGGATTATCAAAATGTTAAATGTGGTGAATAACAGCTTAGTGGTGGAGAACAAGGGGATTTATTCTATCGAAAAATTTTTGATTGCCCGTCGGCTCATGTACTGGCAAGTTTATTTACATAAGACGGTCCTTAGCGCTGAACACATGCTGATTAAGATCCTCCAACGCGCAAAAGAACTGTACGAGAAGGGTGAAGCAATCTTTTCAACAGATGCTTTGGGACATTTCATCAGGCATAGGGTGACTAAAGACGACTTTATCTTGGATAAAAAGCATCTTGAATTTTTTACCACGTTGGATGATACGGACGTCCTGGCCACGGTAAAAATGGGCATTAGTCATTCAGATAAGGTGTTGTCAGCGTTATGTAGGCGATTTATGAACAGACAGTTATATCATGTAGAATTGTCTAACGCGCCCATTTCTGCTGATCGGATCGAAAAACTTCAAAAAGACGCCATTCAATTTTTCGGCGTAAAGGAAGAGGATGCCGGTTATTTTGTGTTTACGCAAAAAGTTGAAAACAGTGCCTATGATTTAACAGAAGGCAATATTCATATTTTAATGAAAGACGGTTCGATAAAGGATATCACTGCTGCTTCCGATTTATCCAACCTGGAAATCCTGGCCAGGAAAGTGGAGAAATATATGATCGCATATCCTAAAGAATTGGGCTGAAAATAAGTAGGATGCTGATAAGACCACTGTCGAAAAAATAAGGAGAGATCACAGGAATTAAAATTTGTTCATATAAATTTAACCTATAAATTTGCGCGATGCAATTTACTGCAAAACAAATTAGCGAAATCGTTGACGGTTCGGTAGAAGGAAACGAAAAAGTAGTTGTTTCCAGAGTAGAAAAAATAGAAGAGGCGATGGAAGGAGGGCTAACTTTTTTGGCCAATCCTAAGTACGAGAATTTTCTCTATACGACCCGGGCATCTGTTGTCATTGTCAATAACGATTTGGAAGTTGCAAAACCAATAGGCCCTACATTAATCCGCGTTAAAAATGCATATACCGCAATAACTTTATTACTGGAGCAGTATAATCAGATCAGATTGCACAAAACGGGTATCGAAGAACCTTCATTTGTCCATCCCACTGCAAAAATCGGAGAAGAGGTATATATAGGTGCTTTTTCTTATATCGGTGCGGGCGCAGTTTTAGGAAATAAAGTGAGCGTTTATCCGCAGGTTTATGTGGGGGATAATGTAAAGCTCGGTGAGGGTACGATTTTATTTCCTGGCGTGAAAGTCTACCACGATTGTGTATTGGGAAAAGATGTTATTGTACACTCAGGAACTGTTGTTGGAAGTGATGGCTTTGGATTTGCACCGCAGGAAGACGGTACCTATAAGAAGGTGAGCCAAATTGGCAATGTGGTTATCGAAGATGAGGTTGAGATCGGCGCTAATTCGACTATCGACAGGGCCACGATGGGACATACCATCATTAGGAGAGGGGTGAAGTTGGATAACTTAATTCAATTGGCACATAATGTGGAGATTGGTGAAAACTCGGTCATCGCGGCTCAGACCGGAATTTCTGGAAGTACCAAAGTTGGCAAGCATGTTGTTCTGGGTGGTCAGGTAGGTGTTGTAGGACATATTACGATAGCCGACGGGAGCCAAGTGCAGGCACAATCCGGCATCAATCGCGCTATTGAGGAACCCGGTTTGAAGTGGGCCGGATCGCCCGCCAGTTCTTTTCAATCGCAGATGCGCACTCAAGTGGTTATGCAACGGCTTCCAGACTTAGAGCGCCGTATTGAGCAATTGGAAAAGTTATTGTCGGATAACCTAACAAAAAAATAAGGAGCTCACCCCTATGTAGCTAGGGGAGTAAAAAAAGTTAAAAAAATGAACGTTAAGCAAAGAACATTAAATTCGGAATTTACCATCTCAGGCGTAGGGTTACATACCGGAAAACATGCTACTTTAGTCTTTAAACCAGCGCCTGTAAATCATGGATATAAATTTAAACGGGTAGACCTGGAGGGGCAACCAATTATAGAAGCAGATGTAGATAATGTTTCTGATACATCAAGAGGAACAACGATAACCCAAAATGGGGCGAGTGTCAGTACCGTTGAACACTTGCTGGCTTCATTAGTGGGCATGGAAATCGATAATGTGTTGGTAGAAATCGATGGACCAGAAGTGCCGATTATGGATGGAAGTGCTATTATGTACGTTGAAGCGATCGAAAAAGCAGGATATCGCGACCAGGAGGCTGACCGTGAATATTACGAAATTCCGCATAATATCCATTATACCGAACCGGATCGTAAGGTGGAAATGGTAGCCATGCCTTTAGATGGCTATCGCTTCACTTGTATGATCGACTACAATTCTCCCGTTTTGGGAAGTCAGCACTCGGCTATTTCGGGGATAAGTGAATTTAAAAAGGAAGTAGCTTCGTCCAGGACGTTTTGTTTTTTGCATGAACTGGAAATGTTGCTTGAGCATAACCTGATCAAGGGAGGAGATTTGAACAATGCGATCGTTGTAGTAGATAAAGATGTAAGCCGGGATGAGTTGAAGCATTTGGCGAAACTTTTCCATCGGGAAGATATCGATGTAGCAAAGGAAGGGATTTTAAATAACATACAGCTTCGTCATCAAAACGAGCCGGCTCGACATAAGCTGTTGGATATGATCGGCGATCTGGCTTTAGTAGGAAGACCTTTGAAAGGGCATATTATGGCGGCAAGGCCCGGACATGCGGCAAACGTAGCTTTCGCCAAAAAAATCAAAGCACAAATTAACCGGGAAAAGAATAAAAAATATGTAAAGGTCTACGATCCCAATATGACGCCTGTGTACGATACTGCACAGATCATGAAAATTTTACCACATCGTCAACCGATGTTGATGGTGGATAAGATTTTGGAATTATCCAAAAGTCATGTTGTAGGTCTGAAAAATGTCACCATGAATGAGGATATTTTCATGGGACATTTTCCTGGGGAACCCTTATTCCCAGGGGTACTACAAATCGAGGCTATGGCGCAAACGGGAGGGATTTTAGTGTTAAACACGGTGCCCGACCCTGAAAATTACATTACCTTATTCCTCAAGATCGAAAATGCCCGCTTCAAAGCCCAAGTAAAGCCTGGCGACACCATTATATTTCATTGCAACCTTTTGCAGCCGATCCGTAGAGGTATTGCGCAAATGAAAGGAATCGGCATGGTTGGCGAAAAAATTGTAGTGGAGGCCGAATTGATGGCTCAGATTGTCAAGGTAAAAGAAACGGTACTGGAGGAAGCCAAGCAAGTTTAAAGAAATGATTCAACCATTAGCATATATACATCCTCAAGCCAAAATAGCGGAGAATGTGGTGATCGAACCTTTTGTTACCATTCATAAAAATGTAGAAATTGGCGAGGGAACCTGGATCGGTTCCAATGTAGTCATTATGGATGGAGCAAGAATTGGCAAGAATTGCCGTATTTTTCCCGGCGCGGTGATTAGTGGGATTCCTCAAGACTTGAAGTTTGCCGGGGAAGATACTACTGCAGAAATTGGCGATAATACGACTATCCGGGAATGTGTGACCATTAATCGCGGAACTAAGGATCGTTGGCAGACCGTTGTGGGAAACAATTGTTTGATTCAGGCCTACAGTCATATTGCTCACGACTGTCTAGTGGGAAATAATTGCATTTTTTCAAATAGCAGTACATTGGCCGGGCATATTACGGTGGGCGACTATGTGGTATTGGCCGGAATGGTTGCCGTGCACCAATTTTGTCATATTGGCTCCCATGCTTTTGTCGCCGGGGGCTCCCTGGTCCGTAAAGATGTTCCTCCTTATGTTAAGGCGGCTCGCGAACCCCTTTCTTATGTCGGGATCAATTCGGTTGGCCTGAGGCGTAGAGGTTTTAGTTCGGATCAAATCAATGAAATTCAGGATATTTACCGAACGATGTTTATTAAAAACAATAACCTTACGAAGGCCTTGGATATTATTGAGGCAGAATGTAAGCCAACAGAAATAAGAGATGAGATATTGGACTTTGTTCGGAGTTCCAACCGAGGGGTAATGAAAGGCTTCGGACATGGTAAAATAGGACTGTAAGTTTCCTTTTATTTTAACAGACATTGGAAATCGCCTTAGAAGACGTTGGAAGAAGATTTAATCAAGATTGGATTTTTAAGGGAATAAACTATCGGTTTGTTCAAGGCGGTTCTTATGCGATATTAGGGCCCAATGGCTCGGGTAAATCTACTTTTCTACAGCTGCTTACCGGTAACTTAAGCTGTTCAAAAGGCCATATATTTTATCAGGAAAAAGGTAAGCCTGTCGATATTGACCGGTTTTTTAACTACTTCAGCTTAGCCGCTCCTTATATGGAATTGATTGAGGAGTTTACCTTGGCGGAGATGATCGACTTCCATTTCTCATTTAAACCGATACGGGAAGGCCTGAAAACGACTGATGTTTTAGGGATTTTAGGGCTTACTTCTGCACAGGATCGTTATTTGCGTTACTTTTCATCGGGCATGAAACAGCGAACAAAGCTGGTCTTAGCCTGTTGTGCCAATGTGCCGGTTTTATTTTTGGACGAACCCACGGCTAATTTGGATGAAGAAGGTATAAGCTGGTACCTGGATTTAATTCGACAATATGCCGCTGATAAGTTAGTTGTCGTATGTTCGAATCAGGCTCATGAATATCCGTTTTGTACGCATCAGATACGGATTATGGATTATAAATAACGAACCTTTTTGTTGTTCTTTTCCTTAGATGAAAAGAACCAAAAACCGAAGAGCGTAGCGATTGAGCTCATGAACGCTATTGAAAACGAACAAAAGTGAATAATCAAGGCTGCATGGACTTCGCTAATGATTCAGGGCCTTCCCGCAATCCTGTGGAGCCGCACCCTTTTACTAACCGACTCCTTCGCTTCACTATACAGTTGTCCGGCCTGTAGATGGCCAATGACGATAGCGAATATCGCAGTCAATTTTGACTTTCCAGATTTTAAAACTACTTTTGCACCACCAAAAAAAGTCGCTTATTTAAAAAAATAAACAGTATTATGGCTAAAGCTTCTGAGGTAAAAACGGGTAATATTTTACGGTTTAATGGAGAATTGGTGTCTGTCGACGAATATATCCATAGAACACCCGGAAATTTACGTGCTTTCTATCAGGCAAAAATGCGAAATGTGAAAACGGGAAAATTGGTGGAGTACCGTTTCCGTACAGATGAAGAGGTAGAAATAGCACGTGTAGAAACGAGTGATTATCAGTACCTTTACGATGAAGGCGATTTCTTTGTTGTAATGGATAATAATACTTTTGAGCAATTCAATATCCCTAAGCAGTTATTCGGTGATTCGGCACGATTCCTGAAGGAAGGTATGAATGTATTGGTTGCTTTTGAAAGTGATGAACCTATCATGGCCCAGGCCCCGTCTTCGGTGGAATTGGAAATTACCTATACAGAACCGGCCGTAAAAGGCGATACTTCTACTAATGCACTAAAAAATGCAACGGTAGAAACAGGTGTGGAAATTCGTGTGCCTTTGTTTATCAACCAGGGCGATAAAGTGAAAGTGGATACCCGTACGGGAGATTATATCGAACGGGTTAAATAATAAATTACGTTTTTAGGTTTAGGTTGATTAGACGGTCTTGGAGAGCCATCTCTAAGGCCGTTGTTTGTTAGCTGGTAGGTTTTAGCGATTAACTTTACCGCTTTATCGCTTTCGGCTTTACTGCTTTATCGCTTTAATTTTCCATCTTTGTGTCATGTTCAAAGGCAGCAAGAAAGATTACCGAAAACTGTTTAAAGCAAGACGCTTATCATTGACTGATGCAGTATATCGAACATTAAATGAAGCGCTTTTAGCTAATTTTGAACAGATTTCTTTAGCAGGCATCCACTATATCCATAGCTTTTTGCCTATCCCGCATCAGAAAGAGCCGGATACTTTTCTATTCATCGACTACCTAAGAAAGGCATGGCCCGATATTCATATCGTTGTGCCTAAAAGTGATTTAGTAAGCGGCGAAATGACCCATCATGTGTATCGGGAGGATCAGGAATTGCTATCCAATGCCTGGGGAATCATTGAGCCAGCGGTAGACACTCACCAGGTAGATATTGCCTTAATGGATATGGTGCTGATCCCGCTGTTGGCCTTCGATAAAAAAGGACATCGAATTGGTTATGGAAAGGGCTTTTATGATCGCTTTTTAAGCCAATGCCGAGGTGGCGTGCAAAAGATCGGACTTTCGCTTTTCGAACCTGTCGATGAAATTACCGATACGGATATCCACGATGTTCCCTTGGATTGCTGCATTACACCAAAGCAGATTTGGACCTTTTCCCGTTAAAGTTGGCCTTATCCAAAAATATCGTTTAAAATTTTAGCCAACCGGATTCCCCCTTTCAGAAGTTGCTTATTTAAAATGTCGATATTATCGAAATTATAACGGTAACTTAATTTTTCTTCGGGTCTGATTTCCGCGTATAATTTTTCCGAAAGCTGGTAAGATTCATAAAGCCATGTATCTATGCCGCCTTGCTGCCATTTGTGCTGCTCCTCCCGGGTGGCATAATTAATAGCCTTTACATACTCGGTATAACTTAATTGTTGGAAATCGATAAGTTGTTCGTCCCATATGCGGTGCAGATTAGTAGGCGTATTGAACCAATACAGTTTGATTCTGTTACCTCCTAAATCTTCGGGCCTGCCGGTATGCATGGGTTGATGGATATCTCCTACAATATGAATCAGTAACTTTAAGTACATTCTTTTCTGATCCAGTGTAAGTGTCTCCTTATGGAGTTCGCCGATCAGCCAATTTAGTTTATTGAAAGCATTGCCCACAGTATCGTGTTCGGTTTGTTGTTGCAGTTGTTGGAAGCTTAAACCGCTTTTGAAGTTGATATAGTGCCAGCTATTCAGATACGCATAATGTGGGTCTGATTTAATAAAATCAGCCCAATTTGCGGCCATGGCTAACGATTCGTCTCCCAAAACCCGCTCTAGGTTTCTTCGCGCTTTACGGTTAAGATAATGATCGGCAATTTCTGCCACGACACGGTGCCCAGTTAAGCCCCAGGCAAAGGAAGATAGGCTGATCAGCAATAAACCAATACTGAAACAGGTGGTTGCAAAAAACTTTTTCATCATGTTGAACAAAGGTAATGAAAAGCTATTAGCTATCGGCTATCCGTTTTCAGCTTTATTTTCGTTTCGGCAGCTGATCTTCGCCGGCCGATTGCTGATTTCTGATCTCCGATAGCTGTAAAAATTCTATCTTTGCTACGAATAAAACTTTTTATTATGCAAGTCGAAAGAGGTCCTATCTCTCAATTTATCGAAAAAAATTACCTGCACTTCAATGCCGCGTCATTGGTTGATGCTGCAAAAGGCTATGAAGCCCATTTGGATGAAGGGGGAAAAATGATGATTACCTTGGCGGGAGCCATGAGTACGGCTGAATTAGGTATCTCCTTAGCGGAAATGATCCGTCAGGATAAGGTGTCTATCATCAGTTGCACAGGCGCTAATCTTGAAGAAGATATCATGAATCTGGTTGCCCATTCCCATTATAAACGGGTACCCCACTATCGGGATTTAAGTCCGCAAGATGAATGGGAACTGTTAGAAAACCATTATAACCGGGTAACGGATACGTGTATTCCGGAAGAAGAAGCTTTCAGGCGGCTTCAAAAACATATTTTTAAGCTTTGGAAGGACGCGGAGGAAGCGGGAGAACGCTATTTCCCCCATGAATACATGTACAAGATGCTAAAAAGCGGCGTTTTAGAGCAATATTATGAAATTGATCCCAAGCACTCCTGGATGTTGGCCGCCGCCGAAAAGAACTTGCCGATTGTTGTACCCGGATGGGAAGACAGTACGATGGGTAATATCTTTGCCTCCTATGTGATCAAGAATGAGCTAAAAGCTTCTACGATGAAGAGTGGCGTTGAATATATGGCCTATTTAGCCGATTGGTATGTTAAGAATAGCGAAGGAAAGGGGATTGGATTCTTTCAGATCGGTGGGGGAATAGCGGGCGATTTTCCTATATGTGTAGTTCCGATGCTTTACCAAGATATGGAAATGGAAAATATTCCTTTTTGGAGTTATTTTTGCCAAATATCAGATTCAACAACCTCTTATGGCTCGTACTCAGGAGCGGTACCCAATGAAAAAATTACTTGGGGAAAACTCGATATTCATACACCCAAATTTATTGTCGAGTCGGATGCTACAATCGTTGCTCCGCTAATTTTCGCATGGATTTTGAAACAATAAGCGATATATCGAAAAAGGGGATGTCTTCTTCTAAAAGGGGTAAGGATCGTATTTTTTAGAAGACATCCCCTCCTACCCATTCACGCCCTACTTTGCGATCATATAACCGTCTAACCAATGGTATTTAGCCTTAAGAAATCAGGGAGAAAACAGAGAAGCCAAAGCCTATTGCCTATCTAAATAAATTTATATTTTTTTTCCAAATTTTTGGAAGGGGATAAGGAATAAAGCGCCGGACTGAAATGGCTCCTCTAGTTGGAAAAATGCCTTATCAGGAGATTAAAGCAGAATTTGCATCAATTTAGAATCATTATAAATTGATAATTAGCGTCATCAAATTGTCACTGATATCTTAATTAGTTATACTTTTGTGCACAGGTTTTGAAGCGGTATGCCCGGTATCGCTTTGAACTCTTAAGTTACATTCAAAATAAAATAGTATAAAGCTCTCAATATGAGAAACATCTCGTTACTTTTTAGAAGTGTTGTAAAGTCCTTGATCTTAGTTGCGGTACTAAGTATGGCCGCCGTGTCTGCTCGTGCACAGGACGCTAAGGAAGGGGCAACGTTGTTCAAGCAAAAATGTACCTCCTGTCACGCGCCTAATTTAACTTCTGACATGGTGGGGCCGGCTCTCAAAGATGTGACCAAGCGGCATGAAGAGGAATGGTTGCTCAAGTGGATTCGTAATTCGCAGGCATTGGTTGCTGCAGGCGACAAAGAAGCGGTAGCATTATTTGAAGGGCATAACCATGTGGTCATGACGGCTTTCCCTGAATTGACCGATGACAATATTAAAGGTATATTAGCCTATATCGATGAGGCCTCTGCAGCGCCTGCGCCTACGGCTGGTGCTCCTGGAGAAGCTGGTGCAGCTGCTAATGACGACGTAAGTAATTTCATGTTGTTTGGCCTGATTGCCGTAATCGTTATTGCTTTCATCGTTATCATCGTCCTCAATCGCGTTATCCGTACCTTAGAGCGGATCATCCTAAACAAAAAAGTGCTTATCGAAGAAGAGGAGGAAGAAGAAGCTGCAGCTGGCAAAAACTACTTGGCTACCGTTAAGCGGTTAGCTAAAAATAAAAAGCTGGTATTCTTCTTTGTTTTTGCTTTAGTGGCCTTTTTAGGTTCGGCAGGATGGAAAACATTGTGGAATGTTGGTGTGCATCAAGGTTATAAACCGGTTCAGCCAATTAAATTTTCCCATCAATTGCATGCTGGTGTAAACCAAATCGAATGTCAGTATTGCCACTCCGGAGCGTTTAAATCCAAAAATGCTTCTATCCCATCCTTAAACGTTTGTATGAACTGTCACAAATATGTAACAGCAAGCGAAAAGTACAATGGAGAAACTTCTCCGGAAATTCAAAAGATTTATAATGCTTTGGATTGGGACGGACAGAAATACGGACCGAACCAAAAACCGATCCAGTGGGTTAGGGTTCACAATTTACCTGATTTCGCTTACTTTAATCACTCGCAGCACGTGGTTGTTGCAGGTGTGGAGTGCCAGCGTTGCCACGGACCGATTGAAACGATGGATGAGGTTTACCAATACTCTCCGTTAACCATGAAATGGTGTGTGAACTGTCACCGGGAAACAGAAGTTAACCATAAAGACAATGCTTATTACGATAAGCTGGTTGCCGCACATGAGAAATTGAAGAAAGGTGATAAGATTACGGCGGCCTCCCTTGGCGGGTTAGAATGTGGTAAATGTCATTATTAATTTAAATAAGAAATACGCATCTTAATATATAAAGCTTAAATGGATAGCAACAAAAAATATTGGAAGGGCTTAGAAGAATTAAAGCAAACCCCTGCTTTTGTTGAAAGTAACAAGGGAGAATTTGCCGAATCACTTCCGCTAGAGAACGTATTAAGCGAAGCGGGTTTAAGTATAAAAACTCCCCGCAGGGACTTTTTGAAGGCCTTAGGGTTTGGCTTAGGTGCCGTTTCATTGGCTGCTTGCCAAAATACCCCAGTACATAAATCAATTCCTTATCTGATTAAACCGGAAGAAGTAACGCCGGGTGTAGCGAACTATTATGTCTCCAGTTATAAGGGGCAAAGTATTTTGGTAAAAACCCGCGAGGGTCGGCCTATCAAGATAGAGCCTAATCCAAATGCGGTATTGGTTAACAGCGGTACCGATGCGGCTACCCAGGCTTCTGTGTTGGATTTATATGATCTATCCAAGCTTAAAGGGCCAAAATCAAAATCAGATGAAATAGAATGGTCTGAAGTAGATACCCGCGTTATTAATGCGTTAAATGCAGCAAACAGCGCCGGAAAACAGATCAGCATCATCGCTTCTACTATTAATAGTCCATCCACATTAGCGGTTCTTGCGCAATTTATCGCCAAATATCCAACAGCTAAGTTGATTGAGGTGGATACGGTATCTTATTCAGCGATCCTGAATGCCAATCAAGCTGACTTTGGAAAACGCGTTCTCCCTCATTACCGTTTCGACAGAGCCGATGTAGTGGTGAGCGTGGGGGCCGACTTCCTTGGAACTTGGGTAGCTGGGGAAGAACATACACAGCAATATGCCAGTAAGCGTAACTATAAATCGCTGGAAGGTAAGAAAATGTCGCGCCATATTCAGTTTGAAACTAATCTGAGTATGACGGGGGCCAATGCAGATGCACGGGTTGCGGTAAAACCTTCTGAACAGGGCCCGGTATTAATTTCTTTGTACAATGCGATTACCGGCAGCACATTGGCTGGTGGAATTTCCAACAATGCGAAAGCACAAAAGGTAATCGGGTTGGCAGCTAAAGAGTTAATCAATGCCAAAGGCCGTTCCTTAGTGGTAACCGGAAGTAACGATGTGGCCATGCAATCACTAACCAATGCCATCAATGTGGCCTTGGCCAGCTATGGTAGTACAATCGATTTGGATAATCCTTCTTATCAATATAAGGGTAACGATGCCAACTTTACCACTTTCTTAAACGATGCAAAAGCGGGTAATGTTGATGTTGCCTTTTTCTGGAACACCAACCCGGCATACAGTTATTTTGATCAGGAAGGGTTAAAAGCTGCTTTAGACAAAATCAAATTGAAGGTGTCTTTTGCCGATCGTGAAGACGAAACCGCCGCGTTGGCCGATTTGATTACGCCTGATCACAATTACTTGGAATCATGGGGCGATCAAAGCATATTGGAAGGATATACAACCATTATGCAACCCACGATCAACCCGGTATTCAATACACGCCAGGCTGAACAAAGCTTCCTGATTTGGGCAGGAAACAATACCCCTTATTACGATTTTGTTAAATCGAATTGGGAGACCACTATTTTAGCAGGATCTGCAAAAAAATGGGAAGATGTACTGCAAACCGGTTTCGAATATAAAGGTGAAAAACCCGCTCAATCGTATAGTTACGGAGGCGATATCAACGGTGTTGCTGCTGCGGTAGCAAGCAATAGCAGAAGTTTAGCTAAAGATGTGGAAGTGCACTTGTATGAGAGCGTAAGCTTGCGCGATGGTAGCCAAGGTAACAATGCTTATCTTCAGGAGCTTCCCGATCCGGTATCGAAAGTAACCTGGGACAATTATGTGGCCATTTCCCCGAAATTCGCAGAAAGCCTTGGCTTGGGCGAAAATAGTATGGTAAAAGTAACCGGCGAGAACGGTTATACCATTGAATTACCGGTATTGTTGCAGCCCGGACAAGCACAGGGAACAGTTTCTATTGCCATTGGTTACGGAAGAAGTAAATCGGGTAGAGCGGGAGATGGCGTCGGAAAGAATGCTTATCCTTTGGCACGCATTTCCGGAGGCACTTTACAGTTCTGTACGACGGCCAAATTGGAAAAATTGACCGACACCTACGAATTGGCACAAACCCAAACGCACCATACGATCGAAGGCCGTAACATTATCCGCGAAACCACTTTCAAAGACTATCAAGAAGATCCTGCACATGGTAGTGGAAACCATGGTAAAGAACACCGTAAGTATGACCTTTGGAATAAGTTTGATTCTCCAGGGCATAAATGGGTGATGGCCATTGACCTGAATGCCTGTACAGGTTGCGGTTCATGCGTGGTTGCCTGTAGTGTAGAAAACAATGTGCCGGTAGTAGGTAGAGACGAAGTACGTCGCCGTCGCGAAATGCACTGGTTACGTATCGACCGCTATTACAGCTTTGCCCATGAGGGTGAATCAGTAACCGAAGAAAAAGAATTAGCCCGTCTTGGTGAGGAAGGTGCAGATTTGGAAGAAGTATCGGTTGTATTCCAGCCCATGTTATGCCAACATTGCGACCATGCTCCCTGCGAAACCGTTTGCCCGGTTTTAGCTACGGTGCATTCTTCAGAAGGGTTAAACCATATGGCTTATAACAGATGCTTTGGTACACGTTATTGTGCCAACAACTGTCCATATAAAGTACGTCGTTTCAACTGGTTTAATTATTGGAATGATTCGCGTTTCGATAATTATCTGAATAATGAGTTTACGCAACTGGTATTAAATCCGGATGTAACTTCACGCTCCCGTGGGGTTATGGAGAAATGCTCGATGTGTATTCAGCGGATACAAGCGGGTAAATTACAGGCGAAGATCGAAAAACGACCATTGAAAGATGGAGATGTGACTACCGCTTGCGCGCAGGCTTGTACGGCTAACGCCATTATTTTTGGAGATATTAACGACCCTAATTCTGAAGTTTCAAAGGCTTTGAAAAATGAGCGTGTATATTATGTATTGGAAGAACTTAATGTACAACCTAATATTGGCTATATGACTAAGGTTAGGAATACTTTTGAAGCTTAATTGATTTATTTGATCTGAAAAATTAAGAATATGTCATCGCATAACGAATCAATAATTAGAGAGCCTTTAGTTACCGGTAAAGATATTACCTATGCTAAGGTAACTAATGATATTCTCGTACCCGTAGAGAATAAACCGAACAAGGCCTGGTGGATCGGATTTACCATGGCTGCTTTAGGAGCTCTTTTATGGGTATTTAGTGTAAGCTATACTTTTTGGACGGGTATTGGCGCCTGGGGGTTGAACAAGACGGTGGGCTGGGCCTGGGACATTACCGACTTTGTTTGGTGGGTGGGTATTGGTCACGCCGGTACGCTGATTTCCGCTGTGCTTTTGCTTTTCCGTCAAAATTGGCGTAATTCCATTAACCGTTCGGCAGAGGCGATGACGATTTTTGCCGTTATCTGCGCAGCCACTTATGTTGTAGCGCACATGGGTCGCCCTTGGTTGGCCTATTGGATTTTCCCCTTACCTAACCAATTTGGTACTTTGTGGGTAAACTTCAACTCGCCATTAGTATGGGATGCCTTTGCGATCTCTACCTATTTTACGGTGTCTTTAGTATTCTGGTATACGGGTTTATTGCCGGATATCGCTACGGTGCGTGATAGAGCAACCGGTTTAAGAAGAAGGGTATATTCGATCTTTTCTTTCGGCTGGGCGGGCAACGTAAAAACCTGGCAGCGATTTGAAATTGTGTCTTTGATCTTGGCGGGTATTTCTACGCCACTGGTACTTTCGGTGCATACCATCGTATCCATGGACTTTGCAACATCGGTGATCCCCGGATGGCATACCACCATCTTTCCGCCGTACTTTGTGGCTGGGGCGATTTTTTCCGGTTTTGCCATGGTACAGACCCTCTTGCTTATTGCCCGTAAGGTACTGAATTTTGAAAATTACATCACCATGTTCCATATTGAGTCGATGAATAAGATCATTATGACAACGGGATCAATTGTGGGGGTGGCTTATCTAACCGAATTGTTCATTGCTTGGTATTCTGGCTCCGAATATGAAATGGCCGCATTTGCCAATCGGGTAGCTGGGCCTTATTGGTGGGCATATTGGTCGATGATGACCTGTAATGTAATTTCTCCACAGCTGTTCTGGGTGAAGAAGATACGGACTAGTATTCCGATTTCCTGGGTATTATCTATAGTAGTGAATATCGGAATGTGGTTTGAACGTTTTGTTATTATCGTTACATCTTTACACCGCGATTTCTTGCCTTCAAGCTGGGCGATGTTCTACCCTACTTGGACTGACGTGGGGGTGTTTGTTGGATCTGTTGGACTTTTCTTTACCTTATTCTTGTTGTTTTTACGTGTTTTACCTGGTATTGCGATTGCCGAAGTGAAATTGTTGATCCATTCTGCGAGTCACCAGCAAAAGTTGAAGTTAGCTAAAGAAGGCCATGTGAAAGCAGAAGAAGTGGAGTTCTATAAAGAATCCTTAACGAAGTACGACAGTATCAGCGAAGAGGAAATAAACGAATTAGCAAAATAGTAACATGAGCAACACAAAATATATTTTAGGACATTTTGAACATCCGGATGATTTGATGGATGGAATAGATAAGTTGCAAAAAGGGAATATTTCCATTTACGATGTATATTCCCCGATGCCGATACATGGTATTGAAGCTAAGCTAGGAGTGCCACCTTCAAGACTTCCTATTGTAGCTTTCATTTGTGGAATTACCGGTACCTTTTCTGGAATAAGTTTGCTGTATTATACCTTACATAAAGATTGGCCGATGAATATTGGGGGTAAACCCACCCTGCCGATGCCTGACTTTGTGCCGATTACGTTTGAGCTTACCATCCTTTTCTGTGCATTGGGAATGGTTGCCGCTTTTTATTTCAGGAGCCATTTGTTTCCGGGAAGAGCTCCCCGGGTGATGGACCTTCGCGCAACGGACGATCGTTTTATCATCGCCATTGATGCCAGGGCGAATACCGATCACGAAAAAATTGACAGCTTATTAAAAGATGCAGGTGCGGTGGAAGTACTGCACAATGAAAGGAAGTATGTTAGCTATGAATAATACGAGACTGTTTGGGTTTACATGTTTGGCTATTGCGATCGCAGCAGTAATTGCCTCTTGTGGTGATAAAACTACCCGTAGCACGGGATTTGAGTATGCGCGTAATATGTATGATCCAATTGGATATAATCCTGATCAGCCCAATACTAATTTCGAGAATGGTCAAACGGCTCAGGTACCGCCAGATGGTACTACTCCGGTAGGATTCGAGCGTTTTCCTTATCCAAATACGATGGACGGTTATTTGGCAGCAAGCGAAGGATGGCATAACCCGTTACCACGAAATGCAAAGAACCTGAAAGATGGTGCGCACTTATTCCATGCCTTTTGTTCTCCTTGTCACGGAGCCGAAGGCAAAGGCGACGGTACGATTGTCAATATGGAAAAATTTCCTCCTCCTCCGTCTTATTCTACCGGTGTTTCATCACGGGGTGGGCAGATGAAAGATTTGACGGATGGAAAGATCTATCATACCATTACCTATGGTTTAAATCTAATGGGCTCTCATGCTTCGCAGCTTTCGCCCGAAGAGCGTTGGAAAGTGGTAATGTATGTTCATGAATTGCAAAAAAAATAAAAGAATAAATACTTAAGATCAAATGGGAACTCATAGTCACGCTACATATAATTTTGACGAACGCTTCGATTTTGTGGGGAAGGCCAGAACATGGAGTTTAGCCGCTCTGCTCATTGGGGCAATCGCGTTAGCTGCCGGCTTCTTTGTTGATGGCAGTCACCGTGTGTTCGCCAATTTACTTTTAATGGGGTATTATTTTACCTGCGTTTGCGCTGCGTCAGCCTGTTTCTTGGCCTTGCAATTTGTAGCACAGGCAGGTTGGTCTACCGGCTTACTTCGCATACCGCAAGCTATTGCCGGCGTTTTACCTATTGCTGCGGTTATTTTAATTGTTATCGCGGGTTTAGGTTTAGCAACCCATAACTTATATCATCATTGGCATGAGGAGGGAATAACCGATCCGAACAGTCCAAATTATGATGCTATTATAGCGGGCAAGTCGGCCTTTTTAAATGTACCGGCCTTTTTTGCACGTCAGATCATCTTTTTAGGTTGTTACAGTGCTTTCGCGGTTGCGGTTGCGCGTTTATCTTATCAAGAAGATTTGGAAGGAAGCCTGAATTCATACAAAAAGAGCTTTAAGTATTCAGCCATCTTCTTGGTGATATTTGGTTTTACAACCCCTATTTGGGCGTTCGACACCATCATGTCTCTTGAAGCCCATTGGTTTTCAACCATGTTTGGCTGGTATAATTTTGCGGCCATGTGGGTTAGCGGTTTATGTGTCATTACCCTTATCATACTGCTATTGAAACGCGCTGGTCATCTATCTTGGATAAATGAAAATCATTTACACGATTTAGGCAAATTGATATTCGGCTTTTCGATATTCTGGACTTACGTTTGGTTTGCTCAGTTCATGCTGATATGGTATGCCAATATGCCTGAGGAGACCGTGTATTTTTATAAGCGTTGGGAACCGGAGTATAAGCCTTGGTTTTGGTTGTCAATTATTATTAACTTTGTAGCACCCGTGCTTATTCTAATGGATCGCGATGCTAAGCGGAAGGAAAATATCATGTTTTTCGTTTGTATCCTTCTTTTAGCAGGACATTGGTTGGATTATTATATCATGATCATGCCGGGTACCGTGGAGCATCATCGTGGTTTCGGATTAAGTGAAATCGGAGCTATTTTAACTTTCGGTGGGCTATTTACTTTCTTGACCTTGAGTCGGTTGAGCAAGCACTCTTTGGCTCCTAAGCATCATCCGTTCTTAGAAGAAAGTTTGCATCATCAAATATAAAGAACCTTGCTTTAGCAGACCGAAAGTAGGGCGAACAGAATTACGAGAATAAGCGTTAATATTAAAATGAGATACAAGACGTACATTAATTTCAAGACAATTTTCAGCGTTATAATTGCTGTAGTGATGCTGTTGCAACATCCCGCTTATGCACAGGCGACAGATACTACCACTGTAAAAGCAGATAGTGGTGAGGTTGTCTCCAGTAGTGACCTTCAGCAGGAGGCGGAAGCAGCAGGTACCAACGCTGCAGATACGACAGGGAATGCGGTTGCTGCGCAAACTCCGGCTGGCACCAGTGCTTCATCCAACGCAGCTGCGGCCGCTCAAGAAGAAGCAAAACCTATTGATCCGCAAGTGTATAAGAACTTCTTTTATTATGTATTACTGTTTTTCCTGATCTGTATTGTTGTCGGTATCATTGGCAAGATTATTCAGATCTATGAGCTGACCCGCGAGATGCAGGGCAAAAGTAAGCGCGTAAACTGGAATAAATTTCACGGTACACTTTTCCTGATCTTCTTGTTCATCGGCTTATATGGAGCATACTGGTCTTTTACCCACCATGGTAGCTTGGCATGGCATGAGTCGGCCTCCGAGCATGGCGCTACCATCGACAGCATGTTTATCACAACAACCGTGATTACGACCATAGTCTTCGTGTTGACGCATATTCTCCTTTTCGGTTTCTCTTTCGTTTATAAAAGTACAGGAAAACGGAAGGCCTACTTTTATCCACATAATAACTTAATCGAAAAGATCTGGACAATCGTTCCGGCTATCGTCCTGACGATTTTGGTACTCTTCGGGTTCTTTACCTGGAGAAGTATTACCAACGTTTCGGAAGACGACGCAAAAAATGCACTGCAAGTGGAAGTCACCGGCGAGCAGTTTGCTTGGACGGTGCGTTATGGCGGTCGGGATAACAAGATTGGTAAGCGGAGTATTAAGTTGACGACGCCAACAAACGGCTTGGGTATCGACTTTAATGATAAGAATGCGTGGGATGATGTAAGAGGTGGTGATATTGTATTACCAGTGGGTAAACCCGTACGTTTTACCATCAATTCAAAAGATATTATACATAGCTTTTTCATGCCTAGTTTCCGTGTACAGATCAATGCTGTTCCCGGTATGGCTACTCATTTTCAAATGACTCCTCGTTATACAACGGATGAGATGCGTGAAAAGCTGAACAATCCTGAGTTTAACTACGTCATGTTGTGTGCTAAGATTTGTGGACAAGGGCACTATAACATGCAAAAGACGGTCCGCGTAGTAACAGAATCAGAATACAAAGAGTGGCTAACTTCCCAGACTTTTTATTTTGATGATGCTGCTAAGCAGGAGTTTAAAGCCGCACAGGCTAAATCTGCAAAAGTAAAGGCAGGAGATAGTAAACAATTGGCGTTAAATTAATTCGTTATAATATAAAGAGCTTATGTCAAGTATAGCAATTTCTCATGCAGGCGATCACAGTCATGATGCTCATGAACATCATCATGAAACGTTCCTGACCAAATATATTTTTAGTCAGGACCATAAAATGATTGCTAAGCAGTTTTTAATCACTGGGATTATCATGGCTTTCTTCGCCATGTTTTTATCTATCCTGTTTCGTATTCAGCTGGCTTGGCCAGAGAAGGATTTTCCGATTTTGGAGACATTTTTGGGAAAATGGGCTGAAGGGGGAAGAATTAAACCTGATTTTTTCTTGGCTTTGGTAACCATACACGGAACAATAATGGTATTCTTTGTCTTAACTGCAGGGTTAAGCGGTACTTTCAGTAATTTGCTGATCCCTTTACAGTTGGGGGCAAGGGATATGGCCTCGCCATTTATGAATATGTTGTCTTACTGGTTCTTTTTCTCCGCTTGCGTGGTGATGATTTCTTCTTTCTTTGTAGAAAGTGGACCGGCAAGTGCGGGATGGACCATATATCCGCCGCTTTCGGCATTACCACAGGCGATCCCGGGTTCGGGTATGGGAATGACATTATGGTTAACCAGTATGGTACTATTCATTGCCTCACAGGTAATGGGCGGTATCAATTATATCAGTACGGTATTAAATATGCGTACAAAGGGCATGAGCTTATGGAGAATGCCCCTAACGATATGGGCGGTGTTTTTAACCGCTATCGTTGGTTTGCTTTCGTTCCCGGTTCTCGTATCGGCGGTAGTGCTTCTGATATTCGACCGTAGTATGGGAACCAGTTTCTACTTGTCGGATATTATTATAGGTGGTAAGATATTGCCTAACGAAGGCGGCAGCCCGATCTTATTTGAGCACTTATTTTGGTTCTTAGGACACCCCGAGGTTTATATCGTGTTAATGCCCGCTTTGGGTTTGACCTCTGAGGTTATCGCAACGAACAGCCGCAAGCCGATCTTCGGATACCATGCCATGGTTTATTCACTGATCGGGATTACCGTATTGTCATTCATTGTGTGGGGGCACCACATGTTTGTAACCGGGATGAATCCGTTCTTGGGTGGTGTCTTTATGATTACGACGCTGATCATTGCGGTTCCTTCTGCGGTAAAGACGTTTAACTACTTGGCTACCTTATGGAGAGGGAATATTCGCTTTACTCCGGCCATGTTGTTTGCTATCGGATTAGTTTCTTTCTTTATCTCGGGTGGTTTAACCGGTATTTTCCTTGGTAACTCGGCTTTAGATATTAGTTTGCATGATACGTATTTCGTGGTAGCGCACTTCCACTTGGTGATGGGCTCTGCTTCGATCTTTGGAATGCTTTGTGGTGTTTATCATTGGTATCCTAAGATGTTCGGAAGAATGTTGAATGAAAAATTAGGCTACTTACATTTTTGGTTGACCTTTATTGGCGCCTATCTGGTATTCTTCCCGATGCACTTTATGGGAATAGACGGTGTGCCACGTCGTTATTATTCGTTTACCAATTTTGAGTTTATGCAAGATTGGTTAACCGTGAACGTCTTTATAACCTGGGCGGCTATTGTGGCAGGTTTAGGTCAGGTGGCCTTCTTGGTGAATTTCTTTTATTCGATCTGGTTTGGTAAGAAGGCTACACAAAATCCATGGGGTTCCAATACCTTGGAATGGACAACCCCGGTTGAGCACCTACATGGAAACTGGCCTGGCGAAATACCAACGGTATACCGTTGGCCATACGACTACAGCAAGCCGGGTCACGAGCACGACTTCATTCCACAGACTACACCTTTCTCAGAAACCATGAGTTCGAATTTACCTCATGATTTTGAAGGAGATACAAATGCTGAACGTATTCAGCGTGAATGGGAAAAAGAGCACGGTATAGAGCGTGGTGTGCTCGACCATTAATAACAAAATTAGGTTGAATAATATGATGGGGTATCTCCTAGCGTTCATTCACTACGGGTGCCCCACTTTTATAACGGTATACTTTGAGTGTTTATCTGCCAGGCGAAAAAAGGTTTGTAATCGTCAATAAGATTACGATTATCATGCTCTTTTTGTTGATTTTGGCAGGCGGGGTTGTGCGTAGTACCGGTTCAGGGATGGGATGTCCGGATTGGCCAAAGTGCTTCGATCGGTATATCCCACCAACAAACGAGTCTCAGTTACCGGAAGGGTACGAGCAAAAGTACATTGACAATCGGGCAAAAAAGAATCAGCGCTTTGCGCGAACATTGGATCTTTTTGGTTTTAGCGAACTGGCCGACCAGATCAGGGCGGATAAAAGTATTTTGGTTCATGAGGAATTTAACGCGGCCAAAACCTGGACAGAATATATCAACAGATTAATCGGTGCGATTTCCGGTATTTTTCTTTTGCTATGCATGTTGTTTTCCACCGCATTTCTAAAAAGTAGAAAGCGCATCTTTTTCTTTAGTCTATTGAATCTATTCGTCGTTGTTTTTCAAGCTTGGCTTGGCTCCATCGTTGTTTCTACCAATTTGTTGAGCTGGGTCATAACCGTACATATGTTATTGGCTTTACTTATTTTGGCCATTAGCATTTATACCTATTTTCATGCTAAAGTTTTGAGGGATAGCACCTTATTGATTAACAGAGGCAGCAATTGGTGGCGTATTGGCGCTTGGTTTTTGTTGTTATTAACCGTGGTACAAGTTATTTTGGGAACAGGAGTAAGGGAGGAAATCGATTCGATAGCAAGCAGTATGCAGATGGCCAATCGATCGGCCTGGATATCCAAATTGAGTTTGGTTTTCAACTATCACCGTAATATTGCCATAGCCGTTTTATTTTTTAATGTGCTATTCTTTTTTGTTGTTCGCACCCGTTATGCGCAAAAAAGTGAGCAGAGTAAAGTGGTGAATATGCTATTGCTTACTGTTGTATTACAGCTGGTCGTCGGATTTATTCTAAGTTATATGGGAATACCCGCTTATGCCCAAACGGTTCATTTAATGTTAGCGACGCTGCTTTTCGGTGCACAGTTTTACCTGATGCTATTATTGGGAAAGACCAGCGAGTATGTTGGGCAGTAAATTTAGAATGGTGAAGGATTTTATACAAGATTTAAAACAACTGATAAAGGTTAGGCTATCTTTTACCGTTGTTTTTTCTGCATCCATTGCGTTTTTGGTTGGTAGTAGGGCGCAAGGAGACATTAACTGGTTAAACTGGCTGATCTTAACGGTAGGTGGTTTATTGGTTACCGGTTCGGCCAACGGATTTAACGAGATCATTGAGCGCGATTTAGATAAGTTAATGAAAAGAACAGCAGACAGGCCACTTCCTGCCGGACGGATGACTTCGGGGCAGGCATTGGTGCTCAGCCTGTTAATGGGATTAATAGGTACATTGCTCCTAGTTAAGTTAAATTTCCTTACCGGTGTACTTTCTGTTTTTTCGATTCTGTTATACGCATTTTTCTATACACCACTCAAAAGGAAGTCGCCCATTGCCGTTTTTGTAGGGGCATTTCCTGGGGCACTGCCACCATTGATCGGCTATTTTGCTGCGTTTAAGGAGCCTTTTATTGATGAGATGCCCCTGATTTTATTTGGGATTCAGTTTGTATGGCAGTTTCCACACTTTTGGAGTATCGCGTGGGTATTGGATGATGATTACAAACGGGCAGGTTTCAGGTTGTTACCTACCATGAAGCGGGATCGGGTAAGTGCGTTTATGGTTTTCTTTTCGGCACTGCTCTTTATTCCGGTTTCTTTATTGCCCGTGTTTTATGGCTTTGGCGGATATGTATTGGCGGGTGTTTCTGCTATTAGCGGTGTAGTATTTGCCTATTTTGGGTTTCAGTTATTTTTAAAACGCGATATACAGGCAGCTAAACGAGTGATGTTCACTTCCTTTTTTATTTTGCCTTTATTGCAGTTAATTTTGTTATTTGATTTTATCAAAATATGATAGTGATGAGAGAGCAACGTGAGCAGGTGGATGAATTAGCTACGTTGAAAGCAAAGCGATTTTCGCTATATGTGTTTTTAGTGGTATCGTTTATGTTATTCGCGGCGTGGTCTAGCGGCTTTATTGTTTATACTGCAAGCGGTGAAGATAAGGGCATTAAGACCTTGCTTCCGCATATTTTTATATGGAGCACTGCCTGCATTATACTGAGCAGTTTGTGCATACACTTCAGCTTTAAGGCGGCTAAAGTGGGGCAAGTTGTTAAACAAAAGATCTGGTTGGCGGCAACAATTGCATTGGGCATAGCCTTTTTTATATTGCAATACAATGCCTGGATGGAATTGGCAAGCCGGGGTGTTATGTTCATTAGCAATAATGCCTCGCAATCCTTTATCTATGTTTTTGTTTGGGCCCATCAGGCACATATTTTCGCCGGTATTGTGGTTTTGCTTAATGCCTTTTTTAAAGCAGGCAGAAAAGAAGCGCTGCAAAAAAATGTATTCAGAATGGAGTTGGCCAGTATTTTTTGGCATTTTCTGGATATCCTATGGATATATATATATGTTTTCTTACTTTTGAATCAATAAAACTAATTAAATGAGTACTTCTGTATCGAATTTAGATCAAGTGAAATCTGGGCCATGGAATGGCGGTAGATCACCTTTTGCCATGGAATATGGTAAAATCATGATGTGGTTTTTCTTGGTATCGGATGCCTTTACCTTTTCTGCTTTTTTGATTTATTATGGCGCACAACGCTTTTCGCAGATAACCTGGCCCAATCCAGATGATGTTTTTCAATCCATTCCATTCGTTGCTGATGAGGGCTATCCCTTGGTTTTTGTGGGGATCATGACCTTTATCCTTATTATGAGTTCGGTTACCATGGTACTTGCGGTAGAAGCAGGACACCGTAACTCCCGGAAAGAGGTGGTTGGGTGGATGATAGCAACGATCATAGGCGGTTTAATGTTTTTGGGATGCCAAGCTTTAGAATGGACACACTTACATCATGAAGGTTATTGGTGGGGCAGTATTCCCGAACACTATGAAGGTATCGATAAATTAGGTGCACAGCAGTTTGCCAATCTTTTCTTTACCATTACGGGTTTTCACGGCTTTCACGTAACAACTGGGGTGATCATTAATATTATCATTCTTTGTATGACACTTGCCGGTGTTTTTGAAAGACGGGGTACTTATTTGATGATTGAGAAAGTGGGTCTCTATTGGCACTTTGTCGATCTGGTATGGGTGTTTGTTTTTACCTTCTTTTATTTGGTTTAATTTTTTTTATTCAGTAAGCTATTATCATCATGAGCGCAGAGCATTCAACTATGGAACATGACCACGAGGCACACGGCGAAGGGATGTCCAAGAAATTAATTTGGAAAGTTTTCTTTTACCTATTGGCCATTACCTGCCTGGAGTTTTTTATTGCCTTGGTATTGGTTTACAAAGGGGTCTTGGAAAAAGGGCCTTTGGTTAACTTCATATACGTAGTACTGACATTGATCAAAGCATATTATATTGTTTCTTATTTTATGCACTTAAAATTTGAACGGATGGGATTCATCATCTCTGTTTTGATTGTGTTTATATTCATCATTTATTTCATTATCCTTCTCCTTACCGAAGGCTCTTATTTGAACCTTCACCTGAATCATTTTTTTAGTTAAGGAGAGCGCTAATGATCGGACTTCGAAGAAGTGCTGATGTCGTGGAAGCTAATGGAAAGACGTCCTCATTTGTTTTCAATAAAAAAGATAATAATCCTGGCAGGTGTATTGATCCTACCAGGATTTTGTTATTATTTGTTGCAGGAAAAAGGCCAAAATCGATATAAGTCCTTGCCGATTTATGGAGAGAAAAAGTTAACCGGCACATTCCATAGCAAACGCGGGCAACAGATCCCCGATACCGCATATCACGCGATCCAACCTTTTGATTTATTGGATACCGAAGGTAAGCGAGTAACTTTTGATCCGGATTCCGGTGTTTCTGTTGTATCTTTCTTTTATACCGGAAATCAGGAATTGGCCGATGCTATGCAGTCGGCCATGCAAAGAGTGGCCACCCGATTCGCTAAAAATAGGATGGTCAGCCTATTTTCCATTACTGTTGATCCGCTTCATGATAAGCCGGATAAATTAGCGGCATACCGGAAAAAATGGGGAATGTTCCCTCACTGGGAATTTTTAAGCATAGATTCGGCGGCGCAAGTGAAAGCGATTGCGCAACGTCAGTTTTTGTTGGATGTGGTTTATCCGCCTAAACCCGACCTTCCTATTGTGCATAGTTCGCGCATCGTGCTGGTCGATTCGCAACACCGGATCAGAGGTTATTACGACGCCATAGTGAATCAGGAAGTCGATCAGTTAATTGATGAAGTAACCTTGTTATTAACAGAAGAATATCGAAATATAAGTGTAAATCAATATGGGCGATAAAGCTGTTTTCAGATTAGTATGGGCTGTTTCCATTTTTGTGGTATTGGTGGTAGCATTGCTCCAAAGCGGTTTAATTGCATGGTATTCCGTGCCAAACTGGGTGCTCTTTCTTCCTAAGTTGAACGCCCTCATCAATGGAACCTGTTCCATTTTGCTGTTAATCTCTTTTTATTATATACGTAGGGGGGATATCATCAGGCATAAGCGATTGAATTTGGTTGCTTTTATGTTGTCCGCTTTATTTTTGGTTTCTTATATTATTTATCATTCTACAGGTAACGAAGCCAAATTTGGCGGTCAGGGTATCATCAGGCCAATTTACTTTTTTATATTAATAAGTCATATTATGCTATCGGCCATAGTGCTTCCTTTGGTACTGCTCAGTTTTCACCGCGGCTTGAATATGCAGGTAGAAAAACACAAAAAATTGGTCAGATGGAGTTTTCCCATTTGGTTGTATGTAACCATAACCGGAGTGATTGTCTATTTAATGATGGCTCCTTATTATTAACAGGGGTTATGATTTTACGATTTGCTTAGCGATCGTTATTAATAGTGATTTTTTATTGTTAATTTCGCTATGATGAAACATTAGTGCGGTAGGTTGGTGTTATATGAGGGGAAATCGAGGCCATAAAGGCCTGAAAAAATGATAAAAATGAGACGGTTTATTGCGAGGGTTCTTTTATATTTCTTATTCGTGCTTGCGATATCGGGCACCGCTATCAACTATAGCCATGCACAGTGCGCAATGTGCACCCTAAATGCCGAACAATCGACACAAGATGGAAATACCCAGGGGAAGGGACTTAATAAAGGGATTCTTTTTTTGTTAGGTATGCCTTATTTGGCCGTGGGCGCTATCGGCTATCTGTGGTATAAGAAATATAGAAAAAAGACGAAAGATACGATTGACTATAAGCACGATCCGATCCATCTCAATTAATTGACCCGATGAAGGCGCATACCGGTAAGCTGAAAGCCTTGTTGGAGGCACGATGCCCGCAGTGTCGTATTGGTAAGGTGTTTATAGGTGGAGTATACGGCTTTAAACGGCAGCGTACTAATGAAATTTGCCCGTATTGTGGGTTGGAATTTGAGATAGAGCCTGGCTACTTTTATGCGGCAATGTACGTGAGCTATGCCATGTCTGTTTTAGAAGTTATCCTGATTGGTTTGGCGGCCTATTTGATGAGCAAAAGCGAATCTCCTTGGTTTTATTCTATTACTTTATTTGTCGCTATTTTATTGCTTGCACCGATCAATTATCGGTATTCGCGTCTTATTTTGTTATTTTACCTTACTCCTAAAATAAAGTATGATCCGAAGTATGAGCAGGATCGTTAGAATGAATTGACTTTTCGAATATGGGATTGATGAGTAAGTATACTTTTATTTTTCTTTTAACGGTTCTGTGCTTAAGTGCTTGTAAGGTGATGTCGCCGCGGACCTATGAGGCGATGCTTCATACCCAGGATTCGTTGAACCAAGGTTGGCGGGCAGCGCAGATCAAAAACGACAATTTGCAGGACGAATTAGCTAAACTGAAGGAGGATACCGCTTCTTTGGGCCGGAAGTTAAAAGGCTTGGCGGAGAATCTATCTTCCAGTTCACAGGAAGCTAAGCGTTTAGCTGCCGACTTAGAAAAGCGCGAGAGGCGCTTAAAAGAGGTAGAAGAGGTGCTTGAAAAACGCGAAGAAACTAGTAAGCAATTGAAGGAGCGCTTGCAAAAAGCGCTATTGGGTTTTCAAAGTAGTGGGTTAACGGTTGAGATGAAAGACGGAAAGGTTTACGTATCATTAGCCGATAAATTACTCTTTCCCACGGCAAGTATCACCATTGACAACAAAGGAAAGCAAGCACTTAGCGAGCTGGCTAAGGTGTTAAACGCGCAGCCCGAAATCAGTATCGCCGTAGAAGGGCATACAGATAACCAGAGTGTAAGGAGTTTAGGGCAGATAAAAGATAACTGGGACCTCAGCGTATTGCGTGCCACATCAGTAGTACGTTATTTAACCGATGTGGAAAAAGTTAGCCCAACACGGTTAACCGCGACGGGCAAGGGCGAGTATGTTCCTGTCGATACTGCCGATACGCCGGAGGCCAGAAGCATAAACCGGCGCATTGAAATTGTATTATCTCCGAAGCTGGAGGAGCTTTACCAATTGATTAAGCCCTAGAGGCCTATAGCTCCATGACTTCCAAAACGCTATCAAAGATAAACAGATGCCCCTGAAGCTCATTTTGCATCTTGTCTTGAAGCACAGGATAAATATGTTGCTTAAAAAGCTCAATTTCTTCAAGGTTTGATGTGATCAATTGTATACTGACGGAAAAGCCCTCGTTTGGTGAATCAACAATTTTGAATAACTTGATATCCTGAAAATTACATTTCATTTGAATAAGCGGAATGTAAATTTGCCTTAGCCATTCGAGATGACGAGGGACGAATGGATGGTCAATAATATTGGTGATATTTAATAGGAACATGCTACGAAGATAATAACAATTAAGGGATAGTTTAGCACCCTAGTTTTTGTACTTTAAATGTTACCTCCTGTTTGGTCAAAATTAACATCTTTATGCTTAATTTTCCCTTATGATAAAGAAGGGGGCCATGCAAAGGCCAACACACCGGTCTTATCAATGATTGGATAAACTAAAGCGTTGCCTATCAATGGCGAAAGCAAAAAAGGAAACAGGTTGTGCAGATTTTTTTGGTAGGTAATCTTTGAATCGGAAGATTGATTGGAGATTATATTGTACGGAGGGGGAAAAGACATTGACTAATACGCTTTTCATGAGAATTTTTACTGTTGTAATTTTAATTTTTCTCATTTTTAATTGGCAGTCTTGCCGCTATTTTGAGCAGGATAAAAAAGTACCGCTATCTGCTTTTTTTAAGAATGCTGAAAAAAGTAATTTTCACATTTCGCCAAATGGCGAATACATCTCTTTTTTACAGCCTCATAAAGGAGTACAAAACCTGTATGTTACGTCTATAAACAGCAAAGAAGCTGTTCGCATTACAACCGAGACCGATCGGAACATTGTTAATTATTTTTGGGTAGACAATGAAGAACTGATTTTTTGGAAAGAGCGGACTATGGGTGAAAAGTTGGGTATTTATGCGGTAAACCGTAAGTCGTTATCCGTTCGCAATCTGCTTGTTCCTGCCAATATGAAGTTCCGTTGGGTAGCCCAGCAACTGATCAACAAAGACGAAGTACTGATTTCCCTGAATAAGCGCGATTCGTCTGTCTTTGATGTCTACCGTTTAAATATTCACGATTGTGGGTTAAAGATGGTGGCCAAAAATCCGGGGAATATCAGCAATTGGTTTGTTGATTTGGATGGTAAGATTAGGTTGGCGGTTGCCAGTGACGGTGTTAATGAAACCTTGCTTTATCGGAAAAGTGAGACAGATGCATTTAAGGAAGTCATTAACAATAATTTTAAGACGACGGTTAAGCCTATCAGCTTTATCAAAGACAAGCCCGACCATATTTATGCTTTATCCAATATGGACCGGGATAAGCTTGCGCTTGTAGAAATTGACCTCGACAAGGGAGAAGAAGTAAAAACGTTGTATGTCCACCCTGAAGTCGACGTGAGCAGTGCCCGCTATTCGGAAGTTTCCGGAAATATCAATTATGTGGAATACCATACCCAAAAGCCGGAGCGCTTTTATTTTAATAAGCAGGTGGAAAAGGTATATCAAAAACTAAGGGACCGTTTAGCGAACAATTGGATTCAGCTGGTTGATTTTGATCAAGACGAAAAGCGATTTATCCTTCGGGCTTATGCCGATGATGATCCAGGGGCTGTTTATTGGTATAATCCCGTTGAAGACCGACTAGTGAAGTTGGCTGACGTTAATCCGGCACTTTTAGGTGTTCGGTTGTGCAAAATGAAGGCTGTGCATTTTACATCGAACGACGGTCTGGAGATCAACGGCTATTTAACATTACCCGTTCATAGGGCACAGCGGAAACTTCCCTTGATCGTTATCCCACATAATGGACCCTCTTCCCGTAATGTTTGGGAATATAATAGTGAAGTTCAATTTTTAGCCAATCGGGGGTATGCTGTTTTTCAATTGAACTACAGAGGCTCCACCGGTTACGGTAAAGCGTTTTGGTCGGCCGGTTTTGGCCAATGGGGAGGTAAGTTGCAGGAAGATATCGCAACCGGTGTCCGGATATTGATTGAAAAAGGCATTGCCGATTCCAGCCGGATTGGCATTTTCGGATATAGCTTTGGTGGATTTTGTGCGTTATATGGTGCTTGTTTTCACAGTGATTTATATCGTTGTGCAGCCTCCTATTCGGGAATTACCAATCTGTTTACTTATTTGAAGGAAATTCCTCCCTATTATAAACCCTATTTACAAATGTATTATGAAATGGTAGGGAACCCCGAGCAACAGGCAGATTATTTCAAAGCGGTCTCTCCCGTTTTTCATACCGATAAAATTAAGGGGCCAATTTTTATTGCCCAAGGTGGGCATGACGAGCGGGCAAATGTGAACGAAACCAATCAGATTGTCCGTGAGTTAAAGAGCAAAAATATCCCGATAACGTATCTTTTGAACGAAAACGAAGGACATTACTTTAAAAACGAGGCATCTAGGCTGGAATTCTACGGTCAATTAGAAGCGTTTTTTAAGCAAAATTTAGGCAAAAACTAACTGTCTAAAGATTAGCGGTATGAAAAAACAACCATATAGATATCGGAGAAACTTTTGGCTGATCATTACCTTTGTTGTTTTTGCCTCAACCTTGTTTGCAATCGCCCTGGGTTTAGCAAGAAATTACGTTAGAAAGGTCGTTGAAAATGAATTTGTAGGGAAGAAGGTCGACGTTTTAGAGCATAATATTCAAGCCTATAACGATCTTTTTTTTAACCGAATACCAGAAGTTTCTTTTTATCAGGGCTATCTTGATTCGGCAGGAGCATCGGTATATGCCGATTCTATTTTGAGTAATTATGGCTTTGTGAAACAAATTTTATTTTATGATGTTTACCTGAGCCATGCAAAAAATGGTTTAGGCATAACCCCTAAAATCATTTACTTATTTAGTAGTGAACATCCCCAAGGTGCGCTGATTTACCAGAAAGACAAAAAAGGTAAATTAGATTTACGCATTGCCGAAGAATTTAATGGAATGGCCAGCAAGCTGGTTAGCTTCATGGAAATTGCCGATACGACAAGGAATATCAATAATGAGGAGATCAATCAGTTTTTTTATACGGTCATTCCGGGTAAAATTATTTATATGAATATCCCGAGGAAAGAAGATGTCAAGGCTTATAAAAAGTTTATGGATGGAGACCTTGACAATACTTCGGTATATGAACACGATATCTTTTCTTACCAAATTGATCCGACGGCTTTGGTGATCCAGAATAATCATCCAGAGCTATATGAGCGTGTGGAAATCAAGCCCCTGTTCTATAGCTCACTGGATACCGATCCGGATTTATTGACCACAGAGAGCCCTCTTCCCGGGGCTTTGGCATCCTATAAACTGTATTTCAGTGCGAATCGATCGTTTTTGACCAACGAAGTCAACAAACGTTTTCTTCCCCTGGCGATGATGATTGCTCTAGGTTACGTCGTTCTTTTCATTATTGGATATTTGATTTATCGGAACATTAGTTTTAACCATAGAATGTTTCAATTACAGTATGATTTTGTGAATAATCTGACCCATGAATTCAAAACACCGGTCAGTGTCATTAAAATAGCGGGAAGTAACATCGTCAATGCCAAAGAGCTTAACGAAGAAGCAAGAAAGCATTATGGAAAGATCCTGGATCAGGAAGCCGATAAATTGAATAATTTGCTGAATACCCTATTGTCGTTTACGCAAATTGAAAACAAAGCCATTAAGCTCAAACAAGAGCAGGTTAATATTGCCGAATTTTGTGCGACTATGGTTAATAGCTATCGCTTAAAATACCCTGATTTTCATTTGGAATATGAGATTAAACAAGTCAAAACCCTAATTACCGATCAAGTATTATTGGGTAGTGTGTTCCAAAATTTAATTGATAATGCGTATAAATATTCAAAAGTTGGTAACAAGTTCTTGAAAATCATAATTTTTAAACAAAAAAGGCAAATTATTTTTAAGTTTGTTGATAAAGGAATAGGGATACCGAAAAGCGAGCAGTCTAATATTTTTAAAAAATTTTATCGGGTAAAGAGCCAGTTCAATCAACAGGGGAGTGTTGGTTTAGGCTTAGCCTTTTGTAAAGAATTAATTAATTTTATGGACGGCGACATTCAGGTGAAAAGTGTTGTTGGAAAGGGATCGACTTTTTTAGTCTACCTTCCATATATCGAGTAATAGAAATCCCAGAAATTTAATATTATGCAAAGAAACACAAAAATTGCAGTGATTGAAGACGATGAAAATCTTCGTTTTCTGGTTGTTCATCGTTTGGAATCTGAACATTATCAAGTTATACAGTCTGGAGATGGAAATGAGGCAGAGGCTTTGATTTTAGCGCAAAAGCCTGATATCGTACTTTTAGACTGGATGTTGCCCGGGAAGCAAGGGTCGGAAATTTGCGAGAATTTGCGAAAAGAGGGATTTAACAACCTCATTATCATGATGACGGCTAAATCGCAGGACGTCGACAAAATAGATGCCTATAGTTTCGGTGTCTCCGATTATATTACCAAGCCGTTCAATATGGATGTGCTGGTTGCCATGATTGATAATAAAGTGAAGTTTTTTGTGAATAATAGCAGCGATACCCTGCATTTCGGCAATACGGAACACCATCCCAATACACATTCCTTGGTGCGGGGCGGGAAAAAGATCGAATTAACCATTTTAGAGAACCGTATATTGCTTTATTTCCTGCAAAATTTGGAAAGAGTAATCAGTCGAGATGAACTGATGCAAGTGGTTTGGGGGTATAGCTCTAATGTCAATACCCGAACCTTAGATATGCATATCGTCCGGCTGAGAAAAAAAATCGAAGCCAATCCCGACAAACCCATGCATTTACAGACCGTACGCGGAATGGGCTATAAATTTGTGGCCAATCAAGCCTAAATGTTAAGAGCTGTTAAACATTTGGCGAAATTTGTTTTTTAGTAAAAAAGCCAGTATCTTCGTGTAAACGACTTGGCAAGACCATACTTTTAGCGGTATGGTCTTGCTTATTTTTTATACAATAACCTTAATGGATTATTTTTATGGCAGATATAACGTATTATAGCAAAGAAGGCTTAGATAAATTGAAAGAGGAACTTCAGTTCCTGAAGACAGAAGGAAGAGCGTCAATAGCGAGAGCAATAGCTGAGGCTAGAGACAAGGGCGATTTATCAGAAAATGCGGAATATGATGCTGCAAAAGAAGCCCAAGGTCTGCATGAAGCTAAAATTGCCAAATTAGAAGAGGTATTGGCCAATGCCCGTTTGATCGACGAATCTAAATTGGATACGTCTAAAGTATTGGCATTGTCTATTGTAAAATTAAAAAATACAAAGACTGGAACGGTGATGACTTATCAATTGGTATCCGAAACCGAAGCTGATCTTAAATCCGGCAAGATTTCGGTAAAATCGCCAATTGCTCAAGGTTTGTTAGGCAAATCGGTTGGCGATAAGGCCGAAATCGAGGTGCCGGCAGGGAAAATCGAGTTGGAGATATTAGAAATTTCCCGTTAATCATAGTTGCGGTTATGTGCGGAACACAGCCATAACCGCACTTAACAAACAAATCAAAACCAAAATTACTTAGCTATGCCCACTATTTTTTCGAAGATCGTTGCCGGTGAAATACCCGCTTATAAAGTTGCAGAATCGAACGATTTTTTGGCGTTTTTAGATATTAACCCCTTGGCCGAAGGACATGTGTTGGTTATTCCAAAAAAAGAAACCGACTATATTTTTGCTATGGAAGATGATGAGTATATCGGCCTATGGGTATTTGCAAAAATTGTAGCCGCAGGAGTAAAGGCCGCTTTTCCATGCGAAAAGGTGGGTGTAGCCGTTATCGGTCTGGAAGTTGCGCACACCCATATCCATTTGATACCCATTAACCACGTGGGCGATATCAATTTTTCCAAAGAAAAGCTAAAACTGAGCGAGGAAGAGTTGAGCAGGCATGCCGAAAAGATCCGCGACGCATTGGCAGAAATAACGGGTAAATAAACAGCACGCTATTTTATGCGATGTGTGTTTTCTTTGACGAACGCATCCCATCCCGAATAGCTCTTTTTGGCCTTTCCGGAAGGTGTTCCTCCTTGGAAAGCATGGCAAACGGCTACTGCCAAACCATCTGTTGCGTCTAAAAACTGGGGGCTTTCCTCAAATTGCAAGAGTTGTTTTAACATGGATGCTACCTGTTCTTTTGAGGCATTACCCTTACCGGTAACAGACTGTTTAATTTTTCGGGGAGCGTATTCAGCAATTTCGATTTTTTTGGCTAAGGCTGCGGCCATGGCCACACCCTGTGCACGCCCCAGTTTTAAAATAACTTGGATATTTTTACCATAAAAAGGGTCTTCCAGCGCCATACAATCCGGAGCATACTGTTCGATCAACGCTGTAGTTTTTTCGAAAATACGCTGTAATTTCAGCGCATGGTCTTCAATATGCCCCAATTTAACGACACCTAAACTAATCAAGCTTAATTGCCGCCCCCTTTCCTTGATCAATCCATAACCCATCACCTTGGTGCCGGGGTCAATCCCCAGTATAATTCGTTCGCTTAGATCAGATGGCAACATATCTTGCAATATTACGAAATTGGCTTTGGAAAAAAGAGGCTTATCTTCAGCCCGGGTTGTGGCGTATGTAAGGAGACCAAGGAATGCGATAAAATTTAACAAAAAGTGAATATAGCAGCAAGCATTTTATTCAAGTTTTAGTAACATTGCAATAAAAATAGCCATTTGAGGAAGCAGCAAAAAAAGGTGATCAGCATTGCCATAAAGGCCGCAGTAATCGCATTGGTGATTTGGGTCGTTTATATTAAATTAACAAATAATAGCAATTTACAGGAATTTAATGCACTGCTCAGAAAACTGGATACACAAAGACTGGTTAACCTGCTCGTCCTGCTGTTGCTGATGATGCTGGCCAATTGGTTGCTCGAATGTGCAAAATGGAGCTATCTCTGTAAGCCTATACAACGCATAAGCTTCTGGAAAGCAATAGAAGCCGTATTTTGTGGATTAAGTTGGGCGATATTTACGCCCAACCGGATAGGAGAGTACGGTGGAAGGGTGCTTTTTTTGTCTCCACGTAAACGAATACATGGTGTATTGGCTATGGCCGTCGGCGCCTTTGCGCAGATGGTCATCACCAACGTAATCGGGTCTTTGGCCTTCGCCTGGTTTGCTGTGCATTATTGGAAAGTAGAAGGGTTTTTAGGCTTAGGCTGCTGGTTGTTGGCTGCTTCTTTTTCTGTAGTATTGATCATTCTTTACTTCAGGGTGGCACTTTTTTATGAATGGATCAGGAAGATTAAGTGGCTGGCGTCGTTCCATCGGTTTTTTAAAGTGTTATCGAAGTACAGAATTGCGGTTTTGAACAGGGTATTTTTATTATCCATAGGAAGATTTATCATATTTACTATGCAATATGGAATAGCGATGAAGACATTGATCCCCCAACTACCGGTATTGCCCATGTTTTTGATGGTATTTATCTTGTTTTTTATCCAATCGGCTCTGCCCTCTTTGGATTTGGTTGATGTGGGTGTGCGCAGCATAACCGCTAGTTATTTATTCGGCTTTCTAACCACCCAGGAAATCGCTGTAATGGCGTCGGCTGCGGCGATATGGTTTGTTAATTTAATTCTTCCCGCGATTATTGGTTTATTCTTTGTATTAAAACTGAACATCTTTGGTCATACTCATCATTAGTGGCATTACCCTTTTATTATGCCTTATTTATATTATTGTCGTTGCCGTTTTGGTTAGAGGATGGAAAGTCCTTCCGTTTTGGCAACCGAGTGGCATGGAGCCGTTGACAACCACCGTCAGCGTAGTCATTGCCGCCCGTAACGAAGAACGGAACATCGCTAAAACGATTGACGCGATACTCGCGCAGGATTATCCCAAGGACCTATTTGAGTTGATCATCGTAGATGATCATTCGACAGATAAAACCCCCTTAATTATCGACTCTTATGCAGCGTGTGGAGTGAAGTTGCTGTTGCTTAGGGAAAGCGAAAAGCTCAATTCGTATAAAAAGAAAGCCATCAGTAAGGCCATCGAAACAGCTACAGGAGAACTCATTGTGGCGACTGATGCGGATTGTTATATGGGGCCAAGGTGGTTATCGACAATCGTGAGCCTATACCAGGAGAAGCATTATCGGTTCATTTCATCGCCGGTAACCTATGCCGAAGAGCGGTCTTATTTTGAACGGTTGCAGACATTGGAGTTCCTCTATCTGATCGGAATAGGTGCTTCATCCATTGGCCTAAAGCAGCCATCTACCTGTAACGGGGCTAATTTGGCGTATCGTCGGGATGTTTTTTATGAATTGGATGGCTTTAAAGGAATTGACGATTTAGCGAGTGGAGACGATGAACTGTTTTTGCATAAAGTAGCTAAACGATATCCGGAAGCAATTGGATTCTGTAAATCCAGAGATGCCATGGTTTATACGGCAGCGAAAGAAAACATGACCGAATTGATACGGCAGCGTAGGCGTTGGGCATCCAAAAGTACAAAATATAAGAATAAAAAGATTGTGGCACTTGGTGTTGGCGTTTGGCTTTTTAACCTGATGATCTTGCTTACGGCCACATTGGGTATAGCCTACGCATGGGCAATAAAAGTGACGGTTATTGTATTGCTGGCCAAAATGTTTATTGAGCTGGTTTTTGCCTGCTTCCTTACCCGTTTTGCCCGTAGGCCACATTTATTGTGGAATATACCTTTGCTAAGCATATTGCATATGGTATACCTGGTGTATATCGGCATAGCCGGTAATACCGGAAAATACCAATGGAAAGGTAGAATGGTAAAATAAACGGAGCATTTGACAGCAGTCGGTTAATCTATTTTAATTTTTAACCGAATGGCATCTTCTGCCTTTTTTACGGCTTCTTCTGCGGTTAAACCTTCAGGTTCAATGGGTGTTAACACTTCCCAGCTCATCGGGGTAAAGGCCCGAAGCGGAAAGGCGCCATATTGAACCATTTTCCAAGAGTTATTGATCGCAATCGGAACAATTAACGCATGGGGTACTTTCTTTAAGATCGTTGCTATACCTCCTACCGCAAAAGGCTTCATGACGCCGGTCTTTGATCGGGTTCCTTCTGGAAAAATAACGGTCGACCAATTTTTCTCTTTCATATTCTTGGCTAACTTCAAAATTTCGCCGATCGACTGTTTAGGGTCTTTTCTATCAATATTTGCCGCTCCGCCATATTTCAGGTTGAAAGAAATGCTCGGAATACCTTTAGCCAATTCAATTTTGGAAATAAACTTCGCATGGTGTTTCCTTAAAAAATAGATTAAAGGCGGAATATCGTACATGCTTTGGTGGTTGGCGATGAAGATAATCGACCGATTTGTGGGTAGATGTTGCTGGTTGGCGAATTTAACCGTATTTCCCAATAGGTAATACGAGCTGGTTAAGAACCAGTTGAGTATGTCAACCGATCGCTTGTGCGCGCTATACCCACCCAGTTTAAAGCAAATCCACTGGATAGGATGAAAAATAACGAGAATCAGACCGAAATACAGGTAATGAAAAGGGCTTAGTAAGTATCCGAATAATTTATTCATTGAAAATATCGTATTTAGCGGTTAGCTGTCAGCATTTAGCTCCCTTGCCTGCCCACTGACAAATCGGCCTACTTCCTTTCTTAACCTGAGAAACCCGTTTTAAAGCCGATTGCCAAAAGTCGAGGTTAATTTCTAAATTACACTCCAAATGCTTCTTTAACCTGATCAATATAATCCAATTTTTCCCAAGTAAAAAGTTCGACTTCCATTGTTTTCACTTCGCCCATCGAATTTTCAAAAACCTTGGCTACCGTTTGTGGTTCCCTGCCCATATGGCCATAGGCGGCCGTTTCCGAATAAATTGGATTTCGCAATTTTAATCGGGTTTCTATGCCATAAGGCGTAAGGTCAAAGAGTGCTTTTATTTTATCGGCAATTTCTCCATCGGAGATGGATACGTTGCTTTTTCCATAGGTATTGACATAAATCCCCATCGGGTCTTTTACTCCTATTGCGTAGGATAATTGAACCAGCATTTCGTCGGATACACCTGCTGCTACGAGATTTTTAGCAATATGGCGAGCTGCGTAGGCCGCTGAGCGGTCGACCTTAGAAGGATCTTTGCCGGAGAAGGCCCCGCCACCATGTCCGCCTTTACCACCATAGGTGTCGACGATAATCTTTCTGCCAGTTAAACCGGTATCGCCATGTGGGCCACCGATCACGAATTTGCCTGTGGGGTTAATATGATAGGTGATATCATCATTGAAAAGCGCCTGCAATTCTGGCTTTAATTGTGCTTTAACACGAGGGACCAGGATATGGATAATATCCTGCCGTATCTTTTTTAACATTTCTTCTTCGGTATCAAACTCATCATGCTGGGTAGAAACCACGATGGTATCCACGCGAAGTGGGGTATGATCGTCGTTATAGGCAATGGTAACCTGAGCCTTGGCATCTGGACGTAAATAGGGCATTTCCCGGCATTCACGGCGCAAAGCGGCAAGTTCATAGAGCAATTTATGCGACAAATCCAGGGCAAGCGGCATGAGGTTTTCCGTTTCTTTATTGGCGTAACCGAACATAATGCCCTGATCGCCGGCGCCTTGTTCCTGCTTCTCTTTCCGGTCGACACCTTGGTTGATATCTGGCGATTGTTCGTGGATGGCAGAAAGGATGCCGCACGAGTTAGCCTCAAACATATAAGCCGATTTCGTATAACCTATTTTTTCAATAACAGCGCGTGTTATTTTTTGTACATCGAGATAAGTATTGGATTTTACCTCACCAGCTAAGACAACCTGGCCGGTTGTTACTAAAGTTTCGATGGCTACCTTGGAGTCTGGGTCCCAAGCTAAGAAATTATCAATCAATGCGTCCGAAATCTGATCGGCAATTTTATCAGGATGTCCTTCCGAAACGGATTCTGAAGTGAATAAATAAGGCATAAACGTTCTTTTAATTTTTTACAACAAGCGTAAAATGTTATGGTAAATAAACCATGGAGTGTAAACAGATCAGAAAAGGCAGTTATTAGCACTTTTTTACTGTGGTTGCAATCCCGCCGATTGGATGGCACGCAAATCATTCCACATTTTACGGGGGCAAAATTACAAATAGATTTTAATATAAAAAATTTGATGTTCACCATTTTTATGAATAGAACCAGGCGGGAAGAACAAAAAAATGGCACGCCCCAAATAAAAAATGGGGCATGCCATTTTAGTAAATGGCGAGCCCATTTAACCAAATGGAGCGCCCCATTTTTTAAACGAAGCGCCTCATTTTATGCAATAAAAAATGTATTCTTATACCAAAATCCGGGATATCCTGTATTTTTGTTGTTTACAGCTCGATGATGGCGAAGAAACGCGTACAATTTTTAATCAACCCAATATCTGGGGGAAAAAAGAAAAAAGGCTTAGCTAAACTGATACAAAGGCATCTCAATAGCGAAATGTTTGACGCAGATTTTAAAGAGACGGCCTATGCCACCCATGCTTCTGAATTGACGAAAGAGGCCCTGGCTAACCAATTTGATTTGATTGTAGCCGTTGGCGGCGATGGAACGATTAACGAAGTAGCCAAGGAACTGTTAAATACAGCAGTGCCCATGGCCATTGTGCCAGAAGGTTCGGGAAATGGATTGGCGCGTTATTTGGGCATTCCATCTGATGTAGCACAGGCAATTAAACGGATTAATCAGTATAAATTATCAACGATCGATAGCGGGTTGATGAATGGACATGCCTTTTTTAATATCGCCGGTATGGGGTTTGATGCGCTGATCAGCGACCGTTTTGCTGAAAATACCACCAGAGGGCCATTAGGGTATACCAAAGTGGTATTGCAGGAGATCAGTAAATACCAAGCACAACGGTACCTATTGGATATCGATGGACAGAAATTGGAGCGCGAAGCGTTCATGATCAGCATTGCCAATTCGCCGCAATACGGAAATAACGCGTATGTGGCCCCTGGAGCTTCTGCACATGACGGACTTTTGGATGTTTGTATTATTAAGCCCTTTCCGATATTTCAGCTGCCGGTGATGATTTACCATTTATTCAGTCGTACAGCCCATCAATCGGAATATGTAGAGATTATAAAAGGAAAGCAAATAGTTATAACGCGAACGACATCGGGACCGGTACATTTGGACGGAGAACCGCACCAATTAGACCGTACACTGCATATCGAAGTTCTGCCGGCGTCGTTAAAAGTGGTGAGTTAGGTATCGTTGTCGGTCATCAGCTATCGGCAATTGGAAGGTTGTGCGTTGTCTGTTGCGGGTTATGAGCGACAGCGGAAAGCTTAAAAGCTTAAAGCGATAAAGCGAAAAGTGTGTAAGAATTAACGGCTTTAATTATGGTCCGGATCGCAGCTGCTTTATGGCCGGTGGTTTTGTCATGCTGACGGAAGGAAGTATCTTTCGATTGTTGGTTTACGAACAAGGATATTGCTGATAAAAGACGGAATAAGGCCGATAGCTGATTTCTGATAGCGGAAAGCGATAAAGCGAAAAGCTTGGGGCCTTTAAGTGAACAAAATTATTAATTGGGATAAAACATAGGTAACGATGAGTAAAAAACAGAAATATAACGGGATCGTTTATTCTACCAATGAAGATTTCAACTATTCGGCAGATGAAGCGCAGGAAGCGGAGACCCTTCCTCCCGGGAAACAGCAACTCCGTGTGTCATTAGACAAAAAACAACGAGGAGGCAAAGCGGTGACATTGGTTAGTGGATTTATAGGGCGGCAGGAAGATCTTGTCGAACTAGGAAAGCACTTGAAGCAGCGTTGCGGGGTTGGAGGAACGGTGAAGGAGGGGGACATCCTGATTCAAGGTGATTTTAGAGGGAGGGTTACCGAACTGCTCATCAACGAGGGCTACCGGGTTAAACAGGTTGGCGGGTAGCTGGGCCGGCCTTGTTATTTTCGGTAAATTATGGATCGGCTACAATAATAAACCCAGATAAGCGTTTATCAGAACGTGGCGGAAGCGAGAGAGGCGGAACCTAAAATTTTAAGAGTAAAAATGACGGTAAAAAAAGCATTTATTGGTGTATGTTGTACACTAAGTTTTAGTGTGATGGCTCATAAGTGGTTACAAAGAAATTGAAATCTGCGGAAAACGAAAATTTAAGGCAAATTTCATTTAAAATAGCTAAGAAAACCGCGTTTTTTTTATGTCATTAATTTGCAATTACAAAAAAAAATAGTTTTTATTGTAAAAAAAAGTCACGCTTATGCAGTGACATGAGAGATAGATGCACTTTTTTTAGCGTTGATGCCGCTGTTGAACGTTCTAAAAGAAGTATATTTAAAAGTTAATATTGTAGAAATTTGTTTTTTAATCTAAAATTATAAATTTGCCTTTGCCTTTTGTAAACGTAAAAAAAATAAAGGCAGACATGTTGTACAATTAAAAATTAATCCATAAAACTAAAAACTAAAAAATCAAAAAAATGGCAAACGCACCAAAACCAACCCCGGCTAAGAAAGAGAGCAGCTCAAAAGGTTCTAACGTATTTGCAAGTCTAGCAATCATTATCTGCCTTATTATAGGCGCATTAGTATGGAAATTTGTGATGGGTGATCCTGCAAACTTCCAAGGTGGCGATCCTGAAAATGGTGAACCGATGCCTGGAAACTATTTCGCGATGGTTTACAAAGCAGGATACATTGTGCCTGTGCTTTTAGGTTTGTTATTGATGGTGATCGTATTTTCCTTCGAGCGTTTCTTTGTGATCAGCAGAGCATCAGGTAAAGGCAATGTAGATGCATTCGTTTCAAAAGTACAAGGCTTTTTGTCTGCAGGGAACATCGATGCCGCGATCGCTGAATGTGATAAGCAACAAGGGTCTGTAGCCAACGTAATCAAATCTGGCTTACATAAATACAAAGAAGCCTCTGTAGATACTACTTTGGATACTGAACATTCGGTATTGGCCATTCAAAAAGAAATTGAAGAAGCAACTGCATTGGAAATGCCTATGCTGGAAAAAAACCTGACTGTTATCGCTACCTTGGTATCTATCGGTACCCTGACCGGTCTGTTAGGAACAGTAACCGGTATGATCAAAGCGTTCTCCGCTTTAGGTACAGGTGGTGCGCCAGACCAAGCGCAGTTGGCAAACGGTATTTCTGAAGCGCTAATCAATACAGCTACTGGTATCTTTACTTCAACCATTGCCGTTATCATGTATAACGTATTTACCTCTAAAATTGATAAACTAACCTATTCTATTGACGAGGCCGGTTTCTCTATCGTACAGACTTACGCTTCTAAGCATAAATAAAAAAAGTGAAAAAATTTCTGTTCATTTATGGAAATGGATGGAAATCATCATCACATAATAAAAGAGATTTTTATTTACTTATAAACGTAAAGAGATGCCAAAGATTAAAGTAAAAAGAGCAAGCACTACCATCGACATGACGGCGATGTGTGATGTGTCTTTCCTGTTGCTTACTTTCTTTATTCTGACCGCAACCGCACGCCAGCCGGAACCGTTACAGGTAGATACTCCGGCATCAACCGTACAGATTAAAGTACCTGATACTGACTTAGGTACCATCACGGTGGGTGATGACGGGAAGGTGTTTTTTGGCGTAACAGGCCAAAATATCCGAATGCGAATGCTGGAAAGAATGTCTGAGAAGTATAGCATAGGGTTTTCCCAAAAGGAAAAAGAAAGGTTTTCGTTAATGGAAGGATTTGGAGTTCCTATTGGTAACCTGAAGCAAATTATTGCAATGGATAACAGCGAAAGGAATAAAAAAGGGTTGCAGCCCGGTATCCCTACGGATTCTGTTGGAAATAATCCTTCAGAGTTACACGATTGGATTATTGCTGCCCGTTACGCAACCAAAGAAATCGACAACAAGGAAATGCGCGTTGCTATTAAGGGCGATGCTAAAGAGCAATACCCATCCATTAAGAAAGTTATTGATATCCTTCAAGGACAGAAGGTGAATAAATTCAGTTTGGTAACCAATCTGCGGTCGGAAGATTATTAGGATTAAAAGGAGATATAAGAAATGGCAGAATTAAATACCGGTGGTAAGGCGCAGCCGAGGGTTGACTTAACACCAATGGTTGACTTGGCTTTCCTTTTGATTACTTTCTTTATGTTGACTACTACCTTGGCCAAGCCCCACGCAATGGATGTGGCTATGCCGGATAAGGATAAAGAAAATAAAGATGATAATCTGGAACTCGCTGATAATCGGACGATGACCGTTCTTTTGGGTGCTAATAATAAGATTTCGTATTATATGGGACAGTTAGAGAAGCCTTTAGAAGGTCCTACCACTGTCGATTATGGTAAGAATGGAATTCGCCCTGTATTGTTAAAGAAATTGAAAGATGTACAGGCAGCAACAGGGAAGGGATTAATTGTCGTTCTCAGGCCGAGTGACCATTCCAGCTATCGAAACCTGGTAGATATCATGGATGAAATGAAGATCACGAATGTACAGCAATATATGATTGGTGATATTAGTGATCCCGAGGTAGAGCAGTTGAAAAAAGATGGTATTTATTAACGGGAAGTTATTTCTCAAAAATATAAAATGAAATTATGTTAGGCTCTAAGTTAGATATATTCAAAACACAGTGGGTTGATGTTGTCTTTGCTGGGCGTAACAAGGCTTATGGAGCTTACGATCTACGTCGTATCTCCGGTAAATATACGGCTAGGGCTTTGCTTATCGGTATATTGCTTTTCGTAGGACTTGTTACTTCTCCGATGATTATTAAAGCCATCCGAGGCGACCAGGAAGAAGCCCCTGAAGAAGTGATAGAAACGGAAGTGGTACTTTCAGAACCTCCTCCGGTAAATGAGGAAGCACCACCTCCCCCTCCTCCCGTTGAACCTCCGCCACCACGTGTGGACCAGGTACGGATGCCTCCACCGAAAGTCGTTCCCGCTGAGCAAGTTCGGGATGAGGAACCACCAACGGTAGAGGAATTAAAAAAGGCAGACCCAGGTCCGAAGACCATAGCCGGAGACCCTACAGCAGAAATCCGTATCGATATGCCCGTTGGTGAAGGGCCGAAGGATGCGCAGGTAACCGAGGCGGGTTCTGGTATTATGGACTTTAACGCCGTGGAAGTGCCGCCAACCTTCCCTGTAGGAATGTCGGAATTCTATAAATGGGTAGGAAAGAATTATAACTATCCGCAAATGGCGAAGGAGCAGGGTGTAAGTGGAACAATCCACGTATCCTTTGTGGTAGAACGAGATGGTTCCTTGACGGATATCAAAGTACTCCGCGATTTGAAATATGGTACAGGAGAGGAAGCTAAGCGTATGCTGCAGAACTGTCCAAAATGGAAACCGGGTATTCAAAACGGTCGTCCGGTACGTGTATCTTATTCGCTTCCGATCAAGTTGAACTTACAAGGTATGTAGTTTCATGCAGGAAACAAGAAATAAGGATTCCTATAGACAGAAATCGCCCGCAAAGCGATTTCTGTCTATTTTAGGACTTTTCATGTTTGGCTTCTATTTGATATTGGGCCTTATTATCGTGTTTTGGGATGGGTTTCCGCTAGCCTTGGAAAAGACTTATCGGATATTATTTGGCGTTGTATTAATTATTTACTCCTTTCTTCGTTTTGCCCGATTATGGCAAAATCAACAGATCGATAGGAGAAAGTAGACAGAGCTAGCTGTGTAATTAGTGGATTATACTTTTTTTCGCATTTTCTTGCACAGTTATAGGATGTCGCATTTTTTTACTAACTTTAACGTATTAGATTGCCTAAGCATGACCAGGAATCGTTGTTTTTCATTTGTTTGCTTATTGTTGGGGACGTTGGCTGCGTGTAATACGACTCCGTCCGAAGAGCAGCAAGGAATTTTAACGGGTAAGGCAAAAGTATTGGTTGATGAAACGATCGAACCGATCATCGAAGATCAGGTTGATGTGTTTCAAAGCAGTTATACCAATGCGGAGTTAACATTAGTTCCCTTGGCTGAAAATGAGGTAATCCATGCTTTATTGAAAGATTCGGCAGAAATTGCTGTCATGGCCAGAGCATTAACAGACGAGGAAATGGCTTTTTTTAAAAAGAAGACAATTTATCCGAAGACGGTACGTTTTGCTACCGATGCCATTGCGTTGATTCGAAGCCGGTCTGATGCCGATTCGGTTATTACTGCAGACGAAGTTATCCAGGTTATGCAAGGGAAAGAGGTGCCGGCGTTGCCAAGTTTAGTGTTTGACAATGCCAATTCGAGCACGGTGGCCTACTTTAAAAAGTTGGCCAAAATTGAGGAATTGCCAAGCAAGGGTGTTTATGCACTAAAGTCTAATGCCGATGTGCTGAAATATGTGACGGAACATCCACAAAGCGTAGGCGTTTTAGGTATCAACTGGATTGCACAGCCTACGCCGGAATTAGCGCCTTATATTCCTAAGATCAGGGTTTTGGCTGTTAAAAACCAAGAAGGGAAACCGGGAAGCGATGGTTATTATAAACCTTCGCAGTCAAATTTGGCGCTAAATTTGTACCCCTTCACCAGGAGTCTGTACTGTATAAACGTGCAGGGGAAAAAAGCGGTAGGTTTTGGCTTTTCTGCTTTTTTATATGGTGAACGCGGGCAACGATTGATTTTAAAGTCGGGTTTATTGCCCGATAGCATCCCGCCGAGGGAAATCATCATTAGGGAACAGTAAATTAACTTAAAAATATAAAAACCAAAAGAACAATGAAAATGATAAAAAGAGCAGCAGGTATAGGGCTTGCAATTGCCTTTATTGCATCGGGTACTGCTTTTGCACAGAGCTTGAAAGATGCACAGATCGCAATTGATGCAGAACAATATGCGAAGGCAAAATCTATTCTACAGACCTTAATCAAGAACAAACCCGATGAAGCAGAAAATTATTTCTACTTAGGGGACGTTTACTTGACAATGGATTATCCGGATTCTGCACAAGCAATTTTTGAAAAGGGAGTGGCTGCTGATGAAAAAGATCATTTGAACCAAGTGGGCTTAGGCGCCGTTGCTTTAACGAAAGGCGACGCTGCCGGCGCAGAAGCCAAGTTTACGGAAGCTACAGCCAAATTAAAGAAAAAAGATTATTTACCCTTGTTGTATGCAGGTAGGGCTTATTTGAATCCTAATTTGGAAAAACCGGATTACCAAAAGGCATTAAGCTGGTTGGAAAAAGCAAAGGCCACTGGGCAAAAAGATGCATTGATCTATTCATCATTGGGCGATGCCTATTTTGGATTGAAAGATGCCAGCAATGCCTACACCAACTATCGCGATGCTTACGATATGGATAATACCTTTACCCGTGCCAGGGTACAGATGACCATTATCTCTAAGCAAGCGAGGGCATTTGAGGAAGCTGCGCAAGATTTGAAAGCGATTACGCAGGAGCGCGCTGATTATGCACCGGCTTATCGGGAATTAGCGGAAACTTATTATCTGTATGCACAATTTGCCACTAAAACGGAAGATTATAATAGCCGTTTGCAAGAAGCATTAGGATATTATAAGAAATATATGGACCTAACGGATTATTCGTTGGATTCGCGTATGCGTTATGCCGACTTCCTTATCTTGGCCAAAGATTACAAAACTTTGGAAGTACAAGCGAAGGAAATGGCACAGGAAGCCGATGTAAATCCACGTATCTTGCGCTATTTGGGTTATGCTTCATATCAAAATGGCAATTATGCCGATGCGCAAAAAGGGATTACTGATTTTATGGGTAAAGTAGAAGAAAGCCGGATTATTCCACAGGATTATTTCTTCCTAGGGCTTTCTGAAGTAAAATTAGCTACAGATTCCACTAAAGCTACTCCGGATACCGCCTTATTGACCGAAGGGGTTTCCAACTTGACGAAAGCAGTTACGAAAGATACAACCTGGTCTTTAGCCGAAGATTTGAGTAAAGAGGCGAAATCTAATTTTGATGCCAAACATTTCGGTTTAGCGGGAGCTTTATTTAAAGCCGCTGCCCAAGCACCAAAATCGAAGACGTATAACTACGACTTGTTTTACTGGGGTTATTCGCAATATTGGAATTATGTTATAGCTTATCAGGCAAAAACAAATCCTTCAAAAAGTATCTTAGAGGATGCTGTTACAGCATTTAATAAGGTTCATGAGGTAGCACCCGATATGGCTGAGGCCTACTTGTTCCAGGCGCGTTCTGAACGGTTAATGGATGATCCTGAAAATCCAACAGGTTTAGGCGTAGAAACCTTTAAAAAATACATCAGCGTCGTTGAAGCAAAAGGAGTTGAATCACAAACAGCTACTACAAAGCGGAACCTTTCTGAAGCTTACGACGTAATAGCGGCTGACCTGGTAAATAAAGAAGATTACCAAGGTGCTCGCGAAATGTTACAAAAAGCTTTAGCTGTTAATCCGAATGATGACTATGCTAAAACAACCTTAGAGCAATTAGCTCCTGCTGCAAATACCGGTGCACAACCGCAAAAGCAACAATAAGCGAATTTCTTTAATAACAAAAAAGCGCCGGGATATCCACTATCCCGGCGCTTTTTTGTTTATCGTGATATAATGACAAAAACGAATAGGTACTTGCTATTCTGCCGGGTATCCTTTATGTTTGTACTATCCTTACTAACTAAATAACGAATTATGGAAACAGCTGCTGTAAACACGCCAGTTGATTATTTGCCGATCCTCTTTCAAATGATTGTAGCGGTTGGTTTTGGGGTAGTTACCGTTATTGGTACCCACCTTATCGGCCCCAAATTACGTACAGCAAATAAATTAACTTCTTTTGAATCAGGTATTGAAGTTGTCGGTAATGCCCGGCAGCCGGTCTCCATAAAATACTTCATGGTGGCTATACTGTTCGTCATTTTTGATATTGAAGTCATCTTCATGTATCCCTGGGCGGTTAATTTCCGCGATTTCGGAGTAGATGGGCTCATCGAGATGTTTATTTTCATGGGCCTTTTATTACTGGGCTTCATTTACATCTTGAAAAAGCGAGCATTGTCTTGGGAATAAGGCCATCCTGTGCAAATAGAATCATTCTAAATACTACAATTTCTAGTTTGCTGTAAGTTAATTTGTTAGATTTGGTTAGGCTGCTTTTTTAGCAGAGTGCGGATGTGAACATATGCCATAACCTGGCATTAATACCTTGAATTATGACTGATATTAAGTTAGCTCCGGCCCCTCCAGGTGTTACAGGGTCGGGATTTTTTGCTACTACTCTCGATAAAGCCGTTGGACTTGCACGTGCAAATTCTTTATGGCCTCTTCCTTTTGCTACTTCGTGTTGCGGCATTGAATTTATGGCGACAATGGGGGCCACCTATGACCTGGCTCGTTTTGGCGCAGAACGGCCTAGTTTTTCCCCACGACAATCAGATATGTTATTGGTAATGGGCACCATAGCCAAAAAGATGGGGCCGGTATTGAAGCAGGTATATACCCAAATGGCCGAACCTAGATGGGTGATCGCCGTTGGTGCCTGTGCATCGAGCGGTGGCATTTTCGATACCTACTCGGTATTGCAGGGAATCGATGAAATCATTCCGGTAGATGTGTATGTTCCCGGTTGTCCGCCCCGTCCGGAAGCGATCTTGGACGGTGTGTTACGGCTGCAGGAAATTGTGCGGAACGAATCCTTACGGAGGAGGGAATCTCCAGAATATAAAGCATTGTTGGAAAGTTACGGAATACACCATGGTTAAATTGGATAATGCAGCGCTTTTTCAGCAATTGAGTCGGCAGTTCGGAGAAGAAGTTCAAAAAATAGACGAACCTTTCGGGCTTTTGACCATAGAAACATCAAAAGAGCGTATCCTTGAAGTACTTCAATATCTGAAAACGGATAGCCAGCTTCAATTTATTTATCTGACAGATATTACGGCCGTTCATTATCCCGAGTTGGCATTGCCCATAGCCGTAGTCTATCATTTACATAGTTTGGTCCAAAATGTGCGCCTTCGGATTAAAGTGTTTATTTCCGGAGAGCAACCGGAGATTCCCAGCGCTACTTCGTTATGGAATGGGGCCAATTGGATGGAGCGGGAAACGTATGATTTCTTTGGCGTTCAATTTATTGGGCATCCGGATTTGCGACGGATCCTTAATGTGGATGATATGGAGGTTTTTCCGATGCGGAAGGAATATCCCTTGGAAGACCCCAATCGTGTGGATAAAAAAGACTTTTTCTTTGGTAGATAATCAGATGTTATGAGCGAATTTAAGCCGAGCGTGAATCGCAACCATCCCATTTTCGAAGATAATGATCCGCAGGATGAGTTAACGACCCTAAATTTAGGGCCTACCCATCCGGCTACCCATGGAGTTTTTCAAAATGTTTTGCAGGTAGACGGCGAACGCATTGTAAGTGGCGTTTCGACTATTGGCTATATTCACCGTGCCTTTGAGAAAATTGCGGAGCATAGGCCCTATTATCAAATCACACCCTTAACGGATCGTCTAAATTATTGCTCCTCCCCAATTAATAATATGGGCTGGCATATGACGGTAGAAAAGCTTTTGGACATTGAAATCCCCAAGCGGGTGCAATATATGCGTGTGATTATTATGGAGCTTGCCCGCATTGCCGATCATATCATTTGCAACGGCATCTTGGGCGTAGACACCGGTGCTTTTTCCGGCTTCCTGTATGTGATGCAGGAGCGCGAGTTTATTTACGAGATTTTTGAGGAAATATGTGGTGCCCGGCTAACAACGAACATAGGACGCATAGGTGGTTTTGAGCGGGATTTTAATGAGACGGCCTTAAGTAAGATCAAGCAGTTTGTTAAACGTTATCCGCCGGTACTGGCCGAATTTGAAGAATTATTCAACCGGAATCGGATTTTTATTGAACGTACTTCCGGCGTGGCATGTGTAGATCCGGAAACAGCTTTAAGTTACAGTTGGAGCGGCCCGCTTTTGCGTGCCGCCGGAGTGGATTACGACGTACGGGCCAATGAGCCCTATTCTTCCTACGAAGAATTTGATTTTGAGGTTCCGGTTGGCGAAAAGGGCGATGTGTACGATCGTTATATGGTGAGAAATGAGGAGATGCGTCAAAGTATCCGCATCATTGAACAGGCAATTGAAAAATTGGAAAAAGAGCCCCGCGGTCTTTTCCATGCGGATGTACCGGAGTTTTACCTGCCACCAAAGGAACAGGTTTACAATAATATGGAAGCCTTGATCTACCACTTTAAAATTGTGATGGGGGAAATCGATACGCCAAAAACTGAAGTTTATCATGCAGTAGAAGGTGCAAATGGCGAATTAGGTTTTTACTTGATCAGTGATGGGGGCCGATCTCCTTATCGTTTGCATTTTAGGAGACCATCGTTTATCAACTATCAGATGTATGCCCCAATGAGTAGCGGTATGTTGCTTTCCGACGCGATTATCAATATGAGTAGTTTAAACGTTATTGCAGGAGAATTAGATGCTTAGTATTCATAAAAATGAACCCACTGCCTTTGAGGAAGATTTGATTAAGGAGTTTGACGGCATTGTGCAGCGCTATCCCGAAGGCAGGCAGAAGTCGGCCTTGTTGCCCGTGCTTCATGCCGTGCAGGCGCGGTATGGTTGGTTGAGTGTTGATGCCATGGATCAAGTGGCGGCCTATCTGCATATCGAGCCTATCGAAGTTTATGAGGTGGCTACATTTTACACCATGTTTTTCCTTAGGCCGCAAGGGAAGTATGTGTTCGAAATCTGTCGGACGGGGCCCTGTTGCCTGGTGGGGGCCGAAAGCATCATGGCTTATTTAGAAAAACGCCTTGGCGTAAAGGAAAATGAGGTTACTTCGAATGGCTTGTTCAGTTGGCGAGGGATTGAGTGTATAGCGGCCTGTGGAATGGGGCCTGTACTCCAGATTGGGCCGGAGTATACCTTTTACGAAAACCTAACCGAAGAGCGTATTGATACATTGATTAATGAATTAGAGGCAAAAGAAAAAGCATGATATTATGGCCCGGAAACTGTTATTAGAACATATTCATGTACCCGGCATCAATACATTTGCCGTATACCGGCAACAAGGAGGATACCGCGCCGTTGAAAAGGCACTTAAAGAGCTGGGGCCTGACGCTATTGTAGAAGAAGTAAAGAAATCGGGTTTAAGAGGGCGTGGTGGAGCCGGCTTTCCTACCGGAATGAAATGGAGTTTTTTGGCTAAACCGGAGGGTGTTCCGCGCTACTTGGTCTGCAATGCAGACGAGTCGGAACCGGGAACATTTAAAGACCGCTTCCTGATGACGCATATTCCACATGCGCTGATTGAAGGAATGATTGTAGCCAGTTACGCCTTAGGTGCAAATACGTCTTATATCTATGTACGCGGGGAAATGATGCCGCAGATCCGTATTTTAGAAAAAGCTATCGCAGAAGCGAAAGCTGCCGGTTTCTTGGGAAAGAATATTTTGGGCTCTGGATATGATCTCGAGCTGTATGTTCACCCTGGTGGCGGGGCCTATATCTGCGGTGAGGAAACGGCGCTTTTGGAGTCTTTGGAAGGTAAAAGAGGTAATCCGAGGATTAAGCCCCCTTTTCCCGCTGTGGCCGGCTTGTACAACTGTCCTACGGTAGTAAATAATGTAGAATCGATTGCGGCAACGGTACCGGTTATTAACTTAGGAGGCGAAGAATATGCCAAAATTGGGGTGGAAAGAAGTACCGGAACCAAGTTGATATCGGCTTCAGGCAATATCAATAAGCCAGGTGTTTATGAAATCGAATTAGGGCTTCCTGTAGAAGAGTTTATTTATTCGGACGAATATTGCGGAGGTATTGCCAATGGGAAGCGGTTAAAGGCAGTGGTGGCAGGTGGTTCTTCCGTGCCTATTCTGCCAGCTAACCTGATTTTGAAGACGGCTAAAGGTGAACATCGTTTGATGACCTACGAATCGCTTTCCGACGGAGGCTTTGCAACCGGCACCATGTTAGGTTCTGGCGGTTTCATTGTGTTTGATGAAGATCAGTGCATCGTTCGGAATACCTGGAATTTCGCACGCTTTTATCATCATGAAAGTTGCGGTCAGTGTTCGCCCTGTCGGGAAGGAACCGGATGGATGGAAAAAGTGCTGCACCGCTTGGAACATGGCCATGGTCAATTCAGCGACCTGGATTTACTGGTGGATGTATCGAAAAAAATAGAAGGCAATACGATTTGTCCGCTTGGAGATGCTGCGGCATGGCCTGTTGCCAGTGCCATCAGGCATTTTAGGGATGAGTTTGAATGGCATGTTACCCATGGAGAGGAAGCACAAACACGTAATTACGGATTGGCACATTATGCTGACCCTTTGGTTATGAGCGAAAAGCTTTAAAGCGGAAAGCTGTAAAGCGGAAAGCCTAAAGAAGAGGCCGCTGCTAAAAAATAGATATCGGCGATTTAAATACGCAATACGCAATACTTTGTACGCAATACTATATTGTTGAGAGCGAAAAGCTTTAAAGCGGAAAGCCTAAAGAAGAGGCCGCTGCTAAAAAATAGATATCGGCGATTTAAATACGCAATACGCAATACTATATGGGTTAACAGTTGATATAAAACAAGAACAAACTGATGAATATTGAGAGCGAAAAGCTGTAAAGCGGAAAGCCTAAAGAAGAGGCCGCTGCTAAAAATAGATATCGGCGATTTAAATACTCAATACGCAATACTTTGTACTCAGTACTCAGTACTCAATACTATATAAATTATGGCTGACAACGAAAAGATAAAAGTAAGTATCGATGGTATTCCGGTGGAGGTAGCACCCGGAACAACTATACTTCAGGCAGCCCGTCTGATAGGGGGCGATATTGTCCCTCCGGCGATGTGTTATTATTCTAAATTGAAAGGGAGTGGCGGAAAATGCCGTACCTGCCTGGTTAAGGTGAGCAAGGGATCGGACAAAGACCCTCGTCCGATGCCGAAGCTGGTTGCTTCTTGCCGAACAACCGTGATGGATGGTATGGAGGTGCTGAATATTACCTCTAATGAGGTAGTTGAAGCACGGAAAGGCGTAGTGGAGATGTTGTTGATCAATCATCCTTTGGACTGCCCGATATGCGATCAAGCTGGCGAATGCCATCTGCAAGATTTGGGATTTGAGCATGGAGCTGCCAATACGCGGTATGAGTTTGAGCGCCGTACTTTTGAAAAGATTGATATCGGTGATAAAATTCAATTGCATATGACGCGCTGTATTTTATGCTACCGCTGTGTGTTTACGGCCGATCAATTAACGGATAAACGTGTTCACGGCATCTTGGGCCGTGGTGATGCTTCGGAGATCTCTACCTATATCCAAAAATCGATCGATAATGATTTTTCCGGAAATATAATTGACGTATGCCCGGTGGGTGCCTTGACCGACAAAACATTTCGGTTTAAAAACAGGGTATGGTTTACCAAACCGGTAGAAGCACATCGGGATTGCCCTACCTGTTCGGGTAAAGTCACCTTATGGTATAAGGGAGAAGAAGTATTGCGGGTTACGGCACGTAAAGATCAATACGGTGAAGTGGAGGATTTTATTTGCAACACTTGCCGTTTTGACAAGAAAAAGACCAGCGACTGGGTGATCGAAGGGCCACGTAAAGTATCACATACGTCGGTAATATCAGCTAATCATTATGAGCAACAGAAGCCCTTACCCGTGCTGAAGGAGAACCCGAAACTACAAGAAGCTAACAAAGCACAGTTCGAACGGGCTGTACGCTTATCGTAAAAGAGGAATACAAAATGGAAACTGCATTCATCGTTGAAAAATTCGTATTGATCACTATCGTATTTGTATTGACCTTGGTTATTGCCATGTATTCTACATTGGCCGAGCGGAAGGTTGCCGGCTTCATGCAGGATAGAAAAGGACCGGATAGGGCGGGGCCTTTTGGTATTTTGCAGCCTTTGGCTGATGGGGGTAAATTCTTTTTTAAGGAAGAAATCATCCCCGCAGGGGCACATAAAGCCTTATTTATTGCCGGACCAACATTGGCCATTATTACGGCTTGCATCAGTAGTGCGGTTATCCCCTGGGGGCAGGAATTAACGTTAGGAGGGAGGACGATCAGTCTGCAGGTGGCCGACGTGAACGTAGGCATCTTGTATATTTTCGGAGTGGTGGCTTTAGGGGTATATGGCATTATGTTGGGCGGCTGGGCTTCGAATAATAAGTTTTCCTTAATGGGAGCCATTCGGGCGGCTTCACAGAGTATCAGCTATGAAATCGCAATGGGTTTATCCATCATTTCCCTGATTATGGTCACACAGAGCCTGTCTTTGGGAGAGATTGTTGCCCAACAAACTGGTTTTATCCATTGGAATATATGGGTCCAACCATTAGGTTTTTTGGTGTTTATGACCTGTGCATTCGCCGAGTGTAACCGGGTACCGTTTGATTTGCCCGAATGCGAAACAGAGTTGGTTGGCGGATACCACACAGAATATTCTTCCATGAAGCTCGGACTGTATATGTTTTCCGAATACATCAACATGTTTGTATCGTCGGCAGTGATGTCGGCCTTATATTTTGGAGGCTATAATTTTCCATTTATGCATGATTTGGGCCTCTCACCGAATTGGATAACATCATTGGGGGTACTGGCATTTTTCCTCAAGATATTTGCCTTTATATTTTTCTTTATGTGGATCAGATGGACCCTGCCTCGTTTTCGCTATGACCAGTTGATGAATTTAGGTTGGAAAATCCTGATCCCTTTGGCTATTGCCAATATCGTGCTAACGGGGATCATTACCATAATAAGCGATGTTTATTTTAAGTAATGGAAATGGGTAAAAATTAAGAATAAGATAACATGGAATCACTAAGCAACAGGAAGAAAGTGTTGGAACAGAAGCCTATGAACTTCTGGGAGCGGATTTATCTTCCCGCTATTTTAAAAGGCATGAAGGTTACCATACGGCATTTCTTTAAAAAGAAGGCTACCGTATCTTACCCGGAGGTGGCTCGCCCCTATTCTAAAAATTACCGGGGCATGCATTCCCTGAAGCGTGATGAAGCAGGACGGGAACGTTGTACAGCATGTGGCTTATGTGCTTTGTCATGTCCGGCAGAAGCGATCACAATGATTGCAGCTGAGCGTAAAAAAGGGGAAGAACATCTATATCGCGAAGAAAAGTATGCCGCGGTATATGAAATTAATATGTTACGGTGCATTTTCTGTGGCCTTTGCGAGGAGGCTTGTCCGAAAGAGGCCATTTATCTGGATGGCCCCCATGTTCCGGCAGATTATCTGAGGAAGGATTTTATTTATGGGAAAGACAAATTACTGGAAGAAAAATTTGATTTTAAGCTGGTGGATCAACTCGAACAATAAAGTGATATCTACCATTCATCAATAACGAATAACCCTAAAACTGTGAGCTTATTTTATTTTGTCGCCTTTTTATCCATTTTCTTTGCACTCTTGGTTATTTTGACCAAAAATCCCGTGCATAGCGTATTGTATTTGGTGATCACGTTCTTCACGTTTACTGTACACTATATCTTATTGAATGCCCAATTTTTAGCCATCGTCAACTTTATTGTCTATATGGGGGCCATTATGGTCTTGTTTCTATTTGTATTGATGCTTTTAAACCTGAACAAGGAAACAGAACCAATGAAATCGGTCTTGATTAAGGTGATTGGGGCTATTGCAGGCATGTGTTTATTTATTACGATCGCCGGGTCGATACGGGTGCTGGAGATTTCCGATCCGGTTGTATTGCAAAAACCGGAAATAGGGTTGGTTGGAAATTTAGGTAAAGTATTGTTCCATGAATTTTTACTGCCCTTCGAAATTTCCTCCATTCTCTTATTAACGGCTATGGTGGGGGCAGTTTTATTAGCAAAAAAAGAATCATAATATGGAAACGGTAGTTCAACAAATGCAGGGTGTGCCACTCAATCATTATATCTTATTAAGCAGTATTATTTTTTCCATAGGTGTTATCGGTGTGTTAACGCGGAGAAACGCGATTATCATCATGATGTCTATTGAGTTAATGCTGAATGCGGTAAACCTGTTACTGGCTGCTTTTTCCGTTTATCACGGGGATGCCTCAGGCCAGGTATTTGTTTTTTTCATCATGGCCTTGGCTGCCGCGGAGGTGGCTGTTGGTTTGGCCATTATCGTTATGGTTTATCGAAATACGAAATCGGTGGATATCAACACGCTAAATAAGTTAAAGTGGTAAAAAACGGTAGCGTTCACATTTAATACAGGAAATAAATATGGCAGAATTAATTTGGATTGTGCTTTTGCCTTTGTTGGGCTTCTTAGTCAACGGGTTGGGGCGAACCAGGCTATCGAAAGGGGGCATTGCTGCCCTTGGCTGTGGAACGGTTTTCGTTTCTTTTTTGTTAAGCTGCAAGGTGTTTGCTACGGTCTATGCCGCTAGACAGGCCAACGAGTTAGCCCAATTTACTGAAACGGTTTTCAGTTGGATCAGTTCAGGAGCACTGCACCTGTCCTTATCGCTTTTTGTTGATCCATTGAGTGCCGTGATGTTGCTCATTGTCACGGGAGTAGGGTTTCTTATCCACGTGTATTCTACGGCTTATATGAAAGAGGATGAAGGTTTTGCCCGTTTTTTTGCTTACCTGAACCTCTTTGTCTTTTTTATGCTGCTCTTGGTATTGGGATCCAATTATGTTGTGATGTTTATCGGATGGGAAGGAGTAGGGTTATGTTCGTATTTGCTTATTGGTTTTTGGTACCAGCATGCGGATTATACGCAGGCAGCGAAGAAGGCATTTGTGATGAACCGAATTGGTGATTTGGGTTTTTTGTTAGCGGTTTTTTGCTTGTTTGGCACGTTCGGTACTTTAGAGTTTTCGGGTATTTTTCCAAAGGCAGCACAATTACCCATGGGCGATACAACCGTGATGCTCATTACGCTATTGTTATTTGTCGCAGCAACCGGAAAATCGGCTCAAATTCCTTTATTTACCTGGTTGCCGGATGCCATGGCCGGCCCTACGCCCGTTTCTGCACTCATCCATGCAGCTACAATGGTTACTGCCGGCATTTATATGATTGCGCGGTCGAATATACTCTTTAGCCTAGCCCCCGTTACCTTGGAAATTATTGCGATAATCGGTTGTGCCACCGCTTTGCTGGCCGCTGCAATAGCGATAACACAAAACGATATCAAAAAAGTATTGGCTTATTCCACGGTTTCGCAGTTAGGCTATATGTTTTTGGCTTTAGGTGTGGGCGCTTATACCGCGGCTTTCTTTCATGTACTTACCCATGCCTTTTTTAAGGCGCTACTCTTTTTAGGGGCAGGTTCGGTGATCCACGCCATGGGGAATGAACAGGATATGCGTGCAATGGGCGGCCTGAGGCGTAAACTGCCGATTACACACCTCACCATGTTGATCGGTACGTTGGCTATTGCCGGAATTCCCCCCTTGGCCGGCTTTTTCTCCAAAGATGAAATCTTGGCGCAGACATTTGCCCATTATCCTCTTTTATGGGGAATCGCTTTTATAACGGCACTTTTCACCGCTTTCTATATGTTTAGGATGTTATACCTGACCTTTTATGGGAATTTTCGCGGTACTTTTGAGCAGGAGCATCATTTACACGAGTCGCCCAAAGCGATGACCGTACCGCTTATCGTGCTGGCCCTTTTGTCGGCCATTGGCGGGTTTCTAAATATTCCCTCTAGCTTAGGAGGAGATGCTTCCCTATCGCAATTTTTATCGCCTGTTTTTGCCGATTCTATGGCCCTACGGAGTGAAGTTCATTTATCACATACAACAGAATACCTGTTAATGGCAGCTTCGACCGTAGGTGCGATCTTGGTAGCTATTTTTGCCTATTCTACCTATGTCGTTAAGCATACTGTTCCGCTTGCCGATCATGAAAGCAGAAAAGGCCTATCCAAACTATCGTATCATAAATTTTATGTCGATGAGCTCTATGATCAATTGATTGTAAAGCCTCTGAATAAGTTGTCGGTCTTCTTTTTTAAGTATTTCGACAAACAATTTATAGATGGTGTGGTGAATGGTATTGGAAAAGGGGCAACGGATAGTGGAAAGCTACTCCGCCTCTTGCAACAGGGGAATGTTGGATTTTATATCTTTTTTATGGTCATCGGTGCCATCGCGCTTTTTCTTTACGGTTTAATTGTCAATTAATTAGGGTAATCACTGTTCATGGATAACTTAATTTTACTTCTCTTTGTACCACTGGCAGGGGCAATCGGACTTGCTTTCGTTAAACAACCGAATTTGGCTAAGGTACTTGCCCTGCTCGTGTCGCTGCTCACCTTGGTTTTAACCATACCCTTTTTTCTTTCTTTCGTGCCGGATGCGCGCATGCAGTTCGAGCAGGATCTCCCTTGGCTTCCCGCATTGGGTGTGCATTTCCATGTTGGCCTCGATGGCATTAACTTGCCGCTGCTGTTGCTCACGAACGGTTTGATCCCTTTAATTATATTGGCCAGCTATAAACAGGTTTACCAAGGAAGCTTTTATGCCCTGATATTGGCCATGCAGTTCGGTTTACTACTGGTGTTTACTGCCCTGGATGCCTTTTTATTTTATGTGGGTTGGGAAATTTCACTGATTCCGATCTATTTTATATGCGGATTATGGGGTGGAACTAACAAAGTGAAGGTCACACTTAAGTTTTTTATTTACACCTTTTTTGGCAGCTTGTTTATGCTGATTGCCATTATCTATTTGTATACGCAGGTGCCTACGGCTACCTTTGCCTTAAGTGCATTCTATGAACTTCGTTTGGAGGAGCCGACCCAAAGGTGGATTTTTTGGGCCTTCTTCGTTGCCTTTGCCATAAAAATGCCGATTTTCCCTTTCCATACCTGGCAGCCCGACACCTATACTGAAGCGCCGACAACCGGAACGATGCTGCTTTCGGGAATTATGTTGAAGATGGGCGTATATGGAATGATCCGATGGCTTATCCCCGTTGTTCCATTAGGTGTTTATCACTATGGTAAATTAGCACTGATCTTATCGATTATCGGCATTATCTATGCCGCTATCATTGCCTTTAAGCAGCAAGATGCTAAACGCTTAATTGCCTATTCATCCATTAGCCATGTTGGCTTAATTGCAGCTGGGGTGTTGGTTTGGAACACGCAGTCCTTACAGGGAGCCATCCTCCAAATGATCAATCACGGGATTAGTGTCGTCGGCCTATTTTTGGTCATCGACATTATTTCGCGGCAGCTGAAAAGCCGGAATCTTAATGACATGGGTGGATTGGCCAAATCGGCACCGGTTTTGGCTACTGCATTTCTCATTATCCTGATGGGAGCCGTAGGTTTGCCGCTCACCAATGGCTTTGTTGGCGAATTTTTATTGCTGATGGGTATCTATCAATATCAAATTTGGGCAGCATTGTGTGCAGGCCTTACCCTGATTTTGGGAGCCGTTTATATGCTGAGGATGTACGATAAAATGATGTTGGGAACCCCTAAGCAAACGTTGATTTTTCAGGATATCAAGGGATCCGATACCGTGGTGCTCGTCATTATTGTAATATTGGTTATTGGAATAGGTGTTTATCCAAATGCGCTGCTGCATGTTTCGGAGGCCGCCGTCGAGCAGTTGGTTAAACAGGTGGAGATTAAATTTTAGCCGGGAATATTTCCTGTGGCGTATCATGCTTAAAAAATAAAAAGAACAAATGAGTGCAATTATTATTTTGTCTCTAGTAGCCATTTTGGTTTTATATTTAGGTTTATTTAAAAAGCGTAAGGCATTATTGCCGGTAACCCTGATCGGATTATTGCTGGCCATTGTGTTCGAATGCAGCTTGTGGGGAAAGGATGCAGCCGCCTTATACAGCGGGATGATTCTGTTCGACCATTATGCCCTGGCCTTTTCTATGCTGTTGATCGGATTAACGGTGCTGATTTTTCTGCTTTCCAGTGGTTACTTCGATCGGATCAGTGAGCATGTGGCTGAATATTATGCCTTGCTTATTTTTTCGCTGACAGGAGCCTTGTTGGTGGTATCTTTCCACAATCTAGCCATGTTGTTCATCGGACTGGAAATTATGTCGGTAGCCTTATACATTTTGGCGGGTATCCGGAAAAAGGAGGAAGCCTCTAACGAGGCGGCATTAAAATATTTTTTGATGGGTGCCTTCTCAACGGGATTTCTGCTATTTGGTATCACCTTGATTTATGGTGCGAGTGGTTCTTTTGATTTAGCGGAAATTAAACGGTATGTCGAAGAACACGTACAAACCTTGCCTACTTTGTTTTATGCGGGGATCCTTTTTTTAGTGGTTGGGTTAACGTTTAAAGTTGGGGCTGCTCCTTTTCATTTTTGGACACCCGATGTATACGATGGTTCTCCAACCCTGATTACCACTTTTATGGGAACCGTAGTTAAAACGGCGGCATTTGCAGGTTTTTTGCGGCTATTTATCCTATGCTTTTCCGCAGTTGCTGATTTTTGGCAGCCCGTTTTACTGGTCATCATTATTATCACCTTATTTATCGGAAATATCAATGCGTTGGTACAACAAAGTATGAAGCGTATGTTGGCCTATTCGAGCATTTCTCATGCCGGTTATATGTTATTTACACTACTCACGCTAGGCGAACAGGCTTCAGGCGCTTTGTTAGTTTACGCTACGGCCTATTCCGTTGCTTCGGTTACCGCATTCTCCGTGCTGTTATTGGTGAAAAAGATGAAGGGAAGTGAACATTTTGAAGCATTTAATGGTTTGGCCAAAACAAACCCGATGCTGGCTTTCGTATTGACCTTGGCCATGCTTTCATTGGCGGGAATTCCGTTAACTGCGGGGTTTGTTGGAAAATTTATGCTGTTTTCTGAAGCCATTGGTGCTGCACATATCGCTTTGGTGGTTTTGGCAGCCCTCAATGCTGCTATGGGTATTTTTTATTATTTCCATGTCATCATCAACATGTATTTTAGATCCGGAGATGAGGTGCACATTGCGGTTGGCAACTCGTACAAGGCAGTTTTGTTGCTGACGCTTTTGCTTACCTTGGCGATTGGTATCTACCCCAACTGGTTAAGTAGCCTTTTATAGATCAACGGATAAATCTGCACAGCATGGTGAGATTGGTTTTATAATTAGTAGCTTTGTAGCTATATATGCATGAGTTCTGGTTATCTATTTTTCAATATTTAGATGCTGAGACCCTGATAAGGTCTGGTGGTTTCTACCTTATTTTGTTCGTTATTTTTGCAGAGACAGGGCTTTTTTTTGGTTTCTTTTTACCAGGCGATTATTTATTGTTCTTAGCGGGCCTATTTGTAGCTTCAGGCCTTTTGGATGTTTCCATTTATGCCTTATGTTTAGGAATGATTCTTGCGGGAGTGGCAGGTAATTTCGTGGGATATTGGTTCGGAAGGCGAACGGGGCCGATTTTATTTACAAGGAAGGATACCTGGCTATTTAAACGTAAACATATCGTCATGGCCGAGGAATTTTATAATAAATATGGCGGTGCCGCATTAATTTTGGGAAGATTTATGCCAATAATACGTACCTTTGCACCCATATTGGCCGGCGTAGTGCGATTAGATTTTAAGAAATTTGTCATATATAATATTTTGGGCAGTTTCTTATGGGTTTTGGTACTTACGCTGGCTGGATACTTTCTTGGGAGGAGATTTCCCCAAATTGTAGATTATATTGAATATATCGTTATTGGGTTTGTCGTGATTTCTACCATGCCGATTATCGTTACCTTGATAAAACGTCAGTTTAGCAGGGTTTCTCATAAAGAAAAGAATAAAGAATTTGAAGAAGACAATTTTTAGTTATAAGTTTAATACCCTATGAATAACGCACATCCGTGGCACCATGTATCTCCGGGCGATGATGTCCCAAATGCTGTAAATGCAATAATAGAAATTCCTAAAGGCTCGAAAGCCAAATATGAAATTGATAAAGATAGCGGGTTATTAAAATTAGACCGGGTGCTATTTTCGTCTGTTATGTATCCTGCCAATTATGGGTTCATCCCTCAGACTTATTGTGATGATAAAGACCCGTTGGATATTCTGGTTATCTGCTCGGTAGACGTAATCCCGATGTCTATTATTGAAGCAAAAGTAATCGGTGTAATGCATATGGTTGATGGGGGAGAACAGGACGATAAAATTATTGCTGTAGCCAAAAACGATATGTCGGTAAATTATATCAATGATTTATCCGAATTGCCGCCACATACCATGAAGGAAATTGTTCGTTTTTTTCAGGATTATAAGGCTTTGGAAGGAAAGAATGTAACCATCGAAAAATGGATGGGCAAATCATTTGCTTATACCGTTATTCAGGAGAGTTTAGCGCTCTATCAGAAGACATTTATTAACAAATAAAGGCGTCTATGGCTTTTCAGATTTTTGTTACGTTATTTCTGGTTCTGCTCAACGGATTTTTCGTTGCTGCCGAATTCGCCATTGTTAAGGTTCGGTTATCGCAAATTGAAGTAAAAGCAAAAACCGGAAATAGCGTAGCAAAAGTGGCGAAGCATATTATGCAGCATCTGGATGGGTATTTAGCGGCTACCCAGCTAGGGGTTACCTTGGCCTCACTTGGCTTAGGATGGGTGGGCGAATCGGTGATGACTGAAATCGTGGAAAAAATATTCGCCTTGTTTAATGTGGAGCTTACCGGGCCAATTGCCAAAAATTTGGGGCATGTACTAGCCTTTTCCATTATTACCGTCTTGCATATTGTTTTTGGTGAATTAGCACCTAAATCCATAGCGATCCAAAGGCCAGTCAACGCTACCATGGCCTTGTCAGTACCGCTCCGGTTTTTTTATGTCATATTTCGGCCCTTTATTTGGGTATTAAATGGTTTTGCCAATTTTATCTTACGTATTTTGGGTTTTGGCTCTCAGGTGCAGGAAGCGCACCACTCTACGGAGGAATTGCAATATTTACTCGATCAAGGGAAGGAAAGTGGCGCCTTAAATATGGTGGAGCATGAGTTGATTAAAAACGTGTTCGACTTTAATGAACGGGTGGTAAAAAATATCATGGTTCCCCGAACTAAAATTGTGGGAATTGAGCTGAACAGTACGAAAGATGAGCTTCTGGAAACCATTATCAGCGAAGGCTATTCGCGGATTCCGGTTTACGACGAAACAATCGACCGAATTGTAGGAATTGTGCACGCGAAGGATGTGTTATCGTTAATGGTAAACAAGAAGGACTTTGTGCTGAAGAGTATTATCCGCAAGCCCTACTTTATTGCTGAAAACAAGAAAATCAACGACCTGATGAGTGAATTCCAGTTGAAGCGCATTCAGATTGCGATTGTGCTGGATGAATTTGGCGGGACAGCGGGTATGGTTACACTTGAAGATATTGTAGAAGAGCTGGTTGGTGAGATACAGGACGAATATGACGAAGAGAAGCCGATTGTAGAAAAAGCTTCGGATACCGAATATATTGTAGAAGCTGCAGCCAGTGTACACGATATTAACGAATTTTTGCCTTTTGAACTTCCCGAAAGTGCAGAATATGATACTTTATCCGGGCTGGTGATTTCTGTTTTCGATAAAATTCCTGACGTGGGAGAAAGCAAAGAGTTTTACGGTTACATTTTTACCATTCTTAAGAAGACCCAGCAAAATATAGAGTATGTAAAATTAGAGGTGTTACCTACGCCTGTAATTAGCGAAGAAGATGAATCCTAAAATGCGATACTAACGTGCACTTGTTTTATACGCCCGATATCAGTCTTGATCAAAAGGAGTATACTTTAAATGAAGAAGAGAGCCGGCATTGTGTGAAAGTTTTACGCTTGCAGGGACAAGATCCTGTTTCGCTGATCGATGGGCGTGGTCATTTATATCAGGCAATTTTACGGGAGGCTCACCCTAAGCGGGCGATACTCCAGATCTTAAACGTAAGCAGCGATTACGGAAAACGGAATCATTACTTGCATATTGCTGTAGCGCCGACCAAAAATATTGACCGTTTGGAGTGGTTTTTGGAAAAGGCTACCGAGATCGGTATCGACGAAATCAGCCTGATCATCTGTACCCATTCGGAGCGGAAGGAAGTGAAGACCGATCGCTTGCATAAAGTGCTTGTGGCAGCTGCCAAGCAATCCTTAACGGCTTATGTTCCTAAGCTTAATGAGCCGGTCAAGCTCGATACATTCTTAGAAAATCAAGGTGCTGAATCATCCTTATATATCGCCCATTGTTTGGACGGGAAGAAGCAAAGTGTAACACAAACAGCACATCCAAGAGAACGGTATACCATACTAATCGGTCCGGAAGGTGATTTTAGTTCCCAGGAAGTCGTGATGGCGCAAGAAAAGGGTGCTGTAGCTATCCATTTAGGTACTACCCGTTTGCGTACGGAAACGGCAGCACTTTATGCCTGCTTGGAAGTTAATCTCCTTAACAGAGACCTTATGTAATTACTTTAAAATCCGTTTTATCTTGTTCGATCGCTTGATGAGTTTGTAAAAAGCGTCGTAGTCTTCTTTGGCCAGTAAATGCTGCATATTTTGCAATTGTTTAATATGCTCCTCCAATACATCCATGATATTCTTACGGTTTTGCCGGAAAATAGGTATCCACATGTCGGCTGAACTTTTGGCCAAACGGACAGTCGACTCAAAACCCGAGCTGGCGAGCTCAAAAATGCGTCCTTGCGATTTCTCTTTTTCCAATACAGTTAAGGCTAAGGCGAAGGACGTGATATGGGAAATATGCGAAACATAGGCGGTATGCACATCGTGTTCTTTGGCGTTCATAAACACGGTTTTCATCTCCAATTGCTCTACAATCGACTCAGCGATTTCGAAAGCATCTTCATCGCTATTGGTTGCATCGCAGTAAATCATCGTTTTCCCTTTAAACAAATTCGGTATGGCAGCTTCTGGACCTGAATATTCGGTGCCGGCCATGGGGTGACAGGCAACTAAACGGCCCCGCTTTGGGTGATGTTCTACCGCTTGGAGTAAATTAACCTTGGTTGATCCCATCTCCAGCACGACCTGCTGATCGTTAACGCGGTCCAGGATGCTTGGCAACAATGAACTGATAACATCAACGGGTACCGCTAATAGGGTAACATCTGCTTGTTTTAAGGCCTCCTCAAGAGGCAGTATCTCGTCAACGAGGCCAATCTTAAGGGCTTTTTCAGCGTGGGTTGGTTCTTTCTCTACACCGATGATTTTTTCAGTAAACTGCTTTTCTTTGAGGGTTATCGCGATTGATCCACCGATAAGGCCTGTTCCAACTATAGCAATATTCATGATGATCACGTTCTCTTTGGGTTGTGTTTTTTAAATTTTTGGTGTGAAGGTAACCGCCTCTATCCTTTCAATGGCATCGGATAGTAAGGCTTCGGTAGTGCATAAGCTTACACGGACATAGCCATCACCTGCTGTTCCGAAAATACCTCCCGGCGTAATAAATACGGAAGCCTTGTAAAGCACCTCATCGCTTAGTTCATAGCCATTATTGTAGCTGGGCGGAATTTTGGCCCATACAAATAAACCGACCTGTTTATTGTCGTACGTACAATGCAACAGATCAAGTAGACGGTAAACCTTTTCGCGGCGAGCCTGGTAAATGCTATTTAATTCGTCATACCAGGATTGATCCAGTTCAAGTGCTTTCACAGCAGCCATTTGAAGGGGTAGAAACATGCCCGAATCCATATTGCTTTTGAACCGCAATATTTCGTTAACCCGGGTAGAGGCGCCGATGAGCATGCCGACTCTCCATCCCGCCATATTGCTGGATTTGCTAAACGAATTGAGTTCTATGGCAATATCTTTGGCCCCTGCTACCTGCATTAAGCTGCTTGGCTTCTCCGTTAATATAAAACTGTAAGGATTATCATGGCAGATCAAGATTTGATGATCTTTTCCAAATTGCACCAGCTCATTAAAAAAAGCTTCACTTGCTGCTGCGCCGGTTGGCATGTGAGGATAGTTGACCCACATCAATTTTACTTTGGAAAGATCCTGACGGGCCAATGCTTTTAAATCGGGTAACCAATCATGCTCTTCCTTAAGTGTATAAGGCACACCGGTAGCCCCGCTGAGGCGTACGGCCGAACTATAAGTGGGATAACCGGGGTTTGGAATTAATGCCTCATCGCCTTCTTGTAGGTAGGTCATACAGATATGCATGATACCTTCTTTGGATCCAATTAAAGGAAGTACTTCGGTATCTGGGTCGACGTCCACACCGTAAAATCGTTGATACCATGCCGCAATAGCCTCTCTTAAGGCCGCAGCACCACGATAGCTTTGATAAGCATGGGTGTTCGGGAGAGAGGCGTACTGATTTAGGGTCTCAATTACCGAGGGATGAGGTGGTAAATCGGGGCTTCCTATACCTAGATTAATTACCTTTTTCCCTGCTTTGTTCAACTCCTCAATTTCCTTTAGCTTAATGGAAAAATAATATTCTTCGGTATGCTGTAACCTTTTGGCGAGTGCGATTGACATGTTCTGTTTTTTTGTGCGACTAAATTACTAAAATAGTTGAGGAGTTTATACTTAGGGGATATTTATGCTTTTTCTTACCTTTGTACTCTTTGGGTTTAAACCATATTAAATGAAAATCTATCTAAGATTGCTTTCTTTTGCACGGCCGATTGAGAAATATGCCATCCCCTATATTTTATGTACTTTGATCACCGTATTTTTCGGAACGCTGAATTTGGCCTTATTGATTCCTCTTTTGCAAACCTTATTCCTTAAAGGTAATCAAACTGAATTGTTGCCAAAGCCCGATAGTTGGTATAGTCTCATTGATCAATTTAACTATTACGCTCAGCAGATGAACATAGCGTATGGGCCTTACGGTACTTTGCAGCGGGTATTGGTTGTTATCGTTTCTTCTGTATTTATCAGCAATTTATTCCGCTACCTTTCTCAACGTATTATGGAAAATCTGCGGATCCATACTTTACTTAATATGAGAAAGGCTGTTTTTGATAATGTAATGGATTTACATGTCGGCTATTTCAGTAATCAAAGGAAGGGAGACATTATTTCCAAAATAGCGTCAGACGTGCAGGTGGTTCAATTTTCGGTTACCGGCACTTTACAGGTTGTTTTTAAAGAACCCCTGCAATTGTTGTTTTATATCGTATGGTTGTTTGCAATTAGCTATAAACTCACTTTTTTTGCCCTGTTGGTTATCCCTGTTTCGGCGTTTGTGATTTCGATTATTGTTAGAAAACTACGGAAGCAGGCCAAAGAGGCACAGCAGGTTTATGGAAAAATGATCAGCTATTTGGATGAAGCATTATCAGGTATTAAGATCATTAAAGCTTTCAATGCAACGGAATATGTAAAGAGCCGATTCCACAACGAGAATGTCTATTATTCCAAATTAGGGCGGAGGATGGCGAGGCGACAACAATTGGGGTCCCCAGTATCCGAACTATTGGGCATCCTGATGGTGGCCATATTGGTTTTATATGGAGGGCATTTGGTTTTAAGTGGTAGTGAAGAATTAGATGCAGCCTCTTTCATCGGCTACATTGCCATGTTTTCGCAAGTGATGCGGCCTGCGAAAGCATTAACTGATTCTTTTAGTAATATCCATTCGGGGATTGCCGCAGGCGAACGGGTATTGGATTTGATTGACGAACGGCCAACAATAAAAGACGTTCCGAATGCGGTGGACGTAAAGAGCTTTAACGAGGCAATCCAATTCCACGATGTTGGTTTCTCCTACCAGGAAAAAGAAGTGCTCTCTCATATTCATTTTGAAATTCCAAAGGGAAAAACAGTGGCATTGGTTGGACCGTCGGGTGGAGGTAAATCAACGTTAATGGATTTAGTCCCTCGATTTATTGAAGTGCGTTCTGGCCGTATCACTTTTGACGGTATCGATATTCGGCAAATAAAAGCCGATTCTTTGCGTGCATTAATGGGCACCGTTAATCAGGAATCGATACTGTTTAACGATACGATTTTCAATAATATAGCTTTTGGAGTTCCACATGCGACACTGGAAGACGTGATCGCTGCAGCTAAGATTGCCAATGCGCATCAATTCATTGAAGAGACCGAGCATGGGTATGAAAGCAATATAGGCGACAGAGGGGTGAAGCTTTCGGGCGGGCAGCGACAACGGATTTGTATTGCTCGGGCGGTACTTCGGAATCCACCCATCTTATTACTCGATGAAGCTACTTCTGCCCTAGATACAGAATCGGAAAAGCTCGTTCAGGACGCCCTGAATAAACTGATGAAAAGCCGCACCACATTAGTCATTGCACACCGTTTAAGCACGATACAGTCGGCCGATATCATTGTTGTGCTGGAAGATGGGCGTATTGTTGAACAGGGCACGCATGCACAGCTGATGGCCAATAGCGGATTGTATAAGCGGTTGGTTGAAATGCAACAATTTGAAGAAGCGTAATTTAGCTATTAGCCATTAGGCGTTTGGTATTAGCCTTAAGTGCCGAAAAAAGCAACGATAGATAAGCTAAAAAAGGAGGAATGTCTTATATAAGATAGACTAGTGATAAGTAATCTGTTCTATGACGGTATTTAAGCGAGTTTTAGATTCCTCCTATCGTCGGAATGACAAACACACAGCCCAACCAAAGGGGATAAGCGTTTATCATCCTGACGAAAGAAGGATCTTTTTAAAAAGAGCCTTTAATGGCTTATAAAACGGCAAGAAGTAATATACGTGCTACTTTTGACACATTCCCTTTTAGAGATAAACCAATTCGTGTTATAATTTACGTTTTACTTCTACTTCTTCGTATGCTTCCACAATATCGCCAACCCGGATATCGTTGTAGTTTTGAATACTTAGTCCGCACTCATAACCTTGAGAAACTTCTTTGACATCATCCTTATAGCGTTTCAGTGAAGCGAGTTTACCGCTGTAAACCACTACTCCATCGCGAATTAAGCGGATATCATGATTCCGGTTAATTTTACCGTCTAATACCATACAACCGGCAATGGTACCCACCTTGCTGATCTTGAAGACCTCACGTACTTCCACGTTGGATACAATCTTTTCTTCAAGCTTAGGCGCCAACATACCTTCCATGGCCGACTTGATTTCCTCAATGGCATCGTAGATGATGGAATATAGGCGGATATCGATTTGTTCTTGTTCGGCAAGTTTTCGGGCATTCTGCGATGGCCTTACTTGGAAGCCAATGATAATCGCGTCTGAAGCGGAAGCCAGCAATACATCCGATTCCGAAATCTGGCCGACCGATTTATGAATGATATTGACTTGGATCTCCTCGGTAGAAAGCTTTAATAACGAGTCGGAAAGTGCTTCGATGGAACCATCTACATCACCTTTTACGATGATATTTAATTCCTTAAAGTTTCCGATAGCCAAGCGTCGGCCGATTTCATCCAGAGTAATATGTTTTTGAGTACGAAGTCCCTGTTCGCGCTGCAGCTGCAAACGCTTGTTCGCAATTTGCCGGGCCTCGGCTTCATTTTCCAATACATAAAATTTGTCACCAGCGGTAGGTGCTCCGTTCATTCCTAGTATCTGAACGGGTGTAGCAGGTCCTGCTTCCGTAACCCGCTGGCCACGTTCATTCGTAAGGGCTTTTACCTTCCCGCTATGGGATCCGGCTAATATGGGGTCGCCAACCCGCAACGTTCCACCCTGGATGAGTACGGTAGTAACAATTCCTCGTCCTTTATCCAAAGCTGCTTCGATAACAGAACCAACAGCCCGTTTTTTAGGGTCCGCTTTAAGTTCCAACAGTTCTGCCTCCAATAACACTTTATCCAATAAAGCGTCGACATTCAACCCCGTTTTTCCGGAAATTTCCTGTGCTTGGTATTTTCCGCCCCATTCCTCCACTAGGATATTCATGGTTGATAGCTGTTCACGGATTTTATCTGCATTCGCTCCGGGCTTATCAATTTTCGTAAAGGCGAAGACTATCGGTACGCCTGCCGCTTGGGCATGGTTTATTGCTTCTTTGGTTTGTGGCATGACGCTATCATCAGCCGCAATGACAATAATGGCGATATCGGTAATTTTTGCACCGCGTGCGCGCATTGCGGTAAAGGCTTCGTGGCCCGGTGTATCCAAAAAAGTAATCCGTCTGCCATCATCCAACTTTACGGCATAAGCACCAATATGTTGGGTAATCCCCCCTGCTTCACCTCCAATAACGTTTGTCTTTCGTATATAATCCAGTAGCGAAGTCTTACCGTGGTCAACGTGTCCCATCACGGTAACGATCGGTGCGCGGGAGACGAGGTTATCCGGACTATCCGGTTCTTCCAAGGTATGGGTCTCTTCGTCTTCTGGTTTTACAAATTCCACTTCGTAACCAAATTCATCCGCAACGATCGTCAGTGTTTCCGCATCCAAACGTTGGTTGATGGAAACAAACATACCCAGGCTCATACATGTGGCGATAATCTGCGTAACCGGAACATCCATCATATTGGCCAGATCGTTAGCGGTTACGAATTCTGTTACCCGTAACACCTTCGATTGCATTTCTTTTTCCAATGCAGCTTCTTCTGCCGACGAAGCAACGTCATCCCTTTTCTGGCGCCGTAACTTAGCCCTTTGGGCAAATTTTCCGGCTTTACCCGCTCCGCTTAAACGGGCCAGTGTAGCTTTGATTTGGTCTTGGATTTCTTTTTCTTAAGGCTCTTCCTTCGGTGTCTCTACGTGACGACCGCGACCTTTAAAATCATGTTTGCCTTTGTGCCCGGGTCTATTTTCATTCCGCGAGCCAGCGCCGGGCTGATTCGCTGAGGGTTTGTTCTGTGCCCCGGGTACATGTGGTTTATGTGGAGCGTCTCCTCCTGTTTGTTGGCGGTTTTGCCCACCTCCACTAAGATTATTGTTCCGCTTACGTTTGCGTTTATGATCATTCGCGCCAACTGCGTTAGCGCCTGAAGAAGAGGCCACTGGCTGGTCTTTACGTCGTTGATGCGGTGTGGGCAATTCAATTTTGCCGATAACTTTAGGGCCGCTTAAATGTTCGGCCCTCGCTCTGATCACTTCGTTTGGATTTGCTTGGCCCGTAGGCTGTTGTACCTCTTTTTCTTCAGGAGATTTTTCCGGTTTTATTTCCGTAGTCGGGATTTCCGCCTGTTTTTCGGGTTGTACCGGTATCTCCTTTTTTTCTGTCGCTTGAGGTTTTTCCTCTTGCTTTTCTTCTGGCTCTTTTGTTTGAACGGGAGCTTCTTCTTGATTAACCGGTGTAGGGGGCACCTCTGGCTTTTCCGCTTTAGGGGTTTCTATTGCCGGTGTTGCTGCTGGCCGTTTTTCCGGGCGATTGCGTTGGTTCAGGCTCGATAAATCGATTTTTCCAACTACTTTTACGCCTCGGGGGCCTTCCTGTTCTTCTTCTTTTTTTGGCTCTGGCTTAAAACTGCGTTCCTCCTCAGGTTGAGGTTGTGGCGCTTTCTGATAGGTATTAGTTTTGGGTTCTTCAACAGAAGGGTCGAAAGCGCTATTGTTTTTTATCAGTATTTCATCGTGTTCTACGTCTGCCGCAGGTTTTGACGTAACGGTCTCAATAGGTGCTTCATCACGACGAATTTTGCCTATAACGATTTGATTGGCTTCTTCCTTCACAATTTTGTCACCTTGAAACTCTTTTGAAAGAACATCATACATGTCACCATTTAATTTGGTGTTTGGTTTAGCTTCGATATCGTAACCTTTTTTGGCTAAAAACTCTACGGCTGTACCAATTCCAATATTCAGTTCTTTTGCGGCTTTCAGTAAGTTTATGCTTTTACCTTCTGTCATTAATCTAATTACCTCTTGTTTTAATGTTCTAATATTACAAAAGTAGTCTTTTTACTTATTTATTACTAAAATAATCAAAAAGGCTACTTTTTGTTTTGGCTACCATGCCTCGCTTACTCAAATTCGGCGCGCAGCACCTGTATAATTTCCTGTATCGTATTTTCTTCCAGGTCTGTACGGCGGGTAAGTTCTTCAGTTGACAGCGCAAGGACAGATTTTGCTGTGTCTAAGCCAACGCGTTTAAGCTCATCCAATATCCAGCTATCAATTTCATCTGCAAATTCTTCTAAGTCGACGTCTTCCTCATTTTCGTCGCTCTCGCGGTATACATCAATTTCGTAACCGGTTAGTTTTCCGGCCAGTTTAATATTATGTCCGCCGCGGCCAATGGCCAATGAAACTTGGTCTGACTGTAAATATACGGCGGCTCGTTTTTCTTCCTCATCCAATTTAATGGAGCTGATCCTTGCCGGGCTGAGGGCACGCTGAATATATAGCGTGCTGTTATTGGTGAAGTTGATCACATCAATATTCTCATTTCGTAATTCACGTACAATACCATGGATACGCGAACCTTTCATGCCTACGCATGCTCCTACAGGATCTATTCTGTCATCGTACGATTCGACGGCTACTTTGGCTCGTTCTCCCGGCTCCCTGACAATTTTGCGGATGGTAATCAGCCCATCAAAAATTTCCGGAACTTCCAGCTCAAATAAACGTTGCAAAAATTCAGGGGCTGTTCTGGAAATAATAATTTTAGGGGTAGTATTCAGCATATCTACTTTGTACACTACTGCCCGGATGGTATCGCCCTTCTTAAAATAGTCGGCCGGAATCTGCTCGGTTTTTGGTAAGATCAGTTCGTTGCCCTCATCGTCCAGAACCAGTGTTTCTTTTTTCCAGATCTGGTACACCTCACCGGTAACAATTTCGCCTACCCGATCTTTATATTTCTTAAATATTTCGTCTTTCTCCAATTCCAATACTTTGGAAACTAAGGTCTGTCTGGCGGCAAGTATTGCCCTTCTACCGAAGCTTTCTAATGTAATCTCCTCGATAAAATCGTCGCCAACTTCTAAATCCGGATCTACCTTACGGGCTTCACTCAATTCGATTTCCAGGTCATCATCTTCTGAAAATTCATCTTCCACCACGGTACGCGTACGCCATATTTCCAAGTCGCCGTTGTCTGGATTGACAATCACATCACAATTTTCATCGGTACCATAGCGTTTTCTGATCATGCTTCTGAACACTTCTTCCAAGACGCTGATTACCGTAGGACGGTCGATATTTTTAAAGTCCTTAAACTCCTGAAAGGAGTCTATTAAATTGATATTGCTCATTTTATTTAAATGAAATTAAAACCTTTGTTTCTTTTATTTCGTTAAGCGGGTAGGTGTTTTGTACTTGCACCGCTTTCTTTCCTTTTTCTTTTATTGTTTCGTTTATTACCAAGTGGCTTTCGGTGGCTTCCAATAAGGTGCCTTCTTTTTTGCTCCCATTGGTCATGCTTAAACTTACCGAACGGCCAATATTCTTCTGATATTGCCTTAGTAAAGTAAGTGGAGCATCGATCCCCGGAGAAGATACTTCCAGATTATATGCTGTTGCGATCGCATTTTCTTCTTCTAAATGAAAACCTACATGCCTGCTGATTGCTGCACAGTCTTGTATGCTAATACCTTGATCGCCATCTACATGGATAATCAGTTTACCATTGGTATGCAATTTTGCATCAACTAAAAAAAGATCTGGACGATCGGCAATTTTCTCCTCAACTAGTTCTTTAACCCGTTTCTCAATATCCATTTGCTAGAAATACAAATTACTTGTAATTAAAAAGAGGGAACGACACCGTTCCCTCTCCTTCAAGATAGGCAAAGATACGATAATTATTTTAATATTTCAAATGCCTGATTATCTTAACATAGTTATAAACTATTTTTCGAAAAAATGGATCAAAACCCTTATAAAAAATATCTTTTTTATGAAGGGATTTTAGTATTATTGGCTGTCGAAACAAAAAAGTACAAAACGCAGATTAATCATTAAAGGTTGCCGCTCATAAGTAATAGGCACCTCACAAAATACAATAAACAGATGAAATCGTCTTTTTTAAGCCCTGTCCTATTGACCATTTTGCTTATTCCGCTTATGACCCACGCACAAACGAATAGCTTGAATTTGTTGATCGGCACCTATACCAATACCGGGAAAAGTGAAGGTATTTATGTCTACACGTTTAATACAGAAACTGGTGAAGCCAGTTTAAAAAATAAGGTTAAAACCAGCGATCCATCTTTTCTTGCACTAAGTGCAGATAAACAATATGTTTACGCGGTAAACGAACTTGGAGAAGGTAAAGGAGCGGTAAGTGCGTTTCGGTATGACAGCCAAAAGGGCAGCCTTAGCTTGCTGAACACCAAGGAAACCGGAGGCGACAGCCCTTGCCACGTTATTGTGGACGGTGAAAACAAACATGTTATCGCTTCCAATTATTCGGGAGGTAGTTTAACGGTTTTTCCTTGTCTTCCCAATGGGGCGCTCGCTGATCGTTCGCAGTTGATCGTCCACCGAGGTAGTGGTCCGGATAAACAACGGCAGGAAAAACCACATGTCCATTCGGCTACATTTAGTCCGGACGAAAAGCAGGTATTGGTACAGGATCTGGGTACCGATCAAATTACCGTCTATCCTTATGCCGCATCTGCTCAGTTACCGGTGTCGGAAAAGGAGGCGAAGACAGTGAAGGTGCATCCCGCCAGTGGACCACGTCACCTTACATTCTCGGCAAATGGCCGGTTTGTTTACCTCGTACAGGAAATGGGTTCCATGGTTACTGTTTTTAAATACGCCAATGAGGGTGCGCTGGAGAAAATACAAGAGATTACAATGCTTCAACCCGGCTTCAAAGGAAGTGTAGGTGCCGCGGATATCCATATTTCTCCCGATGGGCGATTTTTATACGCTTCCAACAGGGGGGACGCTAATGATCTGGCTATTTACGAAATTAATCCTGCGACAGGAAAGCTTAGTCATATTCAAAATCAATCGGTATTAGGGAAGGGGCCGCGTAACTTTACGATAACACCAGACGGTAAGTACTTACTAGTAGCCAATCAATATACGGATGATGTAGTAATCTTTGAACGGGACTTATCTACCGGGCTATTGCGTGATAGCAAACAGCGAATCAAGGTAGGCGCGCCCGTTTGTTTGGTGTTTGACGACGAAAATTAGGGGATTTTTAACCTACTTTTTCATGAAGCTTGTCCAAGACTTCCTGATAGTATTGTTCGTATATTGGCAATATCAAACCTAATTCGAAGTCCTTGGCACGTTCTAGCGCTGCTGCTTTAAACCGTTCCAAATGGTCAGGGTCGCCGAGGATATGAAGGGCGTGTTCGGCCATCGCATTCACATCGCCCACTTGATCTAGAAAGCCGGTAACACCATGAACATTCAATTCGGGTAGCCCCCCGGTATTGGATGAAATAACGGGCACACCACAGGCCATGGCCTCCAATGCCGCCAATCCGAAGCTTTCTGATTCTGAGGGCATGAGGAATAAGTCGGAAACCGATAAAATTTCTTCGATAGCTTCCTGTTTACCTAAAAAGCGGACATCTTCGCAAACGTTTAGTTCCCGACAAAGTTGTTCGGCATTTACCCGATCGGGCCCGTCGCCTACCATGAGTAATTTGCAGCGCATTTTTTCTTGAATTTTCTTAAATACGCGAATCACATCGCCCGTGCGTTTTACCCTTCTGAAATTGGAAGTATGTACTAATATAGGTTCGTCGTTTGGTGCAATTGCCTTTTTAAAATGAGCCCTTGGTTTTAAACTAAAGCGGTTAAAATCGATAAAATTGGGAATAACTTTAATATTTTTGTTGATCTCAAAGTGATTGAGTGTGTCTTTCTTTAAGTTTTCGGAAACGGCAGTTACTCCATCCGACTGATTGATAGAAAACGTGACAACCGGATTGTAGCTGGGGTCTTTTCCCACGAGCGTAATATCTGTACCATGAAGTGTGGTTACTACCGGTATTTCGATGCCATAGGTGCGCAAAATCTGTTTGGCCATAAAGGCCGCTGAAGCGTGGGGTATGGCATAATGTACATGTAAAAGATCCAACTTTTCAAAACGGACAACGTCTACCAATTTACTGGCTAAGGCCAGCTCATAAGGAGGGAAATCGAATAGCGGATATTTGGATATGGTGACTTCGTGGTAAAAAAGGTTGGCCGAAAAGAAGTCAAGGCGCGCAGGCTGGCTATAGGTAATGAAGTGCACTTGATGACCGTTTCCGGCTAAGGCCTTTCCCAATTCGGTGGCTACTACACCGCTTCCACCAAAAGTCGGATAACAAACAATACCGATCTTCATGAACTTAAAATTAATTTTTTTACAAAATAAACCTTATTTTTTGTATAAATTGTTAAGTCGATGTCAAGTATTTATCTCCCCTCAGCTATTGCTTTATAAATAACATCTTGTATTCTCGACCTGATGTTCAATTTTAATAAGGTATTGGTGTCTGTCGGGTGTACCCGATTGGATAGAAAGATGTAAGTCAACTGGTGTTCGGGGTCTATCCAAATACAGGTGCCGGTATAGCCGGTATGTCCGAATGTGGCCGGAGAAGCAAGTTTGGAGGGATATTCCTTGGTCAGATCCGGATCCCATCGGTCGAAACCCAGTCCACGCCTACTGATGCTGGATTGCTTACTGGTATATTCTTCAACGGTTTGAGGCTGAAAGTAAATTTCTCCTCCGTACGTTCCTTTATTTAAAAGCATTTGCGCATAAATAGCCAAGTCGTTGGCCGTACTGAAGATACCGGCATGTCCGGCAACACCGTTAGCCATAGCTGCGCCGGGGTCGTGTACGAAGCCTTCGAGCAAGGTGTTCCTGAAATAGGTGTCATTTTCCGTAGGTACGATCACTTCTTTAGGAAAACGGTCGCGTGGCCGGTAGCCGGTTTTATACATGCCCAGGGGCTGATAAAACTGTTCTTGCACGTAGCGCTCAATGGGCTCTGAGGCTTGCTGCTCTACCACCTCTTTCATGACATACATGCTGATATCGCTATAGACATACTTCTGCCCCGCAGGATTGACTTTCGATTGCAACATTTCTGGCCACATCACGTCTTCATAATAATTTGTACGTAAGAAGCGTCCATCGGCCAATTTTACTGCATAGGCTGCTGATGAATCCCTGCTCATATCCGTTGGCGCTAAATGCCTAAAGAAGGGGATAAAAGGGATAAATCCCGCTTGGTGCAGCATCACATCCCGCAACTTGATATTGGCTTTATTTGTATGCTGGGCTTGTACCAAGTAATGACCGATCGTTTGATTAAGGTCGATTTTTTGCTCTTCAGCCAAGCGCATTACGGAGGGTGTTGTAGCGGTAATTTTACTTACAGAGGCCATATCAAAAAGATCCGAAACCAAGGTGGGGCGCTGCTTGTCGTACGTATGGTAGCCATAACCGCGTTCAAAAATCACTTCCCCATTTTTTACAACCATGACAACGGCTCCAGGAGTGGCTTTTTTAGCTATCGCTTCATCAACAATGGCGCCGATAGAATCTGCCAGGAAGGTACTGCTTATTCCCAGTGCTTCTGGGTAGGCATAACCCAACCTGCTTTTTATGGTAGTGAAGCCACTCCCTACGGTATACCTGGCTGAGATATTTTTGCTCAGCCGGGCCTGCAGCGCTACCCCTCCAAATACGGCAGAAGCAAGGGTTTGTGCCGCCAACGTATTGGTGTAGGTTGTCCAAATTAAGGGTAGTTGTAGTGTATCTAATAAAGCCAGGTTTTCGATAGCCCCATATCCACATAAAATAACCTGTTTTCCGATAGCTTCGCTGGCCATGAAATGAAGGAAGTCGGCGTTTTTCAGTGCTTGATCATCTACCTGAAAAATAAGCGTATTATAAAATTTTAATTCATCAGCCAATTTATTCAAATCTTGTCTTTCTTTTGGTGGATCGAAGGCCTTAACGGGAGCATAGCGCATTAAACGTTGGTTAAAAGCGAGGCTTTCCTTCATGCCAAAACGGATACTGGCTACCGTGCGTTCGCGTAAATTTCGTAAAGGAACGATATCCTGTTCGTTATTTAGCAAAATGGTATGATCGATGATTAATTCCTCTTGTTTTAACGAGGTGGTGATTTCCTGCTCGTTATTTTGTTGTGGAAATGCAGGGAATATGAGGAAAAAAGAAAGGATAGTCAGCAGAAAAAAATACTTAGGTTGCATAAATGAAAATATTAGTATGATAAAAAATCGAATATAGAGAAGTTTTTGCATTGTTGCTCAAATCAGCTGTAAAATTTCTGCTAGGTAGCTGTAGCTGTTAGATTAGGTATTAGCTTTTAGTTCATGCTAACACCTATTAAACAACTAAATAAATTACTTTATTTTGTAACAAATGGTATCGGATCAACTCGCTTCTTTTATTCACGCATTGGAGCGTGATTTCAAACTGGAGATTAATGTGCAGCATCAATCACCAGCCACCGTCGTTTTATTGCCGGCAGGCTATGATGTCGGTTTGGTATATTACCGTACCCTTTCTTTTTCTGTAGAACATCAGCAAATGTTGCTTGGCCGATCAAAAGTTGTGCACATTGACGAAGACCTTTGGGTGCATAAGCCAAGCATTATATTGGACAGGGTCGCTTCTTTACTAGGGAAAGCACAACGGATTTACGCTCGGGATACCATGTTACGAAGGATACATAAAGCCGATGCACTGGCCTTCCAAGAGAAATATCATCTACAGGTGGCTTTGCCGGGCAAATACCGTTATGCGTTATTTTACAGGGAAACACTCGTTTCTATTGCGGTTTTTAGTGGGGGTAGGAAAATGAATGAACAAGCTGCCGATTACCGATCGTTTGAATTACTTCGGTTTTGCCATAGCGGTAATTATTTGGTCGTTGGTGGATTAAGCAAGTTGATTAAGGGGTTTGTTCGCGATTTTCTACCTGGGGATGTGATGACCTATGTTGATCGGGATTGGTCGGACGGCGAAAATTATAAAAAGCTGGGTTTTCAGGAGATCGGAAAATTGATGCCGCAAGTATTTTATATCGAGCAGGTTCTTGGGGAGCGGCGCACGCACCGGCCAGAAGTACCTCATTATACCGTGAAGAATTTAGGAAGTATTAAAATGCGTGTCTCATTTAAGTCCTGATTCTTTTTTAGTATTTTAGGCGGCTACAAGGATTACCAATTAAATTAAATCAGAGCAAAAAATGAAAAGAAAACTTCGCATGGGCATGGTTGGAGGAAGTATCGATGCCTTTATAGGAGCTGTACACCGCAGTGCTGCTGCAATGGATGGTTTGATTGAACTGGTTTGTGGAACATTTAGCAGTCGTCCTGAAGTGTCTAAACGAACAGGAGATGCGCTATTTTTGGATCCGCAACGCGTTTATGGAAGCTATCAGGAAATGATTGAAAAAGAAAGTCAACTTCCTGAGGATGTGCGAATGGATTTTGTCAGCATTGTAACACCGAATCACGCGCATTTCGATCCTGCTCGATTAGCACTTGAAAAAGGATTTAACGTGGTATTGGAAAAGCCGATGACCTTTACGCTCGATGAAGCCAAGCGATTGCAACAACTTGTTCGGGATACCGGTTTAACCTTAGCGCTTACGCATACCTATAGTGGATACCCTATGGTGAAGCAGGCCAAAGCGATGGTAAAAGAGGGTAAATTAGGAAAAATCCGGAAAGTGATCGTCGAATATCCACAAGGATGGCTAAGCCGTTTGAGCGAAAAAGAAGGGAATGTGCAAGCAGCCTGGCGTACAGATCCGGCCCGATCGGGTAAGAGTGGCGCAATGGGCGATATTGGTACACATGCCGCTCATTTAGCAGAATATATTACCGGTTTGCAAATAGTAGAAATCTGTGCCGACTTACATATTATGGTGGAGGGGCGCTTGTTGGATGATGACGGAAACATTCTGCTGCGCTTTGATAGCGGTGCAAATGGCGTGTTGATCGCTTCCCAAATTGCCGCAGGGGATGAGAATGCTATTCGTATCCGTGTTTATGGCGAAAAGGGTGGCCTCGAATGGTTGCAGGAAGAGCCGAATAGTTTGATCTTGAAATGGCTGGATGAGCCAAAACAGATATTCCGTGCCGGAAACGGCTATTTAAGTGCTGTAGCCAAGCACAATACGCGTCTTCCTTCGGGGCACCCAGAAGGTTTGCTGGAAGCCTTCGCGAACATCTATCGGAATTTCGCATTGACGGTATCGGCAAAACAAAATGGAGAAACACCAAGTGCTGAAATGCTTGACTTTCCAACGGTTGAAGAAGGCGTTAGAGGGATGGCTTTTATCGATAATGTAGTGGCCAGTAGTGCCAGTAAAGAAAAATGGACCAAATTCGTGGTTTAAAAAGAGCACCTTTGCTAGTTTTGCTTGGGCCAACAGCTTCCGGAAAAACGGTTTTGGCTGTGGCCCTCGCTAAGCAGATTAACGGCGCAATCATCAGTGCAGATTCCAGACAGGTTTTTAAAGGAATGGATATCGGCACCGGAAAAGACCTGGCTATTTACAATGGTATAGACCATTATCTTATCGATATACGCGAAGCGGGCGACCAGTATCATGTGGCTCACTTTCAGGACGACTTTCAGGAGGCCTTGCTTAGTATACGGGCACAAGGCAAAAAACCTATCCTGTGCGGTGGCACAGGGCTTTATATTCAATCTGTCTTACAAGATTATACCTTTACCGCTGTTCCTATTGACCTTCCTTTACGTAAACAGCTGGAAGAAAAAAGTGGGGAAGAACTGGAAAAGCTATACTTGTCTCTCCCAAAACCATTCGATTTTAAAGCGGATATCAGTACAAAGAAAAGATTGATCAGGGCCATTGAAATATCATTTTGGTTGAAGGCCCATCAGCTGCCCAAATTAAAAGCACAACCGTTAGAGGCCTTAGTATTCGGACTGGATTTACCCTTGGAAGAACGGAGAAATCGCATTACTGTGCGGTTAAAAGAACGATTAAATGCGGGTTTATTGCAAGAAGTGAAGGGCTTGCTTGATCGGGGTATACATCCGGATAAGTTGAAGTTCTATGGACTGGAATATAAGTATGCAACGGCTTACTTACTGGGTGAGCTGGACGAATCGAGTTTTTTTGCCAAACTTAATACCGAAATTCATCGCTACGCCAAGCGCCAGATGACCTATTTCCGTAAAATGGAAAAAGATGGGTTGACTATTCATTGGCTAAACGCACTTCATAGCCAACAAGAAAATGTCAACGCCATGTGCAGGGTTTTGAATGATATGGGATAATTTTATTCCGACGGAATACCATATGCGTTCTTTGTTAAAGCGGGCGCTCAGTTTTTCTTTCGGGTTTGATCTGTCCCTTTTTTTGAATCAGTTTACGGTCTTTTGTGTTGGCCGGACTTGTTTTGCTTTCCCGTTGCTCTGATTGGGGCTCCGTGTTATCCTTCGGAAGGGTATCAGCCTGTGCTTCGGTTATTTTCGGCGGATTGATGATGTCTTCCTTACTAGCCGGTCGATCTTTGGGTTTCCAAATGAATCCTTCTAAGATTTCCCTATCCGCTTTAAGTATTCCTACAGGGGTGTAACTGTTTTCCGTTTTTCGAATGTTAACAATATTCGAGACCTCATTATTTTCAAAATTGATCTTAATGCGGCTGCCTAAGCTTCTGGTCATGCCCGATATCTTATTACCCTCCGTTGTATAATAAATACTTTCGGCATTTCCGTCTACAAACATACGGTCGAGCTTGTTATTGGTGAAGAAACCGGTAATCTTACGGCCTTTCACTTGGTTGAATTTTGCGGAATCCAATTGTGTGTTTACAATAAAAGCGTGGGTTTTCAGTAACATGTTGTCTAGCTTTTGATTCTTCAATTGCATGTAAATCGTATCACCGGATAATTGAGAACCTTGTGCCCAGATCATGGGACGTCCATAAAAGCGCATCATCGAGTCGGGATAGCCGTAATAAGCCGAATCGGCCCTCGCCTGTAAGTCCGATTTAAAAATCCGCACATGATGGAAAGCTTTAACAATGCGGGTTCTTGCCGTATCACGTAGCGATGTATCTTGTTTGGGACGTTCCATTGCGCTACGTTTGGCCACGTTCAGGGTACTGTCGCCTTGCCCCGATAAGGGTAACATGGTTTTGCTGATCAGCAAACTGTCGGCTTTCAAATCGCTGCCTATGCGCTCTCGTTGGGTCATAACCAGCGTATCACTTTGCAATTTACTGGTCTTTGCAATGGCCTTTTTGATGGTCGACTCGTCTAGCTGTTGCGGCGGCCCTTTTTTGGGTACGCTGTCTTGGGCTAATTTCATTAAGGAGTCGGCCGAAATATCGGGCTTAACCTGCTTTAGGCTATCTGTAGCCGCAGCTTCTAGCTGTTTCACCAAGCTGTCCGGTGGCGCTGGCCTAGTACGTGCCTGGGTGCTGTCGCTAGTTAAACTGTCCAATTCGCCGTTCGCCAAGCTATCCATTCCCATTTCGCCCAGGCTGTCTAATTCTTCCTCTTCGTCGAGCTCGCCCCCTTCACGGTCCAGGTTAAGCACGATAGGCTTGTAGTCTTTTAATAGGATAACTTGTGAAAACAAGGTGTCGGCAGCCATAAATACGGAATCTGTCTTCTTAGACATCGTATCCCGCTGATTCGCCGAATCCAGGGATAAGGAATCCCGGCGATGTAAAGTACGGTCGGTTTGTAAACTGTCGGGCAACAAACCATCGTGAGCAGCCGTATCCTTTTTGGTGGAATCGTTTTGGACAATCATAACGGTATAAGCCTTCTCCGTCATGGTAATACTTTCGTCTTTCTTTCGATAGACCCCCTTTTGTCCATACAAAATACCCCGCTGTGCCGTATCAATGAAAACCACATTTTTAATTGCTCGACCGTAACCAGCCTTGCCGTCATAGTATAGGCTGTCGCCTCTTAAAAATTTACTGCCTTCCGTATACAGGTTATTCTTTCCAAAACGGGCGCGGTCGGTTTCCGTATTGTAATCTCCATTTTCGGTATATAAATTATTCTCGCCTTTTTTTCCTCGAATATTGGTAGGCCCATAGAAATAGGCCATCTTACTGACCGAATTATAACGGAGACTATCGGTATAAATATTGGTTTGTGGGGCTCGTACCAATACGTCGTTTTGGAAATAGGCATCTTGGGTGTTCTCGAAATAATGCCCAACTTTACTGTTTAAGGTGTCTTTGGCGTTGATAATGCGTCCGCCACCGATATACTTGCCTATTTTAGTGTTCAGGTTATATGTTAAGTGATTGGTAGTTAAAACGGCACCTTTCGCATCTACCATTCGCACATTATTGGTTAACTCCGCAATGCGCGAGTCTTTCATATAATGCAATTTATCCGCATAGATAATCGTACCGTTTGGCTGCGTAATGACCACGTTTCCATAGGCATCGAAAAAACGTTCTTCTGGATTATAATCGGAGCTGTCGGCTGACAAGGTGCTCCCTTCGTGCAAGAAAACAGGTTTATAGAAGCGGTTAACACCCCATTCCTTACGCGCCTCATAACCACGTGAACTGATTAGCCTGACCTCTTTTTGCGCAAGCGCAAAAAAGGGGAGGAAAAGCAATACCCATGTTAAAAAACAAACACTTTTTCTCACCTTGCAAAAATACCCAAATAACTGATGTAATATAGTAATTTAATATTTTTTAACAGCATGGGCTACTTATGGAAATAAGGTCATTTAGCGGATAGCATTGTATATGATGGGCATTTTCTCTAAGTTTGGGCTATGACGGTGGAAAACAGGTTTGCACAATTCATACGCGAACAGGCCTTATTTACGGAAACGGATCGGGTCCTCCTGGCAGTAAGTGGTGGGAAAGATTCGGTATTGATGGCCAGGTTATTTGCAGGCATCGGGCAAACTTTCGGTATTGCGCATTGCAATTTTCAGTTAAGGGGAAAGGAATCGGATGCCGATGAAGCACTGGTAAGCCAGCTGGCCTTTGAGCTAAACGTTCCGCTTTATACGGAGCATTTCGATACACAGCGCTTTGCCCGGGAAAACCATGTGTCGATAGAAATGGCGGCCAGGACACTTCGCTATACATGGTTCGAGGAAATCCGATCTCAACATGGTTATGAATATATTGCCCTTGCCCACCATCAGAACGACACCGTGGAGACGATGTTGTTGAACTTGGTTAGAGGGACAGGCATTGCCGGTCTGCAAGGCATTTTGCCCAAAAGAAACCGACTGATCCGCCCCCTTTTATTTCTGGATCGAGAAGAAATTGATCAAATTGTGGAGCGGTATGGACTATCTTTTCGCGATGATGCTTCCAATTTTTCAACTACCTATATGCGCAATAAAATCCGTTTAGAAGTAATTCCTAAATTAAAGGAGATTAATCCGGCCCTCGAACAAACCTTTGTGGAAAATGCCAAACGTTTCGAAGAGCTGAACGACTTCTTGAAAAATTATACGGATCAACTGCGAAAACAATGGTTTACCCCTTTCGGAACGGGTAGTTACCAAATTGAAATCAAGCCTTTACAAGAAATGCAACCCCTTGATACCTTATTGTATGAATTGTTTCGTCCTTATGGTTTTACAGCTGCGGTGTTAGGAGACCTGGTCCGAACCTGGAGCCGATCCGATCGGTCAGGCAAGGTGTTCTATTCCCCTTCCTATCAGCTTGCTATTAATCGTGAGCAGCTTATCCTAACGAAAATAACAAAAGCCTCAACGATAGAACCGGTTTTGCTTTTTCCGGGCGACCGGCATACGTTCGGTGACTATCAGGTTAGCGCATCTGCTATAGAAAACATTCCGCATAGGGGATATGTTCCCGGGGCGAAAGCCAATCGAGTTTGTTTAGATGCCGATTGCCTTGGCTTTCCACTACAAATAAGAACTTGGCAAAAAGGCGACCGTTTCCAGCCCCTAGGTATGAAGACAAAAAAAAAATTGAGCGATTTCTTTGTTTCGCTGAAGTTGGCCAATAAGGACAAGACAACGGTTCCTCTCTTTTTGGATAGTCAAGGCAATATTGTTTGGGTATCTCCTTTCCGGATTGGTGAGCGGTATAAAATTACCGATAAAACAAAAAAAGTTGTTACCTTAGAATGCGTTATAACATATGGAAGATAAACCCCTGTTTGTAGAAAACCAATATCTTGGCCGCGATATGGGCTGGGTAAGCGTGCGTTTGGTCATGGCCTTGTTTTGTTTCGCCGCTTATTATATCAGTTCAGAAAGAGAGCGGAGTAATCAACTGTTTTTATTGGTTGGATGTATCATATTAATGGTATCCATCATTATGATGTATATGTTGCATTACCGGATAACCGTTAAAAACAAGAGCGTTATTTTACAAGGCTTATGGACAGCACGTCTGGTTAAAATTGATCTGAACAGCATCATTAAAGTTAAAAAAGCCGAATACAGCAATTACCTGATCAATAGTCCTGTTTATAATTTACACCAAAAGGGCAGGGTGCGGTTTTACGCTGGCGGGAAACAGGCCATTTGGCTTACCGACCGAGACGGATTAGTCTATATTATTGGAACACAACACCCCAACGATTTGTTGCAGGCCATTTTGGATGCAAAAAAAGCGTAAACTGAATGTCATTAAGTTTGTTATTTTGAAGCCGAATACAATAATTGAAGCGTAAATGCGTAAATTTGTTATAAGCCCTATTACCGCATAGTAACCGTGTATTTACGAGTTTAAGCAGGAAGAAGGCTTCATTTAAGACGTTAAAAGAGGGTGTTTTAAAAGAGGCAAGCATAGGCTTTTTTGTCATTCCGGGTACGAGGAAATGCAAAGCATTCATGAATGCCTTATAAGATAGATTAGCGATGAATAGCTGTTCTACGATTCATGTAAGCTAGTTTTAGCTGCTTCGTCTGCCAACTGGCGGATCAAAATGACAAACTTTTTAGACATCCTCTGGAAATTTTATAAAAATGGGATTATTAAAGTTTTTATTGATTTGTATATTGATTTTATGGCTATTAAGGATAACGGTAAGAATGCTATTTCCTTATTTAATGGCTTCCTTTGTGGGTAAAATGCAAGATCAGGCCCAAAGACAATATCACCGGCAACAAGCCGGTCCCTTTCGAAACGAAAGGCCTCCACAACCCGACGGAAAAATCCGTATCGATTATGTTCCGCCAAAAGCTTCAAAAACACCGTCAGGCATCAATGGCAAAGCCGGCGAGTTTGTGGATTTTGAGGAAATTAAATAGATACAGAAAAATGATATTTCGTCGTTCAAAAGTTCGAAATATCATTTTTTTGTAATAGGTTTGAACCGCAAGCTTAAGTATTAAAGAAAGAATGAAGAATTGGTTCAACCGAAACAGCGTCCATTTTGCCATTATTGGCTTATTTATCGTTATTTGTTTTATTTATTTTGCTCCTGCTTGGCATGGTAAAGTGCTCATTCAAACGGATGTTACCCAAGCACAAGCCATGCAGAAGGAAATCATGGATTTTCGGAAGCAGGACGGAAAAGCACCGCTTTGGACAAATGCCATGTTCGGGGGTATGCCTTCCTATCAAATTTGGGTGTCTTTCCCCAAAAATATCGGCACCCATATTATGGCGGGCATCAAAGGGGCAGTCCCTTATCCCATTGATGTTGTACTGCTTTATCTGCTTGGCGCTTACTTGTTGTTTAACGTTCTGGGGGTAAAACCTTGGTTATCCGCTGTAGGGGCTATCGCTTTTGCTTTCACTTCTTATAATTTTATTTATATCGAAGCTGGACATGCCAATAAGGCTTATGCCATTGCTTTGTTTGCTCCCGTTGTTGCCGGTATTTTATTGACACTTCGAGGGCGGTATTTATTAGGATCGGCTATTTTAGCTTTAGCCTTAGCCTTAGAGATCCGGGTAAATCATGTGCAGGTTACCTATTATCTATTTATTGCCCTACTCATCTTAATTGGTATCGAACTCTACCACGCCATTAAGGGAAAGAAAGTGGCGGAGTTTCTAAAATCTGTAGGCTTCATGGCCATTGCCACACTCATTGCCATTGGCGTCAATGCGGGATTATTATGGACAACCTATGAATATACCAAGGAATCTATTCGGGGAAAATCGAATATCAATTCAGAAAGTAAGGCTACTGATCAGCAAGGGGTAAGTAGGGATTATGCTTATCAGTGGAGCCAAGGGGTGGGTGAAAGTATTACTTTCCTGATTCCAGACGCATATGGCGGGGCTAATCAAAAACGATTGAACGAAGATTCTCACGTGGTGGAGTTCCTCACTTCCAAAGGGATGCAGGCCCAACAAGCCATGAATATCGGACTCCCGATTTACTGGGGGGACAAACCTTTTACTTCCGGCCCCTGGTATTTCGGAGCTGCAGTATTGTTCTTGTTCGTGCTTGGCCTTTTTATCGTAAACAACCGTTTAAAATGGTGGATTTTAGCCGCAACATTGTTGAGTATACTGTTGTCATGGGGCAGACATTTTAGCCTCGTGTCGGATCTGTTCTTTGACTATTTTCCGCTTTACAATAAATTTAGGGCGGTAGAATCGACTTTGGTTATTGCTTCATTCTTAATTCCCATATTGGCTATCTTGGCTGTGGCTGAAATTATTGAAAGAGGGAAATTAATCGGAAAGCTGGATAAAAAAATCATCTACTCGGCGGCTATTGTTGGTGGAATTTCGTTGATCGTATGGTTATTGCCTGATCTCTTTTTTAGTTTCCAAACGGAGAATGATCAACAATGGAAGCAGAATATTGCCCAACAAGTACAGGACAACAGTTTTGCACAGGCTTTAGCCAATGCTTTGGTTCAAGACCGCATCGATATTGCCAGGAGCGATGCGGTCCGTTCCCTAATTTTCGTGCTGCTTAGTGCCGGTGTTATCTGGTTATTAGCTAAAGGGAAATTAAAGGCTCCTGTGGCCATTGTGGCCGTTGGACTGTTGATCTTGATCGACATGGCAGGCGTTGACCGCCGCTATTTGAATAAAGATAGCTTTGTCGAAAAGGCGCAGGCGGAGCAAAATTTCTTTAAACCCAGAGAAGTAGATAACCTGATTTTAATGGATAAGGATCCTGATTATCGGGTGCTCGATCTGTCGGTAGATCCTTTTAATACGGCTACGCCTTCTTATTTTCATAAAAATGTAGGAGGCTATCATGCGGCTAAATTGATGCGGTATAACGAATTGATCGAACACCAGTTTTCGCGTTCGATCAATGAGGATGTATTGGATATGTTAAATACGCGGTACGTGATCACCAACAATCGGGAAGGAACCTCACAAAGCATTCGCCGTCGCGATCGTGCCGCGGGGAACGCCTGGTTTGTGGATCGGGTTACTTTTGTAAAAAGTAATGAAGAAGAGATGAATGCTATCGATAGCTTTGACCCAAAGAAAGAAGCGTTTATTCACGAAGAATTTAAAAGTAAGATCGATGAGAAGCGTTTGGGTAAGGCTACCAATGCCAGCATTGTGTTAACCAGCTACCGTCCGGACAACTTGGTTTATGAATATTCGGCACCTAATGACGTTATGGCGGTATTTTCTGAAATCTGGTACGATAAGGGTTGGAAAGCTTTTGTGGATGGCGAGGAGATTCCTATTTTACGGGCTGACTATGTGTTGCGGGCCGCTCAATTACCTGGAGGCAACCACAAGGTGGAGTTTAAATTTGAACCGCAAGCCTATTTCATGGGGGAAAACATTTCCTTGATTGCTTCTATTATCTTGGTACTTGGTTTAGTAGCCGCCATTTGGCTGGAAAACAGGAAGAGGAGCGTTTAGCTGCTAAGGGCTGTCAGCAATCGGCTTTTTTATATAGTTTCTCGTATCAAGCTTACCTGCGGGTGGGCTAGTCGAGATTATGAGTCGTCTGATAGCTTATCGCGAGCAAGCTTTAATAACCAGGAGTCATGATACTAAAAAAATAACATGTAAATAAAGCTGATGACCAAAGGCTGAAAGCTGATGGCTATTAATCATTTGTCCTCCCATATCGTACATAATAAATAGCGAGCTTAAATGCAATGACCATATGATGGTAAATATTGGGCAGCCAGCCGTAATAGTGGCTGAATATTTGGAAGCGTTCCCATAAACTTTGGCGGTGTTTTTTTTTGGACATCCCACCTACTAAATATTTGGCTACATATTGATGGGTATTGACAATTCGTTTAGCTTTTTTAGCAGCTTTTAGGATCCAATCAATATCGGCACTGAGCTGATAGCGCAAATCATAGGGTTCGGTGAGTGACCGTTTCACGTAAATAGCCTGATGACTAATGCTCATGCCGTATTTAAAGCTTTTCCAGGTGAATTGTTTCGGCGCTTGATGCCTTCGTCTTCCCAAGCTGTTCCCCTGGATATCAATCATCTCGGTTTCACCGTAATAGATGTCGGCATCTGGAGCACATTGAAAAATTCGGTTCACCGTATCCGGCGCATAGATCTCATCGCCCGAATTCATAAACAATACATAATCGCCGGTAGCAAGTCGAAGGCCTTTATTCATGGCATCGTAAATACCTTCATCCGGTTCGCTAACGCATTGATTGATATGCTCGGCATACTGCCCGATCACATCGAGTGTCCCATCGGTAGAAGCGCCGTCGACAACGATATATTCAATATGTGGATAAGTTTGCCCAATTACCGACCGCATCGTTCTTTCTAGGTCGTTTACATTGTTATAAACTACCGTAATAACACTCAAAGTAGGGGAAAAGCGGTATGTTGAAGGGGCATTCATGAACTCTTTTTAGCAACTTTTCTTAATATTTTTGTATATATGCCGACCAAAATTCGGGATCGTATTTAGCCCAGGCATGGCATCCGAAAGGTAACCGTTGTTGGTTCTGCATGAAGGCTTTCTTTGGATTTCGTTCAAAGGCAAAACTCAGGGCTTCTATGGCCTTCGGCTTTTTAAATGGAACAAATAACGTCCAGAGCATATCCTCATTTTTGGGTAATACCCTAAAAACCAGTTGAAGCCACCAGCACCATTTTAAGTGACTTTTGACCTTGCGTAAGGAAAAACCTCCGTTGCCTACCTGATTGACCAACTTCTTGGACAAATTAATGATCGGCTTTTTTCCGGAAGTAATCGGTGGCGGCTCCAACCAAGGGGCACCCACATAATCGTACCCCTTGTTTAGCCAATAGTGCAGCTCATCCTGAAATACCCAAGCATCTAACTGGTATAATAGGATATAATCGTAGGCCAAAAAGCGTTCGTAAAACAACTTGCTGATCAATAGACGGCTATACCCGGTTATACTTTTGAAGAAGTGGTCATCAAAGCGTTGTATGATCAATAATCGATCGGTCAAAGCCTCATAGTAACTGGTATTTAAAGACCGTGGTGCCGCTAATATAATGGGATAATCTATCAACACTTCCATGCATTGCCAGAAAGCATGCTTCTCATTTGCATCTGCCAGTTCTTTATACAAGGGAATTACGACGGCAGCCTTCATACCCAGCGTTTGTTTTTTAGTTTAAACCAATTGTTCAGCATAAATTTCTTGCCGCGTTTCCACCACGGCCCTTTTCGATGTTTAAAGAAGTGTTTAATGGCTTTTACCGCGAGGGGATTTTCAACAATTTCATTGGGGTAGTTGGTGACCGCTTTACGGGACATATGTACGTCGTAGGTGTCTTCAATAATAGAATGCACACCGCTTCCGTCATGACCGATATTTTCGATTAGCGATTTGCTGGGATATAAAACCAAGCCGTTTTTTAAAAAGATGGAGGCATGCCAGCGGATCGCCCAAGAGTCGTTTTTCCCCGCTTTAAAATCCAGCAACTGTTTCCAGTAATTCATGAGGCCGTCAAAAGTAAACCGATCGATCTTGGCCGAATCAAACTGTCGGTATAGACGATTAATATCCGGATCAAAGTCGTCCCAAGCCCTTTTCCAAGTTGCCCAACCCCAGCTGCTGGCAGAGCGTAAAAAAAAGGTTTGGGGCAATGCTGAAGTATCTTTTAGCGGAAACATATATGCCGCAATCTGCATTACTTTGGATTCGTGGGCATAACGGTTCAATGCTTCATTGAAATACGTGAGTGTATAAGGGGAAGAAAGTAAATCGTCTTCAAAAACGATTACTTTACCATACTCGTTAACCAGCTGATCAATTCCCGCTATGATGGAATTGGCCAATCCGAGGTGCTTTGTCTGTGCAAGCAGTTTCACTGATTTAAAGCCTGTGCATTGTTGAACCAGCGCCCGTACTTCTTTTACCTGCTCTTCATCTTGATTAGCTTGCGCTGCATCGGCAAAAACAAAAAGGCGCGACTCCTCGGCAAGTAAATTTTCTTGCAGGTATTTTAGGGTCCTCCGGGTATGTTCCGGACGATTATAGACAAATAAGGCGATTGGTGCAAGATGCTGCATAAGCACTATTTTTTTCTTAATACGTGTTGATCAATTACTTCATTAATATCTGGTGAAATTTGGAACACATAGGTCAATGCTCCAAATATAAAACTTACCAGCAAAGATCGGATGCAGGTATCCAGAATAAACGGCCCCATTTTGGGGACAAAACATCCGATGGCTAAACTAATCGCTGAAATAAGTAAAATGAGGCCAATTTTCATGGTGAAAGGCTGCATCTTAAATTTTAATAACAAGAAAAGCCAAAAACTAAAATTGGTAAAGATCATCGTAAGCAAGTAACTCAATGCGGCACCTTCAAGACCGAATAAGGGGATCAGCAGAAAGTTGAGTACGGCGCATAACAGGGCGGCGAATACCATCAAAATCATCACCCAACGGTAATGTTTCGAAAAGCCGATAATGGCTTGATTAATGCCGCCTGTGGCATCGACCAGAAAAGCTAAACCTACAATAATCATCACGTTAAAATACTTCGGGTATTCGGGTTTATCTAAAAGCGCTAAAATGGCATCGCGGTTAACGATCAACATAACTAAAAGCAAACATCCTACCAAACATTGCACTATTGTGGTCTTACCGTATATTTTATTGATCTTGGCTAATTGGTTTTCTTTCCAGGCATTGGCAATAATTTGGTACGACGTGATGTTCAATGCGCGGGCCGGTAGAGAGATGATTTGCGCAATACCAAAGAAGGTGGCATAAATACCAACCATTTCTTCCCCAGATAACACTTTTATAATGAGGACGTCAAGGTTTTGGAGTAAGGTAAAGGAGCTCCCACCCAGCATGGAGTAAAAACCAAACTGAAACATATGACGGATTTGGCTTTTAACAGGCGTAGTTATCGCGCCAAAACGGTAAGCGCGAATATAATAAACATAGATACTGATAACGAGTAAAATCGCTATGTTCCCTATCAGGTATAGATCAATAAAACCGTGGTAGTCTATCCAGTTAACAAGGATCAAAATCGCTCCGCAGGTCGCGAAAAGCCGTAAGGCAACCTCTCGCAGGAAAGACGGAAGCAGGGTTTTAAAAGCGGTACGGGCAAATGATTCTTGTAACAGGTAAAGTGTAGAGCATAAGGCTATCGGAAAAAAATAGCCGTAATACCGGTCCATTAAAGAAGCGGTATCATCCACGGCCTTATAGGCAATAACTTGATCTTTGAACAAGAAGAAGCCGATCGTGAAAATACCAAACGTCAACCCACAAGCAAGAAAGGCATAAGTGGCAAAACCTTGATGTTTTTTGTCGTTGGTACGGAAAATAGGTAAAAAGCGGGTAATGACGTTGCTAATTCCCCAGGAAGCAAACTGAACATAGAGCAAAACGACTGAAGAAAGGATGTTATAGAAACCGATTTCCCGGATACTGAGGCTTCGCTGGAAAACAATCATGAGATTAAAGAAAGCCAATGCGGTACCCAGATAAAGGAATATGCTGTTCAGGATGCCTTGTTTTTTTATTAGATTCATGCCGGCCGGTTTTTTGAAGCCTCTTTCAAAATGGTATCCAATTTAGCAATCTGTTGGCTTATATTATAGTGCTGAAGCATATGTTGGCGGGCAGCTGTTCCCATTTTTTTTGCCAAATCGCGCGAGGTGGCAATTTCGATCATTTTTTCAGCCATGCCGTTCAGGTCATGCTCGTCAACCAGAAAACCTGTAAGGCCGTCAATCACCGCTTCCTTTATTCCAGCGTGGCGCGTACTAACGATGGGAAGGCCAACGGCAGAGGCCTCTAAAATGGTATTCGGTGTTCCTTCCATGTCGCCGTCTTCTGCCCGAACAGAGTGCTGTATATAACAATAGGAGTCGTGCATCAAGCCTAAAATTGCTTCACGGTTCAGCACACCTGTAAACGTAACCTGTTTACTTAGGTTCATCTCTTTTACTAATTCTTGCGCATCCTTCTGCAAAGGGCCATCGCCTACCATGCGTAGATGGGCATCGGGAAATTGCCGAGTCACTTTTTCGAAAGCAGCAATGGTCGTTAAGGGGGCCTTTTTATCGACGAGTCGACCGATACTCAAGAAATTTAGCTGCTTGGAAAGCCGTACTTGCTGAAACAGATCGGTATTAACACCATAAGGAATAAGGTGCACCTTGGCGGGGTCTGCCCCCATTTGGATGAGCTGTTCGCGCATGTCTCCAGAAACGGCGATAATGGCGGAAGCGTATGAAAAAGCAGTTCGATACAGGGTGCGAAAGGTTTTCAACAAAGCATAGCGATGTGCATCCACGCCGTGAAAATGAATAACCAAAGGCACCTTGGCCAACTGGCAGGCTTTGGCGATCGTTGCACCAACCGTTCCGTATTCGGCAAGTACGACCTGTATGTTTTCTTGTTGTAAATAACGAACGAGTGCTTGATTTCGGATGTTAATGTCTCTTCTTTGAAGTATGCGTTTTTCAAAAAGATACCGAAGGATTTTCCACCGGCTGTCAATGAGGAATTGGCCGTTTGGTTTATAAAGCGGAAAATCGCCGCCATATAGCACCCTTTTATCGCCCGATAAGCCTTCGATATGAGTCTGTATAAAAGTTTCAGAATAACTGGACTTATTGGGCTTAATAATACACAACTTCAATAAATCCATATTAACGCAATTTTCTTTTCGCCTGAATTTCGCGAATTTTCCCTGTTAATTTTGTCGTCACACGGTTTAATCCTCTCTTCAATTTCTCTTCGAAAGTTACCGGTTTAGGATGAAAGAAAGCGGCTTCAAAATCATGGTTTCGCTCCAATACGATATGGGCATAATCGCCCACATTCCAGATATCCTTGATTTGGTAAAGTAACACTTCGGTATCGGTAGCTAAGGCCAGCTCATTGATTACGGCTAGGGAGATATGTTCATCTACCGGTTGCATAGTTTCCGGTTTATGCACGGCAGACCATTTGAGATTATGCGGCGTGGGCACCGATAAAATCACGCGGCCACGCTCAGTAAGTAAATGTTTAATTGCTGCATGTACGGTTGGTCTGTCTGACACGGCAATATGCTCGTAAACGTCCATAAAAATAATCAGGTCGAACGATTGGCTAAAGGTTTCTGGGGTTAAAATACCGTCCAAAAAGCGAACTTTTTCATTGGCGAATAATTTCTTTGCAATTTCAATGGATTTTGTGCTGATGTCTAAACCAGTAACGCATGCGTCGGGCCATTGTTGATGCAATTTATGACAAATACCACCTACACCGCAGCCAACTTCTAAAATGTGCAATGGTCGACCGAGTTTAGGACTGTATTTTTTTATCGTTTTCCAGGCCGCATCTACCCGCGGGTTTCCGTACAGATAATTATGCAGTTTAGTTTGAACTACCGTATTATAATAGGATATAATTTCTTCTTCTCTCGGTTGCTTTGGCATGGCACTCATCTATGGGGATAAAGTTAAAGGGCTTTTTTTGCAAAAACAACATAAATTGCCGCATCCTTATTCCGCTGGTCCTGCGAGTGCAGTTTGTCTGTCAGTGCAATGAGGCCTTGCAGGATAAAAGCCAAAGGGTAGTGCAGGAAGCGATAGGTTTTATTGATGAGCGCATCCTGAAAAAGCTGCACACCGCTTGCCGCTAAACCCAATAAACCGGTAAATTCTTTAATTTCAAAACCGTTCTCTTGTATAACCCGTTGCAGCCCGGCACTTGTCCAACGCCAATAGTCATACGGTGTGGGGTGATAATACCAATAGCCATGTGTAGAAAGGATTAAGGTGCCTCCCGGCTTGAGCAGACGCCATGCTTCCTGAAGATAACCTTGCGGGTTGTCTACATGTTCTAATACCTGATTGGAAAGGACAATATCTGCGCAGGCATTGGGGAGGTCAGTCTTGCTATCAAAATCGACATGGTACTGAGCTAAGGGGTTCATGGCCAAATCCACGCCAATATATTGATTAACATAAGGGAGGATCGCGGAGCGATAAGGCATGTCTCCACAACCAAAATCAATTAAGTCGGGTTTTTCTTGGGCAGCTAACTCTTTAATGAGCTTCATCGTTGCATCCCGCAACCGCGTTAAAGCGACGTATCGGCTAGAAAATATGGAGGGCGCTAATCTTTTGTTTTTTTGCATAGATAACGGTTGTATAATATGCTATGCAAATAACAAAAAAGGCAGCGAAATAGCTGCCTTTTCTTTATAAAAATTTATTGGAACTTCTTCGCGTTTATCTTACGCTCGTTTTCCGTTAGATAAATCTTCCGCAAGCGTACATTTTGTGGTGTAACTTCAATATATTCATCTGCTTGGATATATTCCATCGCTTCTTCCAAAGAAAATTTAATGGCTGGAGCAATGCGTACGTTGTCGTCGCTACCAGAGGCCCGCATATTGGTGAGCTGTTTACCCTTTACGATATTCACCACCAAATCATTATCCCGTGTATGTTCGCCTACAATCTGGCCTTCGTAAATGTCTACACCGGGGTCGACAAAGAAGCGTCCTCTGTCTTGCAATTTATCGATAGAGTAAGCCGTTGTTTGTCCTTTTTCCATGGATATCAATACACCGGCCAGTCGCCCCGGTATAGGGCCTTTCCAAGGTTGGTATTCTTTCATCCGGTGTGCCATAACCGCTTCTCCGGCAGTAGCGGTCAATACGTTATTTCGAAGACCGATAATTCCGCGGGAAGGAATTTCAAATTCGAGGTGCTGCATATCGCCCTTGGTTTCCATAATCAGGAGTTCGCCTTTGCGTTGTGTAACCAATTCGATTACTTTTCCGGAAACTTCAGCAGGTACATCAACCACCAAGGTTTCGATAGGCTCACACTTTACGCCGTCGATTTCTTTTAAGATAACCTGCGGCTGTCCTACCTGTAACTCGTATCCTTCTCTGCGCATGGTTTCAATTAATACCGACAAGTGTAGAATACCTCTTCCGTATACCAGAAAGGCATCTGCCGAGTCGGTAGGCAATACCTTCAGCGCCAGATTTTTTTCCATTTCTTTTTGAAGGCGGTCATGCAAATGGCGTGAAGTGACGTATTTTCCTTCTTTACCAAAAAATGGTGAGTTATTAATGGTGAACAACATGTTCATTGTTGGCTCGTCGATATGGATAACCTCCAACTGTTCGGGGTTTTCGAAGTCAGCGATGGTATCGCCGATTTCAAAACCTTCAATACCAACTACCGCGCAAATATCTCCTGCTGGAACTTCTTCTACTTTTACTTTTCCTAAGCCCTCGAAGGTGTACAATTCCTTTACCCGTGATTTTACAATTTTACCATCGCGCTTCACCAGTGAAACCGGCTGGTTTTCTTTAACCGTGCCCCGGGCTACCCTTCCAATGGCAATACGGCCAACGAAAGAAGAGTAATCTAAGGAAGTGATCTGCATTTGCAACGTGCCTTCGTTGAAAGGTGCGGCTGGGATATGTTCCAAAATAGCCTCTAAAAGATCGGTAAAATCTTCTGTCGGCGTTTTCCAGTCTTTAGCCATCCAGCCCATTTTGGACGAACCATATAATACAGGGAAATCCAATTGTTCTTCGGTAGCATCCAGGTTGAAGAACAGCTCGAACACTTGTTCATAAACTTCTTCCGGTCGGCAATTTTCTTTATCGACTTTATTGACTACCACGATAGGTTTGAGACCTAAACCCAAGGCCTTTTGGGTAACAAAGCGGGTTTGCGGCATGGGGCCTTCAAAGGCATCGACCAACAATATTACCCCGTCGGCCATTTTTAAAACACGTTCTACCTCTCCGCCAAAGTCGGCGTGGCCCGGCGTATCAATGATATTGATTTTGACATCTTTATAGCGAACCGATACATTCTTGGAAACAATAGTGATGCCGCGTTCACGTTCCAAATCATTGTTATCCAGAATCAATTCACCGGTTTGTTCATTGTCCCTAAAGAGGTTTGTAAAATGTAGAATTTTGTCGACCAATGTCGTTTTGCCATGGTCAACGTGCGCGATGATGGCAATGTTCCTAATTTTTTGCATTAAGCTTAGTATAGTATTTTTTAGTTATTTACTACGCTCAATTGACCTACCAAATCCAGCGTAGTAAATTTTGCGCAAAGGTAAGGAATCTGATTGATAAATTTTTATCAGTGATCATTTTTATAAGACTCACTGCTAAGTAATTAGTGATTTTGAATTCGGGATGACCTAATTTGCTTATAGGATTGCTATCTTTGCGTTATGGATATGCAGTTATTCGTTGTTTTCGCCCTTTTTGCAGTTGCTGCTTTTTATATAGGCAGGATGGTATACCGCAATTTAAAGCCAAAAAAAGGAAATTCTTGCGGCGCAAATTGCAAATGTGGAATGGACTTTTCCCATGTGCCTAGTCCCGAAAAAAACTAAGGGGCTTGTTCAATTAGGCACACGGCATAAGCAACTACACCTTCTTCCCGACCGATAAATCCCATTTTTTCATTGGTTGTTGCTTTTATGGCAATATCTTCAGTACTTATTCCGGCTGCTTCTGCAATCTGTTTTTTCATTTGCGGGATATAAGGCTTGATTTTTGGTGCTTCCATACAGAGCATGGTATCGATATTGTTAATTCGCCAACGTTTGGCCGCCAAAAGCCTAACGCATTCTTTGAGCAAAATCAAGCTGCTGATGCCCTTCCATTTTTCCTCTGTATTGGGAAAATGATAGCCAATATCTTCTAAATTGGCGGCACCTAGCAGCGCATCACAAATGGCATGAACCAGCACATCGGCATCCGAATGGCCATAGGCACCTGCATGATGCGCAATCTTTACCCCTCCAAGTGTAAAAGGATGATTTTCCTTAAGTTGATGGACATCGAAACCAAAGCCAACTTTTATTTTCATAGTGCGTATATTGTTCTTTTTTGTATTTTGAAATTACCGTCAAACCACCATATTGTGATTATTCATTTGTTCATTTTGTTCATTATTTTTCGGTTAGTAACCGAACTGCCTGATTGTGTTTGTGTTAATAAATTGACTGAAATACAGCGATTTGTATTTTAATTTGCTGTTTAAGCACCCTTTTTTAAGTATAATTCCCTGCCATTTATGAAAGAACTTCCGACAAATGTACAGCCTTTTTCCGTTCTGTCAAGAAGCCTCTCGGGTTGGCGGTTGTCTTAATTCATTGAATATGCTAATTTTGACTGACAGGTGTTGTATCGAAAATTTATGAACAAAAGTTTTACGCGCTTTCTTCTTTTAATAGGCTTGTTGAGTATGGTTTTGATGAGCTGTAGTAAAAAAAACAGCTTAGGCGATCGGTCTTCTAAAACAGGGATGAAATATAATGATCCTTACAATGGCGGATTTCAGGTTAACCGAAAGGTAACGCCCGGCCCGGGTCCTGGATTGGTGACTATCGAAGGTGGAACCTTTGTAATGGGGGGTAGTCTGAACGAGGATTTAGGATACGAGAATGATAACCGTAGGCGCCGGGTTACTGTTGCTTCTTTTTACATGGACGAAACGGAGGTATCTAATGTCGATTGGTTGGAATACCTCTACTGGTTGAGCCAGAATTTTCCAGAAGATCGGGAACTTTATTATAATGCGCTGCCCGACACCTTGGTGTGGCGCAACCCCTTGTCTTATAACGAACCTTATGTAGATAATTACCTCAGGCATCCTGCTTATCAAGATTATCCCGTTGTTGGTGTAACCTGGGAGCAGGCCAATGCATATTGCGTATGGCGTACAGATCGGGTAAATGAGGAAATTTTACGGGAGAAGGGGATGTTGGTCGATTACAAGACAAAAGCTAAAGAAGGCGCCCAGGACGGACAATTACCCTTCAATACCGACATCTATATCAATGGCCAATACCGGGGAGAAGGGATTGATGGTAAAAATATGCCAAAAGATTTAAGCCCCGGAGCAGAGAAGGATGCAAGAAGACCGGTTAGATTAGAGGATGGTTTTTTAAAGCAACCTTATCGTTTACCAACCGAAGCGGAATGGGAATATGCTGCACTGGGATTAATTGGCAATACCGTATACGGCAATATCGAAGGTTATCGGATTTATCCCTGGAATGGCTTAGGCGTACGTTCGGATAAGAAAAAGACGCAGGGCCTTATTATGGCAAATTTCAAAAACGGTGCAGGCGATAATATGGGTATTGCTGGCTATCTCAATGATGCCGGGGATATCACCGTTCCGGTAAAGGCTTATCAGCCCAATGATTTTGGATTGTATAATATGGCTGGAAACGTAAATGAGTGGGTAGGCGATGTTTACAGAAAGCTGTCTTACGAGGAATTTGAAGACTTCAATCCGTTCCGTGGAAATGTATATGTCAATAAAAAATGGGAGGATCCTGAAAAAGGGATTTATGCCAAGGATAAATATGGGCGGCCGATAAAGGAGCTGGCCACGGCACCGCGAAAACAAACGTGGGAAGAGCTCCAAAACCATACTGCTGTTAATAGCACCGACACTCAAGCCGAAGGCCAGTCGCCCTACAATGCAGACATGCGGGATTATGACGATCGTATAGCGGATTCTTTATACGGGGTAACAACACTGGTTAACAATAAGTCGAGGGTATACAAAGGTGGCTCATGGAATGATCGGGCCTATTGGCTGAATCCGGCTACCCGCCGGTTTATGCAACAGGATCAATCCTCAGCAACGGTAGGTTTCCGCTGTGCGATGACTTTAGTAGGCAATCCGAAAATCAATACTAATGGTGTGCCTAAGTTTAAGCAAGCAAAGCGGTCGAGACCGATGCAAATTTTCCATAAAAATGCTACTCCTTAAGAACTTTTTTGAAGAAAAAGGTTTATTTAAGTAAGTTATGTAAGTAAACCTGATTTAAAAAGGAAAAGGGACGGAATTTTTTCATAATTTCCGTCCCTTTTCCTTTTTAAATCGAGCTAAGGTATATTAGTCCAGCTCAGTATAATAGATATTCAATTTTGTCCTCACTTCTTTCTTGGCTGCTGCGTCTTCTGGATTGTAGCCTTTTAATACAACCCTGGAAGGCGAATTGATGTCTGACCAAAATGGAATGATAAAACCGGCACTGGTGTTCGGGTTCTCAAAAACAGGTGCGATATAAACCGGCGAATTTTGCATTTTTCCCAAGAGGATATCCTGAATATAGGAAGTAAGTGAAAAAATGTATCGCTTCTGGTTTTTATCATAGAATCCGCCTAAAGCATAAGGGCCGGCTCTGACGAACTCTGATCTAGGATCAGGCGAGGGCCTGGCATCACCATCAGGAATAGGCCTGTTGGTTCCGGCGATATCTGAACGATATAACGTAAGGCGGGGTGCCGGGCTGATGTCTCCCAACTGGTCTTCATCAACATAGACAACCAGTTCCGCCTTATTTATGGCAATCTTTTTCCCTTTTAACTGTTCGAGATAGGGAAAACTTATCTGTGTACGCAAGCCACCGAGGCTTTGCGCGTATACGGTGGTCTGATTAACCGAACGGTTAGCCAAGGCATTTTGCACTTGAGTTGAAAAAATACGGCTAACACTTGAGGTCATGGTAGAAGCATAACTGTAACTGCTGGGGATGACAATTGGGAAGCGCTTGGATACGGTGTCCGTCTTGCCTTCAGTGTCTGTTGTGCGGTAGCTGATCTCAATGCCATTTAAATTACCGCTAGCCGAAGTTTCGTTCAATAAGGTTGCTAAGCCGCCCATGCCTTCTTGGGCCGATGTGTTGGTGGTAAGATAAAAGCCTTTAACATGTGATCGGAACCCTGATTCCGTATTAACCGTTGCTGAATCCAAGCTGGAGCTCAATAAAGCACTAATGAAATTATTGTCTAATTTGATCCGAAGTTGAGGGGCTACACGAGCGGCACTATCTGTTCCGGTGCTGCTCCGCAGGGTGATGCCCACACTGTCTGTTAAATTGAAATGATGGATTTGAGCACTTCCCACAACAGCATCTTTAACGGTCCATTTTTTGCTGGCATAATAAGCTGTCAATGGATTGTACACTTCATCCAACTGCTTTACTTCGACCTGATAAGTAGAAGATAGGGAGTCGCCTACAAAAGACGTACCGTAACGGAGGATCAATACTGCTGAATCAATTTGAGCATTGGCCGGCAGCCGGACATCACCATCCGACCGAGCAAGATCAAAGGCAACGTCGGCCTGTGTTTCTCCTAAAACAGGATCCTTAAGATAGCCAAAAGGTAACTGATAAACGGAAATTGCCGGTGTATTCGTGTTTTGATTGAGGTCGAATGAGGCGGTTAACGCACTATCATCACGTACGGTAACCGTTTTCAAAGTTACCGTATCATTTAATATTCCATAAAAATTACGACCGGGGTTCTCATCCAAACCGATGCCCGAAGGATTCTCACAGGCACTTAAAGTAAAGAGACTTATCAACAGGGTCAATAAGTCTCGAGTAGAATATCTCATTGGAAAACAATTGTTAAAAAGCCAATAATGACTTCGATTTCACCTTACGCTACTGTTTCCAGCTCTTCGCTGGAAAATTGTTCGTAAAGGTTGTAATAATTTTCGAATTCTGCATCATTAATACAGTCCGTTACCGGAATTTCGCTGTTTTTAACAATATTTAACAATTCTTCGTCAATATTTTCTTCTGATAGAACCAATGCATCAGCATAGTGAAAAGCGCCTTGGTAGAGCCCATAATAATCCGCAGCATGGTAAGGTGCTAAATCCGCTTCTTTCATGTTTCCGCTTAGCGCTTTAGCTGCAAAATTGGGGTCAAGTGTTTCCGTAAATTTGTCAGCATAAAGCGAATAAATCAATTTAGCATCCTTAAATGCGGGATCATCTTTATATGCAGTTTTCACATAAGCAGGAACAAAAGCGCTCATCCAGCCATGGCAATGGATGACATCCGGCGACCAGCCAAGCTTCTTCACCGTTTCCAATGCTCCTTTACAGAAAAATATTGCACGTTCATCATTATCACCGAAGAAATTGCCTTCTTTATCTTTGAACACGTGTTTGCGCTGGAAATATTCTTCGTTATCCAAAAAATAAACCTGCATTCGGGCAGCCGGTATTGAGGCCACCTTAATGATGAGCGGATTGTCGTTGTTATCCACCACAATGTTCATTCCTGATAAACGAATTACCTCATGTAATCGGTTTCTCCGCTCGTTAATATTGCCAAAACGTGGCATAAGAATGCGAATCTCAAAGCCCTTTTCCTGCATGGCCTGCGGTAACTCTCTTGTTATCTCAGAAATTTTACTTAATTCGAGGAAAGGCGACATCTCGTGGGTAATGTACAATATCTTCGTTTTTGCCATCTCCAATAAATTATTATTTAGAATATTTGAAAAGAGATACACTCAATAACCGATTCCTGTAGCCTAATGAAATTGGCCAGTAACCCGTTTTTGATTGTTTCTTTTGTCATTAAAAATTAATTGCTTTCATGAAATCGGTCTGCAAATATACGCATTATCTTATGATATATCAATGATTTATGAAAAAACCTTTGGAATTGTAGCAAAATTGTTCAACTTTAAGGCTTCGTTTTGCACAGCGGTATCCGAACATCGTGAGGTGACGAATAGGCCCTCGCTTTGCAAGCGAAATAGACAATAATTCTATTTTTCAATTTATTCAAGGCGGTAAAATTGGAAATATTTACAACCAAACAGGCACTACAGGCCTATTTATCAGGGGTCAGACAGCATAACCCGAAAATTGGTTTTGTTCCCACCATGGGGGCTTTGCATGCGGGACATTTAGCGTTGATCAAACAGTCAAAAGCGATAAGCGACTTGACTGTTTGCAGTATTTTTGTCAACCCTACCCAATTTAACGATCCGGCTGATCTGGAAAAATATCCGAAACCTATTGAAAATGACCGGCAATTGCTGCAGTCTGAAGGTTGTGACGTGCTGTTCATGCCCCAAGTTGACGAAATGTATGGGCCCAATGAAAATTGGCATATCGATCTAGGCCATCTCGATAAGCTATGGGAGGGAGAAAAGCGTCCCGGCCATTATCAGGGTGTTACACAAATTGTTTATAAACTATTTCAACTGGTAAGGCCCGATTGGGCATTTTTCGGGCAAAAAGATTTTCAGCAGTGCATGGTTATCCAATATATGGTTGATCATCTCCGTTTGCCTATACAAATCAAGGTGGTAGATACCATACGCGATCCGGACGGGCTGGCTTTAAGTTCTCGGAATGCCCGCCTAAGTCCGACAGGAAGGCGGCAGGCGTTAGCACTCTCAAAAGCGTTATTTACGGTAAAACTGGGTTTTGAAGAGGGCGAATCCTTCACTCAACTGAAAGAAAAAGCGCTCGATTTTCTACACCAGGCGGCCGGGATTACCTTAGAGTACTTTGCGATCTGCCATACGGCAGATTTAACAGAAGTGAAGGAGGAAGACGACAGAAAATCGCCTTTAGTAGCGATATTGGCGGCTTGGGTAGAAGGCGTTCGCCTGATCGACAATATTCGCCTGAATAATTAATTGTGTAATCCTTATATCATATCCTATACAGGTTTTGAGTGGAAGCTCCAATAAATACCTATCTTTGTAGCATGATTATTGAGGTATTGAAATCGAAGATTCATCGGGTAAAGGTTACGCAGGCCGAATTAAATTATGTAGGCAGCATAACCATAGATGAAGACTTAATGGATGCGGCGGATATTATACCAAATGAAAAAGTGCAAATTGTCAACAATAACAATGGAGCGCGGTTTGAAACCTATGTCATCAAGGGAGAACGAGGATCTGGTACGATATGTTTAAATGGTGCTGCGGCACGCTTGGTTCAAGTAGGGGATATTGTAATTATTATTTCCTATTGTCAACTTCCTATTGAAGAAGCCAAAAAGCATGAGCCTAAGCTAGTGTTTCCGGATCACAACAATAAGTTGGTTGACTGACCGTAATCTGATTCTATATAGTTTGTCAACTATTGGTTTTATTGGTTGTTCGTTGACGACAATTACCAGTTAATAACCGAAACAAGTTTACAAGAGGGGCGGGTTGCTAGAATTATAACGACACAAGACCGATTGTTTAGTCAGTCTTGATACGAGTATCTGGAAATCTGGATACTAAAAGGAAATAAAGCTAACAACTAAATCTAACTTATGCATAAAGGCAAGATTATTTTTATTCTTACATTTTTAGTTTATGGTACTTTTCTGAGTTGTTCGGAAAAGAATGTCCATTTGCAGAATGGTATCTGGCGAGCAACACTTACCACCGATTCGGCGATTGATATCCCGTTTAATTTTGAAGTTTATGACTCGCTAGGAACTAAGCAGTTGGCTTTTATCAATGGGAAGGAGAGGTTAAATATCAATACAGTGGAGGAAACGGATGATTCGGTCATTATCCGTACCCCATTATTTGAAGGGGAGATCCGGGCAGTTAAAAAAAGGGGGGGACTGGTAGGTAAATGGACAAAGCGCCTTCCCGATCATGTGCTTGAAATGCCTTTTAAGGCTGTGCCAAATACGGCATATCGCTTCATGGCCGACTCATCGGGCACGGTTGCTAATGTGGAAGGAAGATGGTCGGTTCAGTTTTATAAAAATAATAAAAAGGATACGTCATTTGCGGTTGGTGAATTTCGTCAAACAGGCAATAGGGTGGAAGGTTCTTTCCTAACTACTACGGGAGATTACCGCTTTCTGAGTGGTGTCGTAGATAAAAAGACATTTATGTTATCCGGTTTTAGTGGGTCGGGCGCGATGCTGTTTACCGGAGATCTGGTGGATGGGTCGAATATCGTCAATGGGAAACTTTATTCAGGGCCTTCTGCAATAGTGGATTGGTCGGCCCGCCGCGACGAAGATGCTATGCTTCCTGATGCATATAAGATTGCCGGCCTAAAGCCAGGTAATGACCGTATCGAGTTTAGCTTTCCCGATTTAGAAGGTCAGCAGGTATCCCTAGATGACGACCGCTTTAAAGATAAGGTCGTGATTGTACAGTTTTTGGGGTCCTGGTGTCCGAACTGCATGGATGAAACGATGTTCTTGGCCCCTTTTTATGATCAATACAAAGATAAAGGGATAGAGGTTGTTGGCTTAGCTTATGAAAGGTATAAAGATCCGGAACGCGCCAAAGCTGCTGTGATGAATTTAAAGAAGCGATTTAACGTCAATTATCCCTTACTACTCACCGGATATACCAATGACAAAAACCAGGTAAGCGAAAGCATCCCCGCATTAGAGAACTTTTCGGCATTTCCAACGACGATTATTATTGATAAAACAGGGAGTGTGTATAAAATCCATACCGGTTTTAGTGGACCGGGCACCGGTGCACATTATACGGAGTTCGTGCAGCACTTTGAAAAGGAAATTAATCAACTTTTGCAGCAGTAGCTTCTTCTGCCCGTAGGGTTGCCTGAGCTATCCGTATCTCATGAAACTCAACTTGCTCATTTAAAAGTCGCCTGATTTCGGTGGCTGTTTTATCTGGATGGGCCTTTAACAATTGGACAATATTTTCCAATTTGTCGGCTTGCATCAGCTCAGTTGCATCAATTGCCGAACCGACAAAGGAGGTTAGGTGACTGATAACTGTTCCCGGCGTTAAGCTGCGTTCTTCAGCAATTGCCGAAACGCTTTTCCCTGTTTTAAATAGTTCTAGGGTGATACGTTTACTATCGCCCCTACTTGCCTTTTTGTCCGATTTAGCTGAACCAGTTACCACAGGGTCGGGTCGACGCGTCGATAATTCCTCCAGAATACTTGCTATATTTTTTCCTTCCAGAATAGCTTGGGTTACTTGCGTGGATTGCTGTATTTGCTGTTGTTTACGTAGGTAAATCAATAACAGATCCTGTAAATCCTTCAAATATCCTTTGGTTCGCTTTTTGATCTTCCAGGCAGCAATATGGTTTTTTAATGGATTAATTAACTGTTCGTTCATGTCCTGTATGAACCATGCAGCCGCTTTTTGGGTTCGCTCGTGAATGTGGGCCACATCTACGGTTTCCGTTTGATTCGCCTGCCTGCCCAGCCAGTTTCTGAATTTGTCGGCAACCTCCAGTTCGGCATTGCAGCTTACTGCAATCTGACTAACAACTTTGAAGGCTAAACTTTTATCTGCTATGTTTTTATGCATTAAGTCGCCTTTCAATGAGTTGGTTTCCAAGGTTAGGTTGTTCCAGAGAAAGGTGTTGGATAAATTATTGAAAAGGTAAGCCTTTTGTTCCTGCAGCAATAGTTCGTGGGTTTGTTCTTCATTTAAAATCCCTTTAGAGAACGCAAGTACATAAGGATCGGTGTATATGCTCGAAAGCGTAATTTTGGAGCGCAGTACCAGTCCAGTTAAACTAGTTAGCCTGCTGAGGGCCACATAAACCTGCCCGGCAGCAAAACTTGCCCCGGCATCGATCACAGCCCTTTCAAAAGTTAATCCTTGGCTTTTGTGAATGGTTACTGCCCAGGCCAGACGGATGGGATATTGCTTAAAGGTACCTAGTGTTTCTTCATTAATGCGATCTTCTTCCCGATTGTAGGCATAGCGTAAATTTCGCCATTCTTCCTGGTCGACAACAAAACTTTCTTGTTCACCGGGAAAGCGTACTTTAATTTCCGCTCCTCCGTTGTTAATTTCCTCCACTACGCCTATTTTTCCATTGTAATATCGCCTTTCTTCCCCTTTATCATTCTTAATAAACATAATTTGTGCCCCTTCTTTCAATACCAATTTGGATTCGGTTGGAAAAGCACTTTCTGAAAAATCACCGCTAATTGAGGCATTAAAGGTATAGGTCTTACCTGGTAAAGCGGCCAACTGCTGTTGGTTGATCTCGTCGGCTAGGCGATTGTGGGAAGTTAACGTAATATATGCATCTTCTTTTTGCGGTTCAAACGCGGGACGATAATAAGCGTTCAATTTTTCCAACTGATCGTTATGGCACTCATTGTTTCGGATAGCGTTAAGCAGGGAAATAAATTCGGGATCGTTTTGACGGTAAATCTTATTTAGCTCAAGTAAAACAGGTTGGGCTTCTTGCATTACATGGGCATCAAAAAAGAAAGGGCTTCGGTAATGTTGGAAAAGCAAGGCCTGTTCGTTTGTTTTTACCACCGGGGGCAGTTGATATAGATCACCGATAAAAAGCATTTGTACGCCGCCAAAGGGAGCCGCATTACGCCGTGCCCAACGTAAAATCGTATCGATTGCATCCAGTGTATCGGCTCTCAACATCGACACCTCATCGATAATCAATAAATCAAGTTCCTGTAACAGTGTTCGTCGTTGTTTGGTTAACTTTACTTTACTGAACAAACGCTGTTTATTATAGATGTAATGGTCTTGATCGTTCCAATGTAGTTCGTAATCAGCAATATACAGTCCAAAAGGAAGAAAGAATAAAGAATGGATGGTGCTGCCCCCAGCATTGATTGCGGCAACGCCCGTTGGAGCAACTACTGCTAATTTTTTATAGGTATGCTCGCGGATATAGCGGAGGAAGGTGGTCTTCCCCGTTCCGGCTTTGCCGGTCAGGAAAATAGGCCTGTTCGTATGGTTAACGAAAGAAACGGCTTGGGCGAAACGTACGTTCTGGCTATCAAATGTCGACATATGGCCGGTTTTTACTGGGGCCTTAAAGATAATCATTCTATCCGGCTATGGCAAGCGAGTAGAAAGCTTTTGGAGTTATAAGTGACACGCTATAAGAAGCGTAAAGCTTTAAAGGGAGTAGGGAACGAGGGAACAAGTTATTGTTAAAAAGAAGCGAAAAGCTTTGGAATACGAGCGGTTCAAGGTAAGCCAATAAAATCACTGTGATTCAGGAGGCTTGTGCGCTTGTCATGTAGCTGAGCGCTGATAGCCGACTACCGACAGCCGATAACCTAATAGCTGATTGCTAACTGCTATTCAATTTTTCTCATTATCTTAGCGAAAAATTGAAAGACATGAGCGAAATAACAAAGCAAGAAATATTTGCAGAAATTGAGAAGACACTTAAAGAGCAGGGATTTAATATCGATAAGCAGGATCAAACACGTCCTTGGGGCGGTTTTTTTGTGATCGACGAAAGTCAGGCTCAAAAATTTGCAGATACTTATTTTGATGGCTTAGATGTTGAGGATTTGAAGATTTCGGGTAAATTAAGTCCTAAAATATTAGTTGTTGCACCCCACAAGCGTTTATCGTGGCAATATCATCATCGCCGGGCCGAAATTTGGCAAGTAGTGAAAGGTGAAGTGGGTGTGGTTATTTCTGACACAGACCTTGAAAAGGAAGTACAGACGAAACGTCCGGGCGATGTAATTAAACTGGAAAAAGGAGAACGCCATCGTTTGGTGGGGCTCGACGGATGGGGAATTTTGTCGGAAATCTGGCAACATACCGATGCCGCGAATCCTTCCGATGAGGATGATATTGTGCGGGTGCAGGATGATTTTGGACGGTAAAGAAATAACCAGTTGCAGACTGGCAGCCGCAGTTCCAATATCATGACTACCTTTGCTGCTACAACTGCTCGTGCTGCTAACGGCTAATCACTAACAGCTAACAACGAATAACCAACAACTAAAAAAGTATGACAACATACGATGAAGATAGCATACGGTCGTTAGACTGGAAGGAGCACATCCGCCTTCGGCCTGGAATGTATATTGGCAAGTTAGGGGATGGTTCGGCTTATGACGACGGGATTTACGTATTGCTTAAAGAGGTAGTGGATAACTCGATCGATGAGTTTGTCATGGGTGCCGGCCGAACCATTGACATTACCGTGAGTGAGCTAAAAGTTTCCGTACGCGACTATGGTCGTGGAATTCCCTTAGGAAGTGTGGTTGACGTGGTCTCTAAGATCAATACCGGAGGGAAATACGATAGCAAGGCCTTCCAAAAATCTGTCGGATTAAATGGCGTCGGTACGAAGGCCGTAAATGCGCTTTCAACCTCTTTTACCGTGCAGGCTTATCGTGGTGGACGTACCCGTATTGCTGAGTTTAGTAAGGGTGTGCTGTTGCACGATGAAGAGAAAGATACGACCCAACGCAATGGAACAGCAGTAACCTTTATGCCTGACGACAGCATTTTTCGTAATTATAAGTACCGGCCCGAGTTTGTGGAAAATATGATCTGGAACTATGTTTTCCTGAATTCCGGATTAACCATCAACTTTAATGGGCAGAAATATGTGTCTGAAAATGGACTGCGCGATCTGCTAGAAAGGAATATTGATACCGAGGGGATGCGTTACCCCATTATCCATCTGAAAGGAGAGGATATCGAGGTCGCGCTGACACATGGGCAACAGTATGGAGAAGAATACTATTCCTTTGTCAATGGTCAGCATACTACGCAAGGCGGAACGCACCAAGCCGCTTTCCGGGAGGCAATTGTCAAAACCGTTCGCGAGTTTTACAAAAAGGAGTTCGATGCATCCGATATCCGCGCCTCAATTATTGGTGCTATTGCGATTAAAGTGCAAGAGCCTGTATTTGAGTCGCAAACCAAAACCAAACTTGGCTCTCAAAGCATCGGGCCTGAGGGGCCAACTGTCCGCACATTCATCAATGATTTTGTAAAAAAATCTTTAGATGATTATCTACATAAACATCCCGATACGGCAGATGCCCTGCAAAAGCGGATCTTACAGTCGGAGCGCGAGCGTAAGGACATTGCCGGGATCAAAAAGTTGGCGAACGAACGGGCTAAAAAGGCTTCCCTACACAACCGTAAATTGCGGGATTGCAAAATCCATTACGACGATAAACATGAGCGGAATCAAGAAACGACTTTGTTTATTACCGAAGGGGACTCGGCCAGTGGATCGATCACCAAATCGAGGGATGTGCAAACGCAAGCCGTATTCAGTTTGAAGGGAAAGCCGCTCAATGCCTTTGGGCTCACCAAAAAGGTGGTGTATGAAAATGAAGAGTTTAACTTGCTACAGCACGCCTTAAATATTGAAGATGGGTTGGAGGGATTGCGTTATAACAATATTGTCATCGCAACCGATGCCGATGTAGACGGTATGCATATCCGTTTGCTGTTGATGACCTTCTTTTTGCAATTTTTTCCGGATTTAGTGAAAGCGGGACATGTTTCCATTTTGCAAACACCGCTGTTTAGGGTGCGTAACAAAAAGGAAACGATTTATTGCTATAGCGACGAAGAGCGGCAAAGAGCAATTATCAAGCTTGGAGGAAAACCCGAAATTACCCGTTTTAAGGGTTTGGGTGAAATATCTCCCGAAGAGTTTGGACTTTTCATTGGTAAGGATATGCGCCTGGATCCGGTTATCTTATCGAAAGATCAAAAAATTCAACAGCTGCTTGAATATTATATGGGTAAAAACACACCCGACCGGCAAAAACATATCGTGAATAACTTGCGTATAGAGAAGGATATTGCAGAGGAAGAACGAAATAACGCGGGAGAAGCATCGTTGAAAGAAGCAGTATGACAGCCATTCGGTCATGTTGCAAGCTTGATCGCGTTCTATATAAAACGAATTAATATGAACTATACCATAAAAATAAAGTGCATCGCTGCGCTATCGGTCTTCCTTTTCGGGTTAGCTTTTATTGCCTTTTCACAAGAAAAAGAGCGTTATCCTTTTGAAAATGAGATCAAGACTTATCAGCGTGCGGATTCTGTCAGTAAGCCACCAAAAAAAGGGATTTTATTTATAGGCAGTTCGTCCATTCGTCTTTGGAATGATCTGAAAGAGCGTTTTCCTGATAAACCCATTATTCAACGTGGTGTGGGCGGTTGTCAATTGAGCCACTTTGTTCAGTATTATATGGACAAAATTGTCTATCCATATAAAGCAAGCCAGATTTTTATCTATGCAGGGGATAACGACATTGCTGCCGGAAAATCTGCCGAACAGGTAGCGGAAACGTTTGTCGAATTTTGGGACCTGGTGCGTGAAAAGCAGCCTAAAGTACCTATTTATTTTTTAGCCATTAAACCGAGCAATAGCCGAGCGAAATATATTCCAACGGTCGAAAAGGCGAATGCCTTGATCAAAGAATTTTTAGACAAACAAAAGCGGGGAGCTTATATTGACGTTGCCTCTGTAGTTTTAGGTCCGGATGGTAAGCCGGATGATCGTCTCTTTAGAGAAGATCGCCTTCACCTGAATAGCAGGGGCTATGATCTATGGGAACAGGCGATAAGGCCTTACCTCCGCTGATTACTTTCTCTTGATTGGGCAAAACGAAGGCCGGATATTTTAAAAATGTTCGGCCTTCGTTTTTAATAAATATGCCAAACTTTAACATTTTTTTACATTTTTTTGCTTAATATCCATACAATATTGTATGTTTATGCCATCCAATTAAGCAGAATTATGTTGTCTAACCATGTTTACCAATTAGGCTGTCAGATACCTAAAATAATAAATGTTTGTTTTACAATTGCTGATTTAATTAACATTTACTAAATACCTTTATTATGAACAAAAACAGCAAAACTAGCAAAGGAGTTTTGTGCCCAATGCTGTTGTTAGCCTTGGCTTTTCCTCCCGACATCGGATGGGCAAAAACAAACCCAAAATCAGATTTTTTTAATGTAGAACGGGTCGCTTCCCGGCAACAAGCGACAGTTACTGGCAGGGTGAATTCCATGAAGGGTAACGAGGGCATACCGGGAGTGAGTGTGGTTATTAAAGGTACACAACGGGGTACAACAACCGATGGTGAAGGGAAATTTCATCTTGAACAGGTACCCGCCAATGCGGTACTGGTATTTACTATGGTGGGTTATAAAACCTTAGAAGAACCGATCGATAACCGGCAGTCGATTTCCGTCGTTTTGCAGGAAGATTTGGCCAATTTGGATGAGGTGGTTGTGGTTGGCTATGGTACGCAAAAGAAAGAAACCATTACGGGTTCTGTCGCTACCGTCAAAAGTGCCGAATTGGTCAAGTCGCCCGTGCTGAATGTTTCCAACTCCTTAGCGGGAAGATTGGCTGGGGTAACGGCTACGCAGGGGAGCGCAGAGCCAGGGTACGATGGGTCGAGTATCCGTATTCGGGGAACAAATACTTTTGGCGATTCGAGTCCGCTTGTCGTTATCGACGGTATTCCGGCGCGCCAAGGAGGTTTCGAGCGGTTGAACCCCGCTGATATCGATAATATATCGGTTTTGAAAGATGCGGCTGCAGCCATTTATGGCGCCCGTGCAGCTAATGGGGTTATTCTCATTACAACAAAGCAAGGTAAACAAGGTAAGCCTACCCTATCTTATACATTCAATCAGGGATTTTCGCAACCTACTTATATCCCCCATTTAGCGGATGCCGTTCAATATGCCGAAATGCGGAATGAGCTAGAGATTTTCAAATTGCCTGTTGATGAATGGTCGGCAGCAAACGCAGCCTTTAGAGATCAAGGAAGCTATACACGCGAAAATGGAAGCGTGGTTACCGCTCCTTTTTCGTCGGAGGATTTTCAGCTTTTTAGAGACGGGAGCGATCCTTGGGGGCATCCCAACACAGATTGGTACAAAGCTACACTAAAGACTTGGTCGCCGCAATCCCAACACAATTTACAACTGAGCGGTGGATCCGAGAATTTTAAGTACTTGACATCTCTAGGCTATCAAAATCAGGACGCCTTTTATAAGAACTCCGCTACATCGTATAAACAGTATGACCTTCGCATCAATTTGGAAGGAAAGATCAACGATTATATCAGCACCAGAATTGGAGTCTTAGGGAGGCAGGAAGATCGTAATTTTCCAACTAAAAGCGCTGGAACCATTTTCCGGATGCTGATGCGTGGTAACCCTACCCAGCCGGCTTTTTGGCCTAATGGTTTGCCCGGACCAGATATTGAAAATGGGGAAAATCCAGTGGTGATTACCACTGATCAGACAGGATATAATAGAGATAAGCGTTACTATTTTCAAACTAATGGGCAAATTGATATTAAAATACCTGGTGTGGAAGGGTTAACGGTAACGGGTACCGCATCGGCAGATAAATATATCCAACAAACCAAACAATGGCAGATACCTTGGTATTTATATACTTGGCAAGGCGAATATGAGGATGATGGTGTTACACCTAAACTGGTTAAGGGCTTAAGAGGGCCACAAACCGACCCTGCACTGAATCAAGGGACACAAGATCAGTTGAACATTTTATTAGGCGCAACAGCCAACTATGACCGTAAGTTTGGCGAACATGCCTTTAATATTATGGCTGGTGTAAATAGAGAAACGATCCGTAATGATAATTTCAGTGCTTTCAGGCGCTATTTCATTTCAACAGCAATCGATGAAATGTTTGCTGGGGGGGATGCGCAAAAGGACAATAATGGCGGTGCTTGGGAACGGGCGAGATTAAACTATTTCGGTCGCGTTGGCTATAATTACAAAGAGAAATACATCGCCGAGTTCCTTTGGCGCTATGACGGTTCGTACATGTTCCCCGAAAGTAGCCGCTTTGGGTTTTTCCCTGGGTTCATGGGCGCCTGGCGCATTTCGGAAGAAAGTTTCTGGAAAGACAATGTCAAGTTTATCAACTACCTGAAGTTAAGGGGCTCTTATGGGCAGATGGGGAATGATAATGTGACGTATAATGGCACTTTACAAGAATACCAATACTTTTCGACCTACGGTTTTGGTACTTATATTGTTGATGGAAACTTAGTAAAATCCTTGTATGAAAGTCGAGTACCTAATCAATTCATCACCTGGGAAGTAGCCAATAACTATAACCTGGGGTTAGACGGCCAATTATTTGATGGTCGGATCAATTTCGAGTTTGATGTGTTCCTGAATAAACGGAGCAGCATCTTATGGCAGCGTAATGCGTCTATTCCGCAGAGCACCGGTATGACCCTGCCCGCAGAAAATATCGGTAAAATGCAGAATAAAGGATGGGACTTGAATGTTGGCTATAACGGAGCCGCCGGTGATTTCAAGTATAATGTCAATGTAACCGGAGGTTACGCCAAAAACAAGATTGTATTCTGGGATGAGGCTGCCGGTGCGCCGGAATGGCAACGCACTACGGGCAGGATGTTAAACGCCGATATTTATTACATTTATGACGGTGTATTCAGGGACGAAGCGGATATTGCAGCCAATACGATCGACTATAGTGCAGTTACCAATAACCTGCGCCCAGGAGACATGAAGTATAAGGATTACAATGGTGATGGTAAAATCACGCCCGACGATAGAGTAAGAAGGGATAAAAATACAATTCCTACTTTCCAGGGAGGTTTAAATATCGGCCTGCAATATAAGAACTTTGATATGACCATTCTATTCCAGGGCGCCACCGGAGGGGAATTGTTTGTAAGCACAGCCGAATCCGGTGCTATAGGTAATTATTTGCTGCAGTTTTATGAAAATCGCTGGACCGTAGATAATCCTAGCAGTGAATATCCTCGCATCGCTGACAGAAGTGATCAGTATTACTCAAGTGGTAACACCTATTGGTTGGAAAGTACCAATTATTTGCGGTTAAAAAATCTAGAATTGGGATATACCCTACCCATAGCATGGTTGAAGAAAGCCGGCATTAGCAATTTACGGGTTTATGCCAACGGATTAAATTTATTTACCATTAGTTCTATTACGGCCTACGACCCGGAATCGCTCAATCAAACCGGGCAATATTACCCACAGGCCCGTATTATTAATTTTGGTGCTTCAGTGACCTTTTAAATATGTTGATTATGAAACGTACACGAAAAATATATCCTTATGTTCTTCTGTTCCTGCTGCCGGCTTTTTACCTCAGCTCGTGCAACGACGACTTTGTGAGCACACAGCCGTTGGGAGAGGTGTCGGAAGAAGTGACATGGACCGATGCTGCTTTGGCAGAGGCTTTTGTTATTGAAATTTATAATGGTTTAGGGCAAGGTGGTTTGGATGAACAAATGCAGGCTTCACTGACCGACGAAGCGATGTTTACCCACCCAGGTCGAGGTATCAATACCATTACCGAATCCCGATCAAATGCGGCCGATCAAGGTTGGATTAACGTAACCTATAGTTGGGGAGACCTTTATAAGCGCATACGTGCTGCGAATATTGCACTGACCAATCTTGCGGAACCACAGTTTGATAATCCCGATATGGCTAACCGTTTATTGGGTGAGGCGCATTTCCTGCGTGCTTTTTACTACCATCAACTGCTACGCTTTTATGGTGGGGTACCTTTGGTAGATAGGCCTTATGAGCTGGGTGAAGCCGATTATACGTTGGAACGGAGTTCGTTCGAAGACTGTGTGAATTTTATTGTGGCTGATTGTGACCAAGCAGCTGAGCTTTTGTCTACGGCGGCCGCTACCTCGGGTAGAGCAACCAGTATTGCGGCCTTGGCCCTAAAAGCCCGGGTGTTACTTTATGCAGCTAGCGATTTGCATGATATCCCTACCGCATCATCTAAATCGCCGGTAATTGCGGGATACAGCAACCCGGAATACCTTGGTTATACCAGTGGCAACCGGACCGAAAGATGGCAGAAAGCCAAAGAAGCTGCCTTAGCCGTGGTTAATCAGACAACCTATGGCTACAAGATGGATTTAACGGCGCCGGTAAGCGCTGACGAAGGAACGGAAAATTATATGGTTTTATCTTTAGGTGGAGGCAGTAAGGCGGTGGCAACCGATGGTGCTGTTGAGTTATTGCTTGGCCGGTTTTTTCTCGATTTAAAGGATGAAGGCGGAAATTATGTAGGACGGAACAACGGACCTAACGGTTATCACAACTGGGCGGGAAATACACCTATTCAAAATTTTATAGACGATTATGAAATGAACGATGGCACGCGCTTCAGTTGGGATAATCCAGATCATAAAGCTGCTCCTTATCAAAATCGCGATCCCCGGTTTTATGCCACGGTGCTGTATGATGGTGCGGATTGGAAACCACGGACTTCTGATGTAGCCGGACTCGATCCGTATAACCAGGTACAAACCGGACAGTATCAGGTGACCAATGCCTCCGGAGGGGTGACTACCCAGTATGGGATAGATACCCGTAACAGTTCGATCGAAGATTGGAACGGTACACAAACTGGTTATTATTTCCGTAAATTCACGGATCCCGATCCTGCTGTCGTTGATCAAAACACACGCCAATATGTTCCATGGCCGGTTTTAAAGTATACGGAAGCGGTATTGAATTATGTGGAGGCCTGTATTGAGTTGGGTGAAGATGGCGAAGCCAGAAATTGGTTAAACAAAATTCGCTTCCGCGCCGGTATGCCGGCAATTACCGAATCGGGCGATGCGTTGCGGCAGCGCTACCGTAATGAAAGGAGGATTGAATTGGCTTATGAAGAACATCGGTTCTTTGATGCCCGGCGTTGGATGATTGCGCCAACTACGCTAGGGCAGAAAATCAGGTTAATTCGGGTTTTCGGTACGCTAAAAGAAGGTAAGCAGGTACGGGTTTATCAATATAATCCGGAAAACTACACGTACACTTATACACCGGCTGAGCTCGATCCGGGTATCGAAAACCGGCAATGGCTCGATAAAATGTATTTCATGTGCATCCATCGCGATGAAATAAATAGAAATACGAAGCTGGTACAAAATCCAGGCTACGATTAAGTGGGCTGTACAAGCGTAGTTAAGCGGCCAAGAAACAGTAGAAATACCGTTTCTTGGCCGCTTTTTATTTATCAGCGTTACGCTATTAAAGCAGTTATCGCTAGTTTGTATTAACATCGTACTTACGTTATATCAACTTCCTATTTAATAAGAATCAAACAAAGTGTTGATAAAGGGTTAACAAGGAGTTAACAAAGGGTTGACAAAGGTATACCTATGTTAACCCTTTGTCAATACTCGGTTAAAACCTTATCTATTCTTTATTAAAGGTAAGGAAACCTGCTATTTGGTGAGAAGAAATACGGTTTAAGGGTAAAGGCTTTCACATAACAAGATTAGAGTAAAAGGAGTAAAACGATGCCAGATTAACGGCGGCTATTTTAGCAATATCGTCAATTGAAGGGAATAGCGAAATAAGCCATAAGTAGCAAGATGATTTTATTAGTGCTTGCTATTTATGGCTAAGTCTACATACTAATTTGTAAAGAATGGATAAGTAACAACGAATTACCGTTTCTCTCCTGCTGTTTTAAATTCCGAGCCTGTCTTCCATTTAGGGAAAGTGGTTTCCATACTTAAGGTATAGCCCACATCAAAGCAAAGACGCAGATCTTCGACGATGCCGTCAAATCTCCAGGTATTGTCGACTTCATCGCTTGGTTGGTGGTACCGATGGGCATTAAATGCTTCTTTCTGTGCCAACCCGTATTTTTCGCCTTTGCCGATAACATCATCTCCGGTGCCAGGATAAAGGGCAGGTACACCTACTTTGGCAAAGTTAAAATGGTCGGAACGGAAGAAATGACCTGCAGAGGGGTTGGAATCGGACTTTATGATACGACGTTGCTTAGCTGCGGCGCGTTCGGCATAATCGTCCATTTCCGATTGTCCCATGCCAGTGATAATGAGATCTTTCGTTTTTCCGATGGGATAGAGCATGTCCAAATTAATGTCGGCAACGGTTTTGGCTAAAGGATATATCGGATGATTGGCATAATATTCCGATCCTAATAAACCTTCCTCCTCGCCGGTAAGGGCAATAAACAGAATAGATCGCTCTGGAGGCGTTTTTGCTGCTTTGAAAGCTTTAACAATTTCCAAAAGACCTGCTACACCAGTTGCGTTGTCGGCCGCACCATTGTAAATAGTATCGCCGTCAATCGCTTCGCCGACACCCAAATGGTCCCAATGGGCAGAATAGATCAGGTATTCGTTGGGGTGCTTACTGCCTTCCAGTTTACCTACCACATTGTTGGAGGTCGACTTTTTGGTTTTTTGCCTGATGGTAACACCTGTTTTAACTTTCATATCTACCGCTTTGAAGCCGGGCTTTTTTGCCTGTTCGAGCAAATCGGTTGAAACGCCGGCAAAAGCAAAGAGTTCCTTGGCTGCCTGGGCCGTTAGCCATCCTTCAAACCCAGCTCGTGAAGCACCGTTATCTTCGGTTTGCAGGTTGAGTTGTGGACCGCTCCAACCACTGCGCACCACATTCCAGCCATAGCTGGCAGCATCGGTGTCATGGATAATCAATACCCCTGCCGCTCCTTGTCGGGCGGCTTCCTCAAATTTATAGGTCCACCTGCCATAGTAGGTCATGGTTTCTCCTTTAAAAAGACTTTTATCGTAAAATCCTGGATCGTTTACCATCACAATAACCGTCTTGCCTTTGACATCCAAACCTTCGTAGTCGTTCCAATGAAACTCCGGGGCTACAATACCAAAACCGGCAAAAACCACATCCGAATTCGAAATACGGACTTCGGGTTGCACCCGGCGGCTACCGAGCACCACATCGTCCAGTAGCTTGAAATCAAGTGTACCTTTAGCACCGGTAAAGGAAAAAGTAGTTGGTGGAGTCGATGTAATTTCTACCATCGGAACTTCCTGAAAAAAACGTTCTCCGTTGCCAGGCTGTAACCCAAGTTCTTGATACTGACTTTGAATCCAATGTATGGTTTTGTTCTCTCCCTCAGTAAAGGGCTTTCGGCCTAAAAAGCTATCGGCAGCCAATATATTTACAGATGCAGCAAACCCCGTGTCGGTAATTGCATTGAAAGCTAACGAATCTGCTGCCACTTCTTTGCCTTGTTGCCCGCTATTGCAGGCAAAAAATAGTGGTATCATTAAGAGAGGTAAACATGTCTTTCTGTTCATAAGATTTGATTTATAGGTTAAAACTAGCAAAAATTGATGGTATCACCATGTGCCTTTTCCCAAATTACCAAATAGTTTAGTATTTTTACAGCGCTGAGGCTTTTAAGCGGGTTAACCTGGTAAAGAAATGATGCCGATAGCTAAATACTAATCTAATGCCTAACAGCTAATAGCAAAAAAAATGAGCGAAATATTAGATAATAACGAAATCCCCGGAAAAAATGAAGATGAAGATTTAAGCCACAACCAAACCATTCCCTTATCGGGATTATATGAAAACTGGTTTTTGGACTATGCTTCTTATGTTATTTTAGACCGTGCTGTACCCCATATTAACGATGGATTAAAACCCGTACAACGGCGTATCTTACATTCCTTAAAGGAAATGGATGACGGGCGCTTCAATAAAGCGGCAAACGTGATCGGCAATACCATGAAATATCACCCACATGGAGATGCTTCTATTGGCGACGCTATGGTGCAATTGGGTCAAAAAAACCTATTATTGGACTGCCAGGGGAACTGGGGCGATCCCGTCACCGGTGATGCTGCGGCTGCGCCCCGTTATATCGAAGGGCGCTTAAGTAAATTTGCCAATGAAGTGCTGTTTAACCCAGATACTACGGAATGGCAGTTGAGTTACGACGGACGGAATAAAGAACCGCTCACTTTGCCGGCTAAGTTTCCTTTACTGTTGGCACAAGGTGCTGAAGGTATTGCAGTAGGATTGGCAACCAAAATTATGCCGCATAATTTTATTGAACTCATTGATGCTTCTATTGACGTGTTGAAGGGAGGTCGTCCTAATTTATTCCCCGATTTCCCTACCGGTGGTTTAGCCGATGTTACCGCTTATAATGAAGGGCAACGTGGAGGTAAAATAAAGGTGCGCGCACGCATCGAAGAGCGCGATAAAAAGACCCTGGCCATTACTGAAATACCTTATAGCACCACTACGGGAGGCCTAATCGACAGTATCATCTCGGCAAACGATAAAGGTAAAATCAAGATCAAAAAGATTGAAGATAATACGGCCGCCAAGGTGGAAATTATGGTTCATTTGGCTCCTGGGATTTCGCCTGACGTAACCATCGATGCGCTCTACGCGTTTACAGACTGCGAAATTTCCATATCGCCAAATACCTGTGTCATCATTGATGATAAGCCGCATTTTATGAGTGTAAATGATGTGCTTATCGCCAATACCAAGCATACGAAGGCTCTTCTCAAACGGGAGTTGGAGATCAAGCTCAATGAGCTACTGGAGAAGATTTTTTTCAGTTCGCTATTGAAAATATTCATTCAGGAGGGAATGTACAAAAATCCGGAGTACGAAAATGCAGGTAATTTCGGCATTATTGTAGAAGTGTTGAACAGATTGTTTACTCCTTTCTTTGATCAATTTTACCGTGAGATTTTACCGGACGATTATAAGCGTTTGATCGACAAACCGATGAGCAGCATCACCCGGTTTGATGTCAAAAAAGCTGATGAACAAATGAAGGCGCTGGAGGAAGAGATCAAAGAAGTACGGCGTCACCTCAAACACCTGACCGACTATGCCATCGCTTGGTATGAGCGGTTAAAGGAAAAGTTTGGAAAAGGCAGGGAGCGAAAAACAGAACTTCGCATTTTCGAGAAAGTAGAAGCTGCACAGGTGGCCCTGGCCAATGTGAAACTATATGTAAACCGGGCGGATGGCTTTATCGGTACTGGATTAAAAAAGGATGAATATGTAGGCGATTGCTCGGATATCGATGATATTATTACTTTCCGTGAAAATGGCACCTGTCTGGTAACGAAAGTGCAGGATAAAGTGTTTGTAGGTAAAGATATTATTCATGTAGGTGTCTTCAAAAAGGGTGATGAGCGTACGGTTTATAATATGATTTATCGAGATGCAAAAACGGGAATATCCTATGTGAAGCGGTTTTCTATATTAGGGGTTACGCGCGACAAGGAGTACGAGCTTACCAAAGGAGGTAAAGGATCTAAAGTTTTGTATTTTACCGCCAACCCGAATGGTGAAGCTGAAGTGGTTACTATTCAACTGAAACCACATTCCAAACTACGAAAGCTGCAGTTTGACGTGGATTTCGCAGAAATTGCCATAAAGGGGCGCGGATCGCAGGGCAATATCGTAAGCAAATACCCTGTTAAAAAGATTGTGCTGAAATCCAAGGGTGTTTCTACGTTGGCCGGCAGGAAAATTTGGTTCGATGAAGTGCTTACGCGACTCAATGTCGACGGTAGGGGGAAATACCTGGGCGAATTTGATGGCGATGATAAAATTTTGATCGTACTGCCCGATGGGATGTATACATTGAGTAGTTTTGATCTGACCAACCATTTCGATCCAAAATTAATACGGATTGAAAAATATAGTCCGGAACGTGTGTATACGGCGGTTCATCTGGATGGTAAATCGGGCAATTATTATGTGAAACGCTTTTTATTTGAGCAGTTGCCGATCGGAAAGGTCTCTTCTTTCATTAACGAAGAGCCTGGCTCTAAATTGGTTTTGTTAAGCAATGCAGCAGATCCGCTTGTACAGGTCGACCTGTTGAAAGGTAAAACCCAAACTCCCGAAAGTATAGAACTGCAGTTGAATGATATCGTTGATATTAAAGGGATGAAGGCGCAGGGAAACCGCCTAAGTCAGCATGAAGTGAAAAAGGTTATTTTGTTAAGTGCAGATCCCGAGTTGAGCGAACAACAGGAACAAGAAACTGCTGTGAAAAAGGCAGACGTGGAAGCGGATGAAGAAGCCAATGAAGGGAATGAAACCACAGTGGAGAAAGTGAAACCAAAGATCGATTTTGAGATTACCAATCCGGATGACATTGATTTGGATAACGGACAGCAAACATTATTTTAAAATAGGATGTTAATCCATTATATTTACCTCAAATAACACAACGCTAAGGGATTATCAAAAATAAACGTATATGAAAGCAACATTTGGAGGTGGATGCTTCTGGTGTACAGAAGTTATTTTTCAGCAGCTCGATGGGGTTCGGTCCGTACTTCCCGGTTATATGGGTGGCCATACCAAAAATCCAACATATAAGGAAGTATGCACCGGTAAGACCGGGCATGCCGAAGTGGTGCAGATTGATTATGACCCTGATATGCTTTCTTATAAGAAGCTACTGAGTATATTTTTCAAAACCCATGATCCGACTACCCTGAATCGTCAGGGAAACGATGTTGGCACCCAATATCGGTCGGTTATCTTTTATCATAATCCCGAACAAAAGTTTGAAGCAGAAACCCTGATTAATAGGTTAACAGAAGAGGAAGTTTATTCCGATCCGATTGTGACGGAAGTTGTTCCTGCTGATGCTTTTTATGAAGCGGAAGATTATCACCACGATTATTTTAACAATAATCCGGATAATCCTTATTGCGCGGCAGTCATTCAGCCCAAGCTGAATAAATTCCTGAAAAGTTTGGAACAGGAAACAAATAACAGTTAGTTGGCTGTCGGAGATCAGCTTTCGGCAATCGGCGTTTATTTAGTCGCTAATTATTGCTTGTTCGTTGTTGGCAATTATATATATAATTAAAAACAATGTTGTAGTTTTTTAGAACGGGAATAATAAAGCTGACAGCTAAAGGCCTATAGCCGTCATTGATATTGAATATAACTCGGCATAGGCTTTAATTCCAAAACTTCCTTTGGTGTCAACATGCGTTTTGGTGTCTGTTTGAGATCATTTTTGTAAAATAATTTGAAGCCGGTAAACTGTACCGGTTCGCGATAGATAAAACTGTTGTAGGTGGCTTTTTTTAAGGCAGGAGGACCCCAACCATCCATATCCATGATGAGCTGTACCTCTTGGCGGAGGGTGATCTGAGGCGTCTGCTTAACCATGTCTTTGGTAAAGCGGTGTACGACCAGCATTTTTGGAGGAAGGTGATATTCTTGCACCAGCCGGGCAAGGTAGCCGGACGCATAATTGACATCCTCGGCATGAAGAGAGCCAATGCGTGTACCGGGCTTGCTGCCATCTTTCATGGAAAATTCAGGATCGATGCCGAGATGAACCTGAGGCATTTTCAGATATTTTTCGAGACGAGGAATCTCATCCTGCAGCGTACTCAATGCAACCTGTATATCTAAAAATACCAGCATGCTCGGACGAAGTTTAGCGATGTTCAATATCGAATCGATCTGTTTGTCTGGCATACGCAGGCGGTATTTCCCATCTTTCCCGGGAGAACTTTGAGCCGTAACCGCAATATAATGTAAAGCAGGTATAGCCAGTGTACTGCTATCCGCTTCATTCCATTTTTTTACTTCCGCATCTAAACGCTTTAACATTTCCTGTGGCGGGTATTCTCCTAATATGCCCATATGGGCAGAATATAAGTTGCCATAATAGGCCACAATACGATGCTGGGGCAACAATGCTCCTTGTAAGGGTAACGTCTGGGGCTTGATTGGCCATTTTCCTGTTGTGTCGCCATTGGCCAATGATGCCAATTTTCGGTAATAGGATAGACTGTCTACTGTACGGACGACGGGGATGCTATCTGTCGAAGAAGCTTTTTGGACAAGAGAGTCGGTCAATATATTATCTGATGCGTCGGTGGTTTGTATATAAGCACTTACTATAAGGAGAAGACCGGCCAAGATAATGGAGAAAAAGACACGCATAAATAGATGATCAATTGGCTATAAAGGTAAGGAATGTTTAATGCTTTAAGCCATCTTCTTAAAAGACGGTCCATTTTTTAGTAACAGGACTGGCTTCTGCAACTATTTTATTGTATTATTTGTATTTGATCTAAATAAGCTATATACTTGCCTTATCAATAATCATTCTAAACAATGAAAGTTTTTATACTGAATTTGGTCATACTGATAAGTTCTTCTTTCTTGCTTACTGCGCAGGAGAAGCCAGAAATGGCTAATATCATAGGTAAGTTGCGTACCGCCGATGGGGTGCCCGCTCCCAATATGACGGTTTTCATCAAGGGGACGACCTATGTAACCCAAACCGATCAGGATGGGGTTTATACATTAACAGTTCCTGCCGGTCAGTATATTTTAGAGGTAAAATCGTTAGGCATGTTGGAAGGCAGCTTTCCGGTGGAAGTGAAGGCTGGGGAAACACTTCGCCTGGATCCGGTGAATATTAAGGCAACTGCGTACGACTTGAAGGAGGTGGTAGTAACCGGACAGTATGAGCCGCAATCGTTAAGAGGATCCGTGTACCGGGTCCGGACTATTGGCCAGGAGCAGATTCTGGCACGTGCTTCCACTACCGTGGAAAACATTTTAAATACCGAATTGGGTGTCCGTTTTTCAAATGACCAGGCGCTGGGTGAATCGGGCGTAGAGCTGATGGGCATGAATGGCCGGAATGTGAAGATCTTGCTGGATGGTTTACCACTCGTTGATCGGGGTGATTTAACTCAAAGCCTAAGCCAGGTGGATGTCAACACCATCGAACGGATAGAAATTGTAGAAGGACCAATGGCGGTCAGTTACGGCACGGATGCCTTGGCCGGTGTAATTAATATCATTACTAAAAAGGTAAGCGGAAAGCAGTTGTTACTCTCTGCACGTGTACAGGAAGAGACGATTGCTAAGCATTATAATTTTTTGCAGGACGATGGTATACATCAATCCAACTTAAGTGCTTTTTGGAGCAATAAAGGCTGGAAGGCTAGCGGTTCTGTTAGCCGGAATAATTCGGGCGGTTTCGTCGGAGGGGGATCCGGAGCGATTGATCATTGGATGCCGAAAGACCAATGGTTTGGTTCAGGTAGTTTGGGATATAGCAAAAGCAACTGGAATGTTAATTACCGTTTGGATTATTTAAATGAAGATCTGCTAAATTTAGGCGATCTGAATACCAGTACGTATAGACAGTCGCGCGTCAATTACTTTACCGATCGCTGGACGCATCAGTTACAGGCCGCTTATATGGCTAACCAACGCTTATCCTTTAATTTCAATGGCTCCTACCAGGATTACTCTCGCCGAACGCATTCCGTGATACGGGATTACCGGCAAGGGACGACCGAATTGTCTACCAATGCCGGATCGCAGGATACCTCTACGTTTTTAACGACGGTATTAAGGGCTACTGCGCAATACCTGGTCAGCGGAAACTTGGCCATCCAGCCGGGCATTGAATACCGTTCAGACAAAAGTACGGGCCAGCGGATTGAGGGAGAGCCGCGTATCAATGACTATGCCTTCTTTATTTCCGGCGAATGGAATATATGGAAGTCCTTGACCTTACGTCCAGGATTACGCTTTATCCATAATTCGGTATATAATGCGCCGCCGGTTATTCCTTCCCTCAATGCGAAGCTACGTTTAAGTGATCAGTTTGATTTAAGGGCGTCTTATGGCAGGGGCTTTCGTTCGCCTGCTCTTCGCGAACTATACTTTTCCTTTTTCGATGCCAACCACGCCATCGTTGGAAACCCGGATCTAAAGGCAGAACATTCCAACAGTTATCAGGCCAGTTTAAATTGGCAGGGACTGCAGCGTGGACGGGTCAAATGGACAAGCACCTTAAACACCTTTTATAATGATTTTCACGATCAGATCAATATCGGATTAGATCCCGAAAGGCCAACGTTAAACACCTATATCAATATTGATAAGTTCCGTACAGCAGGAGGGACATGGGAGAACGCCGTGACCCTGGGCAATCTGGGGGCTAAGTTAGGTTTTTCCTACATCGGCAGGTACAATCAGTTGAAAGGGGAGATCGACAATATTCCCGATATGCAATGGACACCGGAAGTAAACACGGTATTAAACTATTATATCCCCAAATGGAAAGCAGGCATCAATTTCTATTATAAATTTAATGGTAAACGCACAGGTTTTAATGCCATTACGGAAGATGACGGGAGCATAACGGCCCAGCGTTTTGAAATCCAATCCTACCATACTGCCGATGTGACAATAAACAAGCAATTGACAAAGGGGCTCATGCTTAACGGTGGTGTCCGTAATCTGTTCGATGTCACCACGCTGGATAATACGTCCTTGGGCTCCGGCTCTCCGCACGCCAGCGATACAGGGCCTATCCCCATTAGTTATGGGCGTTCTTACTTCCTGGGTTTAAAATACGATCTGAATATTAAACAACAATAAATCATTTAACACAACAGAATATGAAAAAAAATAACTTTTTGAAGTACGCATGTTATGCGCTTATCATGATGGGAACCTTGAGCGCTTGTAGCAGCTCGGATGATGATGTAGTAGTTCCGGATATTCCACCTTCCGATGGGACGGTGATGACTTTAGAGGGAGGACCTGGGGATAATGCTGCCGAAAATGGTGTATTTGTGGATTTTAGTACGGAGAGCCAGTCGCCTGTTAAGCGTGATTCTTGGGATTTGGCACTTTATTCCGGTAGTCAGTTTAGGGCGAAGTTGAATAACATGACCGGCGCAGCCGCGATTGGAACAGATGAAACGGACTTTAGTGCCATAAATTCGGCTAATTTCGATATTACGACATTAGCTGTAGGACAAGGGAGAGGAACAATGGATATGGTCGATGCGCCAGATGGTTCACTGGAAGGAACCGCCATTGCCGAAATTTCGACAAACGATAATGACAATAAGATTTATGTGATTAATACAAAAGGTGGTACTAATGTTTCTGCCGATGCCGTGTATAAAGTTAGGGTATTACGAAAGGGTACTGATGGGTATACTGTGCAATATGCGCAGTTAGACGCCACTTCGTTCGAATCGATTGATGTTACAAAAGATGCTGACTATAATTTTCAATATGTATCCTTTACAACCAAAAAAGTAGTATCCGTTGAGCCTAAAAAAACGGATTGGGATGTGGTATGGGGATACCATATGTACTATACTTCGTTTAATGGAAATACAATTCCTTATGGATTTGCAGATTTGATATTGATTAACCATCTGGCGGGAGTAAGCGCTGTTGAAGTATTGACAGAAAATGTGTCTTATGAAGATTTTGCGGAGTCTAATTTAAATGGAATCACCTTTAGCACGGATGTCGATGTTATCGGTGCTAATTGGAGGAGTACTTCTAGCGGAATAAAGAAAGATCGTTTTTATGTGGTAAAAGATGCAGCAGGAAATATCTATAAGCTGAAATTTAATAGCATGGGACTTGGGGATGATGCAGGAAAACGCGGTTACCCTGAAATTGAATTTAAGCTAGTAAAAAGAGGTTAAGAAAAAGTCCTGTTTCATGTTAGGTTTGGTTGACTCAAATTTCCGGTTCGGCGTTCATGGGAAAACGTCGGCCGGGATTTGATTAGTAGTTGTCCGTTTTTTCGTTGTTCTTAATTAAGGCACGAGACTTTTTAAAATGAAAAAAAGATAAAGCTTGACGGCTGATTACTGATCACGCTTAACTAAATGCTGAAAAAATGAAAAAAATAATTGTTAGTAGTATTGGATTTCTGCTGGTTTTATTGGTTTATTCCTGCCGGAATAATTCCGGTCAGGAAGCGAAATCGATCATTGGGGATTCTACCCGGATTGTTTCCATTAATGGGACAACCACCGAAATTTTAGTGGGCCTTGGCCTGGGAAACCATATCGTTGGAGTTGATGTTTCCAGTACTTATCCTAAAAGCATGCTCGAAAAGCCGAAGGTAGGACATAACCGAAATATGTCGGCCGAAGGGATATTGGCGTTAAATCCGGATTGGGTGATCGGCACGAACAATGATGTCAACCCAGAATTAAAGGAGCAGTTGGCTCAATCCGGTGTAAAAGTACTGCTCTTCGATCAGGAGTATTCCATCGCCGGTACCAAAGGACTGATTACTGCCTTAAGCGACAGCTTAGGACTGAAGCAAAAGGGCGATAGTATCCTGAACGTTTTGGATCAGGATTTGGCGGCTTTGGACAGTTTGCCCAAGACGGAACCTAAACCGAAAGTGTTGTTCATTTATGCCCGTGGCGCCGGTACCATGATGGTGGGCGGAGAAGATACTCAGCCAGCAAAGATCATTGAATTGGCGGGCGGGGAAAATGCAGTGAAAGGATTTACCGATTTTAAACCGCTAACCTCCGAAGCCTTAGTGGCCGCCAATCCGGATGTGATTCTGCTGTTTAGCTCCGGACTGGAAAGTCTGGGTGGGACTAAAGGTTTGTTGGATGTACAGGGGGTAAAAGAAACCAATGCCGGGAAAAACCAAAAGTTTGTGGAAATGGACGGGCAACTGCTTACCGGCTTCGGGCCACGTTTAGGGCAGGCGATAAAGGAATTAGCCGAGAAGATACAGCAATAGTCGTTGGTTGTTGGTTGTTCGTGAAAAATAAATGCGGAATTATACGATTATATTATTGGTGCTGGGTTTGCTCCTGCTTTTGGCAGCAGCTTTGTCGATCTGTGTCGGTGCTTTAAAAATCCATATCGGCGAACTGTTCTCTATTTTGGCTTATCGCTTAAATTTAAGTGATCAAATGGATTTTACCCGGCAGCAGGAAGCGGTTTTCTTCAATTTACGTTTACCCCGGGTCATGTTGGGCATCCTGGTGGGCAGCAGTCTTTCGATTTCCGGGGCAGCTATGCAGGGACTTTTCCGGAATCCTTTGGCTGAGCCGGGGCTGATCGGAATTTCCTCAGGGGCTTCTCTCTTTGCCGTATTGGTTATCGTCTTGGAAAGCCGTTTTTTTTCCTTTCTCTCCCAAACCCTTGGCTATCATGCGCTGGCCATTGCCGCTTTTACCGGAGCTTGCCTAACGACGTTTATCGTTTATCGGGTCGCCGTATTTGGTGGGCGGAATAATATCGCAACCTTGTTATTGGTCGGGATTGCCATTAATGCATTGGCCGGCTCTTTTACGGGTTTGCTGACTTACATGGCCAATAACGAACAGCTGCGAACGATTACCTTTTGGAGCCTTGGAAGTTTGGGCGGAGCGAGCTGGAAAGTAGTTAGCGCTATTTTACCCTTTGTTGCCATTCCCCTAGTAGGCTTGCCCTTTTTAGCCAAGGCGCTGAATGCGCTGGCCTTAGGGGAAGCGCAGGCCGGACATATGGGCGTTAACGTGCAGATATTAAAAAGAATAGTGATTATCCTTGCTACGTTGGGGGTAGGAGCTTCCGTCGCGGTGTCGGGAGTGATTGGTTTTGTGGGTTTGGTAGTTCCGCATATTCTGCGGATGGCTTTTACGGCAGATAACCGACTGATCCTTCCGGGCTCGGCACTATTAGGCGCATGCGTATTGGTGCTTGCTGACTTAATTTCCAGAACTTTAGTTGCTCCTTCCGAACTGCCTATCGGCATTCTGACGGCGCTTATCGGGACACCGGTTTTTATTTATATTATCTTAAGGGAGCGGGGTAGATCAGGGTGGCAAAATGGATAACTGGCGATTTTTACAATTTTTGTTTGGCATTGAAAAAAATCCTGTCTATATTTAGAATCATTTTAAATAACTGATAAAAAAGGCTTAAAATGCTTGTATGAGCTTAAAATAAATGCTGATGATCACGGTTAATAAGTTAACATATGCCGTCGGAAAGAAAAAATTACTAAGCAATATCAGCTTCGAAGTGAAGGGAGGGGAAATGCTCTCCGTCATTGGAGCGAACGGTGCAGGAAAAAGTACCTTGCTGAAGCTTTTATGTAAAGAGCAGCTGGCAGACGAGGGGAATATCCAGATTCACGGTAAGCCAATACAACATTATTCCTTAAAAGAGTTGGCTAAATTCCGTGCCGTATTAAGTCAGCATCATACCCTGGCGGTATCGTTTACTGTTCGCGAAATTGTACTAATGGGCCGTTACCCACATTTTGAACAAAAACCAGGTCATGCTGACTTTGAAGTGGTTCGCGTAGTGATGGATCTGACCGGTGTAACGGAATTTGCAGATCGCGCTTATAACACCCTTTCGGGAGGTGAGCAGCAACGGGTGCAATTGGCTAGAGTAATCGCGCAGATCTATGATCAGCCTAAAGGAATACTGTTTTTAGATGAACCTACCAATGGCTTAGATTTACTGCATCAGCAACAGGCTTTGCAATTGGCGCGATCTTTGGCCGACAGTGGCTATACGGTAATCAGTATCTTGCATGATATTAATTTCGCCTCCCGTTATTCGAATAAAGTACTATTGTTAAAAAATGGAAATACCATAGCTTATGGAACTCCGCAGGAGGTGATTACCTGTGAGCATATCCATACGGCTTTTAATATTAAGGTAAAGTTATTGGCACCGGAAGACGGTAAATGTCCTTTAGTGATTCCAAGTGCTATATTAAATGAGTAAAAATGATGGAAGAAACAACATTATCCCTACGGGCACAATATGAAAAGTTTAAACTGGAAAATCCGAAAGTGCGCATCCGGGATGCAGCCAAACAGTTGGGTGTAAGCGAAGCGGAGTTGGTTGCTACATCACCATATGCAATCAGGCTTCAGGACAATATGGAAGCTATTTTACAAGCAGTGCCCAGTTTAGGTTATGTAATGGCCTTAACCCGTAATGATTTTGCGGTTCATGAACGCAAAGGAGCATACCGTAAGGTAGGGTTTAGCCAACACATAGGACTCGTCGTTAATCCGGATATTGATTTGCGGTTATTCATGAACGCTTGGAAATATGCCTTTGCGGTAACAGAAAATGATCGAAAGAGTTTACAATTTTTCGGTAAGGATGGAGAAGCTATCCATAAAATTTATTTGCAGGAAAATAGCGACTGGTCGGCTTATGAAAAGTTAATCGATACTTTTAAGGTGCTATCCCCTGCTCCTTTAGCTATCGAATCTTATCCGGTGGCTCAGCCAGAGAAAAGGGATCATGATGTAGAAGTATCTCCCTTTCAGGATGCTTGGCGGAATTTGAAAGATACACATGATTTTCACGGTCTGTTAAAGGAATACGGGTTAACCCGTACACAAGCGATGCGTTTAGCACCTGAAGGTTATGTCAAAAGTATTCCTTTACATGAATTGAAAACCATTTTGGAAGAAGTGTCCGTTCGCTCATTGGAAATTATGGTGTTCATCGGAAATAGGGGATGTATTCAAATTCATACGGGCTTAATACAAAAATTATTGCAAACAGGGCCATGGTTCAATGTGTTGGACCCTGAATTTAATATGCATTTAAGGGAAGATGCCATTGCCAATATTTGGGTGGTAAAGAAGCCGACAACGGATGGCCATGTAACCAGTATTGAAGCGTACGACGCTACGGGGGATACGATTGTCCAATTTTTTGGTAAACGTAAACCTGGTATCCCAGAGCGGGAAGATTGGCGGCAGCTTATTAAAGAAATTACCGGTTTTTGAGCAAAAGTCTTCCTAATATAGGATTGTTTATATAGTTGTTTAGTTTAGTTAGTGTAAAGCGGCTGTCGTGAGATATCCGCTTTATTTTGTTTTTGAGCTTATATTTTTCTAAGTTAGCCCAACATTCAAAAATTCACGAGAACTAAAGTCATTCTCCTCATTTTCAGTAAAGAAGTTTACTGAATCGACCAACGCCAGTTGATCATTTAGATTGTTTTCTGCTTCAACTTGAGCAAATGGTACTTGATTTAAAATGGTTTCAATACTACTTGATTTTGCCATTGTTTTTATCAGGATGATAGTCGTAGCCTGCTTGGTCGTTGTATTTAGATAATATTTGGAGGTCGACCCTGAAAGTTCTAGATATTACGTTCCTTTTCAAATAATATTATAAAATATTATTTAGTTTTTTTAGGATGCTGCCTGACATCAAAGAAAGTCAGAATAATAATCCGTTCTCCCTTGATTCTATAAAAAATCCGTGTCTGTTTGGTCAATTGAAAGCCACGGATTCCCTTGTCTGAGACTTCAACTGATCCCATTTCCGGAAATTTTTCCAATAGATCGAAGAATTCAACGGTCTTTTGTTCAAATGTACCGGCAACCAGTTCTCCCCACTCTTCTGCAATGTATTCTTTTATAGCGTAAAACTTCTTCGTAGCACGCTTAGTTATGAATATCTTCATTTGCGGCCTTTGAAGAAGGTCTCTCTGTCAATCAGGTTAGCTTCATCTTCGGATTCTTCAAAAGCCAGAAACACTTCTTCTTTTTGTTCTTTGGTGAGCGACTTCCAAAGTTCACCGGACTTGTGATCTTCTTTTACCTTTAAGAAATCATATATTGCTTGCAAAAGCTCCTCATTTTGTATCCTATCCACAATATGGTGAATATTAGACTTTAATTCGATTGTACTCATATATATTCTTTTACAATGCTAATTTAAGCATTTTAATGAAATGTATGTCCACTTTTAAACGCGAAACGTTGTATATCGCTTTAATAATGGATTTATGGGAATTTCGATATAAAAATGGACATATTATGTCCCATGTAGAACTTTTAAAATAAAGCTGATCTGCCCTGATTGTCGTTGTATTACTATAGAAGTATTTTCTATGCTAACGCATTTACGTATTAATCAACTAGTTTAGTTAGTGTAAAGCGGCTGTCGTGAGATATCCGCTTTATTTATTTTATGAAAGCGATAGATTAGGGGATTTTATCGTTTTACTATTTTAGAATCCAATAGCCTAACACAAGCCACAGGATACCTTTAAACAGAAAAAACAAAAAACCCCAAAAACCGATACGCTTTAACCAGGTAAGCAGCTTCGATTTTTTTTGGTTATTGTTGTTTTCTATCTCCATTGTAATATAAGCGAATATTTTCAAAAATAGCACTTTTTTTTAATTTTTGAAAATTCAACTTTTTCGGTTCTTTAGTCAAACCAGGATTCCTGTGAAAACCTCGTTTTAACCTTTTGAAAACAGTTATTCTTTATTTTTTAGTTTTTCTATGATTTTTTCGTAATAATACTTTATTTTCGTAATAATACATTGTTTACCAAAATTAAAACGAGATGACAAAAACAGTCCAATCATTTATTTCGATGCTATTATTGCTTTTCTGCGCGCCAATATCGAAAGCACAGGAAACGGAACCGGTAATAGCCCAAGTCTATTATCAATTTGTTCATGTTAATGATACCACGAAAAGAGATAAGCCCCACAAAGAAGAAATGGTTTTGTATATCGGTACACACCAATCCTTTTATACTTCAAATATAAACGCGTTTATGCAAAAACAGATGCGTGAACAGATGTCAAACCCCGCTTTTGATGGGAAGATCATAATCTCGGGTAAAGGGGCTGGAAGTAATGAATCTTTTTATTTTTTGCCTAAATCCCGGATACTTAAAAAGACTTATCGATTAGCAAAGCAGCAATATATTGTGGATGAACCTTATCCTGAACTCAACTGGAAGATAAGCACGGATACGATGACCATTGGCGGATATCTTTGTCAAAAGGCAATAACTCAGTTTAAAGGTAGAGCATATCATGCTTGGTTTGCTCCTGAATTGCCTTTTTCTTTCGGCCCCTGGAAATTACAGGGCCTGCCCGGCCTCATTCTAGAAGCCTACGATAACGAAGAAGAGGTTGTTTTTCGGTATGCCGGATTTGATAAGTTGGGTGACGGGAAGGTACAAATAGGTGCCATAGGAGACTATATTAAGACGGATCAAAAGTCGTTGGAGAAACTAATAGCAGCTGCCCAAAAGAATCGCAAAGTGTTTATGGATGCGCAGGGTGACGGTGGCGTATCCAGAACCGCCAGTGTAGTGACAGGCATTAAAAAAGAAGAACTTCCCTCTTTTATGGATGCATCGCGAATAAGAAGTATTGAAGTAAGGAAAGACGAGGGCGGTGTTTCCAGCACGAATAACAATCCTTTGGAACGGTCGAATTAGCTGGCATGTTTAATTTTCGGATCATTGCTTTGATGTTGACTGTTTGTCCGCTATTCCTCTTTTCCCAAGAAAGGCGGGTAGGTGGACACTTAAAAACAAAGGATGGAAAGGCAGTAGCTTATGCTAATGTAGTCCTTAAAGGCAAAGAAGATCGTATCATCACTTTTAAAACCAGTGATGCAGATGGCAACTTTATGTTTAGTATACCGGATTCATTGGATATTGAATCAATAATGTTGGAGGTACGCTTGCTTGGATATAAGACCGTTCGCCTGCCAATTAAGGCACACATTTTTCAGTCGATTACATTGGAAGAACAAGCAATAAATCTCGCCGAAGTTAAGGTAAGAAGCAGGCCTCAAGTGACTCATCATGGCGATACGATAATTTATAATGTGGCATCTTTCGCAAAAAATGAAGATCGTTCTATTGGCGACGTGCTGAAACGAATGCCTGGGATCGAAGTTGGTGAGAATGGAGAAATCAAGTATAATGGAAAATCCATATCCCATTTTTATATTGACGGGGATGACTTATTGAGCGACCGTTATGCTATCGGTTCAAAAACCATTCCCCAGGGTATGGTAAAAAACGTGGAGATTATGCAAAATCATCAACCGATAAAAGTCTTGCAGCATAAAATGCCGAGTGAGCAGGTGGCCCTAAATTTGACAATTAAGGAGGAGGCCAAATTGAAAATGACGGGCCAAGCGAAAATAGGTGTGGGCTTACCGCAACAATACGACGGGGAAGTCAATTCGATTTTATTCAATAAAAAATATAAGATGTTAAATGTGTTAAAGGGGAACAACATAGGTGAAGATTTATCTAGTGATTTTACTGCATTTAATCGTTCATCTGCTTTATCAGCCCTAGGTAATGAACATCCTGATGCGTTGTTATCCACTGGAACGGCGTCAATGCCCGCTTTACCCACCGAACGGTATTATTTTAACCGGTCGGGTTCAGTCAACGCAAATAACTTAATTCACCTTAAAAGCGGATGGCAACTTAAGTCAATTGTCCAAGTATGGTTAGACCGGAGCCGACTACATTATAACAGCCTAAATGATCTTTATCTGGAACAGGATACCGTACATTATAGTGAACAGCAGAACTTAATTCGATATCCTTTTATGATGGACTTTACCTTAAGTGCCGAGGCTAACAAAAAGGGATATTATTTGAAGGATGAGCTGCGATTTTCTTATTCGAAGAACAAAACCGAGGCCGAACTCCTGAGCAACCAGTTAATTTCAAATCTGAAACTGAAGGACAAGATCCGTGATTTTTCTAACCGCTTGGAATATGTGCCCGAATTAAAAAACAAAGATATCCTTCGTTTCGACTGGTATTCGAATTATTACAGCCGTCCGCAATGGCTAACCATACAGCCAGGGGTACATACAGATGTATTGAACGACAGCTTAAATTACGCGGCTACTTTTCAAGCGACGCACATACCTACGTGGTTTAATCGGCTTTCGCTCACCTATGGTTTGATAAAAGGTATCGTTAAACAACAGTATACAATTGGTGTGCTTAATGAAGTCCAGCAATTGGAATCGGCCTTGCGACTTCAACAGGAAAATGGCGTAGAAAGTACGTTTAATGAAAGTTTCGATAACAGGCTAAAATGGAATAGACATCAGCTTTATACCGAAGCAAACTATGCCTATAAAAATGGGCGATTAGAAAGCACTGCCTCTTTACCGCTCATCAATCAATGGATTAACTACCGGGATCCACACTTGGATTTTTCGGGTGCTCAATATCGGCTGTTGTTCAATCCGTCTTTGCAACTAAAATGGACAGTAAATACAGAAGATTATATTTCCGCAAATTATGCTTATCGAAACCAAATAGGAAATATAAATGGCATATATAGTGGTTTAATTTTAACTAATTATCGCACAATACAGTCCAATGATGCAGATTTACAGGAAAAACACAGTCGCAATTTAGGGATTCAATATCATTTTCAACGGAGTGTTATGCTCCTCTTCATGAACATAGATCTAAACTGGAACAAAGCAAGGGCTAATTCAATGGCTTCGAGTGTTGTAAACAATAATATATCCCAAACAGTGCTATTGCCCCTTCATAATAATATCAATACATTAGAAGCCCATGCCGAAGTTAGTAAATATGTTTTTGCTTTGGGAGCCGTTGCTAAAATCAGGGCTTCGTGGAATACCACCCGCTACAACCAAATTATCAATCAGGAGTTATTGCCCTATAACAACATTTCGTTTTCCTTGAGTCCTGATATTGAAGCGCGTTTGTGGAATTTGATCGCCTTTCAGTATCGTACTACATTAACTTGGATTAGTAGTAAAATAGTAGCAAAGGAAAGCGCTGTTGCCTTACCTTCTACTCATATCCGGCAGTACAATCAGCTGGCAAAATTGACATGCACTCCGTATAAGAACCTTTTTATTAGCCTGAGTGGGAACTATCAATTGACACGACAACAACAAGATTTGCGCTATCTTTTTATTGACGCCAATTTTAGATTGCGCTTGCACCGCGATTCTGATTTGGAACTGAATCTAACTAACCTGACCAATATAAAAGACTATGAAAGCTACAGCTTGTCGGCCAACAGTTTTTGGTATAGCCGCTATGCGTTGCTTGGGCGGATGGCTGTCGTAAAATACACCTTTAACTTCTAAATTTCCCAAAAACGCCCAAAGGTAATTTAGGCCCGGACGTTGCCTGCAAATAGAGTTCCCCGGTTTCGAGGTTTTTAACCTGTGGAAATGACGAGCGGATGAGGTTTTCGACGATAATGGATGAAAATCCGAGAGAATAGGTGTTTAAAATCAGAAAATGCTCTTTAGGATCCAGTAATTTGACTACATCTTGCATCATTTCAGTGATATGATCTTCTAGCTTCCATTTTTCGCCTTTTGGCCCATGGCCATAAGCAGGTGGATCGAGAATAATACCATTATATCGATTCCCCCGTTTAATTTCTCGCTTCACAAATTTGAGTGCATCTTCTACTACCCAACGGATATCGCCAAGACCAGAAAGTTCCTGGTTCTCGTTTGCCCAGGTAACCACCTGTTTAATCGAATCGACATGTGTGGTGTCAGCGCCAGCGGCTTTGGCAACCAGTGAAGCGCCACCGGTATAGGCAAAAAGATTTAGTACTTTAGGACTAGGTGTTTGGAAAGATTGGAGGGTAGCTGAAATATAGTCCCAATTAACGGCTTGTTCTGGGAATAAGCCGACATGTTTAAAGGAGGTTAAACCTAATCGGAATTTAATGCTAATCTCTTGGTTTTGGTAACGGATAGGCCAACGATCGGGTATTTTGGGATTTTTTTTAAGCCAATCACCTGATGTAGCTGAACGCCCTTTAAAGCGAATGTCATGGCGTTTACTCCACTCCTCATTGGTTAAGGATTTGGGCCATACTGCCTGAGGTTCAGGTCTGATTAAGACGATGTTTCCAAAACGTTCCAGTTTTTCAAAGTCTCCGCAATCGATCAGTTCATAATCTTTCCAGTATTGTGGAGTGCGTAGTTGTATGGTGCCGGTTGTAGTTGCCAAGTTCTGATTTTTTTTGCAAAGATAGTAAATTAGCTTTTAGCTGTCAGCGATCGGCCGTCAGCTCTCTGCTTTATTTTGGTTTTGGAAAGGGTAATTCCGCTTTTAGCTACTGATTTTCCTATTAACTTTCAATAACGAGTAAGTAATAATTAGTAATTAAGCCGATGGCCGATAGCTGATTTCTGGTACCTAAAGCTTCTCCTTGGCGATCTTCATAAAAGGGCTAGCGAATACAAAATCGTTTAATTCTTCTACGTCGGTATGGGTTATTTCCTTATTAGAACCTTCCCAACGTTTTTCACCTTGGTAAAGAAATAAGATATGCTGGCCGATGCCCATTACCGAATTCATGTCGTGTGTAACAACAATGGTTGTTGTTTTATATTCTTCGGTGATATCCTGAATAAGTTCGTCGATAACGATAGACGTTCGCGGATCGAGGCCCGAGTTGGGCTCGTCGCAGAACAGGTATTTTGGTGTCATGGCAATAGCCCGTGCGATACCTACTCTTTTTTTCATTCCTCCTGATAATTCTGCCGGATATAAAGCGTTGTTGCCAGCGAGGTTAACCCTTTCCAAACAAAAATCGGCACGTTCTTTTCGTTCCTTTTTATTCATGTCACTAAACATCTGTAAAGGGAAAGTAATGTTTTCTTCGACGGTCATCGAATCAAATAAGGCAGAGTTTTGGAAGAGCATACCGATTTCTTTTCGAATCGGAATACGTTCTTCAAAATTTAAGCGGGTAAAATCCTGATCCTGATATAATACCTTGCCTTTATTCGGTTCATGTAAACCCACCATGCATTTCAATAATGTGCTCTTTCCGGAACCAGAACCTCCAATGATCAAACTAATTTTACCAGGTTCAAATTTTGCAGATACCCCTTTTAATACATCATTGTCGCCAAATGATTTATAAATGTCCTGTACTTCGATCATGGTTTTGAATTATCAGCTGTCAGCGATCAGCCGTTAGTTTTTATTTCCGTATCTATATATTTTTTTCTCGTAGCGATGAGCTTTCAGTTTTCGGCAATCAGCGTTATTTCCGTATAAAAGCCGATAGCTGATGACTGATTTCTGAAGGCCCTTAAAGCATTAACGCTGTAATGATGTAGTCGGTAGCCAAAATCATAATACAACTGATTACTACACTTTTGGTGCTGGCCTGACCTACTTCCAAAGCCCCTCCTTGTACATAAAAGCCATGATAAGCGGCAACTGAGGTGATCACGAAACCGAATACAAATGCTTTAACCAAAGCAACGGTAACGGTGTACCCATTAAATTCGCCAGTAATGCCCAAAATATAATCTGCAGGGGTAACTGCTCCGGATAAGGATCCTCCGATGAGCCCTCCACTTAGGGCAAGGAAAATAGAAATGATCACCAGTATCGGAACCATAGTAATACCCGCTAAAATTTTGGGCAAAATGAGGTAACCGGGTGCATTGATTCCCATGATTTCCAATGCGTCGATTTGTTCGGTTACGCGCATGGATCCGATTTGGGAGGAAATAGACGAACCTACTTTGCCTGCCAAAACCAAAGCTGATATCGTAGGACTTAGTTCCAAAATACTGGAATCCCGGTTGATCTGTCCGATAATCGAATCAGGAATAAAATCGGAAACAAGCTGAAAAGCAATCTGCATGGTCATGACCGCTCCAATAAAAGTCGAAATGATGGCAATCAGACCAAGAGAACCCACTCCAACGCTGTTCATCTCATGTATAATTTCTTTCCAATAAATACTGGCTTTCTCCGGTTTTTTGAAGACCGTTTTTAATAATAACAGGTATTTGCCGAAGCTGGTAAAAAACATATCCGTCTATTCTATTCCAAACTTAAATAAATTTGTGCTCAAAAACAATGTGTCGCTTTATAATGGTTATTGGCGTAACTTTATCCAGTTAATTTTTAAACGTCAAATCACCTATTGCGGTTAGATGGATCAACATGTTAATACAACGTTATTTAATTGGGTTTGTTTTAAGCCCAATGAGGCGTGTCACTTCAAATTAGATAAGACGGTTTTAAATCTTGAATAGCTACAATATATGGAAACACTAGATAAACTGAAAGGAAAACATGCATTGATAACGGGAGCAACCCGTGGAATTGGCCGAGGTATTGCTTTTATGTTGGCTAAGGCCGGATGCCATTTGATGCTTGCTGCGCGAACAGAAGAAGCGCTACGCGATTTAGCCGAAATATTAAGCACACAGTATCCCGATATTATCGTCCGTTATAAAGTCATAGATGCAAGTCAAAGAGAACAGGTAAAGCAACTTGCCGAATATACTAGCGCGATATTTCCCGTTTTATTTATATTGGTAAATAATGTTGGGTTATTTAAACCCGGTAATTTGTTGGGGGAAGCTCAGGATGCATTGGAAACCCATATGTCGGTAAACGTTTATTGTCCACATTATCTATCGGTTTTTTTTGGCCAAAAAATGGTAGAAGCCGGGGAAGGGCACATTTTTAACGTTGGTTCGGTTGCTGGTAAAAAAAGTGTTCCAACGGCAGCGTCTTACAGTGTAACAAAATATGCGTTGCACGGTCTAACGGATGTATTGAGACAAGAGCTTGGACCTTATGGTGTTAAGGTAACCGAATTGATCCCTGGATCTACGTTCACCTCTTCTTGGGAAGGGACAGATATTCCAGAAGAACAATTTGTTGGAGTGAACGACATTGCGCAGGCATTGTGGGTTTGCTTACAGATGAGTAAAGGGGCCAATGTCGATGAAATTATCATCCGACCGGTATCGGGTAAACTTTAGTGTCGGAAATTAATGTATAACAATGGTTATGGAAAAGGAACTAAGGAGAAATGAGGAGGAACGCATGATCGGTGGAGTATGTGCCGGTTTAGGCGATTACTTGGGAATAGATAAAACATGGGTCCGTTTATTCTTTATGCTCAGTGTTTTTTTTAGTTTTTTCGGTATCGGAATCCTGGGGCCATTTCTTTATGCACTATTGTGGGCCATTGTGCCAAGAAAGACCTCTTATTTTTCTCCTTTTTCTTCAGAAACATACCGCACAACAAAAAAAGGGGAAGGGAGAGAGGGCAACTCTTTTATAAATAAAAATCGCGACCGTATCGGGGCGGGTATGCTATTGATTGGGATTGGCGCTTTTCTTTTGGTGATCCAATTAGGCATTATTTCATGGTGGCACCTGATCAGATTTTGGCCACTTACCTTAGTGCTGGCTGGAGCTTATGTGATATCGAGTTCCTTTTACCGTAAACCAAGCAAAACGGAAAAGAGGCCGCTATCGGCGGATTTAGATAAGGATAGTGATATAAACATCGAAAATAATAGGGAATAAAGATATGAACAGAGATCGATTAAACTGGGGCTTAGTACTGCTATTTATAGGGGTAATGTGGCTATTGAGTAACTTCGGCGTGATTACGTTTTATTGGACAAGTTTATGGCGGTTTTGGCCAGTATTCCTGATTATCATTGGTGTTAATTTGCTCGTACCCAAAGAGGGAATCGGGAATTTAATTTCGGTAGCTGTTACTCTGATTGCTTTGGTTTTTGTAGGATACCAATCGTCCAAACCGAGTCCGGGCTGGCTGAAAACAGGTATTAGCTGGCGTGAAGATGATGAAACGGATTGGAATGATGATGATACCGTTAACGATGAAGAAGGTCGCGTAAGCAATGCCGTATATAATACACCTTATGAGTCGCAGATCAAGGAAGCAGACTTGGAGATACATGGAGGTGCGGTGGAGTATAAAATAGAAGGGGAAACCGACGAACTATTTCATGCCGAAACAAAAAGCACCTTTGGTAGGCATATTTTAGAGAGTAGTCATGCAGATTCTACGGCAAAATTATCCTTCCGAATGAAAAAATTTAAGCAGAAAAACTGGGATTTGGATAATGACGAAAATTCTGCCCGGATAGCATTGAATACTGTGCCGCTCTGGAAGATTAAACTCGAAATGGGGGCAGGAGCAGCCGAGTTCGACCTGAGTAAGTATCGTGTAAAGCGTTTGGATATGAAGGGAGGGGCAGCTTCTTTTGAAGTGAAAATGGGCATGCCTGTTCAGGAAAGTATCATTTATGCAGAATCCGGGGTTGCCAGTGTAGAAATTCAGGTTCCGAAGGCTGCAGCCTGTCAGATTACTGTCGATTCGGGCCTGTCTTCCAAAGAATTTAGTGGCTTTGATAAACAGTCCGATGGATCATACACCACCGCTAATTACGAACAAGCCGGGAATCGGTATTCGATTCATTTAAAGGGCGGGTTGAGTTCATTTTCCGTTTCCCGATATTAGTTCAAGTAACCCGCTGGTCTAACATTCAGATAGTTGCATAAATGCAATGCTGTTGACCGGGGGTCCAGACGTGTTTTTATGTATTATATTATAAAAGATGGAAAACCTGTTGGGCCCTTAACATTGGACGAACTGAGCGAGCTTTCTCCAAAAGGGACTGATTTTGTGAAACCAAAAGAGGCGGATGACTATAAAGAATTGCGGGAATGGCCTAAGTTATGTACTTTGTTAGGAATAAACTACGAGCCGGCACTTCCACAATACTATGCCAGTTTAGATATACGCCTATTAGCAACTGCTATCGATTATTTTTTTGCTTTTGTTATTTATGGAGTTGTCGCGTTAACCTTGCTTATTAAGCTTGAAAAGCCAGAAGAACGGCTTAGCTATATTGGGCTAGGTTTGGTTTTGATTCCGGTAATAAAATTCCTGTTAAACGTTGTTTGTGAGGGTTCAAATAAAAATGCTTCGCCAGGCAAAATGCTTTTACAGATCCGAGTAACCGACGATAAAGGTAATCCCATCAGTTTTGGACGTGCTCTATGGCGAAACCTTGCTAAGATCAGTGGTTTGTTGACCTTAGGCCTTGGTTTTATTGCCGGATTTTTCGATCGAAAACAACGCTGTTTCCATGATAAGCTTGCCCGTACCTTGGTGATTAAAGATCGGTTAATTTAATATCTGCTCATAATTCATAAGCGCATATACTCGGTTTTACGTAAGCATGACAATTGTAAACTGTTGTTTTTTAGGTTGTTGTGTGTCGTTTTTCTGCTAGTGTACGATGTACACAAATTAAACGCTTGTTTAAATTAAACGTTTGTTTAACTTTGTAGCCGATTTAGGATGCGTTATGGAATATAATGAGAAACAGCGCCAGATCATGGATGTTGCACTCCGTCTTTTTGCAGAAAACGGATATGATAAAACCTCGATACGCGATATCGCTCACCGGGCAGAAGTGAATGTAGCCATGGTTTCTTACTATTTTGGCTCAAAGGAAAAGCTGTTGGAAGCAGTTTTTATCAATCACTTTACTTTCATGAAAAATACATTAAAAAACATCATTTATGAAAGTGGGGTTACCGCAATAGAAAAAGTGGAGAAGATGGTGGATGTTTTTATCGATACTTTGGTAAGTCGCCAGTTATTTAACCAGCTTATGATGCGTGAATCGAGCGTCGTAAAAGAGGGGCCTTTATTTGAGATGATTCTCGAAATGAAGAAAACAAATAGGCGGTTGATTGAGAAAGCAGTTAAAAGCGGACAACGGATCGGCGTATTTCTACAGGATGTAGATGTGCCTTTTATCTCGTCGGTTCTAATTGGTAGTGTCAATCAATGTTTAGCGAATTGCCGTTTTGAGGCACAAAGCGCAAATATGAAAGACCGAGACCGGGAGCTATTTAAACATAAACGGATTGAAATATTAAGAATTCATTTAAAGCGCATGTTCATCGCCTACCTTACTTTTAATAATCAGGAAGTTAAGGAGTAGAACGGTTCCAAATCTATTTTTATAGAAACGTACATAGAAAAATAAGCTTAGAGAAAGAATGAACACTATTGTTAAACAGATAAAGCGGGGCATATTCAACACGTGCCTATTGTTTTTTGGCAGCAGTTTACTGCTGTTCGGGCAAGAGCGCAAGCAGCTTACCTTAGATTCGGCCATTGTGTTGAGTCTTTCGCACAGCAAGACCCTCAAAATAACAGACAGCAAAGTGCGCGAAGCGATTGCATCGGTTCGTGAAGCGAAGAACAATCGTTTGCCTGATATCGATATATCGGGGCAATATCTGCGCGTAAACAAACCAAATGTGAAGATACAGCTATCGGACGACAATTCGAGTGAGGAGGGAGAGGGGAGCGAGAGTAGCGAAACACCTTCTGTTAATCAGGTGATGTTTGGAATGGCGACGGCCTCCTTACCTATTTTTGCAGGAGGAACGGTCAGTAACGGGATCGCCTCTGCGCAATTTTTGCAAAAAGCAGCAGAATTGGACGCCGAACGGGATAAACAAGAAGTAATACAGAATACGATAGCTGCGTATTATAATTTGTATAAGGCCCAAGCTGCTGTAAAGCTCGTTAATGAAAACCTGAAATCATCAAAGCAACGGGTAAAAGATTTCACCAATATGGAAGCCAATGGCCTAGTAGCCCGCAATGACTTGTTGAAAGTTCAATTACAGGAAAGTAATGTAGAACTGGCTTTGTTAACAGCAGAAAATAACGAAAAGATAGCCAATTACAATTTTAATTTGATGCTGGGATTAGCGGAAGGTACTATTTTGGAATTGGATACCGCTGGTATAAAAGCGATGCCGCTTAATCGCGGTTTAGCAGACTGGGAGGAACTGGCTTTAGATAGCCGTGCAGATTTTAAGGCACTAAATGAACGCCAACATGCGGCAAATGCCGGGGTTAAAGTAGCTAAAGGAGCCTATTATCCGTCATTGGCAATTAGTGCAGGTTATGTTGCTGCGGATATACCACATGCGTTAACAGTTACCAATGCGCTGAATGCCGGGATTGGTCTGAGCTATAATTTAGGTGCTTTATATAAAGCCGGTGCAAAAGTTAAGCAAGCCCAAGAAAGAGAAGAGCAGCTTAACTGGAGCCAAGAGCAGTTAAGTGATGATATCCGTAGTGAAATTCATAAAGCTTACCAAGATTATACCCAAAGCTTAAAAAAGATACAGGTTTATGCAAAAGCGGTAGAACAGGCCAATGAAAATTACCGGATTACAAAAAATAAATACGATAACAGTTTAGCGACAACCACCGATTTATTGGATGCTGACGTAGCGAGATTGCAGGCCGGGATAGATTACGAATATGCTAAAGCTGATGCGGTGGTGGCATACAATAAACTATTTGAAAGTGCGGGTGTAAGTGTGGGTCAGTATGGCCAAAATTAGAGGCAATGAATCATTAAAATATTTTATATAGGAATAATGGAAACCAATAATCAAAATGCGGCAACCGCCCCTGAAAAAAAATCAGGAAATAAAGGCTTTGCAATTGTTTTTATTCTCTTAATCGTGATCGGCACTGTTTACGGTGTGATTAAATATTTACATGCTCAAAAGCATGAAGAAACCGACGACGCGCAAATCGTATCCACGATTAGCCCTGTCATTCCAAGAGTTTCGGGATATATTAAAGAAGTAAGGGTTAAGGATAATCAAATTGTCCATAAAGGCGACACGTTGATCATCTTAGATGATCGGGATTTTCAGATTGCCTTAGATCAAGCAGAAGCTGGTTTAACGTCTGCCAGAAGCAATGTTCATGTAGCGGGAGCAGGCATTGCTGTAGCACAAGCAAACGAAAGGGCTTCAAGAGTAAGCGTAAGTACAGTGGAAGCACAAATTGAAGCAGCAAAAGTGAATCTTTGGCGTGCCGAACAGGATTTCGATCGTTATGCTAATTTAATTAAGGATCATAGCATTACCCAGCAGCAATATGAACAAGCTTTAGCCACTAAGCAAGTTGCTGAAAAACAATTGGCCGTTTTGGAATCCGAAAAGCAATCAGCAGCTCGCCAAGCAGCAGCTGTGGGGCAACAAAAATCAGTAAGTACTGGCCAGGCTTCGGTAGCTGAAGCAGCGATTAAGCAAGCTGAAGCGCAGGTAGAAACGGCTAAACTGAATTTGTCTTACACGGTGGTTACCGCTGCCATTGATGGGCAGGTAGGTAAAGTAAATTTACAACCCGGACAGTATCTCGGTGCTGGTCAATCGGTATTCAATATTGTGCCTGTTAGTGATAAATGGGTTGTGGCGAATTTTAAGGAAACGCAGCTGACCAAGATGAAAGTTGGCCAAAAGGTAACGGTTACCGTAGACGCTTATCCTGACACTACTTTAGAGGGCGTGGTTGCTTCATTTTCCCCTGCAACGGGTGCTGCGCAATCTTTGTTGCCTCCAGACAACGCTTCCGGGAACTTTGTTAAAGTAGTACAGCGAGTACCTGTACGTATCGATTTTAGTAAAGGAGATAACCCTGCTTTTATTGAGAAGATCCGTGCCGGTATGAATGTGCTAGTAGATGTGCATTTAGAATGATAAATGGCTATCGGCTATCGGGAAATCAGCCGTCGGCTTTTTTGATAAATTGCTGGTTATTGATTGTTCGTTATTAGCGATAAAAACGCAGTTATAACTTCATATTAGGTGAAAAATAAAGCTGATGGCCGATCGCTGAAAGCTACCAGCTAATAGCTAAAAAAATGGAAGATCAAAATTCATTAGTAGAATATGGATGGAGGAGAGCCATCATTACCATAACGGCCATTTTATGTGCCTTATTGGAAATTGTGGATACAACCATTGTCAATGTGGCGGTGAACGAAATGAGAGGAAATATGGGGGCCACACTGAGTGAAATCGGTTGGGTAATTACTGCATATGCCATAGGTAATGTAATCGTCGTCCCTTTAACCAGTTTCTTGTCTCAGCAGTTCGGCAGACGCAATTATTTTGCCGCTTCGGTAATTCTCTTTACGGTATGTTCTTTTCTTTGTGGAAATGCCACGAGCATGTGGGAGCTTGTTCTTTTCCGTTTTCTTCAGGGAGTTGGCGGAGGAGCTTTGTTGGTTACCTCACAAACGATTATCACGGAGGTTTATCCGGTAGAGAAAAGGAGCATGGCTCAAGCTCTTTATGGCTTGGGAGTAATTGTGGGCCCAACGCTAGGCCCTCCTTTAGGTGGCTATATTGTAGAAAACTATAGTTGGCCATACATTTTTTATATCAATATACCAATTGGCGTCATAGCCGCGATGCTGACGTTAAAGTTTGTGAAAAGCCCTAAATACGGCGAAAAGCAATCAGCTAGCCAAATCGATTGGTGGGGTATTGTCTTTTTAGCAGGAGCTGTAGGTTCGCTACAGTTTGTGCTGGAACGTGGCCAAGAGGAAGATTGGTTTAATAACAGTATGATTTTGGCGTTTACCATATTGTGTGTTGCCTGTATTTACCTCTTTATTTGGCGGGAGTTAACCACGAAAAATCCAATTGTGGAATTGCGCGTGCTGAAAGACGCTAATCTGCGGGTAGGAACAATTCTCTCATTTATCATGGGATTCGGGTTGTATGGATCTACTTTTATTATTCCTTTGTATACGCAGAACAACTTAGGGTGGACAGCTTACCAAGCTGGTTTATTAATGGTGCCCTCCTCTTTGGTCACTGCTTTTATGATGCCCATCATCGGCCAGGTATTACAGCGTGGCGTGAAACAGAAATATCTGGCTGCAGCAGGTATGTTTTTGTTTTTTATGTTTTGTTTTTGGGGGTTTAGGATCATTACCCCAGATACCGGTGAAGGAAATTTCTTTTGGATGTTGATGTTACGAGGATTGGCCATGAGTATGTTGTTTATCCCAGTGACGACATTGTCGCTTTCTACACTTAGAGGCCAACAAATAGGACAAGGAGCTGCCTTTACTGGAATGATGCGGCAATTGGGTGGATCTTTTGGGATTGCATTGATTACCACATTCATGACAAGAAGAAATGCCTTGCACCGTAATGATTTTATCCAACATATCGATCCGACTAATCCGCAATTTCAACAAAGATATCAAGGACTGGTGGCGAACTTTATGCATCATGGCATGCCGGTTAATCAGGCCAAGGCTGCCGCATTGCAAGCCTTAGATGGGTCCGTAATGGCGCAAGCTTCTGTTCTTTCCTATATGGATGTCTTCTTATATATCGGAATCATGTTCCTTATTTGCGTACCCTTTATCTTGATGTTGAAAAGCGCAACGGCTAAGGTGGATATGTCGCATGCGCATTAGTGGAATAGCGATCAGCCATTGGTTGTCAGCTTTAGTATTGCATATAAAAGCTGATAGCCGATTTCTGATCTCCGATTGCTGGTCTGTGTTAAAAAATGTTAATCAATGCATTTAACCATTTAAAACGCTAACTTTGCAGAAGTGCAGAAGTAGAGCAGCATATGAATAAAATCCAAACCTTATTCGTAAGTCTCTTTTTGGGGCTTATTTTCGTTTCATGTAACAAAGATGATGACATGCCCATATACGACCCTCAGTCTCATTATGAGCAGGAGGCTCCTATTATTGCGTCGTATGTACAAGATAGCTTAGATGCGGTAAACATGACTTACGATGCTAATACCGGTATTTGGTATAGTGTCGATAGTGTAGCAGGGGGCGACTACAGCTATGAACAATGGCCGGATATTACGGTAAAGTTTAAAGGGAAATTACTGGATGGCACGGTGTTCGATGGAACAGACAATCTAACGAATTATCCAGATAGCGTATTAACGGTGAACTTGTCTAATTTAATTGATGCCTGGAAGTTGGTTTTTATTCCAAAAGAAGTAAATGGGACGGTAGTGGGCGGGCTCACGGTAAATGGATTACAAAAAGGAGCAAAGGTTAAATTTGTTACACCATCTCCTTTGGCTTACCAAGATGTGAATAATGGAATGATCCCGGCCAATTCTCCCTTATATTTTGAAATTGAAGTGCTCGACATCAAGGCCCCATCTACTATTTAATCCATCTAATTTTTTGAAAAAAGCAATAAACATCCATTCATGAATCTTTTTACGAAATACTTTTCTGTTCTGTGTTTAGCCGCATTGGGGCTTTTGGCGGCCTGTGAAAAACAAGAATATCAAAGTGTAGAAGCTTTGGATAACCAGAATATAGAAGCATATATTCAGGCAAACAATCTTACGGTAGAACCTCTAGGTAATACAGGCATGTATTATCAGGTTTTACAAGAAGGCACAGGGGCAGAGCTGCAATATACCAGTAAATATCCTATCGTCTACACTGTAAAATCATTGGATGGCACTTATGCAGTAACTGATACTTTTGCAAGTACAAATCGGTATATGGATTATCTGGCTTATTTTTTAGGTGAATCTACGCAAGGATCGAGTTATGCCAATATACCTTCCTACCAATCACTTTTTGAGAAAGATGAGGGTTTGAAGTACGCTATACGCACGGTATTACAAAAAGCAAACGGACAAATCCGGGTCATTGTTCCTTCCCGTTTACTGAGTTACGGGCGGAATGGTAATTCGGATCTGGGCATACCTTCCAATGCGTCTATGGACTATGTGATCCGGGTGTTGGATAGTGCAAGTCTGCCTGGATATGAAGACGAAAATATCCGTAAACGGATGGAGGCGTTAAAGCTTAATCTGGCCGATTACGAGAAAACGGAAAGCGGTATTTACTACCATATCAGTGAGCCCGGAGATGGGGATACCATTACCGTGGATTCGACCTTAACGATTGCTTATGCGGGGAGTTTGCTTAACGGTTCTTCCTTTGACCAGAGCGATTCTGCCACTTTTGTATTAAGTAACTTAATCCCCTCTTGGAAGGAGATTTTACCAAAGCTCCATAAAGGTGGATCGGTTCGCTTTTTTACACCTTCCAGTCAAGCTTATGGAGCTTCGGGGGGAAGCAGTATCCCTCCTTTTTCTCCTTTGGATTTTGAAATTACGGTTCGGAAAGAAGAAGATTAATTGTTTTTACCGGTTTTTGGAGGATATAAATCGGCTAAGGCCTCCTTCACGTGTGGGTGTTGAAAGCGAAAGCCAGCGTTGATGATCCTTTCGGCCGATACTTTGGTGCTATAAAGCATCATCGTGCTCATTTGGCCGATGACGGTACGGAGCAGAAATGCGGGAATTGGAGGTAACCATTTTGGCGCATGTAATTGTTCGGCCAAATATCGACTAAATTGTCGGTTGGTTGTATTTTCTGGTGCTACCATATTATAGGCTCCGTGTAACCCCTCGTTTTCGAGCGCGAAACAATACATATTCACCGCATCTTGGATATGAATCCAAGGCATCCATTGCTTTCCATTGCCGAATGTTGGACTAAAACCGAACCTGAAAGGCTTGGTCAAGATGGGTAATGCGCCTTGATCTTTGTCTAAAATAATTCCACCGCGAAGATAAACACAACGTAAGCCATATTTGCTTCCGAGTGCTACGGCTTGTTCCCAAGCGAGGCAGGTTTGTCCGAGGAAATTATCGCTTGGCAACTGATCTTCGGTCATAAGCTTATCCCCCCTATCGCCATAATAACCCGTTCCTGAAGAAGAAATTACGGTTCTAACCTGATGAGATAAGGCCGTCAATAGTTTATAAATGATGTTGATGCTGTCGGTTCGGCTTTTCAGGATTTGCTGCCTTACCCGCTTACTCCAGGGCTTCTTGCCTATGTTCATGCCTGCAAGATGGATAATCGCATCTACATTTTCGATACATCGGGAATCAATTATTCCCTCCTCGACATTCCACTGAAAATATTTTATCTGTTCGGTATCCCGAAGTTCTTTTCGAACCAATGCGTGGATTTGATAACCTTTATTGCATAAAATATCCGTTAAAGCCCTACCTAACATACCGGTTGCACCACTAATCAAAACTGTTTTCATTCGAAATCATTTGTATGGTAAATGCTGATGTTATTCTGCCTTAAGGGCATCCTCTAAAGCTTTTTCAAAAGACATACACTCATAGGGAAACAAATCGCGTATATGATTGTTTTCGCATAATAGATCCGTTGTAATGTATTGTCCATATGCACGGGCCCTGGGAACACTTACCCCAGTAGATAGGCTAATCATAATAGCGGATAACCGATTCCCGAAATTAGGTATGGTAACAATCAACCTTCGAAGGCGATGAAGCTTCAAGTATTTTTTCAACATATCTTTGTAGCTTAAAACTTCCGCCCCACCGATGTCGAAACTTTGGTTAAAAGCAATAGGGTTCAATGTCAGGAAACTGAGGTACGTCAATAAATCATGAAGTGCTATAGGTTGGGTGCGCATGGTAACCAAACGCTTATTGGCAAAAATGATCCATTTCAACGATACTTTTTGCATCATTTCCATTAAAATGGATTCTTTGCCGATAATATTACTGATCCTTACAATGGTGTAGGCAATGTAGCTATTACTCAGGATTTGTTGCACTTCCTGAATGAATGGTGTCCGTAACCGGGTAACGTAAATAAGCTGTTGACTGTTGGACCGTCGGGCCTGTTTTACAAAATTTACCAAAGAAAGCAGTTCCAGGTTTTTATATTGTTCATCCCATTCTGCAGCGTCCTGGCTGAGGTAAACGGACACATCAATATCGCTTAATAGGGCTGGGTATCGTTCGCGCACTAAATCACCTTCGATGATATGGATGTTTGGGTGGGGCTTTGTGTTATTCAGGAAATGTGCCTGATTTCTAACTAAGCAGAAGGTATCATAGCCTTCATTGGCCAAATGGAATGCGAGTCTTTTTCCTAAATAATTATTGAGCCCTGTAATTAATGTTTTCATTTGCAAGAATTCTATAACTCTCCGTTTTGTGCCTATTTAATGATATAGCTCATTCACCTAACGTTTAGTTATTCCTTTGTTTTTCATTACATGGCTTTTTTACATATAAGCATTAGGCTTTTGTTTTAATAGTACAATTATATCGTTCTTTCTGTTTAAATTAAAATGAAATAAGTATTTCACGTGCAGTTATGTGTAGTTTGCACAATTTTATACGTTAGAAAAAATGGCTAAACATTTGTTAGAATAGTGTAAAGCTTAGCAATTATACCGCATGGTTATGATTTATGAAGCTAAAAACCAGTATATTTGACTTTAAAAAAGGGTTGTTTAAGAAATGAATAAAGATGTTATCCTTGTTTGGTTCAGAAATGACCTCCGCGTTCATGATAATGAGATCTTGTGGAAGGCATTACAACGAGCTGACAAGGTGGTGCCCGTTTATCTGTTTGACCCACGTCAATTTACTGAGCTGCCAAATGGTCTACATAAAACCGGGATTATCCGTGCAAAATTTTTGTTAGAAAGTGTGGAAGCCCTTAGGAATGCTTTACGCGAAAGAGGTGGTGATCTATTGGTGTTATCTGGCAAGCCAGAAGAAATTTTACCTCAATTGGCAGAACGGTATCAGGTAAAGGAAGTATATCATCATCGGGAGGTGGCCGAAGAAGAGACACGAATTTCTTCTTTAGTGGAAGAAGCGTTATGGCGTAAGCGCTTAAATTTGAAGCATTTTATCGGGCATACCCTTTACCATAAGGAAGATTTACCTTTCCCGATCAAAGATATACCAGATGCTTTTGCTACGTTTCGAAAAAAAGTAGAACGCGAAACGGAAATACGGGCCATGATACAAACACCCGATCGTATTGTTGTTCCCGACGAATTTGAGGCGTATGAATTACCATCTTTAACGGCTTTAGGTTATACAGAAGAAGAACTTCTTCATGCACAAAGTTCGCCCTTTGAAGGTGGAGAACAAACGGGTAAAGAACAACTCGACGCAATTGTGGCTGGAGAGATTACGGCATTAGCATCGGTGGGTAATAGCCATGACGGGGGGATTTTATCGCCTTGGATCGCCTTGGGATGCCTGTCTCCACATACTGTTTATCATACTGTTAAGCAGCATGAAGCCATTGGTACACTTTCAAAAAAAATGGCGTCCAATTTGATTTTAGGATTGTTATGGCGGGATTATTTCCGCTTTATGTTTAAGAAACATGGCAATCGGTTTTTCCTTCCCAATGGTTTTTCTGATGATCCCCATACAGGTAGTACCTCACCGAACAGCTTAGCTTTTACCCAATGGAAGGAAGGTAAAACCGGCGATTCATTTGTAGATGCAGCAATGCACCAGTTGAATGAGATTGGGTTTATTCCGCATGCAGCCCGTTTATTGGTTGCTCATTTTTTAGTGAGCGAACTTGGTGTTAATCATTTGTTGGGGGCTGCTTATTTTGAAGAGAAATTAATCGATTATAGTCCAGCTTCAAATTATGGCAATTGGGCACATATCGCTGGTGTTGGAAGCAGTAAAAAAGACAATGGTCTTAGAGATCTTGGAAAATTGCAGGCCTTGATCGATCCTAATGGCGATTATGTTCGACGTTGGAATTCCAAGCAGGTAAGTTATGCAGAATAAGGAATAGGCGTGCAACAATCGTCGGGAAAATTTTTTGTGTTGAAGTTATAATTAAATAGGTTTTAATGTGTATTCCGTTTAGATATTTTATAACTTTGTCAGCACATCGTATTATAAAGTAATGGATAGACTTTCATATCTTAGTAACGCAGACTCAAGTTACATAGAATCGCTTTACAAAGCGTATAAAGCAGACCCCGATTCGGTCGATTTTGGATGGCAGAAATTTTTTGAAGGATTTGAATTTGGCGAACAAACGGGAGGAGGCCATGGCCGGCCTGTGGAAGGAGGTGATGTTTCCGAACATGCGCTGAAAGAAATCCGTGTTTTAAATATGATCCATGGTTATCGCGACCGAGGGCATTTGTTTACCAAAACGAATCCTGTTCGCGAGCGGCGACCTTATTACCCAGGTAAGGAACTGGAAACATTTGGTCTATCCGAAACGGATATGGATACGGTGTTTAATGCAGGTGTTGAAGTAGGATTAGGTCCCGCAAAATTAAGGGACATCCGTCAGCTGATCGAGGAAACCTATTGCCAATCTATAGGGGCAGAATTTACGTATATCCGACATCCGGAAAAGATGAAGTGGTTAAAAGAACGGATGGAGTCTACGCGCAATAAACCCGATTTTTCCTTGGAAAAGAAGAAACGAATCTTACAAAAGCTCAATGAGGCGGTGGTTTTTGAAAATTTCCTGGGAACAAAATTTTTGGGGCAAAAGCGTTTTTCCCTAGAAGGTGCAGAAAGTGTAATCCCGGCGTTGGATTCAGTGATTGAGAAAGGAGCTGATTTAGGGATTCAGGAATTCGTTATCGGCATGGCCCACCGAGGTAGGTTAAATGTATTAGCCAATATCATGGGCAAAACCTACAAAGATATTTTTTCGGAATTCGAAGGAAAAACTTATGCAGCCAATTCGGAAGAGCCCGATTTTGGCGGTGATGTTAAATATCATCTGGGATTTTCGACCGATATTCAAACCAATACAGGCAAAAATATTCATTTAAGTCTTTGTCCAAATCCTTCCCATTTGGAAACGGTGGATCCGGTAGTGGAGGGGATGGTTCGTTCAAAAATCGATGTAAAATTTGATGGGGACAAAACGAAGATTGCTCCAATCTTAATTCATGGTGATGCAGCAATTGCCGGCCAGGGTATTGTTTATGAAATAGCCCAAATGTCCAAATTAGACGGCTATTCAACCGGCGGAACTATTCATTTAGTGATCAATAATCAGATTGGTTTTACCACTAATTTCAAAGACGGGCGCTCATCCACCTATTGTACCGATCTGGCAAAAGTGACTTTGTCTCCTGTTTTTCACGTAAACGGTGATGATGTGGAAGCCTTGGTATTTGCCATTAATATGGCGGTGGAGTACCGTCAAAAATACCATACCGACGTTTATATTGATATTTTATGTTATCGCAGATATGGACACAATGAAGCAGACGAACCAAAATTTACGCAGCCTAAATTGTACAAAGCCATAGCCACTCACCCCAATCCTCGCGAAATTTACAATCAGAAATTATTAGAGCAAGGAAGCGTAGATGCAAACTTGGCTAAAGAAATGGAACACGATTTCAAAGCTCTGTTACAACAACGATTGGATGAATCGAAGGAAGAGGAAAACCTTTCTGAGTCCAATCCGATGTTTTCCGGGGCCTGGAAAGGACTAAAGCCAGCGAAATATGAGGATATCTTTAAGCCAGCAGCAACCGCAGTAGATAAGAAAATCTTTCTGGATATTGCCGAGAAGATTACCGTTCTACCGAAGGATAAGAAATTTTTCAATAAAACGGCCAAATTGTTCGAAGCTCGGAATGCCATGATTAAGGAAGATAGTTACGATTGGGCAATGGGCGAACTTATGGCTTACGGTACCTTGCTGCAAGAAGGGTCGAGGGTACGCATTTCCGGGCAGGATGTGGAACGTGGTACCTTCTCTCACCGTCATGCCGTGATTACGCTTGAGGATTCGGAAGAAGAATATATCCCTTTGCGCTCCATTAACAATGGTGATGTTAAATTTGATATCTACAATTCGCTGCTGTCAGAATATGGTGTGCTAGGCTTTGAATATGGTTACGCCATGGCCAATCCACAATGTTTGACGATATGGGAAGCACAGTTTGGCGATTTCTTTAATGGCGCGCAAATTATCGTGGATCAATACCTGACCAGTGCGGAAACCAAATGGAAGCGCTCAAATGGGTTAGTTATGTTATTGCCGCATGGTTATGAGGGACAGGGGCCAGAACATTCATCTGCCCGAATTGAACGTTTCCTGGAAGCTTGTGCCGAAAATAATATCCAGGTGGCCAATTGTACTACACCGGCCAACTTCTTCCATATTTTAAGACGACAGATGCATCGCGATTTTAGGAAACCGTTGATTGTTTTTACGCCGAAGAGCCTGTTGCGCCATCCAAAGGTTGTCAGCAAATTAACTGATTTTACCGAAGGACAATTTCAGGAAATTATTGACGACACTTACGTAAAAAGTGCAGATGTGAAACGTGTGCTGTTCTGTACGGGTAAGGTGTACTACGACTTATTACAGAAGCAGCAGGACGATAAACGTAAAGATGTGGCTATCGTACGCGTGGAACAGCTTTATCCGACACCTACGGATAAAATCAGGGCAATCCGTTATAAATATAAAAATGCTAGAAAGTTTTTATGGGTACAGGAAGAGCCAGAAAACATGGGAGCATGGCCTTATATTTGTCGTAAATATCGTAAAACCAGTGTCGAACTGGATGTGATTTCACGTAAAGAAAGTAGTAGTACAGCTACGGGATACTCTAAACAACATAATGCTCAGCAACTGTCGTTGGTAAGCCGCGCTTTTGCCGATGATCATGTAGGAACCGAGACAAAGAAACAGGTAAAGAAAACAACTAAGGAAGCAGCAAAAGTAGATTAAACAATAGAAAAATATCATGGGGTTAGAAATCAAAGTTCCGGCCGTAGGCGAATCAATAACCGAAGTTACGCTATCGCAATGGTTAAAGAAAGATGGCGATTATGTGGAAATGGACGAGAATCTTGCTGAATTGGAGTCGGATAAAGCGACATTCGAATTGCCTGCCGAAAAGGCTGGGATGTTGCATATCATAGCTAAAGAAGGCGATACGCTCGAAATAGGTGCGGTAGTTTGTACCATAGAAGAAGCTGCGGGAAATGGCAAAGGCGCGCAACCAGAAAGCGGTAATGCCAAAGCTGATACCCGTTCGGCTGCACCTCAAGAAAGTGCCCCAAAAGCTGAACCTGTGGATATTAAAGTACCTACGGTTGGCGAGTCGATCACTGAAGTAACCTTGTCGCAATGGTTAAAGAAAGACGGTGACTATGTAGAAATGGATGAGGATTTGGCCGAATTGGAATCGGATAAAGCAACCTTTGAACTTCCTGCCGAAGTAGCCGGTACTTTACAGATTGTTGCCCAAGAAGGAGACACACTACCTATTGGTGCTGTAGTTTGTAAGATTGTTCCTTCAGGAAAAGGTGCTTCTGCAATAGGCGCAAGCAAAAGTGTAGCTGCTATGGAAACTTCTGTTCAGGAAGAAACAAAAAGTGTTAACTATGCATCTGGAACACCGTCGCCCGCAGCTGCTAAAATATTAAAAGAAAAAGGTATTGATACCAACGGTATTGTCGGTACAGGTAAAGATGGCCGAATTACTAAGGAAGATGCCCTAAAAGCAGAACAAAAACCAGCAGAAGTAAAGGCGGTACCAGCTAAGGCTGAAGCAGCAACTGCACCGAAAACAGCGCCTGCAATACAAAAATCTAGTGCCGGTTCGCGTAATGAACGTCGGGAAAAGATGTCTTCTCTCCGTAAAACCATCGCTAAGCGTCTGGTTTCAGTGAAAAATGAAACGGCGATGTTAACCACGTTTAATGAGGTAGACATGAAGCCGATTATGGACTTGAGGGCTAAGTATAAAGATAAGTTTAAGGAGAAATACGGTATTGGCTTAGGGTTTATGTCCTTCTTCACCAAAGCAGTGACCACTGCTTTAGCCGAATGGCCTGCAGTAAATGCTCGGATTGAAGATAATGAAATCGTTTATAGTGATTTCGCAGATGTATCTATTGCGGTATCTGCTCCTAAAGGATTGGTTGTGCCGGTAATTCGGAATGCCGAATCCATGAGTTTGGATGAAATCGAACTAGCCATTAAAGAACTGGCAACAAAGGCGAGGGATAATAAATTAACGATTGAAGAAATGACCGGAGGTACCTTTACCATTACCAATGGCGGTGTTTTCGGATCCATGATGTCTACACCGATTATTAATGCCCCGCAATCGGCCATCTTAGGTATGCACAATATCGTTGAACGTCCTATAGCCCTTAATGGGCAGGTGGTGATTCGCCCGATGATGTATATTGCACTTTCCTATGATCACCGTATTGTAGATGGCCGGGAGTCGGTTAGCTTCCTAGTAAGAGTTAAGGAACTTTTGGAAGATCCAGCTCGTTTGTTGCTCGGAATTTAATGTATTGCTACGGTTTGCTTTAAGGTAGCACTTGCTATTAGCTGATAAAGGGTGTCCGAAAAGGAGCAATGGCACTGCTTTTTGGATGCCCTTTTTTATACCCGGTAATTTGGCGTATTAAACAGAATGAAGAAATTTTTGTTGCTATGCTGCTCTTGTTTATGGAGCCTTTTGACTTTTGCCCAGCAGGAATTAGAATGGAAGGTAAGTACTTTTGGTTTTGCCGATAACCGAGAGTATGCCAGTGCCAATCTTTATTCGCAATCCATTTTAGGAATCCGTTTTGCTCCAGAGATTGGCTTGCGCATAGATAGCACGCATCGTATTCGCGCGGGAATTAATTTTTTACAGGAATTTGGGGCAAAGCCCTTTGGAGAAAGACTGTTGCCTATTTTATACTATAATTACCAGAAGCAAGGGTTATCTTTTTACATCGGCACTTTTCCGCGCTATGAGCTGTTATCTGACTATCCGAGGGCAATTTTAACCGATACACTCATGTATTATCGTCCGAATATCGAAGGGTTATCATTGAAATATCAACATAAACAGTTTAAAGAGCAGATTTGGGTGGATTGGACGAGTCGCGAAACACAAACTGATCGCGAGCAGTTTATGGTTGGTCTGTCAGGAAGGGTGGGATTTGGCCTGTTTTATTTTACGCATTATTTAACGATGCTCCATACGGCAAATAGTCTAGGGCAAAAGTATCCTTTGCGCGATAATTTTGGTGGTATGCTGCAGGTGGGGGTAGACTTAAGCGAAAGAACGGCCTTAGATTCCTTGACGATAGGGACGGGAATTTTAGCATCTATTGATCGGCTGCGTGGGGTGTATGACCGATCACCGAAAGGAGCCATTGTAGATATACATGCCGCGAAGAAGTCCTTCTTTTTACATAATACATTTTATAAAGGTGATGCCCATGATATTGCATTTGGTGATCGGTTTTACACGAAAGATACATACGATCGCTTGGATTTAGGCTGGAAGCCTTTTCGATGGAATAATTTAGAGGCCTATTTTATGTTCAGTTTGCATTTTGTTCCGGGAGCAATGAGTAATCAACAAGTAATCCAGCTCCGATATAGTTTGGGAGACAGTTATGCGCTGAAAAAGAAATAGGCAAACGGCAGTTAATTTCCGTAAATATCACCCGATCCCGATTTTTTCTTATTTATGTTTTTAGGGGCGCCGCTATAATGAATATCGCCCGACCCGGAAATACTGGCATTTAAGGTCTCATCCACATAAATATCGGCATTGCCCGATCCGCTGATTTTGACGTTGGCGAGGTGGCTTTTCAAATGGGTCCCGTCAAAATCACCAGACCCCGTAATTTTAACGTCCGCTGATTTGGCAATACCTTTGGCACTGATGTCTCCGGAGCCGACGATGGATAAATAAAGTTGATCGGTGCTTAAAGGCACCCGTATGTCGCCAGAACCGGAAACGGCTACGCTCAATTCGCTGCTATTGATGGTGTTTTTAACCAGTATATCACCCGAGCCGGTTTGCTTTAAAGCATCGAGGTTTTTAGCTTGGATCTGTATGGCTAAATGACGGCCTGTGCCGAAACCGTTAAACCATTGTTGAAATCCCTTTTTCATTCGTATTTTCAATACGCCGTTTTCGACTATGGTTTCCACTTGTTCAATCAGATCATGATCTCCAATAATCCGAAGCGATTCAGTTGTTCCCATGGTAATTTCCAGATCAATGCTTCCCGAATTTTCTATTGCATGAAAGTTGGATATCTTGCGTAATTGTTCGTCAACGCCGTGCATACTGGTTGCGCGGGCGAGACTCAAACAAAGAAAAGGTAATAGTAAGGATAACCATCCTGAGGTAATGAAATTTTTCATGATCATTTATTCTTTGAACTTAAGCTTGGTGTTTAAGGATTAGACGCAAAATTTATTCAAACGTTGCATTTTTTTTATCTTTATCCGTATCAGTTTATAAAAGGCTCAAATTTTGACTTAACCGAAAAACTATTTGGAAAATTTTTATAAATTCAACCAGGTAGAAAGTGAGACTGTTTTTTTGGAAAAAAGTTCAGTTAGATACGAAAGCGGAGATTAAATCGAATGAAGATTAAAAAGGTAGATACCAGGGCTTTGGCCAGATTATTTATTGAAATGCCCTTGCCGCTCTATGCATCAGACCCTGCTTATATAAGGCCCTTGAACCATGATATAGAAGCTGTTTTTGATCGGCGGAAAAATGCGTTGTTTAAGACGGGAGATTGCGCCAGATGGCTGTTGTTCGACCATCAGGGGAATTGTATTGGGAGGATTGCCGCCTTTTATGATGAGGCGAGCGCGATGGGTTATAGTCAACCTACAGGAGGATGTGGTTTTTTTGAATGTATCGCTAACCAAGAAGCCGCTTTTTTACTTTTCGATACCGCAAAGGAATGGCTGATGAATAAAGGGATGGAAGCCATGGACGGTCCTATTAATTTTGGTAGTAGGGAACGGTGGTGGGGACTTTTGGTTGACGGTTTCGTAGCACCTTGTTATTGTAGCAACTATAATCCGCCTTATTATCAGGAACTTTTTGAAGCCTACGGTTTCCAGTTATATTTTAAGCAGTACACCTATCGGCGGTTAACCAGGGGTGCAATTAGCAACCGTTATGTTGAGAAGGCCAAACGCCTGTTGGGCATGAAAGGCTATCACTTTGATTATGCCCGAAAGCATACGTTGGATAAAGCGGCCCAAGATTTCCGAAAAGTTTACAATAAAGCTTGGGTAAACCATAATGGGGTGGGCGAAATGACTGCAGAGCAGGCGACTAAACTGATGCGCAACCTAAAACCCGTTATTGATCCTATCGGACTCTGGTTTGCTTATTATGGAGATGAACCAGTAGGCTTTTTTATCAGTATTCCGGATGTTAACCAGTTGTTGGTGAAATATCTAAAGGGAAAGATCGGAATCAAAGGAATATTGATCTTATTATGGAACAAATGGTTTAAGCGATGTAAAACGTTATTCGGCATTGTTTTTGGTGTGGTGCCTGAACATCAGCGAAAGGGTGTAGAGGTTGCATTGGTTATGGAATCGGCCAAGCTATTTGTGAATCGAGGAAAGGAAACGGGTTATGAAGAATTGCAAATGAATTGGATCGGTGATTTTAATCCAAAAATGATGAATTTGGCCGAACAGATAGGCGGACATATCTACAAAACGCATCATACATATCGTTATCTTTTTGATCGCAAGAAGCCTTTTGAGCGGCATCCTATATTGTAATGATAAACAAAAGCGAGTTTATTCTCGTTTATTCCACAAATAATCAATAAGTTTGTAATTAGCAAGTTAAAAACATATCTAGAAAAATGAAGAGAGTATTTATAGTTCCAGCAGTTGCCACTATGGTATTTTTGGCCTCTTGTGGCGGATCGGGTAATTCGTCAGCAGAGCATGAACACGATAGCGCAGCGGCTACTACAGAGACAGAGGCATCGCCGGCAGCAGCCAGTGTTCCGGGAATAGAAAATGTACAGACTACTGATCACATTGAATTGCAGGCTTCAGATGATATGAAGTTCGATAAAGACCTTTTCAAAGTGAAAGCCGGCTCACCGGTTAAATTAACACTTAAAAATGTAGGGACCATGCCCATTGAGTCTATGGGGCATAACACTGTTGTTTTAGACCAAGGTACTGATGTAGCTGCTTTCGGTGGAGAAGCGGTAAAAGCGAAAGATGAAGAATATATTCCTTCTACCTTTGCTTCTTCCATTATTGCACATACTAAGCTTTTGGGGCCAGGACAATCAGATGAAATTGAGTTTACTATTCCCAAGGCTGGAGTATATGAATTTATCTGTAGTTTTCCTGGGCATTGGGGTACGATGCGTGGTAAAATTGTGGCCGAATAAAACGGATTAAATGGAAATGGTAAAACGCCTCATATAGAACTCAGGTTCTGAATGAGGCGTTTATTTTATAGTTGCTTTTAACAAAAGTAACTTGATGTTTTAATAAGGCTTTTTTGTGGCTTAGATATAGTCAAGGCGCATTATTTTTGTAACTTTGATTATTCGTTAATTAATATAGAAAAATAGATTCATGCAATACGATGTCGTTATTATTGGCAGCGGTCCGGGCGGGTATGTTGCCGCTGTTCGTTGCGGTCAATTGGGATTAAAAACAGCAATTATTGAAAAATATAATACTTTAGGAGGAACTTGTTTAAACGTAGGATGTATCCCTTCGAAAGCACTTTTGGATTCGAGTGAGCATTATTATAATGCCAGTAAACATTTTCCAGAGCATGGAATTAACCTGAGTAATCTTAGTGTTGATTTAAAACAAATGATCAAACGAAAAAATGCGGTTGTAGAGCAAACCACAGGGGGTATTAGCTTTTTAATGAAAAAAAACAAGGTAACGACCTATCATGGTGTAGGATCTTTCGTCGATAAGCATACCATAAAAATTGCCAAAGAAGATGGAAGTGCTGAGGAGATTACTACTAAGCACGTGATTATCGCTACGGGTTCTAAACCAGCCTCTTTACCCTTTATTAAAACCGATAAAAAGCGAGTAATTACTTCTACCGAAGCATTAAACCTTACTGAAGTGCCGAAACACCTCATCTTAATTGGAGGTGGTGTTATTGGGTTAGAATTGGGATCCGTTTACGCTCGTCTCGGAGCTAAAGTGACGGTGTTGGAATTTATGGACTCTATTATTCCGACCATGGATAAAGGGCTTGGTAAAGAGCTGCAAAAATCGCTGAAAGGATTGGGCTTTGAATTTTTATTGAGCCATAAAGTAACCGGAGCTTCAGTGAAGGGCAAAAAGGTAACCGTTACGGCAGAAGATCCAAAAGGAAATCCAGTAAGCGTTGAAGGGGATTATTGTTTGGTTGCTGTAGGAAGAACAGCGTATACAGAAGGATTGAATCTCGAAGCGGTAGGCATCACAGTAGAAGAGCGGGGAAAAAAGGTGCCCGTAAATGAAAATTTGGAGACATCGGTTGCCGGTATTTATGCAATTGGTGATGTGATAAAAGGAGCGATGTTAGCACACAAAGCGGAAGAAGAAGGCGTTTACGTGGCCGAACGTATTGCCGGTCAAAAGCCACATATTAATTATAACTTGATTCCTGGCGTGATTTATACCTGGCCAGAGGTGGCCAGTGTGGGGGCTACAGAGGAACAACTGAAAAGCGAAGGTAAGAAATATAAATCCGGGTCGTTTCCTTTCAAAGCAAGTGGGAGAGCAAGAGCGAGTATGGATACCGAAGGTTTTATTAAAGTGTTAGCCGATGCGGATACCGATGAAATTCTTGGTGTACATATGATCGGACCGCGGGTTGCCGATATGATTGCCGAAGCGGTAGTTGCGATGGAATACCGGGCATCTGCAGAAGATATCGCCCGTATTTGCCATGCACATCCAACCTATACGGAATCTTTTAAAGAAGCTGCTTTGGCTGCCACAGCAAATAGAGCGATACATATTTAGATAAAAGGTTGAAGGTTTATATCTTCAACCCTTTACTTTTCACCTCATACTTTGTAAGTATATGAATTTTCACACGCGTAAATGGGTTAAACCAGAAGATCTGAATCCTAATGGTACTTTATTTGGCGGTACCTTATTGCGTTGGATTGATGAAGAGGCTGTTATTTATGCGATTGTACAGCTTGGGAACCCTAAGGTCGTTACTAAATTTATCTCAGAAATCAATTTTTTAAGTTCTGCCACGCAAGGCGACATTATCGAGTTGGGTATACAAGCCACTCATTTTGGTAAAACTTCCATTACCTTAAGATGTGAAGTTCGGAATAAAATTACCCGAAAAACTATTCTTACTATTGATAAGTTAGTCTTCGTCAACCTGGATGAAAACGGAAACCCTATCCCTCACGGTAAGACAGAGATTACTTATGCTTTTGCGGGCGACCGGCCTTAGCGTGGAGATTTAAATTTGTTCTTCTTTTAATTTCCGTTCAACAAAAAATGGAGCAAAAGGAATTAGTGCTGCTAGAAAAAAGAGCGCTACTCTGCCGAATTTCCACGAATAGGTAGTAGAACATTGGATCAAAGCGTAAAGGTATCCGATGAACAGTAAGCCATGGATCCATCCCAAATACCGCACTGCTTCGGGTATTCCGGCGAAGTGTTTAAGCGGAACCGCAATAAATACCAAGAGAATAAAAGAAATACCTTCCAGAAGTGCTATCTTTCGAAATAATTGCAAACTTTTAAGGGGTCGCACTGATGAGTTGTTTGCCATTAGGATACCTGTTAATGATCATACAAAAGTAGTGCTTTGTTAATAAATTTAAGGAGAAAGAAATGGCAATTAAGGTGCTTTTACTTTACGGTGACGCGAAGAGGTCAAGGCGAAGGTCTGTGCGTGGTAGTCTATGTTATTTGTTTATAGGTGCCGTCCGTAATGGCGGCACCCACAAACAAAAAATCTGTTTAGCGTTAGCGCTATTTCCGGCTGATCGCTGAAATCCGATCACTGATAGCTATTAGTGATGACTTTCGTATTCTTTTACCTCTCTATGTTCATAATCCTCAACCATCAATTCTTCAATAGGAACGCCTTTTCTATCCAATCCGAGTCGATGTAACAAGTTGTCCACAACCTGGTAAACGACGGGTACAATAATCAATGTTAGGAATAAAGAACTGACCAGACCGCCGATAATTACCCAGGCTAACCCATTTTTCCATTCCGAACCGGCGCTTGAGGCAAGGGCAATCGGAAGCATTCCAATTACCATAGCAATGGTAGTCATTAGGATCGGTCTCAGTCGGGCATGGTTGGCATGAATTAAGGCCTGGCGTGTGCTGTTCCCTTCGGCTTTCATTTGGTTGGTGAAGTCGACTAGAATAATCGCGTTTTTGGCTACAAGACCAATCAACATGATCAAACCAAGTATCGTAAAAATGTTAAGCGAATTATTTGTTAGCGCTAAAGCCAATAATGCACCGATTACTGATAACGGAATGGAGAACATCACCACAAAAGGATAAACGAAGCTATCGTATAAAGCCACCATAATCAGGTAAACCAATACAATCGATACCATTAAGGCAATTCCTAAGGATCCGAAACCTTCGGATTGATTTTCCATATCGCCTCCCCAAACATAGTTGGTGCCGACCGGTTTGGGTAAGGCAGTTAATTTTTCTTCAAATTCCTGAATAATGGTGCCGGAAGGCCTTCCTACTGCTTGTGATTGTACTTTAACGGAAGTACTTTTGTCGCGGCGCTCCAATTGGCTTGGGCCCGAGCCTTCCTTCACTACGGCAAATTGCGAAAGTTTAATCAGTTCTCCATCGTTATTGGCAAACTGCAGGTTTTTTACATCTTCCACACTTTTGCGGTCGTAATCTTCAAATCGAATATTGATATCATATTCGTATTCTCCTTGACGGAACTTACCGTCTGTATTTCCATTGAAGGCAGTCTGCATCGTTCCCCCCACTGTTTGAAGCGATAAACCAAGCGCGGTCATTTTATCGCGATCAACAGCCACCGTGATTTCTGGGTTTCCACTTTCTACAGAAAGTTTTGTTTCCGCTGCTCCCGGTATTGCCGCCAAAACCGCCCGTGCTTTCTCCGCATAGGCTAACACACTATCGAGATCCGATCCGGTAACAACCATTTCGATAGGTGCTTGCTCAGCCATGCCTAAAATACTGATGGGAACAGTTTTTACTTTGGCCCCAATCAATAAGTGTTCTATTTCGCCTTTTAGTTTGGCTGCATAAATATTAGATGCATCCTGGCGTTCGCTCTTAGGAACAAGTTTAACCGTAATTTCTGCTTTATAAGCGGTCGACTGATCGGCGCCTAAATTGTCGCTCGACTGACCTACGGTAGTGATGAGTGATACGATTTCCTTTTTCTTGGTTAAATAGTCCTCCGCTTTTCTGGTCATTTGATTCGTTTGCTCAATGGATGCGTCTTTGGGCAATTCGATCTGTACAAGAAATTCACCCCGATCGCCTTGTGCAAAAAACTCCGCACCAATGAATCCGCCACCAACTAAACCGCAAGAGGAGACGAGCAGTAGCGAGACAGTAACCAAAGTTATGGCTTTATGATCGAGTGCCCAATTTAGTAAACCGGTTATCCAATTGGTAAAGCGATGCAATTGTTTTTCGAAGCCCAATACAAAGCGACCTACAAAATTTTTGTTAGATACTCTTTCCAATTTTCCAAAACGGGAAGTTAATAAGGGTACAATAGAGAATGAGGCTAACAAACTCAGTAAGGTGGAGATCATAACGACCACACAAAATTCGCGCAAGATATCAGATACTAGTCCGGTACTGATGGAGATAGGAAGAAATACCACGACAATCACCATGGTAATGGAAACTACGGTAAATCCGATTTCCTTTGTTGCATCATACGATGCCCTTACCCGGTTTTTTCCCATTTCCATATGTCGATAGATATTTTCGATGACCACAATGGCGTCGTCTACTAAAATCCCAACCACCAGAGAAAGTCCCAATAATGACATTAAGTTTAACGTGAAGCCAAAAAGTTCCATGCCAATAAAGGTTGCAATTAACGATGCGGGGATAGCCACCATAACAATAACCGCATTACGTAAACTATGCAAGAAGAAGAGCATAACAACAGCGACAAGGATGATAGCCAAAAACAAATCGTGCACTACCGCATCCGCTGATTCGAGTGTATATTCAGAAGTATCGTTAGCGATCTGGATGTTAAGGCCATCGTTTTTATAATCATTTTCGAGGCTCGCGATGATGGCCCGTACTCCCTCACTCACTTTTACGGCATTGGCATCGGAAGTTTTGATAATTTGCAGGATGATCGAACTACTTCGATCGAGTCTTGCTATTTTCTCCACGTCTTTTTGAGCATCCTGAACATCGGCAACATCACGTAAACGGATTTGTGCACCGTCAGCTGCCGTGCTGATCACCAAATTACGGAGTTCTTCTACCGAGGTATATTTTCCTGCTAGACGGATTAAAATGTCTTGATTTTTTGTTTTTACACTACCTGTAGGGAAATCAAGGTTTGAACTTAACACAACTTGTTGTACATCTAACGCGGATAAATCGTAAGCCTGTAATTTTGATGCATTCAGATTAACCTGGATTTCGCGTTCTTGTCCGCCAACAATATTGACCTGTGCAACACCATTTACCCGTGAAACGATAGGCTGAATACGTTTGTCGATCAAGTCGAAAAATTGAGCGTCGCTTAAATTTGCGGTAGCTGATAGCGTTACGATAGGGAGGTCGTCTAAGGAGAACTTGGCCAGTGATGGGGTTTCTGCATCGTCCGGTAAATCGGATAATACCGCATTCACTTTTCTTTGGGCGTCGTTGATGGCATAGTCGACATCTGCATCACTGGTCAATGTAATGGTAATAACCGATAAGCTTTCAAAAGAGGTTGCCTCTAATTTTTTTATATTTTCCATTGATGATACCGCATCTTCCAATTTCTTGGTGACGGTGTTTTCTACTTCATTCGGAGATGCCCCCGGATAAACCGTCGAAATCGACACCACTCCAGGATTGAACTTAGGTAACATCTCATAATTTAAGGAGAGATAACTGATGATCCCCATTAAAGTAAGCGCGGTAAATACCACGATAACAATGGAGGGCCGTTTTATGGATATTTCTGCGATCTTCATCAGAATGAAATTTAATTTAATTTTTGTTTCCAGAAGCCTTGATGCGGAAAGGCCTCGGTTATTTATGTCTTAATTATATTAATCATCGAGCAGTCTATTGCTTCGTTGGACTATTTTGTGCAGTTTCTGTTGCCTGCGGCCGTACTTCAGTGCCATCTACCAAGTTGATTTGGCCACTGGTAATGACAATTTCTCCTTCTTTTAATCCTTCCAGTACTTCGACTTGTTCACCCAGATTTCTGCCGGCGGTCACTTTTCGGAGCCTCGCTTTGTTCTCATTTTCTAAAATAAAGACTTCATTACTGCTTACGCTTCCTACGAAGGCGGTACGCGGAACGACAATAGCCGGAGCCTGTTCAGGCAGGTCGAAGACCGCTGTACCGTACATGCCCGCCTTTAATATTGGTGAAGAGGAATTTTCTACTTCGATTTCGACGGGATAATTTAACGTGTTGTCTGCTTTTGCGGCAATGAATGTTATTTTACCGTTGAATGTTTTGTCTGGGAAAACACTGGTTTTAATTTTTACCTGATCGCCAATCTGGAGATTAACCACCTGCGATTCATTAGCGTTGACCAATAATTTGAGCCTCGAAACGTCGACGATATCAAAAAGTGCGGTCCCTGGCGATACATAGGTGCCGACTTCAATGCTCCGTTTGTTGATAATCCCTGAAATAGGAGCCTTCACATAAGAGTCGGCTAAACGGCGTTTGGCCTGTTGATATTGGTTTTCGGCGTTGCGGACGTTCAGGTTAATTTCATCCAATTGCGCTTTCGTTACTCCACCCGTTTGAAATGAGCTCTCATAGCGCTGTTGGTCGGTTTTTAGTTTATTGAGGGCATCTTCTGCCGACTGTAATTCGAGACTTAAATACTCGTCGTCGATGCGTGCGAGTACCTGACCTTTGCTCACGCGAGATCCTTCATCAACCAGTATGCGGGTAATGCGCCCGCTATTTTCGGCAAGCAAGCTTAAATCCTGCCAGGCAGCAAAATTTCCATTGGCAGAAAAATCCAGATTAATCGGCGATTTACTGACCTTGCTTGTTCTCACAAAGACCGCCCCTGTGCCCTTTGCCACAATGTCGGTTTTTGCTTGGTTCTCTTTCTTGTTATTGTTGAGAATCCAGCCGATTAGAAAAGCGATTCCTAATACTACAACTATCGTAATAATTATTCTTTTCATATATATATATATCTTTTAAATAAGACTAGTTGTTTAACAATAAAGATCGAATATTGCCATTTGATTTGATGAGTTCGATCTGTGCAATCTTATAGTTGAGCAAAGCTTCGTTATAACTGTTCTGTGCGGCTACTAAGTCGGTTTCGGCAGTTAATAAATCGGTGAGGCTAGCCAAGCCGTTTCGATAGTTGTTTTCTGTGCTAAAGAATACCTCTTCTGCCAATTTTTTATTTTCCCGTTGGGTTTCAATTGTGGATAAACTGTTCTTCAACTGATTGCTGGCATTTTCGTAGGCCATTTTAAGCGAATTGGATGTGTTTCGGATATCTTGACGATTCTTTTGTATATCGATATCCGCTTGTCTCACTCTAGACCTCCTGGCGAAACCGTCAAACAGCGGAATATTTAAGGTTAAGGTAACGGCCGACATATCGTAGTTCAAAGCCTTTGAAGAATAAAGATCGAAACGATTACTTTGCGTATTATAAATATAGTTGGCGCCTAAAGACAAATTGGGATAATACTCTGCAATTCGTGCTTTTTTTTGGTATTGGTACAAGGACTCCTGACTTTTTAAGGCTTTATATTGTGCCATTCTATCGAGATTAAAACCATCGGCATGAAACCCAACTGCGTGATATTGCAGTTCATCGATTGCTTTCTGAGGCAAGCGGATTTCTTGATCGATCGGCATTCCCATATAATATTTCAATAAATTAATTTGTTGCGTGATGGCGGTGAGCAACTCTTGCTTTTGTGATTCGAAGTTACTTAAGTTTACTTTCACGCGATCGAGGTCGATTTTTTTAGCCAGTCCCAACTGATATTGATCAGTGGTCATGGTCAATAATTGCTGGGTACGATCGAGATTAGCGGTTATCACCTTCATCTTTTCCTGATTGATAATAACCTGATAGTATGCTGAGGCAACCTGCTGCAATACATTTTCTTCACTGACTTCAGCTGCTAAGCGATAGTATTCTTCCGAACTTTTCGCTGCTTTTAGACCGGTGAAGACACTTTGGTTGAAAAGCTGTTGGTTTAATTGAACTTGGGTAACCCCCGTCCAGTATTGACCTGCGGCAATTGCTATAAATTCTCCTGGCTTACCCCCCATAAACTCGGCCGGTAAAACAAATTGAGGCAAGATGAGGTTACGTGTGATATTGCTGGAAAGATCGACTTGGGGTAATGCTCCGGCTTTTACTTCGGCAACTTTATATTGACCTCCAAGGATGTCCAGTCTGGCTTTTTCCAATACTTCACTGTTTTGCAATGCATAGTTCAGTGCTTTATGGAGCGTTAGCGTATCTTGTGCCCAAAGCTTTGCTAAGCCAATTAAACTAAAGATGAACACTAGTAAAAAGTGCTTTGATTTCATAGTGTATCGAAAAATTAATGGATTTTTAATCAATTGACATCATATTATAGCGCAAGCCATTGAGAAAAATAATTGTTGCTTCCTTTTGTTTTTCATATATCTCGTTAAAAATGGAGACATCAGGTATATCTTTACTGGTAATTTTTGAAAAAGAAACCATAGCAATTCCTTTCATGATGGTAAAGTAAATTTGAGACGTGTTCTTTTCGTTAAATGTTACAAGCTCCTCATTTTCTATCCCTTTTTTAAATACAGCACTAAGCATGCTCAGCTCTTTTTCTTCTGCAAACTGGCCTAGTGCGATAAGTTGGTCCATATTTAGGTTGCTGTCTGCGATTCCCATCGTGATATGCAGCAGATAATGCCGTTCAAAAAAATCTTTACGGATTTTCAATATGCGGTATAGGCGTTCGAGGGTACTAATCGGCTCTTCTAAGATGTGCTTAAACGTAAGGTGTACTTCATCGATAAGATGTTTTACCACATCAATAACTAAAGCCGTTTTGTCAGGGAAGTAATAATACAGATTGGCTTTCGAAACGGCGACATCTTCGGCAATCTCGCTCATGGTCGTTTTATTGATGCCAAAATGAGAAAACCGCTTTAGCGCAGCTTCTATAATGTACTGCTTTTTATGATCGCTGGTTTCCACGAAAGGTAGGGTTTTACTTTTATACTTTTTGACTTTTAATCTATTTTAGTCAAAAATAAAGAAATAGAACAATTAGTCCATGTGCTTAGGGGAATCTTTAATAAGATGACAATTGAATGACTAAGTTTTTCTTAAGCCGTTGAGAAAAATAGTAGCCAGTTTCTTTTGCATTTTGGAAATCTCATCAAACTCCTCTTTAGTAGGGAGAAATAGGTTTTTTTTATCTTTCAAAACACAAAACCGCATGCCGATCATGGCATTTAGAAAGATTTCAGCAATGAAGTCTGGATTTTCAACTTGAAGTTCCTCGTGTTGGTTAGCCTTCCTGAAAATCGCAGCAATGGTTTTAATTTCAATAGTAGAAACCAAATGCATTACGCGGTTCAGTTCGTCAGGAATTTCGCTTATCGGATTCAGGTCATGATCAAATAAGTTGTAGTATTTCATGGCGAAATCCAAGCGGGTATCAATTAAATAGAATACAGCCCGTTCAGAGGAGTCAATGCTGTTAAGGCCCGTTTCTATTTCAGCAAACATTTTCTTGGCTATATGTTCAAGGACTGCCGCATACAGGCTGATTTTATCCGGAAAGTAATAATATAATAAGGCTTTGGATAATGATAAGTCTTTTGCAATCTCTGTCATAGTGGTCTTAGAAATACCGAAATGTGCAAAACGTTTTGTGGCAGCTTCTATGATCTGATTTCGCTTTTTATCGTGGTTGTCCATTTGTTTTTTTGATCATTCAAGGAAAGATATGCCGCCATTAACCTTATCTTTGACTCAGCTATGGAATTAATGCATATGGTGTTGATCGCTTTCCTATTCGAGACTAAATATATGCAAAAATTGAAAATTTGAAAAAAAAAGTCAATTGCCTATGCGTAATTAAACCGTTACTTCTTCGGGAAGTGCAAAATTGAAATGAAATAATAATACTAATTTAATTGATGGAAATCTTATCTGACGTTTCTTTAAAGCTATATAATACATTTGGGGTTGACGCCCAAGCCAAGTATCTGGTCCATTTAGAAAAGGAAAGGGATTTATGGGATTTATTTAAAGAAGGCATTTGCAAAGAAGAATCCGTATTCGTATTGGGGGGAGGTAGCAACGTTTTATTTGTTGACGATTTTAATGGCTTGGTACTTCATATGGATATTAAAGGTATCCAACATGAGGAAAAAGATGATTCGGTGATGGTACGTGCTGGGGCGGGAGAAATCTGGAACGACTTAGTGCACTATTGTGTCGTTAGGGACTTTAGGGGAATTGAGAATCTCAATTCGATCCCGGGAACTGTAGGGGCGGCTCCGGTACAAAATATCGGTGCATATGGTGTAGAACTTAAAGACGTTTTCCATTCTTGCGAGGCCTTCAATCTTTATACGGGAGAGCAGCGAACATTTTATAAGGAGGATTGCGCATTTGCGTATCGGGAAAGTGTTTTTAAAGGGCAATATAAAGGGCAATATGTGATTACAAGCGTAAGCCTTTTGCTATCAAAAGTGTCAAATTTCAATATACGTTACGGAGCAATAGCACATGAACTGCAACAAAGGCAGATAATAAATCCAAAAATACGGGATATATCAGAAGTTATTCGTTCCATCAGAAATAGTAAGCTTCCGGATCCGGCAATAGTTGGAAATTCTGGGTCTTTTTTCAAAAACCCTATTGTCTCTGTAGAGAAATTGGAAGACCTGATGTCCAATTTTGTAGACATCGTTTATTATCCTTATGAAAGTGGAAAAGTTAAGTTAGCGGCAGGATGGTTGATCGAACAATGTGGCTGGAAAGGGAAACAGATTGGGGAAGCTGGGACATGGCCGTTTCAAGCATTGGTACTGGTTAATTATGGAAACGCTTCTGGTAGAGCTATTTATGATTTGTCTAAAAAGATAATAGACAGTGTTCGTGAACGTTTTGATGTTACATTAGAGCGTGAAGTTAACGTCATAGGTCAAGTATAACCGAATTAACTATTTATTAATATTTCTATTTTTAAACGGCTATTAAAGCGTTTGGCGAGGTCCTTGCATATAAATTTGTGTTCATGTATTTGTAAATATTAAACTATTTAAAATGCGATTTTATTAAACTTGGATGCAAGGAACGCCTTGTTTCCACAAACCCCTAGACAGTATGACAAAGCTAGAATTCAACACCATGGTAACAAAGCATTCAGATTCGCTGAAAATGTATGCACTACACTTTACCCACGATGATGAGGATGCCAACGACTTAGTTCAGGATACTGTGCTCAAGGCAATTACCTATTACGACAAGTTTAAAGAAGGTACGAATTTAAAAGGATGGTTGTACACTATCATGAAAAATACCTTTATTAATAATTATCGCCGTTTTGTTAAAATTAGCTCTTTTGTCACTAAATCTGACGAAATTTCTTCCCCAAATTTAGTGTATAGTGCTACCGGAAATAGAGGAGAAAATAAGTTCGTAATGGATGATATTAAACATGCGATGGACAATCTATCGGATGATTATTATATTCCGTTTACGATGTATTTTGAAGGGTATAAATATCATGAGATTGCGGAACACTTAGAAATTCCGATTGGCACGGTGAAAACGAGGATCCATGTAGCGAGGAAAGCATTGAAAAAAACACTAAAGCCTTATCAATCAGGGTTGAATATGTCTGGATATGCTGCGGCAATTTAATGCAGATGGTATATATTGGAGGATTTTTTTTCTTCAACGAAACGCGGGTACTATTTTTAGTGTCCGCTTTTTTTATAAATTTTTTCTTTTGGGTTTAATCCGGATAGCGGAAGGGGATGAATATCGATTCAGTTTCGTTATAGGAAAAAAGTTTATTCTTTTAAATTTAAAAGGTTTTAGCATAAAGGCAAACACCTCTTTTGCATTAATCTGATTTTAGTTTATTTATTATAAAAAGTTCATTGTGGAGAGTAAGGGCTATAAAACGGATAATGGATAAACGAGGTGTATTGCATATAAATAAATTGACTAAGTTTGAGATTAAATAGTTAAATGAAATCTTTTTATACAAGAGCTCAGCTTGCCCTTCGAAATGGGCAGGATAAACCTGAAGTTTGGGTGGCTTACCGTGGAGTTATCTATGATGTATCATTGAGCCGTTTGTGGCGTTCCGGACAACATTATGAGCACTGGGCAGGGCAGGATTTAACGGATGAGCTGTCAGATGCCCCTCATAGCGCGCAGGTATTCGAAAGATTTGCAGTTATTGGACAATTAAAAGAATTGTAGTCCATGTTCGAAGGAGAACGAAGTAAGGGAGGCAAATTGTTGAATTCTATCCATAATATCCACCTTTGTCAACCGCTCTATACGATTCGTTCCAAATTGCTCTACGCAGAACGAGGCCAGGGCTGATCCGAAAATAACGGCCGCTTTCATGCTATTGAAATCTATGGTATGCGCATGTGCTAAATAACCAGTGAAGCCGCCGGCAAAGGTATCGCCGGCACCTGTAGGATCAAAAACTTCGGCCAGTGGTAATGCCGGTGCAACGAAGATTTGATTTTCGCCAAATAACAGGGCGCCGTGTTCGCCCTTCTTAATGATTACGTATTTCGGGCCCATTTTTTGGATGGTTTCTGCTGCTTTTACCAGTGCATATTCTCCGGATAACTGCCTAGCTTCCTCATCATTGATGGTTATCACATCTACTTTTTTCAATACTTCGTCCAACTCTTCGCGGCTATTGTTCATCCAAAAGTTCATCGTGTCTAATACAACTAAGGAAGGCCTTCTTGTTAAGCGGTTAAGGGTAGTGAGCTGAACATGTGGGCTCAGGTTGCCTAATAACAGAAAATCGGCCCCTTGATAAGAATCGGGAACGATTGGATCAAAATCTCCCAAAACATTGAGTTCGGTAGTTAAGGTATCACGGGTGTTCATGTCGTTATGGTATCGACCCGACCAAAAAAAGGATTTTTCTCCTTCTTTGATTTGTAAACCGGAGATATCAATGTTTCGTTTCTTGAACTTCTGCAGGTTCTCTGTACCGAAATCCTCACCGACAACGCCTAATATTTTTATTTCCTTATACAAATAGGAAGCAGCGAGCGCTGCATAACTAGCCGATCCACCAACAATTTTGTCGGTTTTCCCAAACGGAGTTTCCAGTGCATCAAAAGCTACTGAACCAAGAATGATTAAGCCCATAGTGTTCAAATAAAAAAGCCCCGTTTTTGCGGGGCTAGCTCCTGAAGCTGGGCTCGAACCAGCGACCCTCTGATTAACAGTCAGATGCTCTAACCAGCTGAGCTATTCAGGAGTGTGATGCTGGTTTCCCTTTTCCGGCCTTGATTGGCTTTTTGAAAAATGGCGTTGCAAACATAGGTAAATTCTTTTTTATATGCAATATAATCGCATTGTATAATAAAAAGGAATTTATCGATTTCCTTTCTGCTATTTTGGGACTTATTTATAGGATAATATCGGCTTATGTTTTAAAAGATCAAATGATTTTGGCTGTTTTTCTTCGATTAGGGATATAAATCAGGGATAGCCATTCTATTATGGGATTAGTTGCTGTAATACCCCTAATGGATACCACAGTAGTGATTACTCCCTAAATCGTTGATTTTATGGACTGGTCTATCTTTTGAATTAAAAAAAATGATACCTCCGTGTTTTGAAAATCATAGGGCTTTGTTCGGACCATCTTTGGATCGCCTATTTATCCGATCCGGGTCTGAGACGGATTACCGCCGGGTTAGCCGTATCCAATCCCGAGCCTACCTTGGGAGAAACCCGGGGGAGACCCGGGAGAAAGTAGGAGCGACACCAACCACGACCTAGAGATGGTCCGAAGACGATGATCAGTTTTTTTAAATTGGTATTGACGTCTTCTACAGACTAATTTAGACATATCGCCTAAAATCGCCTAATTCACAACGCCTCGGCCTAATCCTTCAATGTTAAAATCAACGTTTTAAAAGCCCAGTTCAGAGGCGTGAGAAATGTATGTTTTTTATGTTCAGGCTTATGAAAATCTATGCTTAAAAAGTACTCTCCCTGAGAAATTTGCTTGATCCGGTTTATCTTCTAAAAGGCGGGATTGATTTTGTCTCAAATATCCTAGAAATGCAAAAAGCTGTTCTTCAGTAAGGAGAACAGCTTTTTGCTCCTGAAGCTGGGCTCGAACCAGCGACCCTCTGATTAACAGTCAGATGCTCTAACCTGCTGAGCTATTCAGGAGTGTTTTTTTTCGGACTGCAATATTCGGTATTTAGATCCGTATTACCAAAAAAAAATAAACTCTTTTTCTAATTTTTTGATTATAAACAATATAAAGCTCAAATTGTTGGTCTAGAAAGTATGGATCGATAGCTGTTTGACGGCGCTTATTTATGGCTTGTTTTCATAGTGTTTATTAGACACTATTAAAAGAATTTGTTATATATTTGTCCGGAGTTTGTTGACGATGTCTAGCTAAAGCAAAATATGGCGTAGCAATATAAAGATAGCCATTTTTGCGCATCGTTTTAGGAATCGGTATTAAATTATTATACTATGAATATTGTAATAGTTGGAGGTGGTTTTGCTGGGATGAATTTAGCCAAGCAATTGTCGAAGAACAAAAGCTTGAGTATTACCTTGATAGACAAAAACAACTATCATTTCTTCCCCCCTTTGATTTATCAGGTAGCTACTGCATTTATTGAAACATCGATTATTACCTACCCTTTTCGGAAGATGTTTAGTACTGTAAAGAATTTTCGGTTTCATTACGGTGGAATGGAGCAGATTGATACGGAAAAGAAATTGGTTTATACCGCTTCCGGCACTGTTGCATACGATTATTTAGTGCTAGCTATGGGTACGGAGACCAATTATTTCGGTATGCAGAACGTAGAAAAATATGCGGTTCCGATGAAAACAATAGACGACGCCATTAATCTTCGGAACCATATTTTGCGCAACGGTGAACGTGCTGCATTAGAGCATGATGATGAACAAAGGGAAAAATATTCGACTATTGTCATTGCGGGAGGCGGTCCTACCGGGGTAGAGTTGGCGGGGATGCTAGCTTACATGAATAAGAAGATTATCTCCAAAGAATATCCAGAATTTTCACCGAGTGGGAAAATGCGCATCGTTTTGGTTGACATGCTTCCTACGCTTTTGGGGCCGATGAGCAAGAAGTCGCAACAAGAAGCTTATGATGTACTGGTTAGTATGGGAGTTGAAGTGAAATTGAATACAGGAGTGAAGGATTACGTAGATGGGAAAGTATTATTCGCAGATGGGAGTAACATCGCTACCGATACGTTAATTTGGTCGTCGGGTGTCATTGCAAAAGAAGCTCCTGGTTTACCTAAGGAGTCAATAGGAAGAGGAAGGAGAATCTTGGTGGATGAGTATAATCGTGTGAAAGAGGTGTCGGATGTTTTTGCAATAGGCGATGTTTGTTTGCAAACCACTGATCCTGCTTTTCCTAATGGTCATCCGCAATTGGCCCAAGTTGCGATACAGCAAGGTGTTTTATTGGCAGAGAATTTGGTTAATATCGTTGAGAAAAGACCGTTGAAGCCCTTTAAATATAATGATAAAGGTAGTATGGCGATCATTACAAAGAACAAGGCCGTGGTTGACCTTCCTAAATTTACTTTTACAGGATGGTTTGCTTGGTTAACCTGGTTGTTTATCCACATTATACCGATAGCTGGATTCCGCAATAAAGTAAAGCTGGTTACCGGTTGGTTTTGGTCGTTTTTAACGAATAATCCTAGCTTACGGTTGATTATCAGGCCAAATCCGGAGAAGAAGAGCGAAGAACCGGTTGAACATAAGGAAACCGTTCAACAAGTGTAGAACATACATTCGGAAATGTTAAATAAAAAAGGGAGGTCTAAAAGTAAGCATTATACTGCTTCTTTTAGGCCTCCCTTTTTTATTTACACTAATTCTTTCAATAATGAAGACCATCCCACGGTTTTATTCATTAATTCAGGCAATGCCGCAATAGCAATACGTTCCTGCTCCATGGTATCCCGATGCCGGATGGTTACGGTATTGTCTTGCAGTGTTTGATGATCAACCGTTATGCATATGGGGGTTCCCACAGCATCCTGTCTGCGGTATCTTTTACCAATCGCATCCTTTTCTTCGTACAGGATACGGAAGTCGAATTTAAGTAAATCCATCACTTCCCTCGCTTTCTCAGGTAATCCGTCTTTTTTAGTTAATGGGAAAACTGCAGCTTTGATCGGAGCTAATGCCGGATGAAGATGAAGCACGGTACGACTATCGCTTTTTTCTGTGGTGCTGATATCTTGCTCCTCATATGCGTTGCACAATGTGGTTAGGAACATGCGGTCTAATCCTATTGATGTTTCTATAACATAGGGAACATAACTCTGATTGATTTCCGGATCAAAGTATTGCAGCTTTTTCCCGGAATAGTGTTGATGTTGACTTAAGTCGAAATCTGTACGCGAATGAATCCCTTCCACTTCTTTGAAACCAAAAGGAAATTCATACTCGATGTCAACGGCGGCATTGGCATAGTGGGCAAGCTTTACATGATCGTGATATCGGTACTTAGCGGCATCGGGTTTTAATGCTAAATGCCATTTTAGTCGGGTTTCCTTCCACTTGCTATACCATTCGAGCTCTGTCCCTGGCCGTACAAAAAATTGCATTTCCATTTGCTCAAATTCGCGCATGCGCATAATAAATTGCCGGGCAATCACTTCGTTTCTGAAGGCTTTCCCGATTTGGGCGATGCCAAAAGGAATCTTCATCCTTCCGGTTTTTTGTACATTAAGGAAATTGACGAAAATCCCCTGAGCGGTTTCGGGTCTTAAGTATACATTATCTGAACCGTCGGCCATAGCACCCATTTGTGTGCTGAACATCAGATTAAACTGACGTACCTCGGTCCAGTTTTTTGTGCCGGAAACTGGACAAACAATTTCGTGTTCTTCAATCAGTGTTTTTAAGGCAGCTAAATCATCATGGTTAAGTGCATTATCAAGGTCTTGTTGAAGCTTAGCCGCTTTATCGGTTTTTCCGTCTTTTTCATAACGGGTGATCTTGTCTTCGATTAATTGGTCGGCCCTATAGCGCTTTTTGGAATCTTTATTATCGATCATCGGATCGTTAAAACCATCCACATGTCCGGATGCTTTCCAAACCTTAGGATGCATAAAAATGGCAGAATCTATGCCCACAATATTTTCATGCAATTGCACCATGGCTTTCCACCAGTAGGTTTTAATGTTGTTTTTTAACTCGGCACCCAGCTGTCCATAATCGTAAACAGCACTGAGGCCGTCATAAATTTCGCTGGAAGGAAAAACAAATCCATATTCCTTCGCATGCGCTATTACATTTTTAAAGAGGTCGTCGTTTGTCTTCATTAATATACATGTATTTATCTTACCGGGATGTTCCCCCTTTACGTCTATACAGGATGTTACATTTTGGCAAACCTAAGATAAAAATTTTATATTTCATCTGTCTTGTTATTTGTTTTTAGCCAATGGCTCCATTTGAAGGAGAGCTAGAAAGGCCGATTTTATAGCGTTAGTTATATGGCGTATTTTTCTTATTGCTTGTAAGGAATACCTTCTGCTTTCGAGATTAAAAGACATTTGTATGTCAACGGTATTGTGACTAAATTTGTTGTCTATAATCGTTATGAATCAGATGTACCGTCTCTATTATCTTACCCTTGTTTTCGTTTTGTTGCAGTCATGTAGTTTCACGGAGGCAGGTAAGGGGACTAATGTTGGGCCTTCGCGCATTGCTTTAAAATCGACAACCTCTTTATATCAATTTCTAACTTATGGTGATCAACGGTTTCCATTGGTCAGCGCTCATCGTGGCGGACCGGAAAAAGCTTATCCAGAAAATGCGTTAGAGACATTTCGGCATAGCGCAAGTAAACAACCTATCGTTATCGAATGCGATATCGCCTTAAGCAAAGATTCGGTGTTGGTACTTATGCATGATGATCGCTTGGATCGTACTACGACGGGAAAAGGATTGGTTAGCCGTTATACCTATAAAGAACTACAGCAGTTTTCGTTAAAGGATACTGAAGGTCGGGTTACACCTTATAAAATACCCACACTCGATACGGTATTGTCTTGGGGAAAAGAAAAGGTGCTGTTTACCTTGGACATAAAAAAAGGGGTTCCGATGCACCTGGTGCTGGATGCCGTAATACGGAACCAGGCAAGTGCGAATTGTATTATCATTACTTACAACGCTAACCAAGCTGCGGAAGTACATCGATCTGCTCCCGAATTGATGATTTCGGCGAGCATCCGACGAATAGATGATTTAATTCGATTGAATGATTATGGCGTACCGGACAACCGTTTGGTAGCTTTCGTAGGCGTAACGCAACCTGATCCAACGCTCTATAAGCAATTGCACGATCATGGCATACTTTGCATCCTTGGAACAATGGGTAATTTAGACAGACAGGCAAGCGTAAGAGGAAATGATTTGTATTATCAATTAATTGAAACAGGGGCTGATATTATTTCCACGGATCGGCCAACGGAAGCAGGATTTCAACTCGCGAAATATCGAAAAGATCACGGTCTCTTGCTTTCAGAACAAATACACTAAATTAACATGTACTGTTGGACAAGATGACATTAGAAGTAAAAGAGCTGGTAAAAAAATATGGAGAGCAATTTGCAGTGGATCACATTTCATTTACTGTTTCGGATCCAACGGTCTTGGGCTTCCTAGGTCCAAATGGAGCCGGGAAATCGACCACCATGAAAATTATTGCCGGTTTTTTGCAGGCGAGCAGTGGGAGCGTATCAGTAAATGGGCTGGATGTGGTAGCATATCCATTGGAAACCAAAAGATTAATTGGTTATTTACCCGAACATAATCCCTTGTATCAAGAGTTATACGTTGGAGAAAGTTTGAATTTTATTGCTCACGTTTATAAAATCAATAAACCGAATCAACGTATTGCCCAGGTATTGGAGCAAGTTGGATTGGGAGAAGAGCGAAAAAAGAAAATCAAGCATTTATCAAAGGGATATAGACAACGGTTAGGTTTTGCTCAGGCTTTACTCCCTGATCCACCCTTGTTGATTTTAGATGAGCCTACTTCAGGCTTAGATCCCAATCAGTTACGGGAAATAAGAGCGTTGATTACGCAATTGGGCAAGGAGAAAATCGTACTACTTTCTACACATATTATGCAAGAAGTTGAGGCCACTTGCCGTGAAGTTATTCTAATCAATAAAGGAAAAATTGCGACTCGTTTTTCTTTAAAAGAACACGCAGATTTGTATGCCGGAGAAAACTTAGAGGATGTTTTTAGACGTTTAACGAAATAAAGTTTCGAACTTTTGTTCTGCTCAATGAACAATTATGGCATATTTTATGTTATTCTCTAAATAAAACAATTTGAAGGAAAGTTATTCTTTTTTCAACTGTTGTAAAATTAGATTGAATAATTTAAATAATGAAGTATGAAACGTTTAATTTTATTCTCAGTATTATTATTAACGGGAGCTTTTCTGACCAAAGCGCAAAACGTTGATGTGAATAAACCACAACTATCCGAAGATGTAGGTTTAACGCCAATTAGACAGGGGAACTGGATGGTTGGTGGTAGTTTAGGATCGATGGGATACAGTTTTGAAGGCGAGTCCTTCAACATCAACATCAATCCGAGAGCTGGTTATTTTGTGTCTGATGGAATTGCCGTTGGTTTGTCGTTGCAAGGGGGCTTTCAGTCGGTAAAGGATTACGATGATATTTGGACATATGGTGTTGCTCCTTTTGTTCGGTATTTTTTCCCGGAAGGTTCATCGGCCACAGGGCGCTTTTTCGGACAAGCAGAAGTGGGTATTGCTGGGGCAAGCGGTGGAAGCGATGCTACCTTGGCGGCCGGAGTTAGCGTAGGATACGCTCATTTCATAACCAGAAGTGTGGCTTTAGAAGCGGCTGTAGGCTATAACTATTCGAAGGCAGCAACAGCCAATGCAACCGCACAGAATGGCTTGGGCTTTAACGTAGGTTTCCAAATTTATTTACCGGGGCAAGGCAACCAATAGAAACGTTTAATTTTTAATAGGTAAAAAGAGGGTATATATAAGTGGTGTATGGTAACTGCTTTATACACCCTCTTTCTCTTTTTTAACCTTTTTTCATACCTTCGGCTAGTTTTTAACAAAATCTCCAAACCGTGTTCAGTCTTTTTAAAAAGGATGTTTCTGCTTATTTCAATTCACAGATAGGTTATTTCACTATAGGGCTTTTTTTATTGGTAACCGGTTTGTTTTTATGGGTATTTCCCGGAACTGATGTGTTTTATTTTGGTTATGCTTCATTAGAAAGTTTTTTTTTCATAGCTCCTTATATTTTTATTTTTCTCATTCCTGCCATTACTATGCGAAGTATTGTAGGCGAAAGAAATGAAGGGACTTATGAACTGCTAGCTACCATGCCCCTTCGTTTAAAGCATATCATATGGGCTAAATATTTAAGTTGTTTATCGATTGTTATTTTAGCGCTAATCCCAACCGGTATCTACTACATTAGCATATATTGCTTGGGCGCACCGAAAGGGAACATTGATACCGGTGCAGTTATTGGTTCGTATATCGGGCTCCTGTTATTGGCGTTTTCTTTTACCGCCATTGGTTTATTTGCTTCCACCATCAGTCAAAATGTAATTATTGCTTTTTTAATTGGTGTTTTTAGCTGTTTTTTCACGTTTCAGGGGTTTGAATTCCTGGCCGGCATTGGTGTTAACGATAATATATCGACATGGTTAAGTGAATTGGGAATGAATAGGGCCTATGAATCGGTTAGTCGCGGAGTGCTGGATTTGCGTGATTTTTGCTGCTTTTTAAGTTATAGCGTGTTTTTTTTGCTGCTTAGCTATTTCTTTATGGAGAAGCATCCGCGACATCTCCGTCGGGCAGGTCAATATGTAACCTTTGGTTTGATGGGGATTGTCGTAATCAACTATCTTACTGTGTCAGTCCTGTTTCGCATCGATTTTACAGCAGAAAAACGTTATACCCTATCTCCGATATCTAAGCAAATTCTCTCTGGGATAGCGGAAGAGCTGAAGGTTGCCGTTTTTTTAGACGGAGAGCTTCCCGCCGGATTCAGGCGCCTGCGTAACGCAACAAAGGATTTGTTAAGCGATTTGCAACGATATTCGGGGGGGAAGATAAAATATAGCTTCATTGATCCGGGTAATGATAATGAAAAGGAGAGCATGGAAATTTTGGCTAAAAGAGGGATAGAACCGACCCGGCTCAGCGTAAAAACGGAAGATGGCCTGATGCAGAAAACGATCTATCCTGTTGCCGTTATTTTATATGGCGACCAGGAGTTCCCGATTTCGTTGCTTCAACAAAATCGTTTTTCCAATCCGGAGGAGGTTTTAAATAATTCTGTACAAAACCTGGAATACCTATTCAGCAATACGATAAAGAAAGTGACCGATGTGAACAGGCCCATTGTGGCTTTTACCGAAGGACATGGTGAACTAACTGACCTGGAAGCCTACGACGGAATACATACATTGGCAGAAAGTTATCAAGTGGGAAGGCTCAATTTAGATTCAGTGGATTTTGAAACACTACGGAAAATCAGTGTTATAGCAATTGCTAAGCCAAGGCGCGTATTTACAGAAAACGAAAAATTCAAGATCGATTATTTTGTGCAACATGGCGGTAAACTGTTATGGGCGATTAATCAAGTGGAGGCAGAACTGGATAGCATGCGGTTCACGGGAGAGCAAGTAGCAGTTGGGCGGAAATTGAATTTGGATGATATGTTATTTAGATATGGTGTGCGTATCAATTACAACCTTTTAGTCGACCTAAACTGTGCGCAGATTCCACTTAATGTAGGCAATGTAGGCGGTGCCAATCAGTTTCAGCTTGTTCCCTGGCTTTTTTATCCTGTTTTTATCCCACAGTCGGAAAACCCCATTGTTCGCCATATCGATGGGGTTAAAAGTGAATTTGTTAGTACAATCGATACATTGGCTGTTCCGGGGGTTCAAAAAGAAATTATCTTAAGCTCTTCCCCCTTTAGTAAAGTATTGGATATACCGCAATTGATTTCGCTTCAACTGGTAGAACAGGAACCGAAACCAGAAGAATTCAAGGGACAACCCCATATTACCGGAGTGGCGTTGTCTGGTAAATTTCCATCGGTATTTAAAAATAGACCTGTTCCCGAAGGAATTTTGGACACCTTCGTCAATCGGACCGAAAATAAGACCAGTAAAATGTTGGTCTTGGCTGACGGCAATTGGATGAAAAACGAACACGACCCTGAAACAGGCCGGCCTTATCCTTTAGGGTGGGACCGTGCTAGTCAACAACAATATGGGAACAAAACGTTTTTATTAAATTCGATAGACTACCTTACCGACGAATTGGGAATTATCAGTCTACGGAGTAAAGAGTTAAAACTACGCCTATTAGACAAAGCATTAATTAAAAGAGATAAGCGCTATTGGCAATTCCTCAATGTAGGCTTACCGCCTTTGTTGTTGTTGTTAATCGGTATTTTGCAGCAATGGTTAAGAAGGCGTAAGTATACTGATTAACTAACTGCCCTTGTTTAATTTTTTGCGAGCATCGACCCCGTTTTTTTTAGGCGACTATGCCAACTAAAGGCCTCGTCCAACAAATGAGGCGTTTGTCCACCAACTTCCCGAACTGCCCGGTTAAAATAAGATCGTAGTTGTTCGCGGTAATCTGGATGCACGCAATTTTCAATAATTTTAATAGCCCTTTCGCGCGGTGCCAAGCCGCGCAAATCGGCATATCCCATGTCAGTTACAACAATATCCACGTTATGTTCGTTGTGATCGACATGCGATACCATCGGTAAAACATGCGAAATGCTATTTCCTTTAGATGCAGCTTGGGTAACAAAAATACTGAGGTGTGCATTGCGGGCGAAATCACCGGATCCACCAATACCGTTCATCATATGGGTGCCTGCTATATGTGAAGAATTGACATTGCCGTAAATATCGAATTCAATAGCGGTATTGATGCCGATGACACCCAAGCGTCGGATTACTTCTGCGGCGTTGCTAATGCTTTGTGGCCGTAAAACTATTTTATCTTTATACTTTTCTAAATTTTCGAAGATTCTTCGGTAACAGGCTTTGGAAACCGTAATGGATGCTGCGGATGCAAAGCAGAGTTTTCCGCTGTCGATCAAATCGAAGCTACTGTCCTGCAAAACTTCCGAATACATGCTCAACTTTTCGAAGTCGCCTTCCCGCAAGCCCGCTAATACGGCATTGGCGACTTTCCCGATACCCGCTTGCAAAGGTCGCAGCGATCGGGTTAAACGACCCTGGTGTACTTCTTCATTAAAAAAAGTGATGAGGTGACGGGCAATTGCTGCGGTTTTTTCATCAATTTCCGTGATATCTGCAGGACTGTCTTCGATATCCGTAAAAACAATAGCTGCAACCTTATCCGGATCCATGGTAATTACTGGCGTCCCGATGCGGTCATCTGGTTTATAAACGGCAATAGCTTTCCTTTTGGGATAAACTTCGGGAAGATAAATATCGTGTAAACCGTAGATATTAGGATGTACGGCTGTATTGATTTCAATAATTACTTTCTTAGCCCTTTCGACAAATAATGGAGAATTGCCAACCGAGGTAGTAGGTACAATCGCTCCTTCTTCTGTGATAAAGGCGGCTTCGATAATGGCGACGTCGATTTCTGGTAATTGATGATCCAATAGCATTTCGCTGGTTTCCCCTAAATTTTGATCGACAAATAAAACTTCGCCCCGGTTAATTGCCTGACGCAATACTTTGTCTACTTGGAAAGGCATCCGGCGTTTTAGCAATCCCGAGGTGGTTAATTTGGCATCGGTATCGTGGCCTAAAGACGCCCCAGTAATCAGTGTAATCTGTATCGGTTTTTCCAGTTGATGATTACGGTCGGCAAGAGCAGGTAAGATCACTTTACTATCGCCGGCTTTTGTAAAACCGCTGGAAGCCACTATGCATTGATCTTGAAAATGAGTTAATGCCTCCTGAACGGAAGTGATCTTATGGTGTAATTTTGGGTATTTAATTCTTTCGAGTTGCATTGATTAGCGGTTTTAACAATAAACAGTTATCAGCTTTCAATCCATATTTAGCTGATTTTACAAAATAAAGGATAAAATTACCAAGAATTTATTCACTGCAGACATAGTTTTATCCTGATTTGCCAATGCTGTGCAGAATACCTATTTTCGATCCAATCGAAATTTTGCCGGTATGCTTAGTATAGGTGAAATCATGTATTTATGGAGAAGGAGAAATATTATATAACAGATGTAGACCGATTGGGAGACACCATTTATTGCTATCATAACCAGATGGGCGAAAAGTTTATTCCTGCACATCGCCATGAGAAAGGACAGTTTTTATATACTGAGGGAGGGATTGTTTTTGTAAAAACCGAAACCAAATCCTATTTTCTTCCTGCCCGTCATTACATGTGGATTGCCCCTGGAATAGTGCACAGTATTTACCCGAGTTCGCCTCAGGTCATCATGCGTAATTTATATTTTCCGATCGAAGTGGAAGATGATCCGTTTTACCGCTTAACAAGCATTCATCCAGTAAACGATCTTTTGCTCGAACTGATGCTATTTACTAATCGATGGAACGGGCATATCCAACCCAAAGATAAATCAGTATTTGTTGTTCTGGAGGCCTTTAAGTATTTGCTTCCGCAGGTGAGTGACTTTCCGCTGCCCTTGGCCCTTCCGCTTGCCAAAGACCGACGGTTGCAACAGGTTATCACTTATTTAGAGGAGCATATTGGAGATAACCTGCTGTTTCATCAGGTTTCGGAAAACTTTGGATTTAGCCCGCGTTCCTTATCAAGGCTGTTTCAACGCGATTTGGGGATGTCGTTTATTCAATATTTAACAGCACTGCGCATGCTTAATGCATTGCAGCTGTTGCTCGAAAAACAATTCACAGTAAATGAAGTGGCCCTCAAGGTAGGCTATAATAGTTTGCCCACATTCAGTAATACTTTTCAGAAGATTATTGGCGTGCGCCCAACCGAATATATAAAAAATAACGCTTTATGAAATTTGAAAAATAAAGGTGTTGAATAATTCTCTCCAATTTTTGCTTTCTTTTTATTATCATTGTCCTCATATTTGAGAGATATGAGATTCATTGTTTCTACTTCCATTTTATTAAAGCAACTTCAGACCGTAAACGGCGCATCCAGTAGTAGTACGGTGCTGCCCATTCTGGAAAATTTCTTGTTTGAGATAAAGGATAATATATTAACGATATCAGCTACCGATTTACAAACCAGCATGATTACCTCTTTATCGGTAGAGTCAAAAGAGGAAGGAAAAGTAGCAGTACCGGCCAAGATTTTAATTGAAACGTTGAAAACGTTGCCTGATCAACCGATTGCTTTTTCTGTAGACATGCAAACCTTTGCGATAGAAATAAGCGCAGGTGACGGTAAATATAAACTAAGCGGAGAAAATGCGGATGATTTTCCTAAGATTCCGGTAGTAGAAAATCCTTCTACGGTTCAGTTACCGGCCTCTGTGTTAGCGGAAGCGATTAATAAAACAATTTTTGCGGTAAGCAATGATGAGTTACGGCCAGCAATGACCGGTGTTTTATGTCAATTAAGTCCGCAGAGTACAACTTTCGTTTCTACCGATGCTCATAAATTGGTGCGTTATCGTCGTACCGATGTCCGTTCTGAAAACGCCACTTCAATGATTCTGCCTAAGAAGGCTTTGACTTTATTGAAGAGTTCTTTACCAACGGAAGATGTTAATGTTGCCGTTGAATATAATAATACCAGCGCTTTTTTCAGGTTTGGCAGTATTCACCTGATCTGTCGATTAATCGATGAACGTTATCCGGACTATGAAGCCGTAATTCCGCAAGTTAATCCGAACAAATTAACAATTGATCGCTTAATGCTGTTGAATTCACTTCGGAGGGTGGTTATTTTTGCCAATAAGACTACCCATCAGGTGCGGCTTAAAATAACAGGAAGCGAGCTGCATATTTCTTCGGAAGATTTAGATTTTTCTAATGAAGCCCATGAGCGCTTAAGTTGTCAATATGAAGGTGAAGATACAGAAATCGGTTTCAATGCCCGGTTTTTGATCGAAATGCTCAGCAACTTAGAAAGCGAGGAAGTGGTATTGGAAATGAGTACGCCAAATCGAGCCGGATTGCTCCTGCCTGCCATAGAAGAGGAGAACGAGAGTATTCTGATGTTGGTTATGCCGGTTATGTTAAATAACCAGGGATAACCGTTTTTGCTATATCCTAAAAGAAATTACAGTGGAAGCGATCAGCGCACTTATTGACTTTATCCTGCATATCGATAAGCACTTGGTAGATATTGTCAATGGCTATCAGACGTGGACCTATCTCATCCTTTTTTTGATCATTTTTGCGGAAACCGGTTTAGTCGTGACTCCTTTCCTTCCTGGAGATTCGCTGTTGTTTGCTGCAGGAGCGATTGTAGCTAAACCAGAAACGAACCTGAACATTTTCTTGATGACTGTTTTACTAATTGCCGCCGCCGTATTGGGCGACCTGGTTAACTACCATATTGGCAAAGCAGTTGGAGCTAAGGCTTTCAGTGGACGTATTCGCTTCCTAAAAAAAGAATACTTGGAGCGAACACGACAATTTTATATTAAACATGGGGGGAAGACGATTATTTATGCACGATTTATTCCCATCGTGCGCACATTTGCGCCTTTTGTTGCCGGTATCGGTACAATGACCTATGCCCGTTTTGCCTCCTTCAATGTGGTGGGAGGTGTACTTTGGGTCAGCGCATTTTTATTTTTGGGATACTATTTTGGTGGATTACCCGTTATTAAAGATAATTTTACCTATGTGATCTTTGCGATCATTTTGCTCTCAGTTATGCCAGCATTGGTAGAAGTAATGAGAGGCAAAAAGAAGGTCGATGATCAACCAAAGGTATAGTTGTGCCTATCTTCGTGATTTACATAGCGAATTAACCCAACCCAAGGGTTAAAATTTTAAAAAAATAATTCGCTAAGTATTTGATAGTTAAAGGAAGTTTTCTATCTTTGCCGTCCCTTTGTGGGATTAGTATGTCTTGAGCGAAGCCCTACTGCTTCGATGGACAATAACAGAAATTAAGTAAAATGTCAGGAATTATTGGTAAAAAAGTAGGAATGACCAGCATTTTTGATGCCGAGGGGAAGAATATCCCTTGTACGGTAATTCAAGCTGGCCCGTGCGTGGTAACGCAGATACGCACGGTAGAAAATGACGGTTATGAAGCTGTGCAGCTCGCTTTCGACGAAAAGAAAGAAAAGAACACAACCGCATCATTGAAGGGGCATTTCGCAAAAGCGAATACAACGCCCAAGCGTAAGTTGGTAGAATTTGGGGTTTTCCCTGAAGAGAAAAACCTCGGGGAAGTGGTAACCGTAGATATATTTGCTGAAGGCGAATATGTAGACGTTGTAGGAACTTCTAAAGGTAAAGGTTTTCAGGGCGTTGTGAAACGTCACGGTTTCGGAGGTGTAGGTGGCCAGACCCATGGTCAGCACAATCGTATGCGTGCACCGGGTTCACTAGGTGCTTCATCTTGGCCTTCCCGCGTTTTCAAAGGTATGCGTATGGCAGGCCGCACAGGTGGCGACCGCGTTAAGGTTCAAAACTTACAGGTGTTGAAAGTGTATCCAGAACAGAACATTCTCGTAGTGAGCGGTTCGATACCTGGGGCTAAAGGTTCTTACGTAATCGTAGATAAATAAGAAGATGGAAGTACAAGTTTTAAACATTTCAGGTAAAGAAACAGGTGCCAAGGTGCAACTTCCTGAAGCGGTATTCGGTGTAACACCTAACGATCACGCGATTTATTTAGACGTAAAGCAGTACTTGGCCAACCAACGTCAAGGTACACACAAATCTAAGCAACGTAATGAGATTGCTGGTTCTACCCGTAAACTACACAAACAAAAAGGTACTGGTGGAGCTCGTGCCGGCGGTATAAAATCACCTTTATTTAATGGGGGTGGCCGTGTATTTGGTCCGCAGCCTCGCGATTATAGTTTTAAATTGAACAAAAAATTAAAGGTGGTTGCTCGGAAATCTGCATTAACCTACAAAGCACAAGAAAATAATATTTTGGTGTTGGACGAAGTCAACTTCGATTCGATCAAAACTAAAAATTATGTGAAGTTGGTACAAGATTTAAATGTGGCAAACGAGAAGACCTTATTGATTTTACCGGCTTTAAATAAAAATGTTTATTTATCAAGCAGAAATCTAAAGAAGACGAAAGTAATTAGTGCGGCTGATTTGAATACGTATGATGTATTAAATGCAACGAAACTTTTGTTAACTGCAGAAACTGTTAAAACATTGGAGGAGGCATTTGCCAAGTAACATGGAAATTTTAAAGAAACCCGTATTAACAGAAAAAGCATCGATTTTAACGGAAAAATCCAATCGTTATGCTTTTAAAGTGGATCACAGAGCCAATAAGATACAGATTAAAGCGGCTGTTGAAGAAATGTTCGGTGTTAATGTTGCTTCAGTAAATACCATGGTAGTAAGCGGAAAAACAAAAAGCCGTTACACTAAAGCAGGTAATATTACTGGCCGTGCTCCAAAATATAAAAAGGCCATCATTACATTGAAAGATGGTGAAACTATTGACTTTTACAGTACTATATAATTAAAAATGGCAGTTAAAAGATTTAAACCGGTTACTCCTGGTACTCGTTTTAGAGTAGGGGCTGACTATGCTGATGTCACAACAAACGTTCCTGAAAAGTCGTTGGTAGTGAAGATCAAAAAGTCGGGCGGGAGAAATAATACCGGTAAAATGACTATGCGTTATCTCGGTGGGGGACATAAAAAAGCATACCGATTGATTGATTTTAAACGCGATAAAAAAGATATCCCCGCAAAAGTAGCTACTATTGAGTATGATCCGAACCGGACAGCTCGTATCGCTTTATTGCACTATGTAGATGGTGAAAAGCGTTATATGATTGCCCCAGAAGGATTAAAAGTAGGACAAACGGTTATTGCAGGTGAAAGTGTAGCGCCGGAAATCGGCAATACCTTACCATTAAAGAATATCCCGCTAGGTTCAATTATTCATAATATTGAATTGAATCCTGGGCAAGGTGGTTCTATTGCCCGCAGTGCTGGTACTTATGCACAACTGTCTGCCCGTGACGGGAAATATGCGATTATTAAATTGCCTTCAGGCGAGACCCGTATGATTTTAGCTACCTGTGTAGCCACTATCGGAGCAGTATCGAATGCAGAAAAGGCAAACCAAGTATTAGGTAAAGCAGGTAGAAAACGTTGGTTGGGCCGTCGTCCTCGTGTTCGCGGTGTTGCCATGAACCCGGTAGATCACCCTATGGGTGGAGGTGAAGGTAGAGCTTCAGGAGGTCACCCACGTTCACGTAAGGGCTTGTTAGCTAAAGGCTTTAAAACTCGCTCTAAGAAGAAAACATCGAATCGTTACATCATTGAGAGAAGGAAAAAATAATGGCTCGTTCAATTAAAAAAGGTCCTTATATCGATCATAACTTAGAAAGAAAAGTTCTTTCTATGAATGAAACCAATAAGAAATCAGTAGTAAAAACCTGGTCGCGCAGATCGATGATTTCTCCTGATTTTGTTGGTCATACCTTCGCTGTTCATAACGGAAACAAATTTATTCCGGTGTATGTAACCGAAAATATGGTTGGCCATAAATTAGGAGAGTTTGCTCCAACCAGAACATTTAGAGGTCACGCTGAAAAGAAAAAATAATAGGCAATGGAAGCAACAAATAACGTAAAGAAGAAAAAATCTGTACTGATAAGAGAAAGAAAAGAGCAGGCACAGAAGGGTGGTGCTTCTACTGCCAAATTATTGAACTGCCCTACGTCTCCACGTAAGATGCGTTTGGTAGTTGATCTTATCAGAGGAGAAAAGGTTGAAAAAGCGTTGTATATTTTGAAATATACCAACAAAGAAGCTGCCGGTAGAGTGGAGAAACTATTGTTATCCGCTATCAAAAACTGGGAAGCAAATAACGAAGATAAGCGTGTTGAAGACAGTGAACTTTATGTTAAAGAAGTTTCTGTTGGAGGCGGCCGTCAATTAAAAAGATTAAGACCTGCACCGCAAGGTCGTGGTTATCGTATTCGCAAACGCTCTAATCACGTAACGCTTGTTGTTGACAGCAAAACTACTGAACCACAAACTAATTAAGGAGAAATGGGACAAAAAGCACATCCAATAGGTAATAGATTAGGAATCATCAAAGGTTGGGATTCCAATTGGTTCGGTGGCAACAATTACTCCGATAAATTAGTGGAAGACGAGAAGATCAGAAAATATCTTTCTGTTCGTATTGCTAAAGGTGGTGTATCCAAAGTTGTTATCGAGCGTACATTGAAACGCATTACTGTAACGATTCATACGGCTCGCCCGGGTATTGTTATCGGTAAAGGCGGACAAGAAGTAGATAAGATCAAAGAGGAGCTCAAAAAGCTGACTAAGAAAGACGTTCAGATCAATATTTTTGAAATTAAACGTCCGGAGCTTGATGCGCAGTTAGTGGCTGACGGTGTAGCGAAGCAATTGGAAGCACGTATTTCTTTCAGACGTGCCATGAAGACCAGCATCGCCTCAACCATGCGTATGGGTGCAGAAGGAATCAAAATTATGTGTTCTGGTCGTTTAGGCGGAGCTGAAATGGCGCGTACAGAGCAATATAAGGAAGGAAGAATTCCTTTGCATACCTTCCGTGCCGATATCGATTATGCTTTAGCGGAGGCACATACCACTTACGGTAAGATCGGGGTGAAAGTGTGGATCTGTAAAGGTGAAGTTTACGGTAAGCGTGATTTATCGCCAAATGTAGGACAAGGTAATGTTAAAGGTCGTGGAGGAGAAGGTGCTGCCGGTTTTGCTGGAGGAGATCGCAACAGGCCAAGCAACGAACGTCGTGGTGGCGGTAGAAACGACCGTAGGGGCGGAGGCGCGCCAGGCCGTAACGATCGTCGGAGCAACAATCGTGGTGGAGCCGGTAAAGCAAAGAACTAATTTAGGTATCAACTCAAATTGCGTAAAGGCAGTTAAGGAATAAAACTTTAAAAAAAATGTTACAGCCAAAAAGAACGAAGTTCAGAAAGATGCAGAAGGGCCGCATGAAGGGTAATGCCGGACGCGGTGCGGAGCTGGCTTTCGGATCTTTCGGTATAAAATCGTTAGAACCGGCATGGATTACCAGCCGTCAGATTGAAGCGGCTCGTATTGCGGTAACCCGTTATATGAAACGTGAAGGTCAAGTGTGGATCCGTATCTTCCCTGATAAGCCCGTAACTAAAAAACCTGCAGAGGTACGTATGGGTAAGGGTAAGGGTGCTCCAGAATACTGGGTAGCGGTAGTTCGCCCGGGCCGTATGATTTTTGAAGCTGAAGGTGTGCCTTTGGAAGTTGCCAAAGAAGCATTGCGTTTAGCCGCTCAGAAATTGCCGGTACAAACTAAGTTTGTGATACGTAGAGACTACGTAGAAGCATAAATCGTCTAGCCCACCGTTTGTTGGTGGGCCTGCCGTTACCGGGCCCGCTTACAAAGCTGTTAACTCTGGTGTTTAACACAGGGGAAGGCATAGACAAACAACTGAAATGAGAAAATGAAGAATTCAGAAATCTTAGAATTATCAAAAGAGGATTTAGTAGCACGTATTGCTGAAGAAAAAACTAACCTCAACAAATTGAAATTTGCTCATGCTGTTTCTGCTATTGAAAACCCAATGCGGATCAAGGCAGCAAGGAAGCTGATTGCTCGTTTGAATACAGCACTTTCTGCCAAAGTAAATGCAGAACGTAAACAAGCACAGGAAACAGCCGCTGAAGCACAATAATGAAGTCGAAAATGGAAAGAAATTTAAGAAAAACAAGAATCGGCTTGGTAGTTAGCAACAAGATGAATAAATCCATTGTGGTAGCGGTTGAACGTAAAGTGAAACACCCTATTTATGGAAAGTTCGTTAAGAAAACTACCAAATTCAAGGCTCATGACGAAGAAAACACCTGCGGTATCGGCGATACGGTGTTGATCATGGAAACGCGTCCGCTGAGTAAAACAAAGAACTGGAGATTAGTTGAAATTTTAGAAAGGGCTAAGTAAGATGGTACAACAGGAATCGAGATTAACAGTAGCCGACAACAGCGGGGCCAAAGAAGTTTTGGTGATCCGTGTGTTAGGAGGTACCGGTAAGCGTTATGCATCGTTGGGTGATAAGATTGTTGTAACCGTAAAGAGTGCTATCCCTTCCGGAAACGTAAAAAAAGGAACAGTTTCTAAAGCGGTTGTCGTAAGAACGAAAAAAGAAGTTCGTCGTAAAGATGGCTCTTATATCCGTTTCGACGATAATGCCGCAGTATTGTTAAATAATCAGGATGAACCCCGTGGTACACGTATCTTTGGCCCAGTAGCCAGGGAATTACGGGAGAAGCAGTTCATGAAAATTGTATCATTAGCACCGGAGGTTTTATAATATGGGAAAGATTAAATTAAAAATCCGTAAAGGCGATTTGGTACAGGTTATTGCCGGTGATTCAAAAGGAACACAGGGTAAAGTTTTAGAAGTATTGGTTGCAAAGAACCGTGCGGTTGTGGAAGGAGCTAATTTAGTTTCTAAACACACTAAACCTAGTGCAGCCAACCCTAATGGTGGTATTATAAAAAAGGAAGCACCTATTCACATTTCTAACTTAGCAGTGATTGATCCTAAATCGGGTAAACCAACCCGCGTAGGCCGTCAGAAAAACGGAGAAGGCAAGTTAGTACGTGTGGCTAAAAAATCAGGGGAGGAGATCAAATAATGGCTTATATACCAAGGTTAAAAACCAAATATAAAGAAGAGATTCGCACTGCTCTGAAAGATAAATTTCAGTACAAGAGCGTTATGCAGGTGCCTAAATTGGTTAAAATTTCGGTTAACCAAGGTGTAGGTGCCGCTACTACCGATAAAAAATTAATCGAGGTTGCCATTAATGAAATGACCACCATTACTGGTCAACAAGCAGTGGCGTCAAAATCTAAAAAGGATATTTCCAATTTTAAATTGCGTAAAGGTATGCCGGTAGGTGTGCATGTAACTTTGCGTGATACAAAAATGTATGAATTTTTGGATCGTCTTATTGCTGTGGCTTTACCCCGTATCCGTGATTTCAAAGGAATCAATGATAAAGGTTTCGATGGTCGAGGAAATTATACTTTAGGTGTAACAGAACAGATTATCTTCCCGGAAATCAATATTGATAAAATCAATAAAATCATGGGAATGGATATTACTTTTGTAACCACTGCGCAAACAGATGTTGAAGCTTTGGAATTACTAAAACAATTCGGTTTACCGTTTAAAAATCAAAATACGACTAATGGCTAAAGAAGGAATTAAAGCACGGGAATTAAAACGTGCGCGATTAGTTGCCAAATATGCTGAAAAGCGTGCCGCTTTAAAAGCAGAGGGAGACTATGTCGCATTAGATAAATTACCTAAGAATGCTTCACCTGTGCGTTTACACAATCGTTGCAAATTAACAGGACGTCCGAAAGGGTATATGCGTCAGTTTGGTATTTCTCGGGTTACTTTCCGTGAAATGGCACTTGCCGGTAAAATACCAGGGGTAAAGAAAGCTTCTTGGTAAAATTTAGGGCGGAAAGCTAAAAGCCAAAAGCGGAAAGCTTTCTGTTTTTTGCGTATCTCAGTAGGCTTTATGCTCTATGCTTTACGCTTTATTGCTTAAGTATTAACCGATAGCAGGTCCGATAGGTCGGAAACCGCTATCATTATTTATAACAGATGTACACAGATCCAATAGCAGATTACCTTACAAGAGTAAGGAATGCCATTAAGGCCAACCACAGGGTTGTAGAAATTCCTGCATCAAACCTCAAAAAGGAGATAACTAAAGTACTTTTTGATAAAGGTTACATTGCGAACTATAAGTTTGAGGACAGTAATGTTCAGGGAACTATCAAAATTGCCTTGAAATATCATCCAATCACTAAAGTTCCTGCTATTCGCACCTTGACACGTGTGAGTAAACCAGGTTTAAGAAAGTATGCAGGTGTAGAAACCATGCCTCGCGTTTTAAATGGATTAGGTATTGCCATTCTATCAACTTCAAAAGGAGTAATGACAGACAAGGAGGCAAAAAACCTGAACATCGGCGGCGAGGTTTTATGTTACGTTTATTAATCGGGAGGAAAACAGACATGTCAAGAATCGGAAAAGCGCCTATAAGCATCCCTGCTGGTGTTACAGTTACTGTTTCAGATAAAAATCTAGTAACGGTAAAGGGGCCAAAAGGCGAATTAACACAACAAGTAGATACAGCCATTACGGTAGCGCAGGAAGGGAATAATATTGTCGTGAAGCGGCCTACGGATAGTAAAAACCATAAATCATTGCATGGTTTATATCGGGCATTGATCAATAACATGGTTATTGGCGTAACCCAAGGATATAAAACGACACAAGAATTGGTAGGGGTAGGTTATCGTGCTAGCCATCAAGGTAGTACACTCGACCTTATCTTAGGTTTTTCTCACCACATTGTTATGGTATTACCTAAAGAGGTTAAAGTAACTACGTCGTCAGAAAAAGGTAAGAATCCGACCATCACACTCGAATGTATCGATAAGCAATTGATCGGTCAGGTAGCCGCTAAAATTCGTTCGTTACGCGCACCTGAACCTTATAAAGGTAAAGGTATTAAGTTTGAGAACGAGGTATTAAGAAGAAAAGCAGGTAAATCAGCTAAAAAATAATCATCATGGCAGGAAGTAAAACATCGCGCAGAGAGCGAATCAAAAGAGGGATCAGAAAGCGTTTAAGTGGTTCTGCAGAGCGTCCTCGTCTTTCTGTATATAGAAGCAATAAAGCAATCTATGCACAGGTTATCGATGATGTTACTGGTAAAACCTTAGTTTCGGCATCCTCAGCAGCAAAAGATTTTAGCGCAACGGGTACTAAAATTGAACAATCTAAAGAAGTAGGCAAATTGATTGCCGAAAAAGCAAAAGCTGCGGGAATTAATCGAGTAGTATTTGACCGTAACGGTTATTTGTACCATGGTCGCGTTAAATCGCTGGCAGAAGGTGCACGTGAAGGCGGTTTAGACTTTTAATCAAAAAGAGAAATGTCAGCAAATAATATCAAAAGAGTAAAGTCAAGCGAAATTGAATTAAAAGATCGCTTGGTTAGTATACAGCGCGTTGCTAAAGTAACCAAGGGGGGGCGTACGTTTAGTTTTTCTGCTATAGTAGTGGTTGGCGACGAGAACGGCGTAGTTGGCTATGGCTTAGGAAAAGCAAAAGAAGTAACTGAAGCCATTTCTAAAGGTGTTGATGATGCAAAGAAAAACTTGGTTAAGGTTCCGGTTATCAAAGGAACAGTTCCTCACGCGCAATTAGGTAAATTTTCAGGAGGTTCCGTTTTAATTAAACCTGCTGTTCACGGTACCGGCGTATTAGCTGGGGGTGCCATGCGCGCCGTATTGGAAAGCGCTGGGATTACGGACGTATTAGCAAAATCTACTGGATCATCTAATCCGCATAATGTAGTTAAGGCAACGATCGATGCTTTGACCAAAATGCGTGATGCGTACACCGTGGCGCAGCATCGTGGTGTAGACTTGGGTAAAGTATTTAATGGATAAGGCATTATGGCGAAGATAAAAATCACTCAGATTAAGAGCGTTATCGACAGAAGCGAGCGCCAGAAGAAAACAATGCAGGCACTTGGTTTAACCAAGATCAACAAGTCTGTAGAAGTAGAAGCGACACCGGCTATCATCGGTATGGTTAGAAAAGTAAACCATCTTGTAGCTGTCGAGCGTATTTAGTTTACATTTATTTCGAAAAAATGTCGTTCCGTTATTGCTATATCAAATAACTGCAATGACATTTTCGATTGATAAAATAATTCATTAGGTTTAATCGTTCTCCCTGTTTAGTGCAAGCGAAGGGGAACACAACAAGGTTTATCATGAACTTATCTAATTTAAAACCTGCAGCAGGTTCAGTAAAATCAAGAAAACGTATTGGCCGTGGGACAGGTTCAGGCCGGGGCGGGACGTCAACACGTGGGCATAAAGGAGCGGGATCGCGTTCGGGTGCAAGTACGAAAATTGGTTTCGAAGGCGGACAGATGCCACTTCAACGTCGTGTACCGAAAGTGGGTTTTAAAAACCCGAATCGTGTAGAATATGTGGGTATTAATCTCGATGTATTACAAGGGTTAGCTGAAAAATATAATCTGGCTACTATCGATTTTGAAGCGCTTCGCGTTCATGGCTTAGTATCTAAAAATGATTTGGTAAAGATATTAGGTCGTGGCGAGCTTAAAGCAAAATTAGAGGTTAAAGCACATGCATTCTCTGCTACAGCACAAAAAAATATTGAAGCAGCAGGCGGGTCGGTCGTAAAACTTTAATTAAATGAAGAAGCTAATCACAACCTTAACCAATATATGGAAGATTGAAGATCTGAGAACGCGTATTTTAAATACGCTTCTATTTCTTTTGATTTACCGTGTAGGTTCTCACATTGTATTGCCTGGTGTAGATCCGCATTCGCTCCATCAAGAAGCGAAGGATGGTATACTAGGACTGTTGAATATGTTTGCTGGCGGATCTTTTTCCCGTTCAGCAATATTTGCTTTAGGTGTAATGCCATATATTTCGGCTTCCATTGTGGTTCAGTTGTTAGGTATAGCCGTTCCTTACTTTCAGAAATTGCAGAAAGAAGGTGAAAGTGGCCGTAAGAAGATGACCCAAATAACCCGGTATCTGACCTTAGCCATCACCTTGGTACAAGCTATTGCCTATGTGCGGTCGCAAATCAGTCCGGAAGCCAGAACAATGGACGAACCGTTCTTTACTATTCTGTCTACTTTTATTCTTTCAGCGGGAACGATGTTTGTGATGTGGTTAGGCGAGAAGATCACCGATAAAGGAATCGGCAATGGTATTTCCCTGATCATCATGGTGGGAATCATTGCGCAATTGCCGAGCGGTATGATTAGCGAATGGGCCTCCCGTATGGACGGCCATGGCGGTCTGATCCCATTTATTGTGGAAATTGCGGCATTGTTTTTCGTGGTTATCTTCACGATTCTTATCGTACAAGGTGTACGGAAGATCCCTGTGCAGTACGCAAAAAAGATCGTTGGAAATAAGCAATATGGAGGTGTACGTCAGTATATTCCGTTGAAGGTGAATTCGGCAGGGGTAATGCCAATTATTTTCGCACAAGCCATTATGTTTGTGCCGACTACTTTGGCACAGTTTTTTCCAAATTTGCAGTCGTCATTTTTAACGTCGTTAAGCAATTTCACTTCGGTTGCCTATAATGTAACTTTTGCTTTTTTGATTATTGCGTTTACCTTTTTCTATACGGCTATTATGGTTAATCCTCAGCAGATGGCCGATGATATGAAGAAAAACGGTGGATTCATACCAGGCGTAAAACCCGGTTTCGCTACTAGCGCTTACATTGATAGTGTTATTTCGAAGATCACCTTGCCGGGATCTGTCTTTTTAGCGATTATAGCCATATTACCTGCCATTGCCAGTTTGCTTGGTGTAAATAGTCAATTCGCGCATTTTTATGGAGGTACCTCGCTGTTGATTTTAGTTGGCGTAGTTTTAGATACCTTACAGCAGATCGAAAGCCATTTATTGATGCGTCATTATGATGGATTAATGAAAACCGGGCGGGTTAAAGGACGTAATGCGGCAATATCCAGTGGCGTTGCCGATCCGACGATTTAAAGGGAGAGAATAAGGTAATGTCTAAGATCATATATAAGTCTGAAGAAGAGATAGCGTTAATTAAAAAAAGCGCCGATTTACTTTCTAAGACTTTGGCCGAGATAGCGAAGGAAATTGAGCCGGGGGTAAAAACCATTGATTTGGATAAAGTGGCCTATACCTTTATCCAGGACCATGGCGGAACCCCTGCTTTCCTTAATTACAATGGTTTTCCTTACTCTTTGTGCATTTCCGTTAACGATCAGATTGTGCATGGCTTACCTAGTAGTTATACCCTACGGGATGGGGATATTATCAGTGTAGATGGAGGGGTTGTATTAGATGGCTACATCAGTGATTCGGCCTATACTTTTGCTGTAGGCGAAGTGAGTACTGAAGTACAGCAGTTATTACAGGTAACGAAGGATAGTTTAAATTTAGGTGTATCACAGGCTGTTGTAGGAAAGCGGGTAGGGGATATTTCTTCGGCCGTTCAGGACTATGTGCTTCAATATGGTTACGGTATTGTGCGTGAATTGGTTGGCCACGGTGTCGGTGTAAAGTTACATGAAAAGCCAGAAGTTCCGAATTATGGGCAAAAAGGACGAGGGATTAAATTGGAACGCGGAATGGTTATTGCCATAGAGCCGATGATAAACCTAGGTAAAGCCGGTGTTAAATTTTGGGATGATGGCTGGACAGTGAGCACTATAGATGCAAAACCATCCGCTCATTTTGAACATACAGTGGCCGTGAATAAAGGTCGGCCGGATGTTTTAACGACTTTTTCTTATATTGAGGAGGTTTTAAACAAAAGGGTTGATAATCAGTAATTTTATTTGTAACTTTGCATCCCTGTTTATTAAGGATGTGTAAACGTATAATAATCAGTAACATATGGCTAAACAAGCGTCTATTGAACAAGACGGCGTTATTAAAGAAGCATTATCGAATGCCATGTTTCGCGTAGAGTTAGAAAACGGGCATGAAATTATTGCGCATATTTCTGGTAAAATGCGAATGCATTATATCAAGATATTACCGGGGGATCGCGTAAAATTGGAGATGTCTCCTTACGATTTGACAAAGGGAAGAATTACCTATAGGTACAAATAGAAATCTGGGGTGTTGTTACGGATATAACGAAGCGGGAAAGTTTCAGGTTCAGCTTAATTAACAACGGAATATAAACGTATTAGAAATAAAAGAGATGAAAGTTAGAGCGTCTATTAAAAAGCGTAGCGCAGATTGTAAAATCATTCGTCGCAAGGGTAAAGTATTTGTAATTAACAAGAAAAACCCAAAATTTAAACAACGTCAGGGATAGTAATTTAGAGGTAGATAGGTGTCTGGTAAGAGGCAAAAGACTGTTCTTTATTGCTTTAAGCCTTAAACCTTAGGCCTTTTAACCGTAAAAATAAATATGGCAAGGATAGCAGGTATAGATTTACCAAGAAACAAAAGAGGAGTAATCGGGCTCACTTACATATTCGGAATCGGATTGTCGACGGCTAAGAGCATTTTGGCGCAGGCCGGGATCGATGAGAATGTGAAGGTTCAGGATTGGACCGATGATCAGTTAACAACGATACGTACCATTATCAACGATTCCATTAAAGTTGAGGGTGCTTTACGTTCCGAAGTTCAACTAAACATTAAGCGTTTAATGGATATTGGTTGTTATAGAGGTTTACGTCACCGTAAGGGATTGCCACTTCGTGGGCAACGTACCAAGAACAACTCACGTACGCGTAAAGGAAAACGGAAAACAGTTGCTAACAAGAAAAAAGCTACTAAATAATAATTGATACAATACAATGGCTAAAAGTAAAAAAGTAACCAAGAAGCGTATTGTGGTGGTAGAACCTGTTGGCCAGGCTCATATCAATGCAACTTTCAATAATATCATTGTAACCCTAACCAACAATCAGGGGCAAACTATTTCATGGTCGTCTGCTGGGAAAATGGGTTTCAAGGGTTCGAAGAAGAACACACCATATGCAGCATCTCAAGCGGCTACTGACTGTGGTAAAGTGGCACATGATTTAGGTTTGCGTAAGGTTGAAGTATTTGTAAAAGGTCCTGGAGCCGGGCGCGAGTCGGCTATCCGTACTTTACAAACGCAAGGATTGGAAGTAACTTCTATCAAAGATATCACCCCACTTCCGCATAATGGTTGTCGTCCACCAAAAAGGAGAAGAGTTTAATCGGATTTATTAATTTTTAAAGCTAAGATTCTCTAGCCATGGGCTAGATGATACTTTAAAAGAGAAAAAAATGGCAAGATATACCGGACCGAAGTCCAAAATAGCCCGTAAGTTCAGAGAGCCAATTTTTGGTCCTGACAAAGCCTTGGAACGTAAGAACTACCCCCCAGGCATGCATGGCGTTTCCAAACGCCGTGGAAAGCAATCTGAGTATGCTATTCAGTTGCAAGAAAAACAAAAAGCGAAATATACTTATGGTGTTTTAGAACGCCAGTTCGCTAATCTTTTTGATAAAGCTTCTTCAAAAGAAGGTATTACAGGCGAAAATTTGCTGAAATTTTTAGAGGCTCGTTTAGATAATACGGTTTATCGGTTAGGTATTGCACCTACCCGTTCAGGAGCCCGTCAATTAGTAGGACACAAACATATTACTGTAAATGGTAAGGTGGTTAATATTCCTTCGTATAGCGTGCGTCCTGGCGATGTGATCGCTGTTCGCGAGCGTTCGAAAACGATGGAAGCCATCACCAATACCGTTGCCGGTAGAAAACAAAATAAATTTAGCTGGTTAGAGTGGGATGCTAATGAGTTAACAGGAAAATTCCTGAACTATCCTAACCGCGACGAAATTCCTGAAAACATTAAGGAACAGTTAATCGTTGAGTTATACTCTAAGTAGTTTATATGATCTCAGATAAGCATGGCAAAATTAGCATGCTTATCTGTGTATTCAGTAATCATTTTAATCAAACAATTAATTAGAAATAAATGGCAATCTTAGCATTTCAGAAACCGGATAAAGTTATCATGCAAAAATCCACGGATTTTGATGGAACATTTGAATTTCGTCCATTGGAACCGGGTTTCGGTGTAACCATAGGTAATGCTCTACGCCGTATTTTGTTATCTTCGCTGGAAGGTTACGCAATTACTTCAGTTCGTTTCTCCGGTGTTTCCCATGAGTTTTCTACGATTAAAGGTGTGGTAGAAGACGTAACGGAAATTATCCTTAACTTGAAACAGGTTCGTTTCAAGAAAACGGGAGAGTCAGGCGATTCGGAAAAGATTTTCGTGATTATCAATGGCCAAGATCAATTTAAAGCTGGAGATATAACCAACCATTCTACCAATTTTACGGTACTTAATCCCGATTTGGTTATCTGTAATATGGAGCCATCTGTTACCTTGGAAGTGGAGCTTACCGTAAATAAAGGACGTGGTTATGTGAATGCAGAAGAGAATAAAGTTGCCGATGCTCCGGTTGGTGTTATTGCAATCGATTCGATCTACACGCCAATTAAAAATGTGAAGTACACTATAGAAAACTTCCGTGTAGAACAAAAGACCGATTACGAAAAGCTTTTACTGGATATTTCTACGGATGGGTCTATTCACCCTGAGGATGCATTAAAGGAAGCCGCCAAGATCCTGATTCATCACTTTATGTTGTTCTCTGATGAGAACATTTTATTGGAATCTCAAACAAAAGAAGAAACAAAAGAAGTTGATGAGGAAATCCTGCATATGCGCAAGATCCTGAAAACTGAATTAGTTGATTTAGATCTTTCGGTACGTGCTTTAAACTGTTTAAAAGCAGCCGATATCAGAAGCTTGGCGGAACTGGTGTCGTATGATGTAGCCGATATGTTGAAATTCAGAAATTTCGGTAAGAAATCGTTAACTGAAATCCAAGAGTTGGTAAAATCGAAAGGTTTATCTTTTGGGATGAATTTATCCAAATATAAATTGGATGAAGATTAATAAATAAGTAAATAACAATAATAACAGCGACCTGTTGCATAATTCCTCTTGCGAAGTAGAAATTAAAAAGCAGAAATTAAAAAGTAAAAAGGAGCACATTCGGGTGCCGTATGAAAGGCGGATTGTGATGGTTTTTAATTATTGATATCTTATAATTTGTTTGAAGGTATCAATGAAGCCCTTCGGGGTTTTGGCTTTTTGACTTTTGAATTAGGTAAGAACGGTATGCACAAAACAAAAAACAATGAGACACGGAAAAAAAATCAATCACTTAGGCCGCACTGATAGCCATCGTAAGGCCTTATTGTCGAACATGGCTGTTTCGCTTATTAAGCATAAGCGGATTACAACGACTTTAGCTAAAGCCAAAGCATTACGGACATATGTGGAGCCTTTGATTACTAAATCAAAAACAGATAGCACCCATTCACGCCGTACCGTATTTAGCTATGTGAAAGATAAAGAAGCAGTAACCATCCTTTTTCGCGAGATATCCGAAAAAGTAGCTAATCGTCCAGGAGGATATACACGCATTATCAAATTGGCTAACCGTCCGGGAGACAATGCGGAAGTAGCAATTATCGAGCTGGTTGATTATAACGATGTTTACAAGAAAGTTGAAGCTAAAGCCGAGAAAAAATCCACTCGTCGTCGTGGCAGCGGTAAGAAAAAAGCTGCTGAAGCTGCAGTTGAGCAAGAAGTTGCCATAGAAGAACCTATTGCAGAAGAAACAGCACAGGAAGAGGCGGCGGCTCAGGAGCCTGCGGTTTCAACCGAAGAAGAAGCTAAAGATGCGTCGGAAGATAAAGATCCGGAGGCGAAATAAATTTGCGGGATGATCCCCTAAATAAATAAGCTTTAAAAATCCCCTAATCAACTGTTAGGGGATTTTTATTTTACATAAGATGGCTAAATTAACGACTATAGATGCAATCGCTCATCAATTGGATCATTGCTTGAACGATCATTCTTTTGTGAAATTATCATTAGGTAATTATCAGGGGTCTGAACAAGAACTTAAACAAATTCACGTTCGGGAAACCTTGATCAAGGGAAATAAACAATTAAGCTTTACCTATCGATATAAAACAAAAGACATAGTCAAGAACTACGACAAGGCGACGGCTATCGAGAAATTAATGATTTATATCGATAGCGGATTTCGTGTTGTAAATCTGCATACGACTACCACGCATCTGACTTTCGATCAACGAAAAAGTGGGCAATGGCTATTGCATGAAGCTGAATCTGTCGTTACCGCTAAACCCTCGTTACAGCACGATCATCAGAAACACCGATGGATTACAAGCCATCCTGAAAAGCGCTACCTTCGAGAGCTTAAGCTTGTCGATGCTAGCGGTCAAGTTTATAAGAATGCCCAAGATAAATATAAGCAAATTAACCAATATATCGCCTTATTAAAGCCTTTGATTGATGAAATAGGACCTGATCAAATTAAGGAAGTGGTAGACATGGGATCAGGAAAGGGATATCTTACTTTTGCACTTTACGATTACCTATCTGAGGTTCTACATCAACCTGTTCATGTAACAGGTGTGGAATATCGTGCCGATCTGGTGGAATTTTGTAATCAGGTAGCCCGAGCATCTCATTTTGGCGGGCTTCATTTTGATCAGGGCGAAATAGCCCATTATAAGCAATCAGCTATCGATATGCTTATTGCGCTACATGCTTGCGACACCGCGACTGACGATGCCCTGTTCCAGGGAATTAAAGCTGGAGCCAAACTTATCGTGGTTGCTCCCTGCTGCCATAAACAAATTCGAAAGGAGATGGAGAAGCATAAGGCTAAAGATGAACTACGTCCTTTAACGCAATATGGCATTTTTTTAGAACGACAGGCGGAAATGTTGACAGATACTATCCGCGCTTTGCTGTTAACCTATCATGGTTATAAAACGAAGGTCTTCGAGTTTATATCCGACGCTCATACGCCGAAGAATGTGATGATTGTTGGGGTTAAGACAACAGTAAATACCAAACAACAGGCCCATCTTGCCCGTCAAATTAAGGAATTGAAGGATTTATTTGGTATTCGTACACACTACTTGGAAAAGTTGTTCAGCACAGGTGTTTAACTGTTCAATTACTGTCATTATGTCGTAACCTAAAGCTTGGCACAAGCATTGTTAATACATGGTTGTATAGCAAATTAGTAAACTAAAAAATAAAAATAAGATATGTCTAAAATTATAGGAATCGACTTAGGAACAACAAACTCCTGTGTTGCAGTAATGGAGGGTAATGAACCTGTGGTGATTGCGAATAATGAGGGTAAACGTACTACTCCTTCTATTATAGGTTTTGTTGATAATGGCGAGCGCAAAGTGGGTGATCCTGCAAAACGCCAAGCTATCACCAATCCACAGAAAACCGTATATTCTATCAAACGGTTTATGGGAAGGACGTTTGACGAAGTAAAAGATGAAGCAGCCCGGGTACCTTATAAAGTAGTTAAAGGAGATAATAATACGCCGCGCGTAGAGATCGGTGACCGTAAATACACTCCTCAGGAACTTTCTGCCATGATTTTGCAGAAAATGAAAAAAACTGCTGAAGACTTTTTGGGTCAGGAAGTAACTGAGGCTGTCATCACCGTACCGGCTTATTTCAATGATGCCCAACGTCAGGCGACGAAAGAAGCCGGCGAAATTGCAGGTTTAAATGTAAAACGTATCATCAATGAACCTACTGCCGCCGCACTAGCCTATGGCTTGGACAAGGCGCACAAGGATATGAAAATTGTAGTGTTTGACTGTGGTGGTGGTACGCATGACGTTTCCGTACTGGAATTAGGAGATGGGGTATTTGAAGTAAAATCGACTGATGGTGATACCCACTTAGGTGGTGATGATTTTGATCAGGTTATTATCGATTGGTTAATCGAGGAGTTTAAAAATGACAATGGAGGCTTTGATTTAAGTAAAGATGCCATGGCCCTTCAACGCTTAAAAGAAGCGGCAGAAAAAGCTAAAATCGAACTTTCCAGTACATCATCTACCGAGATTAACTTGCCATATATTACGGCTGATGCCACCGGACCAAAACACTTAGTTCGCAATTTAACGCGCGCTAAATTTGAATCGTTATCTGGCGATTTGATCAAGCGTACCATTGACCCTTGCCGTTCGGCTTTGAAAAATGCCGGATTATCTACCAGTGATATCGACGAAATTATCTTGGTAGGTGGTTCAACCCGTATTCCTGCCATTCAGGAAGCCGTTAAGAGCTTCTTTGGTAAAGAACCTTCAAAAGGAGTAAACCCGGACGAAGTGGTTGCGTTGGGTGCAGCTATCCAAGGAGGTGTGTTAACCGGAGAAGTAAAGGATGTGCTGTTGTTGGATGTTACTCCGCTTTCTTTAGGTATTGAAACCATGGGCGGTGTAATGACTAAATTAATTGAAGCGAACACGACTATCCCTACCAAGAAATCAGAAGTGTTTTCTACTGCCTCAGACAACCAGCCTTCTGTAGAGATCCACATCTTACAGGGCGAACGCCCAATGGCTGCTCAGAACCGTACTATTGGCCGTTTCCATTTAGACGGCATTCCTGCAGCACCGCGTGGAGTTCCACAAATTGAGGTAACTTTTGATATTGATGCAAATGGTATCTTACATGTGTCGGCAAAAGACAAAGCTACTGGTAAGGAACAGAAGATCCGTATTGAAGCATCTTCAGGTTTGAGTGAGGACGAAATTAAAAAGATGAAGGCCGATGCCGAAGCCAATGCAGAGGCAGATAAGAAAGCAAAAGAAGAAGTAGAAAAGCTAAACGCTGCTGACGCTTTGATTTTCTCTACAGAAAAGCAATTAAAAGAGTATGGCGATAAAATCAGTGCAGATAAAAAAGCACCGATTGAAAGTGGCTTAAACAAATTAAAAGAAGCATATACAGCGAAGGATTTTGCGGCTATTGAAACGGCGCAAAATGAATTGCAAGCTGCTTGGAACGCTGCTTCTGAGGAAATGTACAAAGCTTCTCAAGAGGCAGCAGGTGCACAAAGCGCCCCTCAAGATGATGCTGGGCAGCAACAAGCAAGTAATGCCGGTGATGAAGTTACCGATGTTGACTTTGAAGAAGTAAAAGACGATGATAAAAAATAGTTAGTTTATCAGATAATAGAGAGCCGCTAATGTGCACACATTAGCGGTTTTTTTATTATTTAATTAGTAATTAATTGAGGGAAAATAAAGCATGCGTGAATGGGGTTCGCTCTCTGAAAAACAAAATTTTTATGTAAATTCACCCAATTCGTTTAAATCATATGGCTAATCAAGAAGCATTCATCGAAAAAATAACGGCCTCTTATCAACCCAAGGGTAGTTTTATTTATTTAGGTGCTGGGATACTGGAAGGACATATACTGGCAGAGGCAGAAGTTAATTTAGCATTGAAAATGATGAACCGGCATGGTTTAATTGCCGGTGCTACAGGAACAGGAAAGACGCGGACTTTACAACTCATTGCAGAGCAATTATCTGTTGCAAACGTTCCCGTGTTTATGCTTGATGTTAAAGGTGATCTTTCGGGCTTGCATCAGGCAGGCACATCGAATGCAGCATTGGAAGAGCGCGGTGAAGCGTTAGGAAAGCCTTTTTCGCCCATGGGATTTCCTGTTGAACTTTATTCATTAAGCGGTGCATTAGGCGCCCCGATGCGACTCCGTGTGGATGCTTTCGGGCCGGTTTTTTTAGGGCGTATATTAGACTTGAACGAGACACAGACGGGTGTTCTTTCCGTTTTGTTTCAATATGCAGAAGACAAAGGACTTCATTTAATCGACCTTGATGACGTCAAAAAATTGTTGAATTACTTGGATACTCCAGTAGGTGCTGCCGAAATTAAGGACAGCTATGGTAAAATCAGTTCCTCTACGTCTACTACCATTTTACGAAAGATCGTTGCCTTAGAACAGCAAGACATCGGCGTCATTTTTGGAGAACCGGCTTTTGACATACACGACCTCTTTGAAAAAGTAGATGGACAAGGGGTGATTAGCTTATTAAATATTTCTGATCTTCAGAGCCAGCCTTTGGTGTTTTCTACATTTTTGTTAAGTTTGCTGGACCAGCTTTTTAGCAACTTGCCGGAAGTTGGAGATCAGGATAAGCCTAAGCTGGTCTTCTTTTTCGATGAAGCACATTTATTGTTCAATGGAGCCTCTAAAGCTTTTTTAGGGAAAATCGAGCAGATCGTTCGGTTAATCCGCTCGAAGGGTGTCGGTGTGTTTTTTTGTACTCAAGCCGCTACCGATGTGCCAGATACCGTACTCGGACAGTTAGGAAACCGCATACAACATGCATTACGGGCTTTCACACCCAATGATGCAGAGGCTTTGCGAAAAACAGCCAAAACCTATCCGAGATCGGATTTTTATGAAATTGAGCAAGTGCTGACTTCTTTAGGTACGGGGCAAGCGCTCATCACAGTATTAAATGAGAAAGGGGTACCAACGGAAGTTGTCGCAACGCACCTCACTCCGCCACGCGCCGTTATGGGGCCTTTGGATGCAGAAGCCTATCAAGCGCTTGTGAAAGGGTCGCCACTGTATGCCAAATATAAGGAAGCAGTAACCAAAAACAACACATTGGATGTATTAGACGAACGTTTGGCTAAACAAAAGGCGGAAGAACAGGCTGCCGAAGCAGCTAAATCACGTGCACGGGCTAGTAGGTCGAGCAGTACGCAGACGCCTATGGAAGCAATGGCAAAAAGTGCATCACGCACCTTAGGACGAGAAGGAGTGAAATTTTTGGCGAAACTAGGTACTGCTATCATCGCCTCTTTAATTGGAACAAAAAGAAGAAAATAATAATATAAAACCAAGTTAAAATTACAAATTCAGCTAACATGAAACCTACTCTACTTATTTTGGCTGCGGGAATGGCAAGTCGTTATGGCAGTATGAAACAGATTGATGCATTTGGGCCTAATGGCGAAACGATTATTGATTATTCTATTTATGATGCTATCCGCGCGGGATTTGGAAAAGTAAGCTTTATCATTCGTGAAGATTTCGCCGAGCAATTTAAAGCAATTTTCGAACCGAAATTAAAAGGCAAGATAGAAACCGATTATGTTTATCAAGGAACTGATCTTCGTAAATATGGTATAGATAAAGATATAGAACGGGCGAAGCCTTGGGGTACTGCCCATGCTTTACTAGAAGCCCACACCCATGTTCGTGAGCCTTTTTGCATAATCAATGCCGATGATTTTTATGGTTATGAGTCCTTCGAAAAAATGGCCAAATTTTTAACTGCCGAAGTCGATGATCAACACTTTTCGTTAATGGGCTATCAAGTAGATAACACACTCTCTGACCATGGAACAGTATCTCGTGGGGTATGTGCTGTAGATGAAGAAGGATTTATGACAGCTATTAACGAGCGTACACAGGTTTATTTCAAAACCATAAACGGAGAGAAAAAAGTCTTTTTTGAAGAAAACGGGGTAGAAACGGAAATTCCAAATGATACCCGGGTTTCTATGAATTTTTGGGGTTTTACCCCTGCCGTTTTCGAAGAAACAAAGCAGCTCTTTATTGATTTCGTAGCAGCAAACCAAGACAATCCTAAAGCGGAGTTTTTTATCCCTATTGTTGCGGACAGTTTGATTAAACAAGGAAAGGCAAGTTTTAAGGTTATTCCTACTGCCGAAGAATGGTTTGGTGTAACGTATAAAGAAGATAAACCCATCGTACAAAGGAATATTTCGGCCTTGATTGAAAAAGGCGCTTATCCTTCGAAGTTATTTTAAACGAGTTGCCAGTTGTGAGTTACCAGTAGTGAGGTGAAACCTGCTGGTAACTCGTAACTAAAAGATCTTTCCCGTATTCAGAATTCCATTGGGATCGAATACCTTTTTTATACCGCGCATTAGTTCCAACGTTAATTCTGAATATTTAAGTGGCATATAAGCGCTTTGTACCAGTCCGATACCATGCTCGCCAGATAAGGTTCCTCCCAATGCAACAGTCAATTCGAAAATTTCTGTGATACCTTCTTTTAATTTGTTTTTCCAGTCTTCATCACTCATTTCCCCCTTGATGATATTTACATGTAAATTTCCATCACCCGCATGACCGTAACAGACGGATTCAAAGCCATATTTCTGGCCAATTTCCTTAATTCCTTTAATCAAAACAGGCAAAGCAGCCCGAGGTACGACCGTATCTTCTTCTTTGTAGACCGAATTGGATTTGACGGAAATTGCGATCGTGCGGCGAAGATGCCAAAGCGATTCTTTCTGGCCGTCACTTTCAGCCAATAAAACTGCTAAACAGCTATAGCTCTTTAATACTTCCGTGATCTTTTCATATTGTGTCATCAATTCATCCGGAGTGTTACCATCCACTTCGATTAGTAAAAAGGCTTGTGCCTCGTCTCGCAAATCAAAAGAAATTTGATTGTGTTCGATTACCCACGCTATGCATTTTCTTTCCATAAATTCGAGCGCCGACGGCGTAATGCTATTCCGGAACACAGCTCCCACTGCTTCACAAGCTTCTTCATTTGAGGGAAAGGACGCGAGCATCAGAATATTCATTTTAGGCTTTGGAATAAGCTTTACCACTGCTTTACAAACAATACCCAGAGTTCCCTCTGACCCGATGAATAATTGTGTTAAATTGTATCCTGAAGCATATTTTAACGTGTTTGCGCCAGTCCATATAATTTCTCCGGTAGGTAAAACCACTTGAAGGTTTAAGATATACTCCCTAATGGTGCCATACTTTACCACTCTAGGTCCACCGCTACCGTGCGCAATATTTCCTCCAATAAAACTAGAGTCCTTACTTGCCAAATCTATCGGATAAAGTAAGCCCCTTTCGGCAGCCGTGCGGATTAAATTTTCGGTGACTACACCAGACTCTACTGTTGCCTGCAAGTTACGCTCATCAATTTCTATGATGCGGTTCATGCGTTGCATAGCGATCATTAAGCCTCCATAGGTAGCTAATGCGCCACCGGAGAGCCCGGTTCCTGCGCCTCGTGGTGTTACCGGAATACGGTATTTATTGCAAATTTTAATTAATTGCGAAATCTCTTCGGGTGTTTCTACCAATGCAACTACCTCCGGATAAAAACAGAGATCTTCTGTTTCATCATGCGAAAATTGAACGAGATCTTCTTTTGCGGTAATCAATCTTCGTTCGTCAATTGCCGATTTAAATTCAGTCAATATGCTATTATCGATAGGTTTAAACATGGTCTTTGGTTTTAGTTTTCTGAAGCCCAGCCATTGTTAACAATTAGCTGTTAGCTTTTACTTATAGTTTTCGTTAATATGCTATAATTGGTTATATCGTAAGCCCGTATTTTTACGGGGTTCTTCGCTTTATGGCTTTCTGCTTTACCGTTTTTCGCGCTATTGCTCTTTGCTCCAATATAAGGTAACTTCGGCATTGGCCAGATCACCACCAAAGGGCGGATTTAATTTTTTTAATGTTACCTTTAATTCGTCGATAATCGAAAATTTTTCTTTCACCCTGCTCAGGATATGCTGTACAACGGTTTCCAGCAGCTTTCTAGGGATATCCATTTCTTCTTTGGCAATCTGGTATAAGGTTTCATAATTGATGGTATTGACCAATAAATCTGCTTGTTCAATCAAATGCTTGGTTGTACACCGGATAGTCAGCAAAAACGTATTTCCCAAGATCTGTTCTTCGGGATAAAAACCGTGATAAGCGAAGAAACGCACATCTGTTAAGGCAATCTCCTGCCGATACTGCTCCATAAAACAAACTTAATGATTTTTTTTACCCCTAAAAACTTTTTGGACGAAATGAAGGTTGTAACTAAAATAATCGAAACGATATGAAATTTTTGAATGATGTAGCTGGATTTTTTTTGTTATTTCTGTTGACAACCCTAAGTAGTTGCGATTTTATTGTCGGTGTTTTTAAAGGCGGAGTATATGTCGGCATTTTTATTGTGCTCCTGGTCATTGCGCTGATTTGGTGGTTAATTGCTCGGGCGCGTTAGCGTGCTTCAAATGGTAAATCGCCTTTAAAGGCGGTTCAACCAGATGGTTTGGAAGTTGCCGTTAGGGGCTAAAAGTAAATGCAGTGCGAAAAAACAACCTATGCTAATGAAATCTGTTTGGGCAATAGCACCAAAAGAAATAGAATAAATCGGCGTATGCAAGCTTCTGGTCTTAAAAAAACAATTTATTCTAATGAAAAATCGATAATTTTACGGGCATAAACTTTACCTGACCGTATTGGATCAGCGATGAACGAAAAATTTAGCCTATTAGAAGATAAATAGAAACAGCATGAAAGGAATTATTTTAGCCGGTGGATCAGGTACGCGGTTACACCCTTTAACCTTAGCCGTAAGCAAACAATTGATGCCCGTTTACGATAAACCGATGATTTATTATCCACTATCTACGTTATTGTTAGCGGGAATCAATGAAATATTAATTATTTCTACGCCGCATGATTTACCAAATTTTGAGAAGTTGCTGGGAGACGGTTCGCAAATCGGATGTAAATTCAGTTATGCTGTACAGGAAGAACCAAACGGTTTGGCACAGGCCTTTGTGATCGGCGAGGAGTTTATTGGCAAAGATAAAGTAGCCTTAATTTTGGGGGATAACATTTTTTACAGTGATGGTTTATCAAAACTATTACAACAAAATATTGATCCTGAGGGCGGTGTCGTTTTTGCGTATCAAGTGTCCGATCCAGAGCGATATGGAGTTGTTGAGTTTGATGAAAATAAAAAAGTATTATCTATAGAAGAGAAACCGAAACAGCCTAAGTCGAACTATGCTGTTCCAGGTATTTATTTTTATGATAATTCGGTTGTACATATAGCCAAGAACATCAAGCCTTCCGCTCGTGGTGAATATGAAATAACCGATGTCAATAAGGCGTATTTAGAGCAAGGGAAATTAAAAGTAGGTGTTTTAAGCAGGGGAACAGCTTGGTTAGACACCGGTACCATAGCTTCCTTAATGCAGGCGGGACAGTTTGTGCAAGTTATCGAAGAACGACAAGGGCTAAAGATTGGTTGCATCGAAGAAGTTGCGTATCGGATGAAATATATTGATGCCGAACAATTGCGCAAAATTGCGGAACCATTGGTTAAAAGTGGCTATGGAGCATATTTGCTTCGTTTGATAGGGAAGTAAGTACGATTGCCGAAGGGTTGGTGAGTAACTTAAATAAACGAAATTAAAGCTGACGGCTGATTGCTGAAAGCTGATTGCTATAAAAAATGAAAACAGCATTAATTACAGGAATTACGGGACAAGACGGTGCCTATTTGGCTGAATTCCTGCTGAAAAAAGGATATACTGTTCATGGCGTGAAACGGAGAAGCTCCTTGTTCAATACCGATCGTATTGATCACCTTTATCAGGATCCACATGAAGCAAACCGTAAATTCACGTTACATTATGGCGATTTGACCGATTCTACCAATCTTATACGTTTAATCCAGGAAACGCAACCCGATGAAATTTACAACTTAGCGGCTCAAAGTCATGTTAAAGTGAGTTTTGACACGCCGGAATATACGGCAAATGCAGACGGGCTAGGTACCCTACGTATTTTAGAAGCTGTACGTTTGCTCAATATGATTAATAAGTGCAAAGTGTACCAAGCGTCGACATCGGAGTTGTATGGTTTGGTGCAAGCTGTTCCTCAAAACGAACTCACCCCTTTTTACCCTCGATCTCCCTATGCGGTAGCAAAATTATATGCTTATTGGATTACCGTAAATTATCGGGAAGCCTACGGCATGTATGCTTGTAATGGTATCTTATTTAATCATGAAAGTCCGATTCGCGGGGAGACCTTTGTTACCCGCAAGATTACCCGTGCTGTTGCCAAAATTGCTTTGGGATTGCAGGATAAATTATATTTGGGTAACCTATCTGCTCAACGTGATTGGGGTCATGCCAAGGACTATATTGAAGCGATGTGGCTCATATTACAGCAGGATCTGCCTGAAGATTACGTCATCGCTACCGGCGTGACGACGACTGTTCGCGACTTTGTCCGTATGAGTTTTGCCGAACTAGGAATCGAAATTGAATTCAGTGGTAAAAATGAACAGGAGAAGGGAGTGATTATTGATATTGATGAGCATCGGCTAGCCGAGTTGGAAATCGATCCAACGAATATTAAATTTGGCCAAACCGTCGTAAAAGTAGACGAGGCCTATTATCGTCCAACTGAAGTCGATTTATTAATCGGCGACGCTAGAAAAGCCCAGGAAAAGCTAGGATGGAAACCAAAATACAACCTGCCTGCCTTGGTAGCCGATATGATGTCGTCGGATTTGCAGCTTATGCGCAAGGAAGAATACCTCCGCAAGGGAGGATTCACCACGCTGAATTATTTTGAATAATTTGATTGAATTGCTAATATCCCCTCACATATTCTGCTACATCTCCTTTATCAGGCGAGTAAGGAAGTAACGTAAAACTAAAATGCGCCGGTTCTTTCTTGACTTCATATTGTGGCAAAGTAATGGGGCCGCAACTCCCATTACCCAAACCGCGTACTGCGTAATCTAAATTTAAAATCGTTTCCGGTCGTGCTTTTAATTCAAATGGATGTTTAGCTTGGCGAAGATCCTGTTCTGTATAATGGCTTGTGCTGAAACTGAGGTGATCATCCGATAAGATAACCAAGCCCAATCCCTGTTTATTAGTCAACTTGAGCCAGCGCGTATCTTCGCGGTTACCCATACTTTGCGGGCGCATATAAGGAACGTCCATCGTGCTTACCTGATTTTGGTACCGTCCGATAAAGGCCGCTGTTTTACGGTCGGGATAATTTTCAAAAGGCCCACGTCCGAGCCATTCCACCTGTTCATTTCCCGCTTTCAAAGCCATAGTCAGTCCTAAACGGGCAAGGGGTAGGCTCTCTTTTGAACGATCCGGAATAAATTGGGCAGATACATGAATAACCCCGTTTCCATACACGGTATAGATCAGGTTTTCTTCTACTTGATAGCCCGATTTTGTGGAGGCAATAATTTTGGCACTCAACTGCACCGACTTTGGGTTATTTGAATTGACATGAAAATTTTCGACTGAAAAGTGCAAACTGTCATAACCTTCTTTGTCCCATTGAACTGTTGTCCCCCAATCTTTTGCTTTATCATTGTCTAGCGCTGCGCGGTACAAATTCAGCAGTAAACCACTTGGATTGTCAATCACTTGGTTATTTCCATAAGCCAAAGAGTTAAGCGCTCCAGTGTTCCGGTCGAAGCCAACATGGAAGTTTTTTCCTATCAATGTCACCTCATTGTTCTTCTCCAACACAAAAATATCAGGTAGTACGCTAGCAGTATCAAGGCTACGTGCGGGTTGCTGTCTTACAAAAGGAAGCGCTAGCTGTTCTCGCGCTGATACGAAACCTGCTGGCGCCCATTTTTCGGCTTTGTTTGATTTCACATATAGCTCCAAAAAATAAAGTGCATCCGGTTTCAATAGAGGCTGTTTAAATGGAATATTCATCACCGTACTATCGCCTGCTGCTAAATCCAGAAGAGGTAAGTCCCCTGATTGGATTTCTTTGCCATCTTCAGTGAGTTTCCAACTTAGCACAAAATTATTTAAATTTAAAAAAGCATACTTGTTTCGGATAGCAATCGATCCTTGCCGTAGATTGATCGGCTTTATACTTACGTACTGATACACTTTTTTGATCTCTTCCAACTTAGGTGTCAGGCTTCGATCGGCCGGTAAAATACCGTCCATACAGAAATTCCCATCATTCGGCTTATCACCATAATCGCCGCCATAAGGAAAATACATTTGCTTGGCGGGAGCGCCGGGTATTTGCCAGCTGATGCTATGATCCACCCATTCCCAGATGCAACCGCCAATCAGCCGTTTGTGATTTTCAATCACCTCCCAGTACTCTTGCAAGTTTCCAACTGCATTACCCATTGCATGGCCATATTCGCACATAAAGAAAGGTTTATCACTGGTTTTTCGGCCCTCGTCCAATAAGCGGGCAACAGAAGGGTACATGGTCGATTCGATATCGGCTACTTCATTGTAACTTTCGAAATGGATAGGTCGCGACGGATCGATAGCCAATATGGTTTGGCGGGCGGCTTTAAAATTTTCGTGGCCCCAAGATTCGTTGCCCAACGACCAAATGATGATTGATGGATGGTTCTTGTCGCGCTGTACCATACCTCGATGTCGGGCCAGATAAGCGGGGCGCCAACTTTCGCTGTTCCCCAGGGTTTCCTTAGCGCCATGGGTCTCCAGATCAGCTTCATCAACCACATAAAGGCCGTATTCGTCGCATAGTTTATACCAACGCGGGTCATTTGGGTAATGAGAAGTACGTACTGTATTAATATTATGCTGTTTCATGAGTTTAATATCCTCTAGCATACTTTCGAAAGGCACGGCTTTTCCAAACTGGGGATGTGTTTCGTGTCGGTTGACTCCCTTCAGTAAGACCGCTTTTCCGTTTACTAATAAACGGCCATCCTTAATTTCAACTTTTCTAAAACCAAATTTAGCCGTTAACACCTCCAGCACCTGATCATTTTTATCTTTTACTGTTAATAATGCAGTATATAGATAAGGGGTTTCTGCTGACCATAAATGAGGCCCTTCTACTTTGGCCTTCAAAAGATAAAGATCCTCTTCCCGTTTCGGACTAAAAAACTTAAAACCGATTTTCTTCCCGATTTTAGTTTCCATCGGATTGGATAATTTTACTTCCTGCCCTTCGGCGTCCAACAATTTTACAGATAAAGTTGTTCCACCGGCAATACCCCCTTCGTAATGCTTTATCCAAGCATCTACGATAAAATCAGCGCTGCTGAAATCGGGTGCAAAATCTGCCTTCAGGAAGAAGTCGCGCACCTGCGTTTTTGGGGTAGCATACAAATAGACAGAACGGTGAATCCCTCCCAAACGGAGCATATCTTGATCTTCCAGATAACTGCCATCACTCCATTTATAAACTTGTACAGCAATTAGGTTAGGACGGCCAGGCTCCACGAAATCAGTGATATCAAAGGAGGCACCTGTCATGCTACCTTCGCTATAACCGACTTTCTCGCCATTTACCCATAGGTAGAAAGCACTTTGCACCCCATCAAAATGAATAAAAATCTGTTTATCGCTCCAATCCGAAGCGATTTGTACTTGCTTACGGTATGAACCGACTGGATTAGGTTCTTTACTTTTTGTCCAGGAGGTATCAACCTTTCCCATAACCTTAGGAGGGTCATATTTAAACGGATAAGTAATATTCGTATAAATTGGCGTGCCATAGCCTTGAGCTTCCCATGTAGCAGGAACTGGAAAATCTTTCCATTGTGTATCGTTAAAGTTTTTCTTGTAAAAATCGCGGGGACGAATAGCTGGGCTTTTCACCCAATTGAATTTCCAAAGGCCATTTAAACTTTGATAAAACGATGAATTAGAGTCGATATCCGTCAGGGCTTGTTGCTCGCTGGCAAAAGGAATGGCCGTAGCGTGTACCGGTTCCCGGTTAATTTGAAAAACTTTTTCATTTTCCCAGTCGCGTTGCTGGGCGTTCCCCGCAAAAACTGTAGATAGGAGCAGTACAGCCAAGAGTAAATAACGAATTATTTTATTCATCAATGTTTGTTTTAGTAGCCTAAAGCCCAACATAACTGGTAGCGCCTGAAGCAGGCTAAATCCAGCTTTAGCGAATCATGTGGACGAATGTAATTGGCAAAGATATTATTTTATGCTACTAAAACGTAAGAGTGTGGTGTAACGTATGCGTTATGTGAAGTTTTGGTTAGCTTTTGGCACTTAGGATTTAGGCTCTGACCATTAAGGTGTAGGTAAAAAGCCGTTAGCTCTTTTACATGAGCTAACGGCTAATGACTAAATGCTAATTTAAAGTGGTCTCACCCAGATATTCCTGAAGCTAATGGGCTGACTAGGATCGCCATGAGCCTGTAGCATAATAGGTGCGTCGCCATGGGCTTTATATTCTGGTTTCCCAATATAGCGGGTTCCGCCTTTTAATTCGTAATTATTTTGAACCAGTACACCATTGATGATGGAAGTGACCCGAGCAGGAGAGAGGAGTGATCCATCGGTGTTAAATTTAGGGGCAGTCCAGATCACGTCATAAGTTTGCCATTCGCCGGGTTTTCTAGCCGGATTGGCCAAAGGGATAGCTTGCTTATACACCGATCCAAGCTGACCGTTAACATACGTTTTGTTATTATAAGAATCTAAAATTTGTAATTCGTAACCTTCATCTCCATTTCCGATCGATGCCACAAATAATCCGCTATTTCCACGGGCTTGGCCTTCTCCTTGGATGTTCGCCGGAATACGGAATTCCAAATGGAGTTGGTAACTGCCAAATTTTTGTTTGGTTATAATATTTCCAGCTTTCTTGTTTACGGTAAAAAAACCGTTGCTAACCGGCCACTCGGCGGGCCCACCAGGGTTCTTTTGCGATTCCCAAGCGTTCAAGTCTTTCCCATCAAAAAGTACGACAGCATCAGAAGGAGCTTTATCCGGTTGCGCTTCTACTACCGGAGGAACCGGCTCCCAAACTTCTGTGTCTTCTGGTTTCATTTTATCCTGTGCTTTTGTAGCCGCTGCAGTTCCCAATAAAATAGCAGCAATAAGTAAATGGTTTTTTAACATGGTTTGTTTTTCTTGAATGTTTTTTCTTATATTAATCAGTTAGTCTTTTCTACATATTAAGCATCGAGTAGACTAGCCAAACTTAGGGAAAATTGTAGGAAGAAGCAAGTTAGGTATTAGCATTTAGCTATCAGGAGTTAACAACAAGCTTTATGCTCGTTTTATATTGGTGGTAACCTCGTCTCTGAACAGAAATCGACAAGATGCTTCCCCACGCCTGTTAGACAAGTCCACCGACTCAAATAAAAGCATTGTTGTTGCTAGAACTCGTAACTCAAATTAGTCGTTACTTTGGCTTATTGCGATGATAAAGTTACATATATCCTGTGCAACTTCTTTTTTTGATTTTAGCGGGAAGGCGAGCTGTTTCTCGTTGCGGTCGATAATGGTGATTTTGTTTTGATCGCCTGCAAACCCTGCACCTTCATCTTGCATGGAATTTAATACGATAAAGTCGAGGTGCTTAATCTTTAGCTTGGTTAAGGCATTTTTCAGTTCATTGTCGGTTTCGAGCGCAAATCCCGCCAGCAATTGTTTGTCGGTTTTTTTTGCACCCAAGGTTGCTAGGATGTCGGTTGTTTTGATAAGGTTTAAGGTGAATTGATTTTCTTTTTTCTTTATCTTGACCTTAGAAATCCGTTCAGGCGTATAGTCGGCCACAGCGGCGCTCATAACCGTGATATCCGCATTTTCAAAATGTAAAAGACAAGCCGTTAACATTTCCCGGGCTGAAGTTACTTGAACCCGTTCCACTCCTGTCGGTGTTTCCAAATGCGTAGGGCCGCTTACTAAAACTACTTCTGCCCCTGCTTGACGTAACGCTTCTGCTAATGCAAAACCCATCTTTCCGCTGCTATGATTACCGATAAAGCGCACCGGATCTATCGCCTCATAGGTAGGTCCTGCAGTGATGAGTGCTTTTTTCCCCGCCAAGGGAAGCGGTTTATCACGGGATGCCAAGTCGTTCTCCAAAAAGGCAACGATATCCTCCGGTTCTGCTAGGCGTCCTTCGCCACTTAGACCGCTTGCCAAGTCGCCTGTGCCAGGAGGGATAACCCTATTTTTCCGTTCTTTTAACAACATGATATTACGCTGTGTGGCCGGATGGGCCCACATGTCCAAATCCATGGCCGGGGCGAGATAAACCGGGCATCGGGCGGAGAGATAAACTGCGCTAAGTAAATTGTCACAAAGTCCGTTTGCCAATTTAGCCAACGAGTTAGCGCTTGCCGGAGCAATCAATAACAAATCTGCCCAAAGGCCTAAGTGTACATGGTTATTCCAGGTCCCGCTATCTTTTTCGGTATATTGGGTTAAGACTGGTTTATTGGATAAAGTACTTAAGGTTAGGGGGGTGATAAATTGGGTAGCATTGGAGGTCATTATTACCTGAACCTCCGCCCCCTGCTTTGTTAAGAGACGTACTAAAGAAGCTGCTTTATAGGCCGCAATGCTTCCACAGACACCCAATAGTACTTTTTTACCCTTAAGCATTTTTTAATGCTTTAGCTTTATTGCTCTTTCGACGGATTTCTGAAATAAACTTTATCGTTCAGAAATTCATCGATGGCAACTAAAGTAGGCTTTGGCAAGCGCTCATAATGTTTAGAGATCTCAATCTGTTCACGATTTTCAAAGACCTCTTCCAGATTATCGTTAGAAGATGCAAACTCTGACAATTTGCTGTGCAACTCTTCTTTCATATTTGCAGCGATCTGATTCGCACGGCGTCCCATAATCACTATAGATTCGTAGATATTACCGGTAGGTTTATCTAATTCACGTAAGTCACGTGTAACAGTCGAACTGGGAATGATATGTTTTGTTGTATTACTCATAGCTTTTTATTGTAAACTCTGTTGCGGTAGTGCAACAGTAGGATTATTATCTTGTTCTTTTACTAATTTTTCTTTTTCTTCCTCTTCCTTCTTTTGTGTAGGCGTTAATGAGGCAATTAATTTTTGTACTTGTTGAATGTCTTTTTGCGAGTCTTTTTTAAGGTCTTCCGCATCTTTTATATGCTTGCTTTCTGGATAATTATTGACAAAAGAATCAGAAAATTCAATGGCTTCCTCGTAACGCTTTTCCTGGCTCTTTAGCATACTGTTTTTAGCATATAAGTACTGTGCCTCCACCATTAAGTACTCCATTTCTTCCGCATATTTGGTGTCTGGATAATCCCGTAATGCATTTTGAAAAGCAATTACAGCAGCTTTGTAGTCGCCAATATCTAAATAGAGCTTAGCATTGGCATAAGCTTTCCGTTCCAGTTTATCCCGCAAATCCTGAATAAAATTAGCGGCTTCCTGTGCACGGTCACTTTTTGGATACAGGTTAATGAATAATTGCAGGGATTCAATGGCCTTCAGTGTATTATCCTGATCGAGGGAATATACCGGCGAATCCAGATAATAACAATAGGCACCCATAAAGCGGCATTCTTCTGCCCGATCACTCTGTGGGTACTGATCAGTAAAATTCTTGAAATGATAGCGGGCGGCGGTATAATCCCGCAGGCGGTAATTGGTATAGGCGAAATAATATAAAAGGTCTTCATTTTCAGGCCTTCCGCGATATTTATTCGATAAATCTTCAAATAAAACGAGCGCTTTCGAATACTTCTTATGGTTATACAGGTTGATCGCTTCCTTGTATTTTGCTACGTTATCATTACTGGCCCGTAATTTTTCGAACTTGCTCTTACAACCAACCATACCCAAGGCAAATGCCAAAGCCGAACACCAAATTATTAAACGCCTGTTTTTAAACATTCTGCAAAGATAAGTGAATTAAAAATATGTAGCAAATGCTTTTATGCAATGCAAGGTACAATCTAAAGGGGTTTAAAGGCAAAATTTTAACATAGATTAACTTTTGGCTATCAGGTATCGGCCGTCAGCGATCAGCTTTATTTTCGTTTTGTTAACTTATTTTAGGTTTTAACCTTTAACTAAAATCGTTAGATGCTCTGTACTTCTGTACGACAACCCGTAGGCCACATAACAACGCCATCAAACTTTACGCCCCAATATGAGGAGACTACGGTATATACCGTCCAATACAGCTACATCCGGAAAATTGCCCCATTCGGCAAAGCCTTCATTTTTGAAGAGTTTTATGCTGGGAACATTGTGGGCAAAAATAAAGGCGAGGATCGTATGGACGCCCAGCTTTGGTGCTTGTTGCACAGCATGTTGCAGTATCTGTTTGCCATAGCCTTTACCCCGATATTTCTCGTCGAGGTAAATACTCAGTTCGACGGTCCCGTTATAAGCCGGACGTCCGTAAAAAGACTGAAAGCTTAGCCATCCGATTATCGCCTGTCGAGGATCAACCGCCAACCATAGTGGACGTGTTTCTTTGTTGTGATTCTCAAACCACGACAATTTACTTGCTACACTGACGGGCGTAGTATCGGCAGTCACCATCCGACTGGCAATAGTGCTATTATAAATAGCCACGATGAGCGATAAGTCGGTTAACTCCGCATCACGGTAATTTAAATCTGAAGAAGATGATCCCATTTAGGTTCAAAACTAGTTAAAGTTAAAAGCAAATACAATGGCAGTAATGCAGGATGTCATTAAAAAAACAACCTCAAGAACGCTCTTGAGGTTGTCTGCTTTTCACGGGTAGATGGTAGTTGTGATAAAATAAAGGTAGATGTTTTATCGTGATGATCAGGCAATATGTACGTTCTCCTGATTTTTATTCCGCAGTTGGAAACTTTTTAACTCGCTTATCAATAAATCCATTAACTGTTTGTCGATCGATTTGGCTATATCTGATAATTTTACAATTTTGCTCATTGCCTTTTGCCTATTTTTCATCGCGCTCTGGATTTAACTGTTAAACAAAAACGATTATGCCGGTATGTTTGCTAATATCGTGCCAGTTTTGTTCATTTTATTCACTTTTTTCAATAGCTGGTATAAATAATAAATAAGCGATGGAAGGTAAACGGAAGCAATATGCCGAATGAATGCGTTAATTAAGCCGGTAGCCGATTTCCGGGACCTACAATCAAAGTCTTACTTGTCGGATAACATTTTTGATGTTGAGCTCAATAATATCAGTCATGCTTTTGCAGGTGTAATAATCGTTATTGCCGTAATGTTTAGCGAGTTGCGTTTTAAGTTGTGCAATGTTTTCGAGAGGGGAAAGCTGTTCATATTGCGATACATCCCGTAAATCAGCCAAGCGATGCCGCTCAATTCTAACCCGGTGTACGATAGACGATCTTTCTTCCTGTTGGTATTGCTGTACCGTTTTTTCATTGAGGTGTTCCATCGCTAATTTGACGTAAGGGATATTCTCTTTAAAAAACTGAGGCATATATACTTTCATATTACCTTCATAAAATTCCTGATCAAAATCGATGGCTCTTATGCGGAATTGAAAATCATCAAAATCGGGCGTAATCTGCATCACATAATTATAAGCCCGCATGTCGCCTAAGAGCATAATTAGGCAACGTTCATTGAATTTTACAAACTCTTTGGCTATCCGAATAGGGTTATAATCAGGGTTTTCCATTAATCGCTTGCTGAATACATCTCCAGGTATACCCACAATATGCTCTTCCACCAGCGTATTTCCGTCGACTACAAAGTTTACGCGGTTGGGCGACATGATTTCCTCCAGCTCCAGTCCGTAAATGCGAGAGGCATCAGCCTGCTTGATGTAAAAATAGTCGTAAACGTCGTTTAACCTATTTACTATACGAATTCTAAAGGGGTGTGTATTGCCAAATGTACAGTAATCTATACGATCGATAAATTTATGTGCTACAATGCGGTTGTTTCCTGAAGCTTTCAGGAGGGCATACATGTGTTTGAGACCTTCGTGAATATGAGAAGCAGTATCGGCGGTATATAACGGCGTTTCCCAAAGGGTATCCTTTCCATCTTTATCGTACACCGGTATGCTCTCTGTAAAATTGCACAGCTCGCGATAACTTAAAGGAAGCTTAGCTTCGCGCTGATAAGTCCTAAGATATCCATGTAAAGGCCCTTGGATCGGAAATATTGGTTTCTTCCTCGCAATCTTTACATCACCGGTAGGCACCGGACCTTGTGCAGCATTCAACGTCGCCATGGCACTAAGATAGTGAATTATTTATTAGCTAATAGCCGTTAGATTCTGTGCATTAGGTTTTTTATGTGTCGGTTGCGCCATGGCGCTTTTTTGTTTATCGGTTATTAAGCAGGCAACTGAAGGCCGTCCCATCCAAGCGGCTTTGGTTTCTTGTAGTTTATACAAAAAGGTGTATAGTGATGGCCCGAACGATCGTTGTGAAACCAAACAGGATTTCCGTTAGGCCGGCGTACAAAGCGTGGATAGCCAAATCACCCGTACCCCTTTTTAACGTGCCGAAGCTGTGATCAAACGAGCGGATCTCCTGCGTCAGGATTGGCATCCAGTGAGAAGACAGAACCATAAAATGAAATAGAAAAATATTTTGAAAATATGTAAGAAATACATTAAATTTGTGTTACGCTAACATTTTTAAAGCCTTACTGCTTAAACGTTTCTGTAATCCCTTTTTATAGCGATTCTTGCCGATAAGTGAGTAAAGTGAAAATCTAACGTAATGTAAAAAAACAGAATTAAGTTTCAAACCATCTTAAAAACCGAGGGAAATGTTGTTAATTGTTATTATCGCTTCTATCTTGTTAAGTGCTGCTTGGGCTTGGTTGATTTACGAATTCAACCATACCATTGAAATGAATTGTGAAGAGGAGCTTCGTTTGGACAATCGGCTCAATTTTGAATTGCAGGAATCCCGTAAAAAGAGATTCACTAAAGCCAGTTAATATTAAATTTACTGACCTAACTTTTCTGATCTTCCAGTCTTTGTAGTATTTCCTGGGTGAGTTCTTTAGGGATAATGGACTTCGTGTTTTTTAGCGATTTTATAGAGGCGACGTTTAATTCAGCCAGTCGTTTCTGTTCTTCGGCTTTTAATAATTCCATTTTAGCCTTATTGGTAGCAATCAGGTTCAGGCGAGCATCATAGAGCCAAATCATCACGTTAATAAACTGTGCCGCGATAATAATCGTTAAAAGCAGTTGGGCGGTTTCCATTTTTTGCATACTAACAGCCAACAAAATAAAAGCCATATTAACACTTACGAGCAAGAGGCTAGCTTGCGTATGCGATAAACCAATATTTAAAAGACGGTGATGGATGTGGTTCTTATCGGCAAAAAACGGTGATTTACCATTGAGGATCCGCTTGATAAAAACCCGAAAAGTATCATATATTGGTATAATGAGAACGGCCATCGCAATGGCTGGGGCAGAATGAAGATAAGCCTGTCCGAAGTTGGCGATTTTCAAACTTTGGTTTAGTTCCACGAACTGGATGGAAAGAATAGCCAGGATAAATCCAATAGAATAAGCACCGGCATCACCCATAAAAATGCGGGCCCTTTTCCCAGCGTTATAACGTAAAAATCCCAATACTGATCCCGCCAGACTAAATGACAACACCGCCAAACCTGTTTCCTTCATATAATAAAAGAGGACGCCATAGGTAAGAGAGGCAACTAAGGTAAGTCCTCCCAGTAAGCCATTGATACCATCAATCAGGTTAAACGCATTAATAATAAATACGATGACTACACTAGTAAAGAGATAGCTCAGCATTGGCGAGAGTTCGTAAACGCCCAATACGCCATAAAAACTAGTAATGCGTATTCCCGCCAAATAAACCGTAATAAAGGCCGTAATAAATTGGGCCAGGAATTTCTTGTAAGGATCCAGGGCAACCAGATCGTCTTTTAAACCGATGGAGAAAACAATGATACCTGCTGCAAAAATGAAATTGCCATGTTGCAGGGAGCCAGACGAAGTAAAGAGACAGCTCACTAAGGCAAAAATGCTAAACACGGCTACGCCACCTAAATTGGGAATCGAGTATCGGTGAATTTTTCGGTCTTCCATACGTGGGTCGTCTACTAATCGTTTATGATAGGCTATTTTAATGATAGCAGGGACGGTAATCAGAGAAGCGATAAGCGATACCAAAAAAGGTAGTAAAGTTGTTAGCATACTGCTCGAATTTAATTCAAACTATAATTGCAAATATATATATTTATAATAAGAAGCAACAATTTTAAGCCGCTAATTAAATAAATAATACCTCATAATAGGTATTTTTTTCAGGATAACGCATGTGTGCAATTTATCGCTACAACAATATTGCCAAAAAATGGTTTTTAACCAAGATGCGTGTTTGAAAAGAAATACGTCGCCATTAACGCACTCAAAGGCGTTGGGCAAAAACTACACATAAATATACAGTTTTCAAGCAGAAAAGCCGAACAGCAGTATAATTCCATACCTTTAACCGCGTAAAAATTAAAACTCAATTTAAACGGTTTACTTTAAATTTTTACTTCTACTTCAACTGGACAATGGCAGGCAATAAAAAAAATGTCTTAAAAAATGTAACCACTTTAGGACTCGTTCAAATTGCAAATTACGTATTTCCTTTGGTAACCATCCCTATTATTAGCCGGATTATCGGCCCCGATAAGTTTGGTGTACTCAATTTTGCCAATAACTTTATGTCTTATTTTGTGCTACTGATAACCTATGGTTTTGATCTAACTGCAACCCGAAAAGTAGCACGGGATCCGGATAACAAACCCTTACGTATTGAAGTTTTCAATAAGGTCTTTGCGGCCAAAATGGGTTTATTCATCTTAAGTTTACTTTTGTTTGTACTTTCCTTATATATCGTTCCGCCCTTGGCCAAAGAAAAACAAGTAGCGCTGTATAGTTTTCTTTTATGTGTTTCTACCTTGTTTACACAGAACTGGATGTTTCAGGCCATGCAAGATCTCACTAAAGTGGCTTTGTTGAATTTTTTGGTAAAATCTATTGGTACTTTTCTGGTTTTATACTTTGTTAGGGAAAAGCCCGATTATATTTGGCAACCCTTGGTCATTAACGCTACGGCTGTTTTGGTTTCTTTGGTTTCCTTTATATGGGTTATCCGAAAATACGAATTAAAATTGTATGCCGTTCCTTTCCGGCAGATACTCCATATGCTCTGGGAAGAGAAAACGGTATTTGTCTCCATGGTGGTTATCAGTCTGTATACAACAACCAATACGGTTATGTTAGGGCTATTGGAAAACGAAACGCAGGTTGGTTACTATGCCGCTGCTCAACGTTTAATCGCCGTAGCCACCAATGTCATCAACCTACCTTTAGCGCAGGCCTTTTATCCTTTTATAGGAAAAGCATTTGGCGAGGGGAAAGAAAATGGCATACGCATGGTGCAGCGCACCTTGCCCATGATCATGATCCTTACCTTTTCTTTTGGTTTAATGATGTTCGCTTTAGGTCCGATTTTTATGAAGTGGTTTTATGGTGCCGCGTTCGCGCCTTCCGTCGCCGCATTCCAGGTTATCAGTTTTGTTCCTTTTGTCGTGGCCTTAAGTAACGTGTTTGGCATTCAAACCATGCTTAACCTTCACATGGATAAATTATTTTTTAAGATTACCTTAATTGGGGCCTGCCTGGGCCTGGCGCTTAATTATATCATGATCCGAAGCATGGGTTTTATGGGCACCGCGTGGAACTGGCTGGTTGTAGAGATCGTCATTACGACCTTGATGTATATCGCGATCAAAAGACGGGGTTTAGACCCGGTTGATCCCAAACAATTTAGCTTCACCGGTATGCAAACCCAACTGCGTCCTATTGTGCAGAAGCTGCTTCGTAAAAGTGCCTGAAATATCCTATTCGGCAAACAGCAATCTTATGTGAAAAGGTGTACGTAAGCGAGAATAATTGTGAAATTTTCATAGAACGTTAATTTTTTTTACGAAAAATATACAATTGTCTCAATTAAGTGTTAAACTGTTAAAATATAGATACCTTTGACTACTGAATTTAAAGGTGTATATACACGGTATACTACGCCCTACGAGAGCATAATTATACTATGAAAAAGAAATATTTAATAGTCGGAGCGGGCTTTTCGGGCGCAGTGGTGGCAGAACGGTTAAGCCAAAATGAAAATAACGAGATTTTGGTTATCGACGAACGTTCGCACATTGGCGGGAATTGCTACACTGTTCGAGATCCGGAAACACAGGTAATGGTTCATCAGTACGGCCCACATATATTCAACACCAACAATCAGGAAGTATGGGATTATATTACTCAGTTCTGCGAAATGGTTCCCTTTATTAACCGTGTAAAATCTAAGTTTAAGGGAAATGTGTATTCGATGCCCATCAATTTGCACACGATTAACCAATTTTTCGGAACCAGCCTTAGTCCGGAAGAAGCCAAGGAGTTGATTGCTTCCAAGGCCGTCAGTACGATTGAAGAGCCGGCCAACTTCGAAGAACAAGCCCTTAAATTTATCGGTAAGGAGCTATATGAAGCCTTTTTCTACGGATACACCAAGAAACAATGGGGATGCGAGCCGCGGGATCTACCCGCCGCAATACTAAAGCGTTTGCCGGTGCGCTTTAACTATAACGATAATTACTATGCTATGCCCTTGCAGGGCATCCCAAGGGATGGGTATACGGCAATATTCGAAAATATGCTCAACCACCCAAATATTGAGGTGAGGCTAAATACGAAATTTGATCAGGATTATCCTATTGCAGGTTACGACCATATTTTTTATACCGGTCCGATCGATGCCTTTTTTGATTACAAATATGGGCGGTTAAGTTACCGTACGGTATACTTCGAGCGCGAAGTTTACCAAGGCGAGGATTATCAGGGGAATGCGGTGATTAATTACGCTGATCCCGATGTGCCCTATACACGCGTTCACGAACATAAACACTTTACGCCTTGGGAACAACATGAAAAAAGCGTTTATTTTAAGGAATACAGTAAAGAAACTACATCAGAAGACGTGCCCTATTATCCCAAGCGTCTGGCACCCGATATGGAAAAACTTACCCTTTATCAAAAGGAAGTAGAAAACCTTAAGGGATACAGCTTTATTGGTCGTTTAGCTACCTATCGTTACATGGATATGCATCATGTTATCGGGGAAGCACTAGATTTAGCTAAACAATTTACTGAAGAACCCCATTATTCGCCAACAGCATAAATAAGATGGAAAAGATTGCAGCAGTTATCGTCACCTTCAACAGACTCCCTTTATTAAAACAGGTCATTGCTTTAATCAGGAGTCAGTCGCTGAAACCAGACGCTATTTTTGTTATCAATAATGGCAGTACCGATGAAACCGGCGATTGGTTGGCCCAACAGTCTGATATCCGCGTAATCACACAGGAAAACGTAGGCGGATCCGGAGGTTTTTACCGAGGGATGAAAGAAGCGTATGATGCCGGATACGACTGGATCTGGTTGATGGACGATGACGTATTTCCTTCCTCCACCTGTTTGGAAAAATTGATCGATTCCAAAGCGCCGATTGCCTTGCCTTTACGAATTGGCCGTTCACAGGAATCGTTCAGGGATTTACCGGCAAAGGTATATAATCTGAAAGACCCATTTCGTAAAAATCCGCGGATTACGATCGATGATGTCCTGCATATCAAAAAATTTGCAGAGTTGCCCGAGCAAACTTCCGTTGAAGATTTTGCCTTCGAAGGTCCACTGATTTCACGGGAAGTCGTTGAAAAAGCAGGCTTTCCGAGAAAAGAGTTTTTCATCTATCACGATGATACCGAATATAGTCTACGCTGTATCAAGAAACACGGTTTCAATGCCGTGCTCATTCGAGATGCACACCTATATCGTCAATTAGAAGACAAAAACGAAATCAACTGGAAGTCGTATTATAAAGTCAGAAACCGAGCAAAAGTACATTTGTTACACGGAGATAACCTCTTGGTGAAGCTGAAGCCCCTTTATATGTTTATGGGTTCGTTCTTGCGCGATCTGCTCACTTTCCAAATCAAGAAAGACGACTTAAAATTCAAATTCTGGGGTTTATATGATGCTTATACCAATAGCTTTACCCGCAGATTTTAGCAAGGTTTCCCTTCACTATTGATTTTTTTATGTTCATCGCCACGTTAAAAAAATTGTATATGATTTTCTTTGAGGAGAAGGGGCTCACCCCCTTCACCAAACCCTTTCATATACTTAAAGTGTGGGTTTTAACGTTTTCTGCCAAATATCAGCTCAATCAGGAGCCACGAGACGAACATTATGTCGTTTCGCTCACCACCTTTCCAGCACGGATAAAAGATATCAGCATTTGTTTGGCTTCCCTGTTAAGGCAACAGTTTAAGCCAGATAAAGTAGTGCTATGGCTGGCCGAAGAGCAGTTCCCCAAAAGGGAAGCAGATCTTCCTTTGCTTGTTAGAAGACTCACTAAAATGGGTTTGGAAATCCGGTGGTGTTCAGATATTCGGTCATATAAAAAACTGATCCCCACCATTAAAACGTTTCCCGAAAGCATCATTATCACGGCGGATGATGATATTATCTATCCAAAAAAATGGCTGCAATCACTTGTCGATTCTTATCAAAGTAATAAAAACGCGACACACTGTCATCGCGCACATCGTATAAAACTCAACGAGAATTTGGAAGCGCAACCATATGACGATTGGGATTCGGCTATTTCTCCCACAAACGGACAAAGTTCGCCCCTCCATTTTCCCACTGGATGTGGCGGTATATTATATCCGAAAGCTTGCTTTTATTCTGATCTGTTAAATGAAGCATTATTCAAGCAACTTGCACCAGATGCAGACGACTTTTGGTTTTGGGCAATGGCCGTGTTAAATGGTTACACAGCCATCGTTTGCAATGAAAACATGGAAAAAATTGCCTACGTCAACCTCTTTCAGGAATACCGTTTAGGTAAAGCCTATACCTTATCGCAGAGTAATGTGGTCGGTCAGAAAAACGATAAGATATTCCAGCATCTCTTGCAGCACTATCCTCAATTGCGGAATTTTCTAAAAAATCACCACCAAGAATCCATACCGAATCCAGCCTAGGGCTAAAAATCATAATATAAATTGCGGAACGAAGAGCGTAAACCAAAATTGATCATTAAGGTTTTATCATTCCATTCGTCGTTTTTCTCCTGTCTAAACGTTCCTCCCAATTCGAGCCTTAAATTGTATTTAGGGTTAAACAAGTACGAGACTTTCGCTTCAGCATAGCCTAGATTTGTTCGTAGTCCTTGACCAATATAATTGCCATAGCCATGCACATAATTTTCATACGATTTAAACGGATTACCTCCGTAATTCACATCATTAGACGGATCTAGGCCACGAACCGCAAAAATCCCTTTTAATGCAAAGTCAAAGCGTTGGTATCGGTAGTTCCAGAGCGTTACAAATTCCCTAAAATTAGCTCCATAAGGATGGGCAAGAGGTTGATTATAATTGGTATAAGCGGTAATGGGAGTGAAATGCTGATAAGTATACGGTCTTGCTGCATTATACTCCACCAAGTAATTCAAGTTCTTGAGATGAAAAGCATCAAAACCTCTAAAACCAAGTTGAACAGCATATTTATTATGTAAATAACCACTACTAGAAAAAAGTTCACTGGCCGTAAATTCCCCTAATAAAAACTGGCCATATAGGGAAAGATTGCTAAACAATTTGTATTTGGCTGTTGCTCCTAAATGCACTTTGTCGGGTGAGGAAGTATTGGCTGACTCGATCGGACGCAAAAAAATAATGGGATTTAAATAGCTAGGGTCGAAGCCCCGCGTACCGGCAGCATTTTTAGAGGCCCATAATACCGATTGAAAGAGGCCCACACTCAACCGGTTATTTACATTCCAATCCAGGTATTGAAATGCACCCCATTTCCATCGATCGCCCGTCCCGATACGGGCACTGTCTTCCGCGGTTAAGTTATTACTGGCGAAGGGGTCCAGCATATAGGCCCACATGCTCATATAACGCACATTTCCTATGGTTCCAGTCAGTTTTAAAGCAGTATAATTTGAAGAAAAGTCCGATAGTAGCAAGGATCGATAACCATCGCCAATGAAATTTTTATCGTAAGCCAAAGCGATATTGATATATTTAGAAGGCGTAAAAGATACGACAGCAGAAGCATAAGACCAGTCCATCTGATTTCCGCCCTCATAGTCGTATTGTTTTCCCTGCTGCCCAGGGATCACCTTGTTTTCGAGGATATAATCCTGCACATATTCCGGAAAAACACTTTGGTTTTCAAAAAAATTGGTATAAAAGGAAAATTTCTTGCCAATGGTTCCCCCAGCTTGGAAACCTCGGGTATTCAGCCAAAGGGTCCTGCCCGATTTTCCGATCTGGAAATCCGGTAAAAAATCGGCATATAAGGTAAAGTCTTGTTCTTCCGTCTGTAGCAGATGCTGATTCCACACCACGTTTCCTAACCAAGTTTTTCGTTCTTTTACGCCCAAATTCATAAGGGAATCATAACGCGATTGCAAGGCCGAATCGATGATAAACGGTTTTATTGCCGTATGTTCACGAGAGCCCTGATTGTATAAAATATCACTGAATTTCTGATAGAAATCGTAAGAATAAGGTTGGTATAGCGATTGGGCGTTCACTCGAAAAACGAGCAGTGAGCTCATCAATACCAAAATGGCAAGTAATCTTTTATTCATATAACAAACGTTAACCCTTGTATCGAGCTAGAAGAACGATTAAAAGTTTACAAATGTAACGGTATTATTTAAAAATCATAAGGCGTATGGCAGGGAATAGGGAATAAGTTAATAGGGAATAAGTTCGTGGCTGAAAGCTAACAACTAATCTAATAGCTGACAGCTCTATTGCATATCAATCACATTTTCTCTAAGTTTGTTCGGTTGAAAAAAAAAGTAAGTGTTTTATTCGTACTGAGGATTCTGAAATTAGTAATCGGAATCTTTAACCTTTCATTGTCGGCTAAATACTTCGGTATTTCTATAGAGCGGGATGCGTGGATTCTTGCCTTGAATGGTATTGTCGTTCTCGACACGGCAATTTGGGGGCCAATCAATGAAACTTTTCGTGCTAAATTTATTTTCATTCGTGAACATGAAGGAATACATGTCGCCATGCAAAAAACGCGTTCGCTGGTGTTTTTTACCTTTTTAATTACCATATGTATTGCAGCACTCGTATTGCTCCTTCCCAAGCCATTTAGTCAACTACTTGGCCCGGGTTTGTCTGGAAAAGCCATGCATTCCTTACAGTTTATGGTGATGTTGCTTGCACCTAGCTTCCTGTTTAACCAACTTTCATTAATACTTACGAGCGTTTTGAATGCAAACCAATCTTTTTATACTCCCGAAGTATCCAGTTTTATTAGCTCCGTACTAAATCTGGGTATATTGATTTTACTAGCCCCAATAATTGGTATAAACGCCTTGGTCGTATCGTACTATATTGGTTTATTCTTGCTATTGGTCTTATTGTTTTATCAGTTACGCAAACGAGATATCAATTTGTTCAAGGTTCAACAAGCTATTCGGTTTAGCGATTGTAAAGTGTTTTTTCTTTATGCCCTTCCTTTTTTTCTTCCCTATTTTTTCGGACAGCTAAATGCGCTAATTGAGAAATCCCTGGCTAGCGGTTTAGGAGAAGGGATGGTTTCCATTGTCGATTATGGGAGAAAATTCCCAGATATAGCTCTTAGCGTGATGAGCAGCGTACTGACGACAATTATGGTTCCAACCCTTTCACATGCATTTGCCCGAAAAGAAGAACAACATTTTTATGCATCTTTTAAGCAGATCTATCAGCTGGGATTTCTCATTATCGGTCTGCTGATTTGCTTACTTACTGTTAGTGGCCCCGCTATTATTGACTTCTTTTATGATAGAGGTACTATTGCTCCATCTGCGCTGCGTCAAATCAGTCATTTAGCCATGCTTTACAGTTGGGCTGGCCTGGGCATATTTCTTTACTTGATGTATGGGTTAGCTTTACTAGCCGCCGATCAGCGTAAACGTTATGCGGCAGTTGGGATAATCGCGCAATTGCTGATGATTGCGACCAACTATTTATTGGCTAAGAAATGGGGAAGCGAAATTTTTCCACTCTCCATGTTGGGAGCCCATCTATTTACTGCATTTTTGATGTGGCCTTACTTTCCTTATGCTGCAAAGAGTTTAATTACCCTTACCATAAAGTATTTGTTTATTGTCCTAGCAACCTGTTTACCTTGCTTTTTAATCAGCCGGTTTCTTGTCGCTCCAATGACTAATTGGTTGACGATCGCAATAGATGCGTCGCTTATTGCGGGTTTTATGCTCGGAAATTTATTTCTTTTCAAGGCAGAGGAACGTTTAATGCTATCCAATCTACTTCGTAAAATCAAAATCAAAGATTTATGAAACGGTGGTTGACCTTATTTCCCGATGCTGAAAATTTGCATCTTATTAAAGATGTCGGTATGATCCCCTATATACTGCATAAACATTACGGTTACCAGACTACCCTAGCCTGCTATAAAAATGGGGAGTATCCGTATCTTCAAAACGAAGTAAAAGGGCTTCGGCTACAGTTTGTCCCTCATTATTTTCGTCATTCCTTATTCAATCTCTTGTGGTACATTATCCGCCACGGTCGCCATTTCGATGTATTACAGATGTATCATTACGATCGCAAAACATTGTATTGTTTGAGTCTGTACAAATTGGTTACCTTATTTAAAGGCAAAACGTATCTAAAATTAGATGCGGATGAGCAGGCCAAAGCTTTTCGTTATGTGGGATTTAACGGATGGATAGCCAAGTGCCTAGTGCGTTGGATCGACCTGCTCAGTGCAGAGTCTCAGGCCCTTTGTTACTTTATGAACGAGCAACAGCTATACAAACGCCCAGTTGTTTACATCCCCAATGGCTTTTACTATACGCATCTTAGCGAAGTTCCTTTTTCGAATAGAAAGCCACTTATACTTACCGTAGGCCGCATTGGTACCCATCAGAAAGCAACCGAAGTGTTGCTAGAAGCTTTTGCCAATATCACCACACAAGCACCGGAATGGAATTTAGCATTGGCCGGTCCCGTTGAAGCAGAATTTAAGCGCTATTTATCCGAATTTTTTCAACGATATCCGCTGTTAAGAAATAGAATTGTTCTTCATGGCAATATTCAGGACAGGCAAACGCTTCATCATCTCTATCAGCAAGCTCGATTTTTTGTCTTACCATCGCGCTATGAAAGCTTTGGATTTGTTTGCTTGGAAGCTGTACATGCAGGCTGTTATCTAATTGCCTCCGATTTAAGTCCTATTCGAGACATAACCAATGAAGGTCGAAACGCCTCGCTTTTTACTCCTGCAGATGTCGACGAATTAACCAGTGTGCTGAGCGCATTGATTCATACACCTAAAGAAACATTAGCCTATCAGGTTAAGCAGGCACAGACCTACATTAAGCAACATTTTTATTGGCCAGAGATCTGCGATCAAATTATTGGTGAATTAGGGCTGTCGCCCTAAACTTTCGCGTCTGTTGATAAAGCCTTATCTTTGTTTACAAAATATGCAGGTTTCCTTTATCATTATAAACTATAATACGCCGGCACTCAGTTTACAGTGTGTGGATTCCATTATCCAGCAAGTAAAAGCACTTTCTTATGAGATTATCGTCATTGACAATGCTTCCGAAGACCAATCGGTTACCCTATTAAAGGCCAAGCAAGAAATAAAATTATATATTAATACAACAAATGAAGGCTTCGGTCGGGCAAATAACTTAGCCGCCAGCAAAGCCATTGGTAAATATTTGTTCTTTATTAATTCTGATGCATATTTGCTCAATGACGCAGCCAGCATATTTTACCATTTTATGGAAGATCCAAAACACACCCATGTTGCGGTATGCGGAGGCGATCTGTTAACGGCTACAGGCGAAAAACAAGTTTCGTATGGTAACTTTCCTTCCGTTTGGCAAGTCATTGCCGAAATGGGCTTTAGGCATTTATGTTCCAGCTATTATGCGAAGCATTTGGCTTTGTCGGTAAAAAATCATGGTTCCAAACCCTTGGAGGTCGATTATTTGTCTGGTGCCTGCTGGTTTATCCGTCGCGAACTTTTTCTACAAATAGGGGGCTTCGATCCAGATTTTTTTCTTTATTTTGAAGAAACAGAACTTGCTTACCGACTAAAAAAGAAGGGCTATTCTGCTATACTTTTACCTCAAGCAAGACTAGTGCATCTCGAAGGCGTATCGACATCAGGCCAGGATATATTTAACGAGAAGCGTTTTACTTTATTTGAGCATAGTAGAATGCTGTTTTATCGTAAATGTTACGGTAAAGTACAGGCTTATTTGGTTAAGTTATTGTTGCTATTGCATACATGGAGTTTAGCACTTATTCGAAAGGACGTTATTTATTTAAAGAAAAGTAAAATCATTTGGAAGGCATAATTGCAGGAATGAAGAACATATTACTCGTATTCGGTACACGTCCGGAAGCCATTAAGATGGCTCCTTTAGTTAAAGCACTGCAAACAGAGCCGGTCATAACAGCAAAAGTTTGTGTTACCGCCCAGCATCGCCATATGTTGGATCAGGTGTTGCATTTTTTCAATATCGTTCCCGATTACGATCTCAACCTCATGAAACCAGGTCAAAACCTCTACCAACTTACAGCCGATGTGCTTGTCGGACTAAAAACAGTGCTAGAAGATTTTAAACCCGATTTGGTTATCGTTCATGGCGATACCAGCACATCTACCGCTGCTGCCTTGGCAGCCTACTATTATGGTGCAAAAATTGCCCATATTGAAGCAGGCTTGCGTACTTACGATAAACAAGCTCCTTTCCCAGAAGAAATCAACAGACAGCTCACCGGACGGTTGGCCGATCTGCATTTTTCACCTACCGAACAGGCAAAGGCCAATCTGTTGCGCGAAGGGATCGACCCGTATACGGTATATGTTACCGGCAATACCGTTATCGACGCACTATTTGAAGCTGCTGAAAAGCTGAAAAGCTATCGGGATACCGAAATAGAAGATATGGAGCAAAAAATCGATTCAAGCAAAAAATTAATTTTAGTCACGGCACACCGACGTGAAAATTTTGGCGTAGGCATGGACGAAATCTGCAAAGCACTACGCGAGTTGGCAAAGCGATCCGACGTGCAAATCGTTTTTCCGGTACATTTAAATCCGCAGGTGCAAAAACCAGTTTATCAATATCTTGGAAAGCTAAATAACGTGTTGCTACTTTCTCCATTGGGCTATCCTGCCTTTACCTGGTTAATGATCAAAAGCTATCTGATTTTAACCGATAGCGGAGGCATACAAGAAGAAGGCCCCAGCATAGGAAAACCTGTGCTGGTAATGCGAGAAACTTCCGAACGGCCAGAGGCTATTGATGCTGGTACCGTAAAATTGGTAGGGGCCAACTGTAGTCGTATTTACGAAAATGTAACTGCCTTATTGGATCAAGAAGAACTGTATCAACGGATGTCGAAAAGCCATAATCCCTACGGAGATGGTAAAAGTTGTAAACGAATCCTTAGTGCCCTATGATGCTTTTTTTAGCTCAATATCCCGAAGCCGATCGGCAACAGGAAGGCATGGCCCAGCGTATTGTAGCTATGGACGAACAATTTTCGGCATGTCCGAGGATATATCTTTTTATTTCCCATCGGCAGTACTGCAAAAAAATCAAGCGAGAAATCAAGCCGGGTATTTACCAATATCACTGTAATACCTTTTTACATTGCTTTTTTGTCCTTTCTTTATTCAGAAAAGCAAAGACCATTTATATTCATTCGGTAGTTCATCTCCTGGCCTTTTTGCTCTACTTTCCCTTTATTCCAAAAAGAGCTAAAGTGATTTGGGATATTCATGGACTTGCTCCCGAAGAACAAATCATGGCAGGAGCTATGCAACGGGCCAAATGGTATAGCATTTGCGAAACCAAACTGATTCACCGTGCGAATATGGCCATCGCGGTCACACAACGGATGATTCAGCATTTTCGCGAAAAATACCCAAAGGCAAAGCCTCATTATCTTGTGTACAGTATTTTGCCAACTCATCTGCTTCAGGAAACCTATATGCTTCCTCAATCGCCAACAACAGTGCCTGTGGTAGAAGTAATCTATAGCGGTAATACCCAAAAATGGCAAAATATCGAACTCATGCTGCAAATAATTAAGGCCAACCTGTGGCCGCATATCCATTATACACTACTCACGGGCGAGCCCGAGCAGATGAAGAAGCAATTGCTTGCTTATGGACTAGACCAACATCCTGCCGTTTGTGTGAAGAAAGTGATGCCTAGTGAACTGAAGCACTATTATAAGCAGGCACATTATGGGTTTATCTTGCGCGATGATATACCGGTAAATCGGGTGGCCTGTCCAACCAAATTAACAGAATATCTTTTTTATGGTATCCTCCCTATTGTTAAAAGCGCCGATATTGGCGACTTTAAAGCGATGGGATATGAGTATATCCATTACGCCCATTTCAACAGAACGGTTAGCCAGCGTAAAAGTTCAGCCAATCAAGTTTTAGCGAAAACGTTATTGGAGAAAGAGCAGAAGATTACGCCAATCTAAGCTTATTCAAAATGATAAACAGTAATGATCCAGTAGTCGATATTTTGCTGGCCACTTATAACGGAGGTCAATATCTTCATGAGCAATTGATTTCCGTTCAACAGCAGCAGTTCACCAATTGGCGTTTGCTTATTCACGACGATGGCTCGCATGATAACACCTTAAATATCATTGAACAATTTGTGCAGCGGGATCCACGTATCGTATGGCTTCAAGATAATATTCAGGGTTTGGGGCCAGCAGGCAATTTTTTACACCTTTTAAAGCATAGCAAAGCTAACTATATTGCTTTTGCTGATCAAGACGATTACTGGCAACCCAAAAAATTAGCTAGGCAGCTAGCATTCATCCGGGAAAAAGAAAAACAGCAGAACGGGCAGGCCATGGCCGTATACTGCAATGCACATTACTGGAAAGATGGAAAGGTGGTTAAAAAACAAGTAAATATACTGCATCCTCAACAATTGTCTCAACAACTCTTTCTGAATGGAGGTATAGTGGGTTGCTCTATCGTGTTTAACCGAGCGCTCTTAGATCGCTTGCTTCCTTTACCAACGCGGGTTGCCATGCATGATCATTTTATAGTCACTGCAGCATTGGTTTGGGGGCATATCTATTATCAAGATACAGATCTCTTTTTATACCGGCAACATGGGCAAAACGCTACCGGAATGCAAGAGTACCGTTTTATTGATAAAATGAAAGGTCAACTGTTCAGTGGACGCCCATTGGTCGATAGGCAACATTTTGAAGCTCATCGCCTATTTTATGCTCATTATCTTTCTACGATGCCAGAAAAAGCCGTAACACTATTTAAGGCATACTTCGAAATTGTACAAACAAGAAATCTGTGGAAACGAATCAAACTGATCGGAAAACACCATTTTCAACTTGCTCATAAAAAGTATATATTATATTTGAAAACCATTTTACGCAAAACGATAAACAGCTAATGCTTCCATACTACCTTTTGGTGATTGTTACCTTTTTGGCGGTACCTTTTGATTTTGTCAAGCCTAAGGCCAAAGCACGGATTGTCATTTATTGGTTTATTTGTTTAGTTTTAATCTTCTTCGCTGGTTGTCGTTCGCTCGGCGTAGATAACGACAGTTTGAATTATGATATGGCGTTTACTGACGCCAGTAAGCTTTCTTGGTGGGATTTATTTACGGGGAACACCAATATTACAATAGAACGGGGTTACCTGATTTTTAACCGTATTGTTGGCGACTTGGGCGGTGATATTCATGTGGTATTTTTACTCATGGCTTTTTTTACCGGATTAATCAACTATAATCTTATTTATCGTAAAAGCCCCTATCCATTTACCTCCTTGCTCATTTATGTAGGCTTTTTTTATTTCTATCGCGATTTTACGCAGATCCGTTTTGCGTTTTCAGCTGCGGTCGCTATGCAGGCCTTGTTTCTTTTTCATGAAGAAAAACGCTTAATCAGTTATATACTTATTCTGTTTGCCGCGAGTATACATAGTTCAATTTTGGTGATGTTCCTCTTGTTCCTCCTTTATGCGCTAGTGAGGAAAAAATGGATTTATCTGCTATTGCCGGTTTTAGGATTGATCGGCGGTTTGTATGACCCTATCGTCTTTTTATTTAATCTCGGGGGCCTGCCGCCTACCTTGGCCAATTACGTAGAACAAAATGAATTTGGAAGAGGAGGATATGTAGCTTCTGCTATCGCACAGCTGTTTTTAATCGGTATTCTTATCTACTACAAAAACCTCAAAAAGTACTATGACGCAAAGTTACTGGATTTGATGTTCGTTGCTCTTTCGTTATCCTCTTTTATCAATCTTCTCTTTATCTCCTTCTCCATTATGCAGCGGTTATCGTTAATGTTATTCGGTGTAATCCTATTTCTCGGTACCTATTTCTTTAAGATATTAGAGAAGAACCGTTATGATCAGGATTTCGTATTGATCATTCATCTTTTCTTTAACGTATACATGCTTTACTATGGCCTTAAAATGATTGATCCATTTTTGTTACGGCCCTATAGTATGTTTTAGCGAACGGCTATCAGCTTTCAGAAGTCACTATTAGCCTTTTGTAAATACTTATTACCCAGAAAAACCCTATATTCGCAAGAAAGCGGTAAAAACTAAATAGGGTTTATGAAAATAAGGCAAAAAATAAAAACACAGTTGGTCGTCATCTTGCTTCTTTACTTGACGACGCCTGTTCTCGGACAAACATACAACCTGAAGAACTTTGGTGCAGTAGGTGATGGTAAAACCGATAACCTGAAAGCCTTTCAGCGTTGTGCACAAGAACTGGCTAAAAAAGGAGGAACACTTATTATTCCGTATGGCGTCTACTACGTGTCATCCACGATTCATATCAATTATATTGAAGGAAACGATTTGATTATCCGTGGAGAGAAAAATACAGAAGGTAAATTACCTCAGATAAAATCCAATGCGCTATTGGATGTATTTTTTATCAATGGATATTATACTTCGCCCAAAGGTAAAATCCTGATTGAAAATATCGGTGTTACTGGCAATAACCAACCCTATTCTGCCAAGCATCCGTTTTATAGTAAACCGGCCTTCCAAACTGCCTTTCGTATTGTCGACAAAGCCAGCGTGTATGTCCACAATTGTGCGGTAACTAATGTATATGGTAACGGATTCTATATTGGGAGTAGCGATACGCAAGGCACACCACTAAATCGGCGGATGCAATATGCTGAACTTACAGGCAATAAAATTAATAATACCTGGGGCGCTCACCTACAAAGCGGCAATGCCTTAAATGATGATTACGGCGACGGAATCTATTTTACCAATATTGCCAAAGGACTTATTGGTAACAATATCATTATGAATAACCTTAGTCAAACCAAGCAATTTGGACGGGCAGGTATCGTATTGGAGTATGATGTAGAAAACGTAATCGTCGAAAAAAATCAAATAAGTGGGTACGATCGAAATATTCATATTGAATTGGCAATAGGTAATAACATCATCCGCAATAATCGGCTAACTGCAAGCGATTATGGGATATGTGTTTGGAATTCCTGTAAAAAGGGATTAAAATCATCTCAGATAACGGGTAATTACATCAGCAACGAAGGGATTCCCAAAGGCTTGTCCTTAAAAACGATACGCAACGCCTCCGAGCGGTCTTTAATCTATATTGGGCATGATGGCAATTGCAAGGAGCCTATGCTCATTAGCAACAACCAAATGATAATCACTGGTCAGTCAGGTTTAGTTAGCAAAAGAGGGCTTTATGTTCCGGGAGATGTGAAGGTGCAGAGCAATCAATACAAGGTAAGCGGCGTATCTTTATTGTCAAGGCCATTGAATCGTATAGGCAATAAAACAAGCATCATGCGTTAGTTGCTTAGCTTGCCCACCCTTGGTCATGAAAAAAAAATTGCTTTACGTTATGCATAGTTTGGTAACCGGTGGGGTAGAAATGGCTGTGCTTTCTGCTATTCCTTTATTAGACAAATATTTTGATCTTCGCGTATTGATATTGGGGCGGGCAGATTCCAGATTAGTAAACCTGTTGGACCGTCGGCAGCAGTCGCTATTAACAATTGTACCACATCCTGCTTATACCTACCCCTTTCGGATGCATGAAATACAAAGAAGAATAGACAACTTTTGCCCCGATATTCTAGTTAGTTCCCTTTGGCGCTCTGCATGGGTGGCCTATCGCTATAAAAAACGCAATCCACAGGTAAAATGGTATTGCTTTTTGCATAACACTCACTTTTTTCATTTGCCCGATCGTTTTTTTAATCTTCGGGCACTTCAGCATGGTGAGGTCGTGTTAACCGATTCTCAGGCTACCCGAGCCTTTGTTCAGGGGCTGCTCAAAAAGTCTAAGCCGATACAAGTACTCCCTATGTTGCTGCACTCCAGTTCAGAAATGCTTTCCATCCGGACGCCTCAAGTGCATGATTGCCTCCGTTTTGTATTTATGGGGCGTATTCATGGGCAAAAACAAATTCCAAAGGCCATTTCTTTTTTAGCCAAGCTCAAAGCAGAGGGCTTTACCGTACAATTTGATATTTTCGGTCGACCAGATGGGGATGAAGATCAGGTTCGGAAAAGTATTGTAACTCATCAATTAGAACAGGAAGTTAGATTTTGTGGTGAGCTGACAGGAATAAACCATAAACTGTTGACAAATTATCATTTTTATTTGCAGTTTAGCCGGGCAGAAGGAATGGCTATGAGCGTGGTGGAAGCCATGCAGCAGGGCTTGGTTTGTTTGGTAACCCCAGTTGGCGAAATTGCCCACTACAGCAAACATGGCGTATCGGCACTATGGCTACAGAACGAAGATCAGCATCAGTTGGTAGAAGAAGTGAAAGCGCTCGTTAAGCACCCAGAAAAATACAAAGCGATGGCACAGCAAGCCTATCTGCAATTTAAAGGTCAACCTAGCTTTGCAGAATCCCTGGTACAGGTTATCCAAGGAGAAATTTTCCATAATTAAATAAAAGGTAATATATTCAGCGTTTAAAATTCGGCGTAATAGGCATTAAACAAAAGTGTTAAAACAAAATCGAAGATAAAACGATCATAAGCAAAAACAAGTCTTATCCCGAAGAAATTTCGGGACGGATACTACAGGCTAAGTAAATGTAGAAACTTCTAAGAAATTTTTCAGCCGTGAATTTAAGTTTAATTTCCAAGGTATCCATCAGAACCGTTTCACTAAGTTTTGGGTATTTTGCGGAAAAAAGGTACGATTAACCCATGCATATCCTTTTTATCATAACCGACTACGGTAGTTTCAACAACTTTTTGGCAGAGCTTGCCTTACACCTCCGTCAAGAGCAACGCCGGGTATCTGTAATCTGTTCCGATTCAAAGACCATTTCCGTTGCCGATAAAGAAAATTATCGGGAATCAGGTATCCAATTTTATTTTCTACCTTTTCCCCGTAGTTTCAATTTCATTAGACAATACCTTATTTCCCTTCGTATCCATCGTTTAGTGAAAACGATTAAACCCGATTTGGTCCATATCCATTTCACTACGGCCATGTCAACCACCCTTTTTGCCGGGCGTTTACCCATTTATACCATGGGGACGGTTCACGGCTTAGGGTACCCCACTTTCCGTAATCCGATCAAACGGTGGATATTTAAACGTACCGAACATACGATCATTCGGCGCTTAGACGAATTTTGGGTCTTAAATCGCGAAGATTTCCAGCTCTTAACCAAGTATCATGGCGAGAAAATACACCTATACCGTACTGCCGGTATTGGTTGCGATACCGAAAAGTTTAATTCCCAAGCTTACAATCATCAAAAAGCACCGCTGAGGCAACAATTGCATATAGCTCCGGAAGTATTAATCTATACCTTTATTGGTCGTTTTGTTTATTTCAAAGGATTTGCGTTGGTAATAAAAGCCTTTTTGAGGCTCGCTACGCAATATAAAGATATTCATCTGCTACTGATCGGGGGCAAAGATCCGCTACATAATACAGGGCTGGATAAAGCGGAAGAACGAGAGCTATTTCAGCATCCGGCTATTACCCATATCCCTTTTACCCATGAGGTTGCGCAATATTTGGCGATTACCGATATGATGGTTTTTCCAAGTATTAAAGAAGGCATGCCGGTATCCATTATGGAAGCCTTAGCCATGCATGTTCCGGTGATTACGTCCGATACGAGGGGATGCAACGAGCTGATTAAAGACGGTGTAAATGGATATTTATTAAGCAAAAACCCAATAGTGGATGAGATAGTTCAAACTATGGAACAATTTTACGAAGCCCGGAAGCGGCACAACGTGCGGTTTCGCTTCGATCAACAAGAGCGTTCTATAGCTCGGAGCGATTACGTGCGAGAACAGTGTAAAATTTACGCCTCAGTTTATATCGAAATTAAAGCTAGGCAAGTTAAAAGTTCGGAATGAAATCATAGTGTGATTCCTTTTTTCATTTTTATAACGCTTTTATTTTATCTTTACCACGTTTAAAAAGAAGAAAGACAAACGTATTGAATGAACCAGTACAAACCTCGTTTTTTTATTATGCTGTTTAGCCTACTAGGTTTGCAGGCAGCCAAAGCTCAGTTACTTCCGGTAGGTACACCAGCCCTAGAGGATTACTATCGGCGCGAGCAATTAATGGGACGATTAGATAGCAGTTTGTCCTTTTCGATCAGGCCTTTAAGTGCTTCAGCATTAGGTAAACAAAACGTTTATCATGCCGACAGCCTATCGACGGTTGATAGTACGACGATTATTCCTTTTGCACAAAATCAGGGTGTTGTCCAGTTACTTCCTGTGCTATGGCAACAACAGGTCAATAGTAAAGTACCCTATGGATGGAACGATGGACCTATGATTCCGGCCAAAGGGTATCAGCTACTACTAAGCGGTGGCGCATACGCTCAATATAAGTTCGTCAGCGTACAGTTTAGGCCTGAAATCTTAATGGCGAGCAATAGTAAGTATGAAGGCTTTGGTGGAGCTGCCGGACCTAGTCAGGATTGGTACAACAGTTTTGGTAATGTAATCGATATGCCCGAGCGTTTTGGTAATGGGCCGTATGGTAGAATCTTTTGGGGGCAAAGCAGCTTTCGTTTAAACTTTAAGCCCGTTTCTTTTGGTATTTCCACCGAAAATCTATGGTGGGGTCCGGGAATACACAATAGCCTAACAATGACCAATACCGCACCTGGCTTTGCACACCTCACCTTAAACACCATCGAGCCCATTCGCACAAATATTGGTTCTTTTGAAGGACAATTGGTTGTTGGCCGTTTAGACTCTTCAGGCTTTGCCCCTTCACTTCTTGGCGATGGCAGCGTTGATCATTATGCGTTATATGGTGTGCAAAAGCCGGATACCTGGCGTTATTTTTCCGGTTTGGTATTTACCTATCAGCCCAAGTGGGTCTCTGGACTTTCGCTAGGGATGGTTCGCACGATGGTGGCCAATCGTAGCGATATGGGGCATAAGTTGGCCGACTTCTTACCCTATTTGGGGAGCCCAACTCCCCTTGAAACCGTAGATGCCAATGGCAATGTGCAAATCAACGAACGGCCGCGTATTCAGTATTCATCCTTGTTTTTCCGTTTTATGATGCCCAAAGGACATATGGAGTTTTACGGAGAGTATGGCCGTCGTGATCAGGCAAAAAATGGTCGAGATTTGCTTGTCAATCCCGATTATGCCAGGGCCTATGTGCTAGGTTTTCGCAAATTGGTTGATTTGCATCATCCCAAAGGAGATCTGTTGGAAATCGCGGCAGAAGCAACCGAACTGTCAATCAGCAATTCCATTTATATTCGGGCAGGGCGGAGTTGGTATACCGATCCGAATGTAAGTCATGGCTATACACAGAAAGGGCAGGTGTTGGGCGCTGGTATCGGGCCAGGTAGTAATGTGCAAACGATCAACGTCAGTTGGTTACGTGGAATCAAGCAAATCGGTTTACAATTCGAACGCCTTTCGCACGATGAAGACCTTTTTTATTGGAACATCAGCGATTTGCGGCGGGAATGGGCCGATCTAAGTATCAAGGGGCATGCTACATGGGATTTTAACCACCTCATTGTTATGGGTGCTATCCAGTATATTAAAAGCTATAATTATCAGTACCAATTTGCCTTTCCGGAAGGCGTGCCTAACGATGCCGATCACTTTTGGGATTTTGAAAAACAGCGACTAAGCAATATCCGTCTTCAAATAGGTCTAATGTACCGATTTTAAACTATCGTTAACCGCATGATATGAAGCATATTTCCCTTAAAATAGTTGTTATTGCCCTATTCGGCTTGCCTATTCAAGCCCTAAAGGCACAGGTTTTACCTGTCGGTACACCACTTTTGGAGGACTACTACCGGCGTGAACAGCTCTTGGGAAGGGTTGATTCCACCCTATCTTTCGTAATCAGACCCTTGAGTGCGCAGGCGCTGCAACGAACCAACGTTTTTGATCCCGATAGCACCCTGGGAACAGCCAGTATTTTTTATAATTCAGATAAAAAAGGTTATGTGCAGTTATTGCCGGTCAATTGGACGGGGCAGTTCACTTCTGCCTATCCTTATGGGTGGAATGACGGACCGATGATTCCTTCAAAGGGCTTTGAAACCATGTTAAGCGCTGGCTTTTTTGCTAAATACAAATTCATTAGCCTGCAGTTTCAGCCCGAATGGGTTAGCGCTCAAAACGCCACATATCAAGGTTATGGGGGAGAATCAGGAGCATCCGCATTATGGTATGCTGAGTATGGCAATAAAATCGATATGCCCGAATTATTCGGCCGAGGCAACTATACTAAATTTTATCTGGGCCAGAGTAGCTTCCGTTTGAATTTTAATCCCGTATCTATTGGCATTTCCACGGAAAATCTATGGTGGGGGCCGGGTATGCGCAATTCCCTGCTGATGAGCAATACCGCACCAGGCGTGCCCCATATCAGTATCAATACCATTCAACCGATCCGTACCTGGATTGGTTCTTTCGAAGCCCAATTCATTGCCGGACGTTTGGATCATTCGGGCTATGCTCCATCTGTTCAAGACAATATTATTGGAGAGCCCAGTCCGTATTATAATCCGCCAAAAGACGATTGGCGTTATCTGTCGGGCATGATCATTAGTTATCAGCCTAAATGGACACCCGGGCTAAGCGTTGGTGTTATCCGCAATTCCATTATGTATCATTCCGATATGAACGAGTTTCGCGATTATATCCCATTTTTCGACAAGGCATTAAAGAGTGACAATATCAACGGCGACAGCGTTAACCGCGAAGATCAGATACCCCGGGATCAGTATGTATCGCTTTTCTTTCGTTATGCTGTGCCGGCCGCACAATTTGAAGTGTATGGCGAATACGGACGGAACGACCATCCTTGGGATGTTCAGGATTTAGTGACGCAAACCGACCATTCACGCGCTTACATTGTAGGCTTTCGCAAGTTAGTTGATCTAAAACGGGAAAGTGGGGCCTTACTGCAGATTAATGGAGAGATTACTACTTTAACCACTACGCGAACCAATCGCATCAGGGCATTGGAGCCCTGGTATGGCCACTATCAAGTGCGCGACGGTTATACCAACAGAGGACAAGTGTTGGGTGCCGGTATTGGCCCGGGGAGCAATATACAATCATTAAATGTTAGCTGGATTAAAGGTTTTAAACAGTTAGGCCTGCAATTTGAGCGCTTGTCGCACAACGAAGATTTTGCTACTGCCAGTACCATGGATTATCGTCGTTATTGGGTAGACTTTGGCGCTGCTGCGCATGGGCAGTGGGACTATCAGCATTGGTTGTTTTTTGGTAAGCTCCAGTATATGCATGCCTTTAATTACCAATACCAGTTCGAAGATGGAGGTAGCGATTTTTGGGGATTTGGCCATGTCGATAAAAGCAATTGGCAGTTGCAATTAGGACTCTCGTATCGTTTTTAAAAAATAAGAAAGCTTCTGTACAATGGGATATAGTAAAATTTTTATTTGTCCACCGGTGAAAAAAAACGTTTCTTTGCAAAATATTTTACACGTTCATTCAAGAAAAAAAATGCTTTATAAACTTAAAGTACTCCCTCTTTTATTTTTTGTTGCGTTCTTTTTTGTGGCCGCGGTTCAAAGCCGGGCACAAAATATCAACACAACTGATTTAAGTCAGGTAAATGTAGACGACTTGACTGATGAACAAATTCAAAGTCTTTTGATGCAGGCTCAATCAGCCGGATTATCAGAATCGCAATTGATTCAGATGGCCAGCGCGCGTGGCATGAGCGCTACTGAAATTGAAAAGTTACAGACGCGGATCCAACAGCTGCAGACAACTGGAAACCAAACAACAGATACCGATCTCTTCGGTCAGCCCACATCGCCACAGAACAGTCTACGTATTGTTAATGGCGATTTAGATAGTGTCATAAACCAAGACCCCAGATCACCCGAACAGATAAAGGAAGATTCGCTAAGAGCACGGATCTATGGTGCCGATCTATTTTTAAATGCGGTCCCACGCTTTGAACCTAATTTGCAGATTGCTACACCACTGGATTATGTGGTAGGCACGGGAGATGAATTGCAGATTGATATTTATGGCCATTCCGAAGCGAATTACACACTGAAAGTCAGTCCTGACGGGAATATCAATATTCCCTATGTAGGTGTAGTCAATGTGGGAGGAACAACCATACAACAAGCTACAAAACGTATTCAGGATAAGCTGGCTAGCATATATACAGCCATTAAAAGCGGTGCGACGAAAGTGAACGTCAGCTTGGGCAATATACGGACAATAAAAGTGGTCATTACCGGTGAAGTGGTAAAGCCCGGCACCTATACCTTGCCTTCTGTTGCTTCGGTATTTAACGCGCTATACAGTTCAGGAGGCCCTACTTCTAAAGGCTCTTTGCGAAGCATTAAAGTGATCCGTGGCGGGGAGATAGTTGCCGATGTCGATTTATATGAGTTTTTGCAGAACGGCATTATGCAAGGCAATGTTAGCCTGCGCGATCAGGATATTATCCAGGTTCAACCCTATATCAGTCGAGTAGAACTCATTGGTGCAGTGAAACGTCCCCTGCTATTTGAAATTAAACCTGGAGAAACGGTCGCTGATCTTTTACAATACGCCGGAGGATTCACCGAAGACGCGTATACCGCACGATTGAGTGTGGTGCGCACAACAGGCCGCGACTACCGAATAGAAGATGTATTGGAGAGCCAGTTCAATCAATTCGAACCTAAATCGGGCGATAAATTTACCATTGAAAAAGCCTTAAACCGCTTTAGTAATCGGGTAATATTGCAAGGAGCGGTATTCCGTCCGGGGCAATACGAGCTGAGCCAAGGATTAACGCTCTCTATGCTCATAAAGAAAGCCGAAGGCTTAAAAGAAGACGCCTTCCTTAAGCGGGGGTACATTGTACGATTGAAAGATGATTTCCAACGCGAACAGCTGAGCTTTAATCCCGCAGAAATTGTCGCCGGAACACAGGCGGATATTCCACTGAAGCGAGAAGATTTGGTGATTATCCCCTCTTTATTCGATTTGCGGGAAGAATATACGGTCAATATTACGGGGGAAGTACGAAATCCCGGACAATTTCCATTTTCTGAAGGCATGACGGTTGAGGAATTGATTTTACAGGCTGGAGGTTTCACCGAAGCAGGCAGTGCCCAACGGGTAGAAATTGCGCGGCGGTTACGGAATGCAGATGAGGTTGCCCTTTCCGCTTCGGCACACACGGCAGAAGTGTTTACCGTTAATATTGGTAAAGATTTTGATTCGAAAGAAGCACAGTTTGAGTTGAAACCTTACGATTTGGTAAGTGTTAGACCTGAACCCGGTTACGAAAGGCAGCGTACAGTAAGGATTGAAGGCGAGGTATTGTATCCCGGCGAATATGCCCTTAGCCGTAAAGACGAACGCGTTTCCGATATCATTAAACGGGCAGGAGGGTTCACAGCCTATGCCTACATAGAAGGTGCTTCTCTAAAGCGTACGCCACCTAAAGAAGAAGAAGTATCAGATAGCACCAGTAAAGCCGACAAGCAAGAATTGATCACCCAGGAAGAATTAGAGCAAGAGCGTGTTGCACGTTTACAATCGTTGCAAATGGCTACCATCAATCCGGATGTCAACGCATCTAATATCCAGCAAAGCATCAAGAATAACTATGTCGGGATCGATTTGCCGGCAATTATGAAACAACCGGGGCAAAACAATGATCTGTTGTTGGAGGAGGGAGATGTCATCCGTGTGCCTAAGCAGTTGCAAACGGTAAAGATCAGTGGAGAGGTGCTCTCACCGGTTACTGCTTTATATGCCAATAAAAGAAACTTTAAGGATTATATCTCCCAAGCCGGTGGTTTTAGTGAAAAAGCCTTGAAACGCCGGTCTTTCGTTGTCTATGCCAATGGTTCAGCTAGAAGCACCAAAAAAATATTATTCTTTAACAATTACCCTAAAGTAAAACCCGGTTCGGAAATTTTTGTGCCGCAACGTTTGCCGCGCGAGCGTTTGGGCGCAACCCAATTGATCGGTATAGGCACCGGCTTGGCCTCCTTAGCCGCAATCGTTGTATCCTTGTTGAGAAATTAAATGCTCGTGCAATCTTACTCGTTTTAATCATGATAGAACAAGAACAGTCAAAGAAGCAAACGGTAGTAAATACTGATGATGAAATTAGTTTAAAAGAGTTGTTTTTGAAATTAGGCGAATGGAAGCATTATCTATTTTCCCGGTGGAAAACAATTGTGATTGCCTGTTGCATCGGGGCGGTACTCGGTTTGGCTTATTCTATTTTGAAGAAGACTACTTATGAGGCTTCCTTGACCTTTGTTTTGGATGAACAGAAATCCGGCGGTTCTTTAGGAAGCTATGCCGGTATTGCTTCACAGTTTGGGATTAATTTAGGGGGCATATCAGGACAGGACCTGTTTACTGGCGACAATATCATGGAATTTCTAAAATCCCGTAAGATTATACAAGGTACCTTGCTTACGCCGGTGCAATTGGAAGGTAAAACAGAATTGCTTGTAGATCGCTATGTACGATTTAATGAGCTCGATAAAAAGTGGTCCAAAAAACCACAGTTAAAGCACTTTAAGTTTATTCCGGATACAACCGACGTTTTTTTGCAAGATTCGCTGATGGCAGGCATTTATAAGAAAATTTTGAAAGACAATTTAACCATCGAGAAGCCAGACAAAAAGCTGGACATTATTGCCTTAACGGTAGAGTCTGAAGACGAGCTTTTTTCCAAGGCTTTCGCCGAGCAATTAATTAAAAATGTCTCTGATTTTTATGTGCAAACGCGTACCAAAAAATCGGAGGATAACGTGCGAGTTCTGACCAAACAAGTTGATTCTGTTCGTCGGGAATTGGATGCCGCCATAGGTGGGGTTGCTGCAGCTACAGAAGCGAACCCTAATGCCAATAAGGCTTTTCAGTCTTTACGCGTGCCGTCACAAAAACGAACAATTGATGTACAAGCCAATACTGCCATTTTTAGCGAATTGGTTAAACAAAAGGAGCTGGCTAAGATGAACTTGCGTAACGATAAGCCGTTAATTCAGGTTTTAGACCGTCCAATTTTACCCTTAGAGAAAGATAAAGTTGGAAAGATGAAGGGGATCATACTGGGGGGCTTTATTGCCGGATTCTTGGCGGTATTGTTTTTGTTGGGAAAACATTTTGTACGTAGCATTATCGAAGACGAATAGCAAAAAATACCGCATAATACGTATTGTGCCACGGACGGATTAATTCTAAATTTGCAGGAATCGGACTAAACCAAAATAATATGAGGGGAGATGATAGCGAAAAGTAACCATACCTTTTATTTTATTCATCTGTTGGCAGACTTTTTCATCATTATCTTGGCCTTTAGCGCCTCAGCATGGATAAGTAAGTTGGCCACCTTCCCTAGCCTACCCTTAGTCGACTTCGCTTTTTTGGGTTTCTTGCTTACGGTATGGTATTTTTCTTCCCGTTCCTATATCCTCTATTCCACTTCGGGCCAAAATACACAGGTCCGCGAAGTGTTTAATACCGTCAACTGTATCATTATCCAGATCATGGCGGCCATTTTTTTTATCTTCATGGTGAAACAGGGCGGGTATTCCAGAGGTTTCGTTATAATTTATGCCCTGATTTTGTTTGCGCTGATGCCCCTGGCCAAATTCTTCATAAAACGCTTTTTTGCTTTTTTATATGGTAAAGGCTTCGTTCGTAAGCGGGCTATTGTTATTGGAGATGGTACCACAGGAAGACGTTTTTTTCGTTACGTAGAACAAAATAAGCTATTTGGCTACGAGATGGTTCGCTATATTAACGGGAAACTCATTATGCGGGCCAACGGTTCTGCCATAGATAAAATCAATAATATCGCCATTGGGAATGGACAGATTGGCCGGATTGATGAAGTGTTCATCGCCGAGTCAGATAATGGCAGCTATGATATAAAGTCGATTACCCAAATATTGGCCGGTTATGCTGCCCGCTTGCGTATTGTGCCGAAGATGGCTTTCCAGGACGAATTTCATCTGCCGCAAAAGATCACCATGTTGGGCGCTTTTCCATTGATTAGTGTACGAAACGAGCCTTTGGAGGACATTTATAATCAAAATATCAAACGGTTATTCGACGTCTTTTTCAGTTTATTCGTGCTCGTGTTTATCTGTACCTGGTTGTTCCCCTTAGTTGCTTTAGCGATTAAAATCAATTCTAAGGGCCCTATATTTTATCGGCAAGAGCGTTGGGGAAAACGCAATAGGCGCTTTTTATGTTATAAATTTCGTTCCATGTACACGCAGGAATGCGATGTGCACAACAGCGGAAAATTTCAACAGGCCAAAAAGGATGATGCACGAATTACTAAGGTAGGGCGAATTTTACGTAAAACCAATTTAGACGAGTTCCCCCAGTTTATTAATGTCTTAAAGGGAGAGATGAGTGTGGTAGGGCCGAGGCCTCATGCCTCTTTAATGAATATGGAATCTCTAGAAACGGTGCAAGGTTATCTGGTACGGCATTTAGCCAAACCCGGTATTACCGGTTGGGCACAAGTGAACGGTTTACGGGGCGAATCGGAAGACCCCACCTTATTGCAAGCCCGGGTAGCGCATGATATCTGGTACATAGAACATTGGACTTTTTTATTAGACCTAAAAATTGTTTTTCTTACTTTTTGGAAAATGATAGTCGGAGATAAGCATGCTTATTAGTTAAACATGGAGATATAATCATATGAAGACAGCATTAATCACGGGGGTGAACGGTCAGGACGGCGCTTACTTAGCCGAATTGTTATTGGAAAAGGGCTACAAGGTACATGGCATCAAACGTAGGTCATCACTCATCAATACCAACCGGATCGACCACCTATACCAGGATCCGCATAGCGAGAATGTCCGTTTCAAGCTGCATTATGGCGATATGACGGATAGCACCAACCTGATCCGTATCATCCAGGAGACCCAGCCCGATGAAATCTATAACCTGGCGGCGATG